>Ga0210057_1000330_pt1 | contig 79590 bp, 89 predicted proteins | sample CryGeyCG2114_010_2_FD_183968 | JGI IMG/M metagenome (GOLD analysis project Ga0210057, IMG submission 183968) | Groundwater microbial communities from aquifer - Crystal Geyser CG10_big_fil_rev_8/21/14_0.10 (SPAdes) (version 2) | ecosystem: Environmental > Aquatic > Deep subsurface > Groundwater ... | reverse complement strand
TAGCAAAATTTAGTATTTATGAGAAGCGTTCTGTACTCAGAATTTTTGCGTTGTCTGAGTCCGAGCAAGCGTAGGACGAGTTCGCAAAAATAGCGAGGAATAAATATTAAATTTTACAATATTTTTTACCAGCTTGCGATTTTTGTCTTACTTTTTCTTATTGACGACGTAAAGCGAATGAAATAAAAAAGTACTCTTTTTTATTTCTAAGCTAAGGAGTCAGGTAGAGCTAACGCTCTACTCAAAAGTAAGGAAAGAAACTATTATTAAATCCCTCTGTGTCTCCCTTTTCCAAAGGGAGAGAAGACGGGGGAAGAAGGGAGGGGGTACGGAGATCTTTTCCAAAGGTAGAGGGTAATGGGATTGGATGATGACAAAAACAAATATTTTAAAAAACCTAGCATTAAAACTAGGTTATGTATTATCTATTTAGTTTTTTTAAAATACGCTTGTGCTGGCCTACTCTTTCCAAGGCGGTGCTTAGAACATCTGTGCGATCAGCTAAATAAAACATTTGAAGTCTTAAAACAACAAGACTCTTATGCATAACCTGAAAATTACGAGTCGTTTGTTTATCAAACTTATTATTATTTTTTTGCATCTTCTCTAACCTGCTAATTCTTTTTTCAATAACATCCAACCTCTTGAGAGAGTTTTCTTGAAAAACTTGTAAGCCAATATTAGAAAAAATGCTAGACACAAGAAAACCAATAAATGATAATAGAAAAATAACATAAAGAGCTTTTCTTAGCATGCTTGTCTCCTTATCTATAATATACATGAATTATTAAAAAAGTCAATAATAAAATACCGTGTAAAACGGTATCTTGTATTCTTATTTTTTTAGAATTCCACGTCGCCTAAGTGTTTTTTTCAACTTTTCCAACTCATTTAGAGCGTGGAGTACGGAAAGATTATTTTTAACAGCAAGAGCAAAAGCTTTATTACTATTATAATCTAGAGTTCTAACATAAGAAAGTATTCTCCAAGAAAATCGGTTTAAAAAGCTGAGTTTGGATTTTAATTCATCCATCTTCTTTTGCATAGCTAGATATCTTTTAACCAGTTCTGTGTACTTATGCACTGAAAGCTTCATCACAGCATTTTGCTTTTTATCATACGCCGTAGCGCCAGTTGTTGCACAACCGGTAAAAGCAATAAGAATTATTACTAGCAAATATCTCATCACTACCTCCCGTAAAGACCTATTAATAGCTAATCATGCTATAACTTTTTTGTCAAAAATCCTGATCTTAATTTTTTATGATATGTTATTGCAAATCTATGAGCCTCATCACGAACTTTTTTAAATATTTCAGGAAAAATCTCTACAACTCTTTTTAATTCTAAATCTTTTTTATCATAAATAAATTCGTCATTTTTTCTAGTTATACCCTTTGCAATACCAATAACTGGAATTTTTAATTTAAATTTTCTTAATACTTCTTCTGCAACATTTACCTGTCCCCTACCACCATCTATAAAAATAATATCTGGTTTTTGCCAATCATTATTAAATCTACGAGTCAAAACTTCTCGCATCATACCAATGTCATTAGGAGTATTAAAATTTTTAATTTTAAATTTTTTATATTCTGACTTGTCCATCTCGCCCATATTGCAAACTACCATACTACCAACTGCGTTTGTACCACTAATATTAGAAATATCATAACCCTCTATCCTGCCCATAGCGTTATATTTCATTTCTTCATACTGTTGGTTACCTGGTGAGCAATTATACTGTTGGTTACCTGGTGACCAATTATTATTATTTTTAATTAAAGATATGTCTCTAATGTGATTAAGTGCATATATCTTATTACGCAACTCTCCTGCTAACTCAAACTCTTGCCTTTTTGAAGCTTTTTTCATATCTTGTGCTAACTTTTTTAATAACGCTTTTCTTTCACCTTTTAAAAATAATTTTAAATTATCTATATTTTTTTTATAATCCATCTTACTTATCTTACCTACGCAAACTCCAGGACATTTTTTTATACCATAATAAAAACATGGTCTGTTTTGATTAGGTTTGCACTCTGACCATGGAAAGATACCACGCAATATTTTTAATGCTTCACGAAGAGATCCTGTACTGGTAAATGGCCCAAAAAATATTGATATTCTCTGAGTTTGCCTAAAAGCTTTTAACTCATGCCCACGTATCAAAATTGGCTTAGGGTAATCTTCGCGAGTTATGCCAATATAAATAAAACTCTTATCATCCTTTTCACGGATATTATACTTTGGTTTATATTTTTTTATTAACTCTGCTTCTAATATTAAAGCTTCTATTGCACTTGGAGTTTCTTCTATTTCTAAATCAAAAATTTCTGAAACAAGTTTTTCAGTTTTTATATCCCCTGCACGCATAAAATAGCTTTTTACACGTCGCTTTAGAGAACTTGCCTTACCAATATAAATAATATTACCCTGCTTATCCTTAAAAAAATAAACACCGGGCTTATCTACAAGTTTATTTAATTTTTGTGTTAATTTAGTTGACATAATAAGTATTTGATGGTAAATTAGTGGTGTTATAGGAGACCTTCATGAATACAAAATGTACTTCTGATTTTGATATTTATATTGTATTAAATAAGGTTGCTATGCCTGATGGTGATAATTTTTGGAGTATTACATCAGTTGTTCCTTGTACACATACAGATCCAATGATGGCACAGAGATTTGTTGATAATAGCTATGTACAATTATTTGGTGGTACTGTAAAAAATACAGACCAAGAAATAACACCATTAGAATACTCTCTTTTTCTATATGATTTATCTGTAAAACTTAATAACTTGCATAAAGTATCTTTATCAATGAAAAAGTTTTTAGTTAAAGCTGGAAAACTTATTTTTTTATCATTTCAGAATTTTTATGTTCAAAGAGTAGCTGGAGTACAGGAGTAAGACATGGGCAAGGGACGACACATAGGATATGTTATTAGAAAAAAAGACGGTATAGTTTATTATAGAATATTTGTAAAAAGTAAAATGACACCGGCTATTAATAATCAACTAATAAAAATCAAGGGGGAAGGTAGAATTTTAATAGCAAAAGAACAGCTTGAAAATGAAACTAAGGCACAATTTGACGACAGAATTGCTATAGTAACAAGAAATATAGCTAGACAACGAGGACTAAGATATCAAGAATCTAAAACAAAATGATTTTAGGAAGAGTAGAACAACTACTCTTTTTTATATCCCTAATACTTTTCTTAAATATTCTCCTGTATAACTACCTTTTTTACGTGCTACCTCTTCTGGAGTTCCAGTTGCAATAATCTGCCCACCCTTGTCTCCACCATCCGGACCTAAATCAATAATATAATCAGCATTCTTTATTACATCAAGGTTATGCTCAATAATCATTACACTGTTACCAAGGTCAACCAAGTTTTGAAGTACTGCAACTAATTTACGTACATCTTCATAATGAAGTCCTACAGTTGGCTCATCTAAAAGATATAAAGACTTGCTTAATCCTTGTCTAAATCTTAAGCTTTGATATTTAGATAATTCTTTTGCTAGTTTAACTCTTTGCGCCTCTCCACCAGATAAGGTAGGTGCACCCTGTCCTAACTCTAAATACCCAAGACCAACCTGATGTAAAACTTTTACTTTATCTGCAATGTGCGGAATATCACGAAAAAAATCTTTTGCTTCTTCCACTTCCATCTCTAAAATATCAGCAATATTTTTACCTTTATATTTTATCTCTAAAGTTTCTCTATCAAAACGTTTTCCTTTACAGATATCACACTTAACATAAACAGTTGGTAAAAAATGCATCTCTATAGCAATAGTACCATTACCTTCACAATTTTCACATCTGCCACCTGGACGATTAAAACTAAAACGTCCTATCTTGTATCCTCTTGCGCGAGCCTCTTCTGTAGATGCAAATAACTCTCTAACATAACTCCAGATACCTGTGTATGTAGCTGGATTAGAACGAGGAGTTCTGCCAATTGGAGACTGATCTACAACTATAACTCTATCTAGATGGCTAATACCTTCTATTTTTTTATGTTCTCCTGGTTTATAATGAGAGCTATTTAATTTATTAGCAACTGCCTTATATAAAATATCATTCATTACGGTAGACTTACCACTTCCAGAAACACCAGTTAAACAAACCATTCTACGTAAAGGTATTTCTACATCAATATTCTTTAAGTTATTTTGCGTTGCTCCAAAAATTTTTATTCTTTCTTTGCTATTTTTTCGTCTTTTTTCTGGTACAGGAACTTCTAATTCTTTTTTTAGATATTTAGCAGTTAGTGATTTTTTATTTTTTAAAACTTCTTGCAATGTTCCTATTGCCACAATCTCTCCACCAGCCTTTCCTGCTCCTGGACCAATATCAACCATATAATCAGACATTAAAATAGTGTCTTCGTCATGCTCTACAACTATTACACTATTACCAAGATCACGAAGCTCTACTAATGTCTGCAACAATCTCTCATTATCTTTTTGATGTAAGCCAATAGTTGGCTCATCTAACACATAAAGAGCTCCTACCAAACGAGAGCCAACTTGTGATGCCAATCTGATTCTTTGCGCCTCTCCACCAGACAAGGTACCCGCCTTTCTATTTAAAGTTAAATAATCTAGCCCAACATCAAGCATAAAGCTTAATCTATTTATGATTTCTTTAAGGGCAGCTTTAGCTATCTCTAATTGCTGATTAGTTAAAGTAATATTAGTAAAAAAACTACTTGCATCTTTAATAGACATGTTTACAACATCATCTATATTTTTATTATCAATCAAAACATTTAGTGCTTCTATTTTTAACCTTTTGCCATTACACTTTGGGCAAACATCTGAAGAAAATAAAAACTCTGTACCAATACCATGACAATGCTCACACGCTCCATAAGGACTATTGAAAGAAAAAAGACGAGGTTCTATTTCTGGAAAAGCAAAATTATCATTTGGACAAGAATAATTTGCAGAAAGTAGTAAATCCTTTTCTCCAATTTTAATTTTTACCAAACCTTCACTTTCTTCTAGAGCTGTTTCTAAACTTTCTGCTAACTCACTCTGAAAAATTTTATTATCTTCTAGTGGCCAAGCTATTGTTAACTTTCTTACCAATAAATCAATATCATGTTTTTTATAACGAGCCATTTTTATTTGTTCTTTTAACTTGTGCTCACTACCATCAATCAATACTTCACTAAAACCTTTATTATATAAATCATAAAGCAATTGATAATATTCTCCCTTTCTACCACGAATCACTGGAGAATAAATTATTAACTTAGTGTCATCTTTTATTTTTTCTGATTTTAATAAATCCATAACAATATCTACCATTTCTTGAACTGTTAGCTTTTGTATCTTATCGCCACAGATTGGACAATGCGGAGTTCCTACACGACTAAATAGTACACGAAGGTAATCGTAAATTTCTGTTATTGTTGCAACGGTAGAACGTGGGTTAGCGCTATGAGCTTTTTGATCAATTGATATTGCTGGTGCTAAACCCTCTATCTCATCAACATCTGGCTTATCCATCTTACCCAAAAACTGACGTGCATATGCAGATAAAGACTCTATATATCTTCTTTGTCCTTCTGCAAAAATAGTATCAAAAGCAAGAGAAGATTTTCCACTTCCAGAAAGGCCGGTAAAAACGACTAATTTATTACGCGGAATCTCTAAACTTATGTTTTTTAAGTTATGTTCCCTCGCTCCTTTAATAATAATTTTATCTGACATAATTATAGTAGGTATGTTATTTAAGTATATTTAGCTATATTAAGCTATTTTTTAATTGTTGTCCAGGGCTGATATATATGTTTTGGCTAATTTTAGCTAAAACATATATAAAAATACTTGACAAAACTCTTAAAATGTGCTATACTATTTTTAATTAACAGCGGAGAAATGAATGAAAGGAAGCGAAAGAAGACGCTGTGTTCTTTGCAAAAAAAAGGTTATCAAATATGAAAGGAGAGTTTTGAACGGTTTTATTATTAAGCCGTTGGTAGTCTGCTTAAAGTGCCTGCAACTTCCGCTCATGAAATAACTGTCGGTCGGGCTTATAGCTCAGTGGTCAGAGCCACCGGACCATAGTTGCTAGCGATGAATAAAATATAAACAAGTTATGGGCTTATAGCTCAGTGGTTAGAGCCACCGGCTCATAACCGGTTGGTCCTCGGTTCAAATCCGAGTGAGCCCATCAATAACATGTTTATATTTTTGAAACGCGACGCAACGATATGCTTTGCATATAACCGGTAGGTCCTCGGTTCAAATCCCTTAGAGCCCAACGCTCCCGTAGCTCAGTGGATAGAGCAGTGGATTTCTAATCCATTGGTCGCAGGTTCGAATCCTGCCGGGAGTATAAAAAGGAGTGGATAAAATGCAAGACGAGTGTCAAAATTGTGGTTCCACTCCTGCCCATCCTCACAAGGTAGGCATGATCCTCTGCGCTAGCTGTGCAGAAGGTGCTGATGAGTGGATCCGAAGAAACACACCTCAACCCCAAGTCGTACCAGTTCCAGAAACCGAAAGGAAAAAGAAATGAACAAAAAGTTGACGCCGGAAGAGGCAGCGTTCTTTGCAAACAACCCCCTACCGTCGCCAATCATGAGGGACGGTGTCCTGCGAGAGCTCGTTCTATCCCCCATGGAAGAACGTTGGTTTCGCAAAGGTGATCGTCTGGGTCAGCCCAAAGCAAAACCTCTGCCGGCACGCGTTCAGCGAGTGCCCGACGAGGACGACCCCAGCGAGAGCTTCAGCGATCTAGAGAGGCACTGGCTCGGACTCAACGACATCCATTAGGAGGCTATACAATGATCTCCTACATCCGCAGACTTTTAACGGACCTCTGGATCGCCGGGGGCTTCAACAACTACTACACCTGTGCTGGCTTTCAAAGTCTGGCAAGGAAAGTGAGAGTCAGTCACCCAGCGGAGATGGTGCGCAGAAGCCAAGGCTTTCGCCCCAAGAACAAAAAACGATAACCAATCCTCCCACTTCAGTGGGACAACCCAGCCCTGTGCGTTTACGTGCAGGGCTTTTTTCTTTTCTTAATATTTTCAATACTTTACTAATAATCATCGCTCCGCAAGATAATTATAAACAGGATTTGGAAAAATTATTAGCAAAATTTAGTATTTATGAGAAGCGTTCTGTACTCAGAATTTTTGCGTTGTCTGAGTCCCTACTAGCGTAGGACGAGTTCGCAAAAATAGCGAAGAATAAATATTAAATTTTACAATATTTTTTACCAGCTTGCGATTTTTGTCTTACTTTTTCTTATTGACGACGTAAAGCGAATGAAATAAAAAAGTACTCTTTTTTATTTCTAAGCTAAGGAGTCAGGTAGAGCTAACACTCTACTCAAAAGTAAGGAAAGAAACTATAATTAAATCCCTCTGTGTCTCCCTTTTCCAAAGGGAGAAGGAGAATAAATAAATCCCTCTGTATCTCCCTTTTCCAAAGGGAGAATAATTATTTAGATCCACTCCCGATAGTAATCGGGGGGATGACAGAGGAAATGCGAGAATGACAGATAAAATAAATAATTACTTCTTATACATAATACTTAATACAAAATACTTAATACTTATTACTTACCACTTTTCTTATTCATCTTTTTCAACGTCATTATTTCATCTCGTAAAATTGTCGCAGTTTCAAAATCTAAATTGCTAGCATACTTTTTCATTTCTATTTCTTTTTCTTTAATTATATCTACAATCTTTTTACCTTTTATGCCCTTAGTATCTAACTCTAATATCTCTGAGATTCCCGCCTTCGCGGGAATGACAGAGGCGGAAGGTAAAATATCATGTATCTTCTTTTTTATTGTTTTTGGTGTAATACCATGTTTTTTGTTGTATGCTAACTGGATATTACGACGACGATCTGTCTCATCAACAGCTCTTTTTATAGAGCCTGTAATATTATCTGCATATAAAATAACTTCTCCTAAAACATTACGAGCTGCACGACCTATTGTTTGTATCAAAGATGTTTCGCTACGCAAAAATCCTTCCTTATCAGCATCCAAAATTGCTACCATAGTAACTTCTGGCAAATCCAAACCTTCACGCAAAAGATTGACACCAACCAAAATATCAAACTTACCACGTCTAAAACTAGTCAAAATTTTTATGCGATCTAGTGCCTTAACATCACTGTGAATATAATTTACCTTAACACCATCATCCTTTAGATAATCTGTTAACTCCTCTGCCATTTTTTTAGTAAGTGTAGTTACAAGAACTCTTTCATTTTTTGCCACCTTTTCTTTTATTCTTACTATTAAATCATCTATTTGCCCTGGGTGATTTTTTGTTTCTGTAATTGGCTTAATAATAATTTTTGGATCAACTAATCCAGTAGGTCTAATAATTTGCTCTACAACTTGTTTGCTTACTTCTGCCTCATACTTTCCCGGAGTAGCAGATGTAAAAATCATTTGTTTAACACGACCCAAAAATTCATTAAATCTTAGGGGTCTATTATCAGCTGCACTTGGCAATCTAAAACCAAACTCAATTAAAGTTCTTTTTCTAGAAGCATCTCCTTCATACATACCACCAATTTGTGGAATAGTAACATGAGACTCATCAATAATTGTTAAAAAGTCATCGGGAAAGTAATTTAACAATGTATCTGGTGATACTCCCTGCTCTCGCCCACTTAAATGACGAGAATAATTTTCTATACCATGACAATACCCCATCTCTCTTATCATCTCTATATCATAATTTGTTCTACGGGCTAGACGTTCTGCTTCTAAAAACTTACCCTCACTTTCAAAAAATTTTAATCTTTCTTCTAGTTCTTTTTTTATTGTTTTTATAGCACTCTCCCTATCCTCGTGAGAAGTAACAAAGTGTTTTGCAGGAAATATCCATGCATCAGTTTCATTAGATTTTGTTTTACGAGTTAGAGGATCAATAACGCTAATACTAGTTATTTTTTCGTCTTCCGCTTCTATTCTATAAATAACTTCTTCATTTACTGGCATAATTTCTAAAACATCTCCATGTAAACGAAAAGTTCCACGAGTTAAGTCGCTATTTGTACGTGTGAACTGCATATCAACTAATCTTATGGTTGTATCTTTTCTTTTAAAGTCTTCTCCAACCTTAATATGCATAACTATATTTTCGTATGTATCTGGAGCACCAAGACCATAGATACAAGAAACAGATGCAACTATGATTACATCTTTACGTGTTAACAGTGCCTGAGTTGCGGCATGACGCAGACGATCTATCTCATCATTTATCATTGCCTCTTTATCAATATAAGTATCACTCGTTGGTATATAAGCTTCTGGTTGATAATAATCATAATAAGAAACGAAATAATGCACTGCATTTTGAGGAAAAAATTCGCGAAACTCTTGGCAAAGCTGTGCAGCCAAAGTTTTGTTATGAGCAATAACAAGTGTTGGTTTGCCAATAGCTTCTATAACATTTGCGGCTGTAAAAGTTTTTCCAGAACCTGTTACGCCCAAAAGAGTCTGTGCTCTATATCCTTTTTTTATTCCAGAAATTAAAGCCTCAATAGCCTTAGGCTGATCTCCTGCTGGTTTGTATTTTGATTTTATTTTAAAATTCATATTTTATACATTAACAACGCAAAATTCCCCCGAAACTTAAATGCTCTAGGGGTAGTTAGAAAATTATATTTGATTGTTATATCAGTATAACGTTAAATTAACAAGGTGTCAACACTATCAGTAATAGTAAGTGTGTAGTAATTGTTAAAATATTAAAAAAGCTTACATTTATGTAAGCTTAATTATATTTAATATTTTACTAGTTACTTCTTCAGGAGTTAAATTTGTAGTATCTATTATATACATCTCAGGAAAAAGATCACGAAATATTCCATCTACTAAAGCTATTGCCTTATCATCATAATCTTTAACATTATTTCCTGTCCTTAATTGAATACGCTGAGCTCTTTCACTTGGATCAACATAAAGATAAAATACATAATCAGGCTCTTTAAAAAACACTGTAGGATATGGAATTCTCAATAAACTTGGTAATCCATAAACTATATGATGTGCCCATGTAGAATATATGTACCTATCACAAACAATGCCTTTCTGTTGTAAAAATAATTTTATCTTTAATGAATCTGCCAAAGTAGAAAAAAAATAATATAAAAATCTTATTTTAACCGATGTTTTTTCAAACAACTCTCTATACCTCTTCCAAAATCCACCTGGAGTTTTATAATATAAATAAAAAAGTTTTTCACTTAAAAGTTTTGCTATAGTAGTTTTTCCAGATCCATCAACGCCTTCAATTACTATAAAATTTTTATTGGACATCAAGAATTACACCCTCTCGTACTTTTTTACTTAATAAAACCTTAAATTCATCCCCTTCTTTTTTACCTAATATTGCCCTAGCCATAGGTGAAGTTAAGCTTAAAGTACATATATCATTATTAATTCTTTCTCCACCAAAAACTGAAATAATAAAATATTTAGCAGTTCCACTATCTTCAAATTCTACAGTAACAATTGAACCGTTAGAAATCTTTTTACAGTCATGCATTTTAAAGCCAGAACTTAATAATGACTGTAGCGTATTAATATTTTCCAAAAGTGTATTTGCTCGTTGTTTTAAACCTCTGTGTAGATATTGTCCTTCTTCTTTAAAAGTACTGTATCTGGATTTCATAGCATCCTCTTCTTCATTAGCTCTATCTAGCGCTTCTCTAGATTGCTGTTTAGCTATTTCATATTTTTCTTGAGCTTTTTTAAATAATGCCAAAACTAGACTCATCCTTGGACTTAATTGATTCATTTTTTTCTCCTTGTAAAAGAGCTTGATTGCTGATATAATATATCAAAGAAAATAAATTTTGTCAACTATGAAAGAAAAATATTTTGTAGAAACTGAAAAAAATAAAGCCCTACGTTTAAAAATAACAGAAAGATGTCCATGGAGTTGTATTTTTTGTCATAAAGAAGGCGGTTGGGATATAGATGATATAAACTGGGATCAAGAAACTGAACGTGTAATTCAGACTATTAGAGATGTAATAGGCATAGAAGAAATACATTATACTGGAGGAGAACCTACTTCTAATAAAGGCATATCTGAATTAACTACTGGACTCGTATCTTTAGGTCTAGATGTTAAAACAACTTCAAATGCTCAATTAAGTAAAAAAGCGTTAAAAAAATGATTGAAAGTGGATTAAGAACTTTTAATTTTAGCGTTCATTCTTTAAATCCTGAGAGTTTCTTAGAATCTCAAGAAAAACAAGATATAGAATGGGCAAAAAGAACCATTAAAAGACAGAGAGAAATAATATTGGAAGCTATAAGACTTGGTGCTAAAGTAAAAATTAACACTGTCATAAGTACAGATAAAGATATAGCTAGAGCACTTGAAATATATGAATTTGCCAAAGAAAATAATTTAGGAATAAGATTTTTAAATGACTTATCTAATGGATCTATAGCAATTAATGCTATTGATAAATTAATACAAGAAAATATAATTGCAGAAAAATTTAAAGAAAGAATTATAATAGGTAGTTCTAGTAAAACTTCTTATTATAGAGACGATTCTGGATATGAATTTGGAGTTAAAGAAATTGCAGATAGTAAATTAAAGGCTTTGTGTGACGGATGTAAATCTAGATGTACAGAACAATTTTATGGTATTAGGTTAGAAAAAAGAAAGGGCGTATATTATGTAAGACTATGTATAGATAGATGTGATGAAAAAAGTTTTATGCCGTTAGAAGAATTTTTAAAATCAAAACAATTAGAAGAAATATTAAAAGTATTAAATAATTAATTAAAATTTTTATGGAAATAGAATTAAGAGCAAGAGTACAAAATTTATCTTTATTAGAAGAAAAAATAAAATCCTTAGAAGGAGTAGAGGAGAAAAAATCAGAAGAAAGGCAAACTGATATATATATGAAACATGAAAATGATGAAACTAGAAAAATGATTATAAGAATAAGAAAAAAATATAATAAGGAACAAGCTATATTAACTTTTAAAGGTAGTGCACCTAAAAATCAAGAAGACATAGCTTGGGAAGATTTTGATACAGCCATAGAAAATCCTGATAACTTAGAAAGATTATTAATTAATAATGGCTATACTTATGTATGTTTAATAGATAAGGTTAGACAAAGTTTTCAATATAAAGAATTTGAAATTAACATAGATAATGTAAGAGATTTGGGTATTTTTATAGAAATTGAAAAAAATGCTAATGAAAATGAAATACAAAATGTAAAAAATGAAATAACAAACTTATTAAATCAACTAGGAATACAAAATGATGATTTAATTACAAAAGGCTACGTACCGTTAATGATAGAATTATCTCAAAAAAATAAGTAGCAATTAATAATTACATACATCCCTGTGGATAAAAAATGTGTGTAAATAAGATAAAGATAATTATAAAATTTATATTTTTATCAAAATAAAAATATAAATATCTAAATAAATAAAAAGAACTTCTAAAAATAGAAGTTCTTTTATTATTTGTCCTATTATTAATAATCTTATTAAGATATGAATAAAAATAGGTAAACGTAGGTCTTGTAACTAAAACATATTTTTTACTAAATACGATAATTTTGGCTAAAATTATAGTAAAATAATGTTTTAGAACAATCCCGCTGAGGATTTATTTCTTTGCTCCTAGTATGCGGAACATTGTAGTGCCACATTTTGGGCATTTGCCTTTTAGGGCTCTTCTTTCTTTCCCGCCCTTGCCCTTCATTGACACTTCGTTTGCATCAGCCATTTCTTGTTTGGCTTTGCATTTTACACAATATCCTTCCATATATTTGTGAGTTAATTATAAACTACTTATATTTTACCTTAAAATAGCAAAAAATACAAGAAAAAATAACCATCCATTGATGGTTAATATTTTTTTAATTAGGTAAATCAGATAAATTATTTTTAGAAGATAATCTTAAAAAAGCTACTTCTTTTCTTAAAGCATCACCAACATCTCGTAAACCCTTTGCTCTTGCTAGTATATCTTTAGATTCTTCTATAGTTAAAAAACCCTTTACTTGTAATAACTTATCAAGGCTTCTGAAAGCCTCTAAATCTTTTTTCCATTCTTTATATCTTCTCAGATAATCTTGCCATTTTTGCTGTAGCTCTAGATCTGTCACAAAACCTCCCCATAAAGTACTGTTACCATAGTAAACGTTTTATAGTAAAGAGTAAACCCCTTGCAATTACCAATAAAATATGCTACACTATTTCTATATTCCGAGGTCGTCTAATGGTAGGACTCCAGGTTTTGGTCCTGGCTATCGGGGTTCGAGTCCCTGCCTCGGAACCAAAATAAAATCCCAACTTCATGTTGGGTTTTTATTTTTTCTATATACTACTTATTACTTAACATGACATCTGGTGCAGACTGGCTCATAAATATCCATACCACCAACTAAAATTTGACCTTTTTTACTACTCTTTCTTTTTGTTTTAGAAGCATCTGCACCACAGTAAACACAAACTGCTTGAAGCTTTACTACATACTCAGCATGAGCCAATAAAAGAGGCATGGGACCAAATGGTGCACCATTAGAATCTAAATCAAGACCCGTAATTATAACATTTATACCACGAGCAACTAATACACGGGATACTGCACAAATATCATCATTAAAAAACTGTGCTTCTTCTATAGCAACAACTGATGCGTCATCTTCTAAGAGCTTTAAAATATCTTCTGATTTTTCTACTGGTATTGCCTTTCTACTAAATCCTGCATGAGTTCTTACACCATCATCTCTATCATCTTTTGCAGGCTTAAATAACATAGTTTTCTTTTTTGCGATTTCTACCCTTTCTAATTGTCTAAATAATTCTGTAGTTTTACCAGAACCCATAGGCCCTGTAATTACCATTAAAAATCCATTTTTATTATTAACTGCGTTTTTATATGCACTTGGTCCAAACATAATGTATATTGTAATTTATTACTTATAACTATTTTAAGTTAATAAGAAAAATAAAGCAACCAAAACAAAAAACCCTCTAATAAATTAGAAGATTTTTTATCTTTTTTCTAAAAATTATAAACTTGATAATATTCAGAAAAAAGTTTAGGAGCGTGAGCACTAGCGTTTGCGTACACATAAAGTGTCGCTCATCACTGTGCTCACGCTCCCTGGTGTGTTTCCGTTTGACTCCCTCTCCGATTGCCAGCTGTTTGCCAACGCTCGAACTACAAAAGTAAACGGTCTTCGTTACGATGCCTTGTCCAACCCGGATTCATGCCTTACCCCGGGTGTGGCGTGGTTGATAGACAAGGTTTGCTGTGTGCTTATTGCGTTGGACACCACCCTTGTGGGTGGGTGCCCCTTACATCTGCCAGATAAACATATTCCTGCCTTTCAGTCGGTTGAGGTTTTGGTATTATGCCCTTGTTTCAGAGCCCCTATCTATAACAGATCAGTCTCATCAACTCTCCTTTCAGCGCGGGTTGATGCATTCATGAAAATAAGTATAGCACACTTTTAATCTTTTGTCAAGCCCCAAATCCAAATTTTATCTAAAATAAGCCAAAATATACAAAAAAACCTGCATTAGTTAACACCAATGCAGGATAAATACTAGACCTGTGAATAAACCTATTCACCAAAATACTGCGCTACACTATCATTAAGTTGACGCTCAAAATACTCTTGAGGTGTAAGCCCATCTACATGATCATTAATGTTAACAAAAACAGGAAATCCACTAACTACCTGTCCATTACGATCATAAGCAGTAACGCCCTTCCTTTTTGTTTTAAATGGAATACTGTTAAAATATTCCAAAGAGGAATTACAATACCACATCTCACCGTCATAACATTCTGGATGTTTATCATTATAACCCTGCTGATATGACATTTTACTTCTCCTTGTTTTGTATCGTGTCGGTATCATTAGATAGAATATAATATATTTTTAGTATTTTGTCAACCCAGCACATAATTTTTATAATAAAATTAAGTAAAAAAATAACAAATTAGTGTATATTTTAATCAAATTAGTCTATTTTAATAATGTGATATGAAAACTGCTAAAGACGAATAAAATTTATGTATTGGGTCAAGTTCTATATAATTTTATTTATATAAAAAAATCTCCATAATTTAGGAGATTTTTATAATATTTATTTTTTCTTATTAGCCTTTATTCTTTCATTTTCAGTTAAATACTGTTTTCTTAAACGAATATAGTTTGGAGTAATTTCTAGATACTCATCATCGCTCATAATGCTCATTCCTCTTTCTAGTGTTAATTTAAGCGGAGGAGTTAAATTGATAGCTTCGTCAGCACCAGAAGAGCGCATATTTGTTAACTGTTTACCTTTTGTTGGGTTTACGGTTAAGTCATTTCCTTTAGAAACATTACCGACAACCATACCTTCATAAACCTCTGTATTAGCTTCTATATATAAGGTGCCTCTATTTTGTAAGTTGTAAAGAGAAAATCCAAGCGCTTTTCCAGATACCATAGAAACCATAGATCCAACATCTGTTTTTTTAATATTACCAACATAAGGCTTAAATCCTATAACTCTAGTATAAATAATTCCCTCTCCCCTAGTGTCAACCACAAACTCATTTCTATAACCAAGTAATCCTCTGGTTGGAATTTCAAAAATAATCTTTACACTACCATGTTCTGGCATCATTTTTAACAAATTACCACATCTGCTAGATAATTTTTTGATAACCGTTCCTGATGTTTCTTCTGGGACATTAATAGTAACCTCTTCAAATGGTTCTAATTTTAAACCATCTTCTTCCTTGATAATTACATGGGGCTGAGATATCTGCATTTCATATCCTTCGCGACGCATATTCTCTAATAAAATAGCAATGTGCATCTCTCCTCTACCATATACTTTATAGTGATCAATAGCAGAAAAATCTATTTTTAAACCAACATTAACTTCTAATTCTTTTTCTAATCTTTCTTTTAACTGTCTATTAGTTACAAACTTACCATCTCTTCCAGACAAGGGAGAACTGTTTACAGAAAGGTTTAAAGAAATTGTTGGTTCGTCAATATTAATAGCGGGTAAAGCCTCTTGATTAGCATTTTCACAAATAGTTTCTCCAATAAATATATTTGGCAAACCGGCAATCATAACAATATCCCCAGCAGAAGCGCTAGAAACTTCTTTTCTTTTTAATCCCTCAAAGGTAAAAAGTTTTGTTATCTTACCTTCACGAGAAGTACCTGTTTCATCTTTAATAATCACCCTAGCACTATCTTTAATTTCCCCTTCATAAATTCTACCAATAGCAAGTCTACCTAAAAAATTATCATAAGCAAGATTAAAAGGTTGAATGCGTAAAGGCTTATTGCTAGCTTCTACACTTGAAGCAACTGGGACTTCTTTTAAGATTAAATCTAAAAGTGATGATAAATCAGAAGAATTATCATCTAAATTAACTTTAGCAATACCATCTCTAGCAATTGCATAAATTGTAGAAAATGCTAACTGCTCATCATTTGCTCCCAAATCAAGAAAAAGCTCATAAACCATTTCTTTTACTTCATCTGGCATTGCAGCTGGTTTATCTATTTTATTTATTACTACAATTGGTTTTAAACCTAAATCAAGTGATTTTTTTAAAACAAATTTAGTTTGAGGCATTGGCCCTTCCTGTGCGTCAACAACTAAGAGTACAGAATCAATGGAACGCAAAACACGCTCAACTTCAGAACCGAAGTCAGCATGTCCAGGAGTGTCCACTATATTAATCTTTGTATCTTTATAGTAAACAGAAGTGTTTTTTGAGTAAATCGTTATCCCTCTTTCAAGCTCTAGAGTATTACTATCCATACTATCACCTACTTCAGACATACCCGTTTGTTGCATCAGGGCATCAGTAAGCGTTGTCTTGCCATGATCTACGTGAGCAATAATTGCGATATTTCTTATTTCCATATTTAAAAAATTAAAACCGCCTTTTTATTAGCGGAATTTAAATTAACCGTATCATATATTTATATCATGTTTTTTTAAAAAAGTCAAGTATTGATATTATAATTTACAAAGTGCCCTTAAAATGATATTTTATAGACTGGAGGTGTATTATGAAACGTATTAAAAAAGCTCTTTCAAAAATAGTGGACTTGCTTTATTTACCACTTCTCCTAGTGGTGGTTATGATAAGAGAAAAGCAAGATAAAAAGAAAGATGAGTAAATCATTATTCTACACAAATAACCAGCTATCTGCTGGTTATTTTATTTAATATAGAATAATCTATTCTGTAATTTTTGATATATGTTCTTTTCTAACTTTGTGATAATAAGCACTTTTTATAGTAAGCTTACGCGTCTCATCTTTTTCTAATGCAAAAAGTATAAACATACCCAATAAAGATAAACATCCTACAATTAAAAATGTTATCTTAAAACTTATAAATTCTGATATAGCTGCACCTATTGTTGCAGACGCAGCACCACCTAAACCAACACATGTAGAATAAACACTCCATTCAAAAGCTTCTTTCTTTTTATCTAAATGAGTGCTCCAGATACCAAGCCATGTTGGCGTGGCAAACGCTGCTCCAATTCCATAAACTACTTGAGCAAGATAAATCATATAAATATGATCACTAAATATATAAATAAAAGGAACTAAAGAAATAAAAAATACTCCTGCTATTAATAATTTCATCTTATGATCATGACTATCAACATAACGAGCAATGGGAAGCTGTAAGACTGATTTTACAACAATAAAAATAGTACTTGCTAATCCAGCAGCAAAAATACTACCACCAATAATATTATCATTTATAAAAATAGCAAAAATAGGCTCAAAAAGCCCAAATCCAGTAACTACAAAGATATCTGATATCATTAATAACTTTAGTGTTCTATTCATATAATTATATTATATCAAAACCGTAAAATACTTTCTAATTCTTTTAAGCTTTCTACTTTTACTAGCTTTTCTCTCAAAGCTTTTGCATCTGGCATACCTTTAACATAATTAATAAGATGTTTTCTTAAGGTGATTATTCCCCTATCACCATATTCTTTAATATGAAGCTTTGCATGGTCTAAAATAATTTTTTTAATATTTTTTGGGACTTCATCATTACCATTTTTAATATTATTAAATATCCATGGCTTACCTAAAGCTCCTCGTGCTATTAATGCACCGTCTGCATTAGTTACGACCATAGCACGATAAAAACTTGCTACATCAACTATATCCCCATTGACTAATACTGGAATTTTTAATTTCTTTTTTACCCTTCCTATCATATCCCAGTTAGCCTGACCCGAATATCCCTGATGCTTTGTTCTACCATGGATACTTAAAGCTTCTATACCAGCACGCTCTATAATAGGTGCAAACTTTAAAATTTCACTTTCCTTATCCCAACCAAGCCTTGTTTTTACACTCAAAGGAGCTTTAATAACTTTTTTAACAGCCTTAATAATAGCCACGGCTCTTTTACTGTCTTTCATTAAAGATGCTCCATTAAAGTCAGAAACTATTTTTCTAGCTGGACAACCCATGTTTATATCTATTCCGTCTGGTTTATATTTTTTTTCTAAAATACTAGCTGCACGAGCCATAATACCTGGTTCACTACCAAAAATCTGCAATATTATCGGTCGCTCTAATTTATCAAAGTCTGCCATAGCCAAAGTTTTCTCACTATTGTGTACTAGAGCATCAGCACTTACCATCTCACGATATATTAGATCCGCTCCACCTTTTTTACACATAACAGAAAAAGGGCTGTCAGTATAATCTGCCATTGGTGCTAGAGCTAAAATAGGTTTTTTATTTTTATTCCAGATAAACATATAAACATGTTATAATATAATTATATAATATAACAATATGAAGAAGGAAGCTATAGTAAAGAAGAAGTTTTTTTTACGTAATTTTATCTTTGGAACAGAAGATTCTTTAGTTTCTACTGTTGGTTTATTATCTGGCATAGCTGTTGCAGGTACGATAAGAAGAGATATTTTGATAGCAGGAGTAGTATTAATTTTTGTAGAAGCAATCTCTATGGGTGCTGGAAGCTTTTTATCAGAACGCTCATCAGAAACATATACAGGAAAAAAGAAATCTGCTATTGGTTATTTTGCAGAAGGTGGAGTAATAATGTTTTTTTCTTATTTTATAGCAGGATTTATACCATTAGCACCTTATATTTTTGCTCCTGTACAAACTGCATTTTTTCTATCTATTGGCTTTTCTATGATTGGCTTATTTTTATTAGGCTTTATTAATTCAAAAATATTTAAAGTTAGAAGTTTACGACCAGCTATAGAAATGTTAATTATTGGTGGATCTGCAATTATAATTGGTGTTATAGCTGGTAAATTAATAGAAATGATATTAAATTGAACAAAAAACGATATATAATACAATCTATTCCTTTAAAAAATATCGTTGAAATTATATTATATGTGTGTTATTATAATATAATATTTAAATAATAAAAAAAATATAAGTATATGGAAGAAGGGCAAATAATACCTAATGATACAGAGCAAAATATATTACCGCAAAATCAAAAAAAGCAATTAACAAAAAGAGAGAGAAAATTATTAAAAAAACAAAAGCTAGACAATATAGCTTTAGAACAAAAAAAACAATCACAAAAAAAAAGTTTTTTATGGTTATTTGTTGTTATTTTAATTGGAGGGTCTATATTAGGCATTGGGTGGCTATCACAATCTAAATCAAATCAAACGCCACTTCCTTTGATAGATAAGATATCAAGTAATGATCATATCAAAGGATCTCCTGATGCAAAAAATATACTAGTAGAATATAGCGACTTTCAATGTCCTGCCTGTAGACAGTATTATCTTTTATTAAAAAGGGTGTCGGAAGAACTGGGTAATAAAGTGCAAATAGTATATAGAAACTTTCCGTTAACTAGTATTCATAGAAATGCTAGTTTAGCTGCAAGAGCGGCTGAAGCGGCTGGAGTGCAAGGTAAGTTTTGGGAAATGCATGACCAAATATTTGAAAATCAATCAAGTTGGAGTGAGTCAACTAATCCAAGAAGTTTATTTAATAGTTATGCAGAAAATATTGGATTAAATTTAGAACAGTTTAAACAGGATATAGAGTCTAGCCAAGTCAAAGACAAAGTAAATAAAGATTATAATAGCGGAATACAAGCCGGCGTTCCAGGCACACCAACATTTTTCTTAAATGGAGAAAAAATAAATACACCAAGAAGTTATGATGAATTTAGAAGCATCCTCGAATAATATAAAACAGTGGACGGTTATTACAATGCTAATTATCTCTTTTTTAGGGTTTTTAGATGCTACATATTTAACAGTGGAGCATTTTATGGGTGCAGTACCTAATTGCTCGATTATTAAAGGATGTGACATTGTAGCAACTAGCCAATATGCAACAATAGGTACTATACCCATTGCACTATTGGGATCTCTTTACTATCTATCTATCTTTCTTTTATCAATAGTGTATTTAGATACAAAAAGAGAAAGTTTTTTATTTTTAGCATCTCGTATACCTTTAGCTGGATTTTTTGTTTCTTTATATCTTATATATCTACAGATCTTTGTTTTAAAAGCAATATGCATGTATTGTATGATATCAGCAATTAGCTCTACACTATTATTTATCATGGGTATATATATAGTAAAAAGTAATGGTCATAAATTTTTAAAAATTAAATAAATAACATTATGCATCAGTTAAAAAATCCTATATTATGGCTTCGTTTAGCATTAGGTTGGTTGTTTTTTTATGCAGGTATAACTAAAGTTGTTGACTCCAGTTGGTCAGCAGAAGGTTTTTTAAATGGTGCTAAAACATTCTCTAGTTTTTATGCCTGGTTTGCATTACCAAGTAATATTGGTTGGGTCAACCTTTTAAATGAATGGGGGTTAACACTTATAGGTATTGCTCTAATATTAGGAATAGCTACAAGATTAGCATCCTATGCTGGAATAATGTTAATGGCTCTATATTACATACCAGGATTAAGCTTTCCATATGTAAATAATGGACTACTTGTTGATCAGCATATAATATACATCTTAGTTTTATGTTTAATCATCAAGAATAAAGAACATTATTACTGGGGATTACAAAAATTAATACCTTGGAAGAAAAAATAAACATATTAAAAAAACAATTCTTGTTAACAAAAATTGTTTTTTTAATATAGAATTTATTTCTTTAAGTATCGTCCTATAGCTAACGAGGCGCTAAATGCTGACAATAAAGACACTAATAATAATTGTTGTGCAAATATAGAAAAGAGGTTTTGTCTATAAAAATAAAATATATTACCAGAATTATTATTAAAAAATTCGAATACCTTTGGTTGTACTAAGGATATTATAGGGAAAATCAATATCATAGATATCAATGCTGCTGCAAGACTATAAAGTAATGCCTCAAATACAAACTGCATTCTTACAAACCAATTAGAAGCTCCTACAAGCTTCATAATACCTATTTCTTCCTTGTGGGTATAAATTGCTATCTTAACTGTATTAAATATAATAACAAGAGCTATAAAGGCAAAGAAGATACTAATAGCTATAATAAATTGTTTTATATAGCTAGTTATACTATTTACTGTGTTGATTAATGACTCATGATCTGTAAAGTCTTTATTTTCTATTATTTCTCTATATACTGGGGTATCTAATTGAGCTAAAACAGTCCTATAATCATTAACATCTGTTGTTTTTACAACCAAATAACCACCAAAAGGATTACTATCTAAAAAGTCTAATGAATCTAAAACTTCTGTCTTATCTTTATATAAAGCTTTAAAATCTCCCAAAGCTTCTGTAGGAGTCACATACTCTACAGACTCTACACTAGGTAGATTAGAAAGATAAGTTTTTAAACTCTGTGACTGATCTACTGATGCATCTGATTTTAAATAAATAGTTACATCAACTTTTTCTTGTAATACCTTACTAGCTTCATCGGTAATAAAATTAATAATGATTAATCCATTTATAGAAAGTAATAACAACACTAAAATACTTATAGTTAAGATAGCTAGCCAAAAATTTCTAGCAAAACTCTGAACGCCAAATTTAAAAATTTTTAAAATACCTAACATAGATATGATTTTTAGTTTTATTATTCTATTTTATATCTACCCTGCTCTACATCATTAATAATCATGCCCTGATTAAGTGTAACTACACGTTTTTTAAGACTATCAACAACTTGCTTATTATGAGTTACTAGAAGCACAGTTGTACCAAAATTATTAATTTTTTCTAATAAACTTATAATTTCTTTTGTGTTTAAGGCATCCAAATTACCAGTTGGCTCATCTGCTACTAATATCTTAGGACTATGCACAAGTGCTCTAGCTACAACAGCTCTCTGCTGTTCTCCACCAGAAACCTGTAAAGGATAACGATTTTCTTTACCCTCTAATCCAACTATCTTTAGAACCTGAGGAACAATCTCATTAATTCTTTTTCTAGGAGTTCCGCAAACATCTAATGCAAAAGCTACATTTTCAAATAATGTCTTTTTTTGTAATAATTTAAAATCCTGGAATACTACACCAATCTGTCTACGTAAATGTGAAACGTCATTAGTTTTAATTTTACTAATATTCCAATCTCCTACTAATATTTCTCCGCTACTTGGTTTTTCATCAGCTATTAAAAGCTTTATAAGAGTAGTTTTACCTGTTCCCGACTTACCCACTACAGAAACAAACTCACCTTCTTTAATTCTAAGATTTAAATTTTTTATACTTGGATAATCTTTTGTATAATATTTACTTACGTTTTTAAATTCTATCATATATTAAACTTTTATCTTATAAAGATGGAGCCACCCCGGGGAATCGAACCCCGGACCTACGCGTTACGAGTGCGTTGCTCTACCAACTGAGCTAGGGTGGCACTATACTATAAGCACCCAATTACCTCCCCCTACTAATGCAAATAACAACGCTCCTGCAAATCTTATTAAAACCCTATCCCAACCATCCACAAACTTATCACGCCAAACCAAAGCATGAAACAATAATGCTAAAAATATAATAATACTTAATACAATACCAGCTATATTAACCCAGATACCGAACAATAATAAAATAGCTGAAAATGTTTTTAGCAATGCTCCAAAAGTTATTATCCAAGAATATTTTGGACCTAAAATTTTATTCTTCTCTTTTTTATATATCAATAGACTTAATCCTTTTAATAAAAAAACCAGTCCTAATGCTAGACGAAAAATAAATAATGCCAAATCTAGATAAAAAAATTGAAACATAATTAATAATTGTTTACATATATATTATAGCAGATAAAAACATATAGAGCTATAAATAATACAGCCCCCTATATTAGATATAATTATTTTCTAAAAAAATATATAAACCATTTTTTAAAATTTGGAGCTGTATCCAATTGTTTGTCTGCAGAACCTTCTAGCTTCTTTGCTTCTGTATCAGAAATATTTACTACAATAGAAGTTTCTCCTGGTTTTTGTAATCCTAGCTTTAACCGTGCTTCTTGCTCTAAAAAATCATTAGTATCTAGATAATCAACCATATCAAGAATATCAAGATTTTTTGCTTGTAGGTCTGATGCTATTAACTCTAGCTTGTTTATTTCTTTATTTAACTGTCTATTTTTTAAGTATTCTCTAAATAAATTAAGAGAAAAAAAACCTAACAAAATAAGGTTTATTATTAAAACAACTTTTAAGCTCATTATTTTTTTAAATGTTTCCTTGTTATTCATTTTAAAAAATTAACTATATATTTCATCATCTGGATCCTGAGTGTTTTTTATAGGCACTTTTTTTACTTCTGATTTGTCTTTTTTCATTTTTCTAAGTGCAACCTCTAAGGCTTTTTTTTCTATGGGATTTAGTTTATCAAGCTCTCCCATAATACTATCCATTGGTGGCTTTTTACCATTATCCCAACCCCTGACATGACGCTCTACTTCTAATATCAACTCTTGAACAATCCATGGTTTACTAATATTTTGTAAAGTTATATTAGATCTATATCCTCTAATAGCTATAGAAACGTTACCATATTTAAAAGTGCTCTGTTTAAAACCTTTAACATTATAAGAAACATCATCTATTTTATAATATGGTACCTCGGACACTATACGATCAAAAAATCCGGATTGATCAATATCAATCACTCTTTGATCTGTAATAATACCACAGTTAAAATACCAGTTAATTAGCCTATCTACCGTAAAATATAAAGCTCCCAAAAATAGTAAAATAAAAATCAGCACTCCCCACTTACCTAAAGAAAATAAAGGAAATAATAAGAAAAAAGGTAATAAAAAAAGTAATAAACCTATTAATAAAGATGTTGAAAATGCTATAGGAGACTGTCTTACAACAAATAAAATTTCTTCCCCTTCTTTTAATTTAAATGCTTTAAACATATTATTTTTTCATTTTAAGTATATCTTTGACTATTTTTCTATCATCCCAAGGCAATTTTTTATCTCCAATTGCTATTACTTGCTCGCTTCCCTTACCTGTTATTAACACTATGTCGTCTTTTTCCGCTAAATTAATTCCGTATTCTATTGCTTTTTTTCTATCTATTATTTCAAAAATACTTTCACCTTCTTTTTTCTTTTTTATACCAACCCTAATATCTGCAATTATCTTTGCTTGATTTTCTGCATAAGGATCGTCATTTGTTAATATTATTATATTAGCATTCTGATCAGCTATCTGCCCTAAAACAGGCCTTCTAGACTTATCTCTGCCCCCACCTGTAGAACCAAATATATGAATAACTCTCTTATGAGGAATCTCTCTTACTATACTATACAAGGCTTTCATTGACATTGGCTCATGCGCATAATCAACCAATACCTTAAATAACTGCCCTTCATTGATAAACTCCATTCTACCCGGAACCTGCTTTATATTTAAAATATATTGCTTTAAATATTCTAATGAGACTCCTAAAGTCTTACAAATAGTTATAGCAGATGCAATATTATATATATTAAACCTGCCCAAAAGATGTGTTTTAAAATCTACTCCATTTATCGTAAAACTAGGCATCCTATTATCTAAATCAATATTTTTAACTGTTATTATCTCTTTAAGATTTTTTTTGTATGCATCTTTTAACGTAACTCCAATATTTTTATTATTAAACTGTAAAAAATAATTAGCTTCTGGATCATCTATATTAATTATTGCGGTTTTTTCTACTCCTTTATTTCTACCATAAGATAAGTTTTTAAATAACTTACCCTTAGCATGTTTATACCTGTCATAACTACCATGCGATTCTATGTGTTCCGGAGATAAATTTGTAAAAAAAGCTATATCATAATCTATACCAAGATTTCTATACTGAGCTATACCTTCTGAAGATGTTTCTATAACTGCATACTTGCATCCTGCTTTAACCATTTTTCTTAATAATTTTTGTAGCTCAAATCTACCCAGCATTGTCATTTTTTTATCATTCAACCATTCCTGATCAGCTATTTTAAAAATTATAGTAGATGTAAGTCCAACCTTTGCACCACTAGATTCTAATAATTTTGCAGTTAAATATGATGTAGTAGACTTACCTTTTGTACCCGTTATACCTATAACTATTAATTTTTTTGATGGGTAACCATAAAACAAGGCTCCTAGATTAGCTAGGGTCCAATGATAAATACTGATAGTCCACCTTGGCAGTATCTTTCTTAAAATCTTCTTCATAATTATATCTAAATAATAACAAATTTATCCACAATTGACAACGTACTCAAAATAAACGTACAATCTTTATATAAGGAGCTAGAAATGCCACGAAAAATAGAAATACCGATCTTTAAAATAAGAGAAGATAATGATAGTGTAATACTAACAATAACTAGAGTAGTTAGTCCATTTACTTATAAAAAAAGATATAAAAGCATAATAACATATCAAATTTTTAATAATAACTACAGCATTGCAATTATAGGATATGATGATGAAGGTTTATTTTTTTCTATTATTGAGACTAATGGCGTATTTAGAACAATGACAGAACATATAGCAGAAAAAGTAGATACAGAAAAACATCCATTAGATAAACAAAAAATAGACGTGAGACAACAAAAACTAAATCCAAGATCTATTTATTTTATATACCCAGGCGTTAATGATAAATACTATATCTTTGATATGCAAGGTTATTTTGGTTATATAGAAAATGTTAGGGGTAAATTTAATCTTACTGTAAATAATAAAGGTTATTATAGACATCTTTCTAAGGAGCTATTAGATGAAATATTATCATTACTGTTGCGTTAAAAAAATCCTGAAAAATCGGGATTTTATTTTTATTATAGATTATTAAAAATTTAACACTATTTAACACCTATAGCCCGCTTAAACTGCTCTCCCCTATTAAATTCATTAATGAATAAACCAAAACTGGCAGAAGCGGGAGAAAGTAATATAATATTATTTTTTATAGCAAATTTTTCTGCTTTTAATACAGCATCCTTCATATCTTCTACTATTACAAATTTATCAAACTTTTGTTTTTTTAACTCTTTAATAATTTTATCTGATGCCGTACCTTTAAATAAAACTAATTGTTTACAATATTTTTTTATTTTTTTTGCTAATTCATCATATTCTAATCCCTTGTCCTTACCACCTGCTATCAAAATAATATTCTTATCTTTACTGCCAAAAGTCTCTAATGCAGCCATGCAAGCCTCTGGAGTGGTAGAAGTTGTATCATTAACATAAGTTATACCATTCCGCTCCTTAACAACCTCCTGTCTATCCTCAATACCTTTAAATGAACTCAAAACTGACCGTACTTGTGCACATGGCACCCCCATAATTTTAGCTACCATAACAGATGCTAAAATATTTTCTAAATTATGAATTCCCCGCAATTTTATTATATTTATAGGAGCGACATTGTTAATTTTATGAGGTCTTCTTGTTTTAATGACACCATCTTCAATGTAAGCACCTAACTTATTATTAAGTGCTTTTTTTGTAAAAAAATAAGTTTTAGAATCTGCGTGCCATTTTTTTGTTTCTTTATTATCCAAATTTAAAACCAAAAAATCAGCTGGAGATTGTTTTATAAAAATATTTTTTTTAGCACTAATGTATTCTTTCATATTTTTATAACTATTTAAATGATCTGGATAAATATTTGTTACTACAGCTATATGAGGTGCAATATTTTTTGAAGCAAAATTTTCTAACATCCAAGAAGATAACTCTAAAACAACCACATCATCTGATTTTACTTTTTTTAAAAAAGATAGTGGTGATTTTTTTATATTTCCACCTATCAATACATTTTTATATTTTTTCTTTAAAATCTCATAAATTAAAGAAGTTGTAGTACTTTTTCCTCTGGTGCCAGTAACAGCTATTATATTTTTACTCTTACATTTCTTAAAAAATAAACTAATATCAGTTTCTACATCTTTACCTAACCTTTCTGCTTCTTGCAAAAACTTTGAATGTTGCGGTACTCCAGGATTTCTAACTATTAAATCAGCCCATTTAACATCAGAGATATTATGCTTACCTAAAACAAATTTTGGTAATTGTTTTTTTTCTTTTTTACAAAAACTTTTTATTTCATTTATTTGATGTTTTAATTCTTTCTCTGTCTTTAAATCTGTTATCATCACCTCATCACCTTTTTTAATAAAAAACTTAGTAGCTGTTATGCCACTACCGTCTTTATATATTCCTAAACCCATTATTAATACTTTCATAATTTAAAACTTTCTTTTTATTTTAGCTAATCTGACAACAATAATTGCCTTTAAAACTGTATAAAACATTTTAATATATTGTATCAAACCACGCAAGAACCCTACTTTTTGCATTTTTCTTATAATATGAAGTCCTGGTAAAAAAACCGTCCCGTATTTTAACTTTCTTGACCTACAATAATAATTAAGCGCAGCCTCAACCATAAAGCCCTGTAAGTATTGAGGTGGAATATTTTCTATAACAAATCTTTGTAAAGCACGCTCTCCGCCAATAAGAGGTAAATGACGAGCAATATTAGAAAAAAATGAACCCCTATCTCTAATACCTACTGTCATAACCATGTCACCACGCAAAACCGGTGCAATCAATCTTTTTAAATGATCTACTCTCAAGCCTTTTAAATCTGCATCTAAAAATACTATCATTTCAGAATCGGTATGAGTAATACCATGAAGCAATGCAGCACCCTTGCCTTTTTTTATAGGCAAGTTATGCACTAAAGTTGCTCCAGCACGCTTAGCAACTTCTACTGTATTATCTGTGGAACCATCTGATATAACAATAATATCATCAAACAATTTTGAATCCGAAGCTACTTTCACCACATTGGCTATACTATGACCTTCATTATATGCTGGTATAATAACCGAGATATTATTTTTTTTCATATTTTCTTAATCTATTTTTTTTCTAACTATAAATACCCACTTTACAAGCTCTATCATCAAAAGATTAAAGAGACCTATACCAAACAACATAAACCATTCATGCCAACTTAGAGCAACTGTTTTAAAAGCTACCTGCAAAGCTGGAATATAAACTACAAATAATAACATAAGTATTCCAAATAATACAGAAATATTTAGATAATTATTATTCCAAAAATTAGTATGCCAAATACTATGCCTTAAACTTCTAGTTGCATATACAATAAAAAGAGAGTCTATTCCTAATCCTATAAATGCTATCGTCCTACTAAAATCTAAATCAAGAGTTATATAATAGGTAAAGCTATAAATCCAAAATAAAAATAAACTTGTTATAATACCAACTATAAAAATGATAGCTTTAATTTCTAAATTTAAAATCGGAGTATTTCTTTTCCTTGGTTTTCTTTGCATAATATCAGAATCTGCTTTATCAAAAGCCAAAGAAAGAGCGGGAAAGCTATCGTCAATAATATTAACCCACAAAATCTGTGCAGCCGTAACCGGCAAAGGTAAGCCAAAAGCAAGAGAGCTGGAAACTAAAATAATCTCTGTAAAACCATCTGACAATAGATAAGTAATTACCTTTCGTATATTATCAAAAATATTTCTTCCTACCCTTACAGCATCAACAATACTTTTAAAATTATCATCTAAAAGAACCATATCTGATGTCTCTTTGGTAACATCAGATCCTGAGCCTAAGGCAACACCTATATCTGCACTTTTAATAGCTGGTGCATCATTTACACCATCCCCTGTCATTGCAACAACCTCTCCTCTTTGTTGCCAAGCATTTATTATTCTTAGCTTATGTTTTGGCGATACTCTTGCAAAAATATCTATATCAATAATCATTCTTTTTAACTCAGTATCATTTATTTTTTCTAAATCTAAACCTTCCATAGTATTTTTATCATCAGTTCTTAACCCTATTTCTCTACCAATAGCTTTAGCTGTTAATATATGATCTCCCGTAACTATAACCGATCTAATACCAGCACTCTTAGTAAGCTCTATAGTAGCTTTAGAAGTATCCCTTAATGGATCCCTTAACCCCACAAGTCCAACTAAAATTAAATCATCTATATCATCCTCTCTAACATCATTCTTATTCTTCACCTCTTTATATGCCAAAGCTAAAACCCTAAGACCATTAGAACTCATTTTTTCTATTTCTTTAGAAAAATAAGACCTATTTTTTCCTTTTAAATCAATTTTTTTATTTTCAGATAACAAGTATTTACATTTTTTCAAAATAATTTCTGGAGCACCTTTTACTAAAATTAACTGACCGTTATGACCATCAGAGTTTAATGTTGCCATAAACTTTCTATCAGAATTAAATGCTAATTCTGATATTCGCTTATAGCGATCTTCTAATTTTTGTTTATCAAACCCTAATTCATAAGATTTTAATAATAATGCTTTTTCTGTAGAATCTCCTAATACTACTAGATCTTTAATTTGTTTTTTAGGAAATTCTATAACTGCATTATTACAAAGCGCAGAAATATAAAAAGATTTTTCTAATAAATTTTTGCTATCTTTATTTCCAGAATCTTTAGATATAATATCTCCATTTATAGTTATTAAATTCATCATTCTCATCTCCCCAAGAGTTAGAGTGCCTGTTTTATCTGTACAAATTACACTAACACTACCCAGTGTTTCTGCGGCCAACATCTTACGTATCAATGCATTCTTTTTTGACATCTTCTGCATTCCAATTGCTAAAATTATAGTAATGGCTATTGGTAAACCCTCTGGTATAGAGCTAACGGCTATAGCTACGGATGTTAAAAACATTTCTGATACAGATAACCCCGAAAATACCCCAAAAATAAAAATTAATACAGACAAAGATACTATTATTATGGCCAAAAATTTACTAAATTTAGAAATTTTTTCTTGAAGTGGAGTAAATTCTTCCTTTGTTTCTTCTACAAGATTAGCTATCTCTCCAAAATGTGTTTTTATACCAATTGACGTAACAACAAAATATGCTCTCCCCCTTGTAACTAACGTGCCCATAAAAACCATATTCTTCCTTTCTGCTAAAACAATATCTTTTTTTAAAGCTTTTACATCCTTATCTATTGGAACAGATTCTCCAGTTAAACTAGATTCATTCACCTCTAATTCATTTACACTGATTAATCTGCCATCTGCAGAAACTCTCATTCCTTCCTCTAAAACAACAATATCACCTACAACAAGACTTTCTGCATCAATCTCTTGCTCTCTACCACCCCTTAAAACTCTCGCCTTTCTTTCTACTAATTTTTTTAATTGATCAAGAGCTTTATTAGCCTTATATTCTTGAATAAATCCGATTATAACATTAACTAATATTGCTAATAAAATAACTGTTGCGTCTAAATTTTCTCCTAAAAATACACTAATTATAGAAGCGAAAATTAATATATATATTAATGGAGATTTAAATTGAGATAACAAAATATAAAAACCTGATAGCTTTTTCTTTTTTGTTATAGTATTTTTACCGTGTAATTTTAAGCGTTTTACTACCTCCTTCTCCTCCAATCCATCAACAGAAGTTTTCAATTCTTTCAATACATCCTTAACACTTATACTGTGCCAAGATGTGGACATAATATAGTTTAGCATTTAGCGTAGAGCATTTAGGGTTTAGTTGATTATTTTTTCATGAAGCGATAATCATATAACTAATTGTTGACCGCTAAATGCTAAGTGCTATTTTTTATTATTTAACAATTATCATTACTTTTTTACCATTTGCTACATCGCCACTATTCCAATCATGAATAGCATTATAAAATATATCGTTTTTATAAGCATAATTTTCTCCATGTTTTGTGCCTGGATCATTGGTAATAATCTTATCTTTTGTATAACCCCTTACTACAAGCATGTGATAATAAGGTCCTGGAGGTGTGTAATATGGGTTACCCAACAATCTACCAGCCGCAGGTATAATTACTGGGTTGCCCTGTGCTATTTCCTTCTTAATATCATCTAATGAAATATTATATTTTACCTCTACATCCTTCAAGCCATAAAATTTTCGTATCATGGTAGCTGTTTGTTCTGCATCTGTATCTTTCCAAAAACCAAAAAAATTCTGTTGCCAATCAACTAGTTTTAATAGCTCACTATCAGCATCCCCAGGACTATTAATCCCTGCATTTTTAACAAATCTTGCAGCCATTAAGCTAGAAGTTTCTTCACAAGCTTCTTTGTGAATCTCATCCCAAATTCCATATGGAGCCTGTGAAGAAAAGGGTATATCAAGATTAAATTCTTCTGGTATTGTGATTACGGGAGTGTTTATGGCTACAGACTCTTCATTTTTAACTAGAATTTCTTTTGGAGGTAGTTTTAAGTCTGCATTAACATCTATAATATCTATCACTTCTATATTACCATCTATAACTTTTAAAGATTTTTTTACTTGATTATAAGAAACAGCTTCTGGTAAAGATTGTTTTTGAGCGTCTAGCAACGTTTCTTTTATCTTACTTCTCCCCACATAAAAAAGTACACTCATTAATAAAAATAGTGCTAAAATTATTAAAATAATTTTTTTCATCATAAATAAATACTTAATAATCTCTACTTATAGAATAGCACATAAATTAATAATATAAAAGAGAAATCTATTGCCAAAAATGTCTTTTTTCGCTATACTAATGTTATTATTAAAAATAAAAATATTTTTATCTATAATTTATAAATAATAATTATATTTAAAAAAATAATATACCTATATGAGTTTTACAAGAAAAACTCTTATCATACCTATAATATTAGTATCTTTATTTATAGGTAATCACGTACTAGCTAACACCCCTACAGAGAATTTAGAAATAACTCCAATTTCTATAGAAACTACAATGGTAACATCAGATACCGAAGATGTGACAAATATTGCCCAGGAAGAAACACCTGTACACAAAGAAGATGAAGGGCATGGATCTGCCGCTGCTCAAACTTTTTTATGGATAGCTATAATCTTGGTGGCAGCTAAATTATCATCATTAGTTGAACACTTTGGACAACCTGCGGTACTTGGAGAGTTGTTGATAGGTGTTTTACTTGGTAATTTAGTATTACTGGGTATTAATTTTTTTGAACCAATAAAAAATAATGGTATCTTAGCTTTCTTGTCAGAATTGGGCGTTGTTATATTATTATTCCAAATTGGATTAGAGTCTAATATAGACAGAATGAAGAGTGTTGGAGGAAAAGCTTTTATGGTAGCGGTTATTGGTGTTATTATACCGTTTGTCTTAGGTGCTTACCTAGTAGGACCATGGTTAATGCCTGGATTAACAGCAAACGCATATTTGTTTTTAGGTGCGGCACTAACAGCAACCTCAGTAGGTATAACCGCTCGTGTTTTTAAAGATCTTGGTAAATTACAACTTCCTGAAGCTCAAATTGTGCTTGGGGCAGCGGTTATAGATGATGTAATGGGACTTATAATACTTGCTGTAATATCCGCAATGGTAACAGCAGGCGCAATAAGCCTTGGGGTTATTGGTTGGATAGCTGGAAAAGCAATTTTATTTTTAATTGGTTCTATAGTATTAGGTCAGTTGTTCGCTCCAAAAATTAGTAAAGTTTTTTCTAAAATTCATACGGGAGTTGGTATGAAATTTACTTTAGCAATAAGTTTTGGTTTAGTTTTTGCCTTTTTAGCACAAAAAATTGGCTTAGCTCCAATAGTAGGTGCTTTTGCCGCTGGATTAATACTAGATCCTGTACATTTTAAATTTTTTAGAAAATCTCATATTATAGAAGAAATAGAAGAGGTAACAAAAAATATAGAAGCATCTATTAAGTCAAAACTTGAATTAATAGTAGAAAAACACTCTCTAAAACATATAGAAGATTTATTAGAACCATTAGCGCACTTTGTTGTACCGATCTTTTTTGTTCTTACTGGTATGGGTGTAAAACTAAATGTTATGTTTGATCTCAAAATATTATCAGTAGCATTAGCAATAACTGCAGTAGCGTTTATTGGTAAATATGTATCAGGTTTAGTAGTGGGAAAAATGAGAAAGTCTCTTGTTGGTTTTGGTATGGTGCCTCGTGGAGAGGTTGGTTTGATCTTTGCATCTATTGGTAAGGGATTAGGTGTTGTGTCTGATGAAGTGTTTTCTATCATAGTTATTATGGTAATATTTACAACATTGCTAACCCCTCCAATACTAACATTCCTTCTAAAAAAAGATAAAAACTAGATATATCCAGTTTAAATAATATAAAAATCATCTTAAAATAAGATGATTTTTATATTCATGGAGATCCTCTTGCATTTTTTTATAAAATATGATATCTTTGTATATATTACAAGACTCGGTAGCTCAGTTGGTAGAGCATCTGCCTTTTAAGCAGAGGGTCCTGGGTTCGAGCCCCAGCCGGGTCACCATTCTAAGAACAGCTTTGATTAGCTGTTTTTTGATTGACAGAAGCTGATTTTTGTGCTATTATAGAATTAACAATTTAGTCGCCTAAACCTATCCAAAAATAGGCATGGCGTAAATCCTATCCTACATAGAGACGGCTTTCCGTCCGGTACTTGTAGGATAGGTCTATCTCCGAAAGGGTGTAGTGGCGACACCGCAAGGGGTCGTCGGCCGACGGGAGGCCATTTTTGATTAAAAAATTAAAATAAGTATAGATATGTTTAACTCAATAATAATTTTTATAGTGGTAGGAGGAATAATCTGGGAAATACTTAGTACGGGTGGAAAAATAGATGAAGCCAAATATAGTTTAGGAAGTAAGATAAGTGATTTAGAAAGAAAAATTGATAGTTTGGAAAGCGAGATAAGTGATTTAGACCGTAAATTATCTGATGTTAAAAGTGATTTAGGCTCTAAAATTGATGATAAAATAGAGGATATCAAAGATGATTTAGATTCTGAAATAAACGATATAAAAAACGAATTGGATGATGATGGGATAGAGTAATAAAATTATAATTATTATGTTTTGGATAATTGTTGGCGTTGTTTTAGTAGCGTATGGTATTATAAAAATAATAAATAATACTCCTGAAGTACTTACCACCATTTACGAATTTATTATTGAAAATCGGGTAACGAGTTTTTTAATAGCATTCGGTATCTTTTTTATTATTCTCGGACTAATTTTTGCCAAACAATCTGACGATAAATTAGGATATATAATAGGTGGAATGGTATTTATAGTAATGGGCGTTGTAGGTTTTATCAAGAATAGATAAAAGATCTATGAGGGTCTTTTTGTTTATAAATTAAAATGAGTATAAAAATATGAATGGAATTTTATTATTAATTTTTGGCGCGCTGATCACTTTAGTATTTATAGCGCACAAAATTTTATCTTTACTTAAGCAACGAAATAAGATAGAGGCAGAAGATATTTTTATAGATGAAAAAAAGAATCTAGAGAACTGGACATTGGCCGACAGATTGATTTTTTTACGTAGTAAAAATATAAGTAAACAAAATAATACACTCTATCCTCTTTTTTCTGAATATGATTTAGCATGGCAACAACTTGGCCGTGAGATAGCTTTAAGAAAAGCCGGAAGTTATGAAGAGCAAGTTAGTAAAACAAAGGAGGAAGAAATAAATGAATGGGTAAACAAACACGGGAATGAAAAATTTACGCCATCTGATCATCTAAAAAATTTAATAAAAGAACTCGTTGAGCAAGAAAGAAAGATGAAAAAAGAAGAAATACGCCTAAGAGCTATGATAGAAGCTAACATTTCAATTTTAAATGGTGCGAAGATCCAAGCGACTAAAGCAGATTTTGATAAACAATTTGATTTCCCCAAAGATTGGAATATTGAAAATATAATGAGAAAGCAAAAAGAAATTGAAAAAGAAATTAATAGAAGATTGGAAAATATTATAAAGACAGCCGATGAGCAATTAAAAAAATTAAAATAAAAATAAGTATGGGAAAAATATTTTTGCTAATTTTAATATCACTATTTATTTTTATGGGTGCCGGATGCAATACGGCTATGAAAAAAAAATAGTATTAGTGTAGATAAAAATTATAGGGAAGCAAAAGCACCGTATTCAGACAGCGTGGTTTGTACATTAAAGGCTTCTGCGGCAGCCACCTTTGATAAAAATAAAAAGAAAATAAATATCGACGCTAGTATAGACGATGAAACAACAACCATAACGATTATTGGCCTCAATTCAGAAAGTCCATCTCTCGTTGGTAATCTTGGAGATAAAGCAGCGATGATCCCAATACAAGGAACATTAGAGTCCCAGCTTTATTTGATAGAAAAAACACTTTTGGGTAATGTTAACATTTGGACACTTTTAAGAGATAGCAATATTTTGATATTATCTAAACAATACGATATGATGGGCAAGCCATTTGGTCTGCTAATGATGGGTGACTGCCTATCAGGGGCATAAAATGCTAATTTATGAAATTATTTTATATATTTAGCACAATTATTTTTCTATCTTTAGTACAATTAAATATAGAAATTTTAAATTCAAATAAGGATATTAAAATATTTTATTGTGAAGAAACTAATTTATTAAATTTGCCTGCCTGTGAAAGAATCCAATACGAAATGAATAAATATGATTTAATCCCATTTGAAAAATCTTGGTATGAATAAATAAATTAATAAACATCATAAAAATCTATGTCCACTCAAAAACAACTTTTTATTTGGCAAAGCGCGCTGGTTATTGTATTTCTGGCCGTAACTTATATTTTTCGCCATATTCAACTTTTTAATTTTATAGATTTTATGGGTCTATATTTAATTTTTTTATTAGCCATTATTTTATTTATACCGATGGAAATTTTATATTTGATGAGATTAAAAAAGCGAGGGAATCTTGCCAGATTGAACAAAGTATTTAGAATATTTTGTTATGCCCTGCTAATACCACTCACTTATCCCATTTTCCTCTTTTTTTATGTGTATGCTTATAATTTTTGGGACAAATTTTTGTATATACCTGACGGCGATAACGAAAGCATAGTTTTTTTTCTAAACAAGTGGATATTACATGTTCCCGCTTACATGGCCACATACCTTCTTTTAGTCTCTTTACTTTTGGGGGTGATATTGATAAATAAAAAGCTGGATAACAAAAACAGTAAATAAACTCACAAAAAACAACATAAAAAATAGACCAGGCGGTCTGTTTTTTAGTTTTTTATTATTGGATGTTTTTAGAATTTTTGATTGGGAAAATTTTAATAAAAAAGATAATATATAAATTACTAAGAGCTTAGTGGAATGACAGAAATTGCAAAATTTGGGGTATTATATTTTTTACCGAGTTCTTTTATTTTATTTTTGTTTATTTCTTTGAAATCTTTTGCATCAGCAGTCTTAAATATGCAACATTCGTGCTTTATGGCAGTAGCAAGGTGAACAGCGTCCGTAATGCTTAGTCTAAAATCCAAACTGCTATTTATTTCATTAAAAATTTTATCAATGCCATCATTGCCTTTGATATACAAAAAATTGTTTTGCTTCAATAATTTTATGAATTTTAAAAAATTATCAGCTTTTTCCTCCCCTTTGTCCAATAGGCAATTACCATAAGCCTCTCCAAGCGCCAAGTGACTAATTATAGGTATTTTAGGATTTTTTATGCTTGTTATTTCAGGGTAAATTAATCTTTTTTCTAAAACACAAGCATCGTAATACCATTTTGGAGTGTTATTTTCTTTTTGTCTTTTTTTTGCCTCCTTTCTTCTCTTTTCGCTTTTTGACATATTAACTAAAAATTCCATTTTCTTCACATTTTCTATAAGCAATTTCAAGCTCTACCAAAGGGGTCGTTTTGGTTTCTTGAATAGACCCGCCTAAAGAAAAAGATGGTTCTTTTATTTTTTGCAAATCAGACTCATTCTCTATATATTCTTTAAGTTGTTCGTCTTTTAGTGGTTTTAATTTTTTAGGTTTTGACATAATTGTTTTAGAAGTTTTTTGCTCACTGATAATTCATCTGCTGATGCTGATTTTAATTCCTTTAACCTTTCTATTGATTGTGCTATTGGGTAGTTGGCTTTAAATATAAGCCAATGCAATGTAGCTACAAGCTCCAATTTTCTATTATCTAAATCTTCTATAATTTTTTTTAACTTGTCAAATTTAATTTCAAGTTCTTCTGGTAAAAATTTTTCTTTATTTGGTGTTATGTCTTTTGCCGATATTAAGTATAGGTCGTTAGCCAGAGTCGGGGCATAAGGCCCGTGGATATAGAGATTATATGGGTAAAAAGGAACGATACCAAAAACCTGTGCAAGATATTGCACTTTTTGCGATTTAAAGCGTCCATTGAAACTATCCATATTACCAGAGTTCAATCTTTTCAGAACACTATATACAAAAAATACCTCATCATAAGGTTTAACAAAATCTTTTTTGCTCATAAAATTTAAGTTAATTCTTTACTTCCTTGTTGTAATATATTAAGCCCATTTTGAAAAGTTGTCAACAGGGCTTACTTATAGTTAAATTATACCACACAAAGCATCAGAGGGGTATTTTTAGCTTGCATAGACAGACATTCCCCCATTTTGGAACACCGTCATAAGCCCATTTAAAAGTTCTACCAACATCTCGTATCGGGTCACCATTCTAAGAACAGCTTTGATTAGCTGTTTTTTGATTGTTAAGATTTGTTTTCTATATTAAAAAAACCTATACATCAAAATCTTTGACATAATTATAAAATTATGATACTAATATATTGGTTCTTTACAGGAGACTCTAATGATAAGGATAACTTGGTATTTAATTATACTATTTATCACTACTATATCTTTCAGGGCAGATGCAAAAATAGAAGCAGAAATAGAGTTTGAAACTTTTGTTGGTAAAAAATATTTTAATCTAGAAACTTCAGCAGGGGTTACTTACAAACATTCAAATTATTATGGAAGCTTTCTGTTCTTTAAAACAACTTCAGGAAATATGCTAAATATAGAAAGCTCATGGTCAGAAATTATAGCCGGAATGCATTTTTACCCTCATAAAAATATTACACTATCTTTTGGTGGTGGTGTAGAAGAAGATGATGCATTATGGAGAGTAATGTGTTCTATGAGTATTAAAGCTAGTTTTGGGAAAATCTTTTTTGCCTTTGAGCATGGAGCAAGTGGCACCTGGTATGGCGGAGAAATAGAATTCCACATTCTACATCTACTTGGTGCTGGAGTATTTTTTAAAAATCATGATGGTATTGGACCTATGTTAAGTGTAAAAATGCCTGAAATGCCACTTTCATTTTTTATAGCACCACTATTTAATTATAATCATAAAAATTTTCTAGCTGTAATTGGCATGAAAGGTGAAATATAAAAAATATCCCCATTTTAATTGGGGATTTTTATTTTCTACGATCTTCAAGATATATAACATTGGCTGGAGGCTCTGGCATTTTGATCTGAGGCAAGTAATAATGCCTAAACTCTAATACTAAAGTACTAGTTTTAAATTGACGACTTGTTCTTTTTAAATACTTGAAATAAATAGCTTTTAACGCTTCTAGCTCTTTAAATGTAAGCTGTACAATTTCTACATCTGAACCTAATGAATCTAATTGTTCAAGGAACCTTTCTAATTTATCTTTTATAAAGACAATAATAGCTCTACAAATATAAATATTTTCTTCATCACTTGGAATTGAGGACATCTCACCTCCACTAATTATATACCACAAAAATAGACTTATGTCAAAATACTTGCAAAAATAAAAAGACCTGATATTATATTAAAAAAGGATAAAAATAGCTACTTTTTAAAGGAGGCTAAAAAAATATTTGACAAATATAATAGAAACTATTATTATTAAAAAATCAAATTTAATAAAAGGTTTTGGGACTATATAATATCTATATAGCCTATGACTATAAAACCATTATGCAGAGCTTTCTCTATAATGAAAATTCCGAAGAGGAATTTGATCAAGCGCTTATTGAAGATGATACGCTTGATGAGATGGAAAGTGAATTTGGAAGACGTAAAAATGAAGATGAGATGGACAACTGGGGCTATGATGATGAATACGAAGACCTAGGCTTTAATTAAAAAAATAACTCCGATATATGGAGTTATTTTTTTATATTTTTATCTATTATCTTTATCATTTCTAAATTAGCATTGGGTGGAAATATCTTATTTATATTTCTACTTAATATCTTTTGTTTTTCTTTATCTTTTAAAATATTTTTTATAATATCTTTTAATTTTTCTAAGTTTTGTGATTCTAATAAAATACAGGCATTATTTTTTTCTAAATATTTAGCATTTTCTAATTGACCAACACCATTTAAAGGAATGAGTATACTGGGTTTGGACAGGCAAGATAGTTCTGTAATAGTTGATAATCCTGCACGAGAAATAACTATATCAGCTGAAGCTAATAATGAATAAAATTCTTTATCTAAAAAATCAAACTGTTTATAATTTTTATTTTTAATATCCTTTTCCTTACCCACACCTGTTATGTGTATGATTTTTGTACTATTACATATTTCTGGAACAAGATCTGCAATAGCCTTATTTATATCTTCCGCACCCAATCCCCCACCTAATACAACTATTAAAGGCAGTGAATCAATCTTCCATTTTTTTATATCTTCATTCTCTATATTTAAAAAATTTTTTCTAATAGGATTACCTAACCATACTTTATTTTCATTTTTTACTAGATCTAAAGTCTCCTTAAATGATGTGGTAACAACCTTTGCAAATTTAATAGAAAGCTTACCTGCTAAACCTATCTTAATATCTTCTTGATGAACAATAATGGGTATTTTTAGTAACCATGCAGACCAAACAACTGGTACAGAAACAAAGCTACCAGAAACAATTAATATTTTTGGACTATTAAATAATAGTATGAGAAAAGAAGCAATAAAACCACTAAAAATAAAAATAGGCGCAAATAAATTTTTTAAAGAAAAATATTTTCTTAACTTGCCAGAAGGAATGGAAAAGTAGTTAACTTTGTTATTTAATAAAAATAATTTTTCCGGACCTCTAAAACTACCTATCCAAAATACCTGATACTTATTTTTAAGATCATCTATTAAAGCAAAAAGAGGCATAACAGAACCCATTGTCCCTCCCCCTGATAAGAAAATTTTACTTTTTTTAGTCATATTATTGCTTATTATAACAAAAACTGGCTTTTTTACCAGTACTTTGTTCTATTTTTCACTCCACCTTGATATATTAACTAGAATTCCACAAGAAGCCAATAAGGTGATTAAAGCAGAGCCTCCTGAGCTCACAAATGGCAGTGGAACGCCCGTTAAAGGCATTAAGGAAAGCATCGCAGATATATTTACAAATGACTGCAATATTATCCAACCAATAATACCAGTGGCTAAAAATTTTCCAAATAAATCAGGAGAATTGAATGCAATTTTAATACTGCGAACTAAAAATAAAATTAATGCTAATATAAAAAATGCAGTAAATACAAATCCAAGCTCTTCGCCAATTATAGCAAAAATAGAATCTGCAGAAACCTCTGGTAAGTATCTAAATTTTTGTGTTGAGTGACCTAGTCCTACTCCAAACCAACCTCCAGAACCAATCGCCAATAGTGCCTGTGTTATATGATAACCAATACCCTGTGGATCTTTAGATGGGTCTATAAAGGTTGTAAATCTTTTAAATCTATATGGAGCTATTATAATTAAAAATAAACCTCCGACAATACCTAATACACCAATAGAGGCGAAATATTTAATAGGAGCACCAGCAACAAAATACATCAATAAAGCAATTAATACTATTATAGACATCGTGCCCATATCTGGCTGTTTCAAAATAAGCATAGATATAATACCTAAAAAAATTGAAAACTGTATTAAAGTTTGCCATTTTTCTTTAGATTTATTTTTTGATCTATATTCAAACCAGGCAGCAAAAAATATAATCATACCGAGCTTAGCTAATTCTGATGGCTGAAAAGTACCAATTTTTGGTATCTTAATCCAACTAAAAGAACCTGTTCCCTGAGAAGTCCCAATACCTGGAATAAAAACTAACAACAATAAAATAATTGTAACAAAAAATATCTTATTACTATGTCTTCTTAATAAATGATAATCAAGCCTATAAAAAAGCCAAAATAAAAAAATTCCCGGTAACAATCCGCGTATAAATTGGTTTTTTACATAATGATAACTGTCTCCATGCTCTACTGTGGCATAAGGTGCTGTAGCTGAAGATAACATTAAAAAACCAAAAAAAACAAAAATTCCAATTAAGATCATTAATACGTAATCGGGACGCTTCATAAAATTATGATACTTAACTCCTATCTACTAATGCATTTTTTAGAACATCTTTCATTTCTCGGGCAAAAATAAATTTTATAGACTTTCTAGCATTTTGAGGTATGTCTGCAATATTTTTCCTATTATCTTCTGGCACAATAACAGTTTTAATGCCTGCGCGATGTGCGGCTAAAACCTTTTCTTTAAGTCCGCCTATCTCCATTACCTTTCCACGTAAACTAACCTCTCCGGTCATTGCTATACCACCCTTAATCTTTTGATCCATCAAAATAGATGATAAAGCTGTAGCCATCGCTATACCTGCTGACGGTCCGTCTTTTGGTATTGCACCAGAGGGAACATGAACATGAATATCTTCATTTTTAATAATATGTCCTGACATCTGTCTAGCATAAGAAAAAGCTGTTCTAGCAGATTCTTGCATAACTTTTCCCAAATGACCTGTTAAAATTAACTTACCGGAACCTGGCATTTTATTTACCTCAATCTGTATTATATCTCCTCCTGCAGGAGTCCACGCCAATCCGTTTACAACTCCTAACTCATCTTCTTTTTCTGCTAAAGTTAATTCAAACTTAGGAGCTCCTAAAAATTTTGTTAATAACTTCTCATCTATGACTACCCTACTCTTTTTATTATTTGAAACAAATTGATGAGCTACTTTACGAAAAAGCGTTGCTATATCTCTTTCTAAATTTCTTACGCCTGCTTCTAAGGTATACTGCCTAATCATCTTGCGTAACGCCACTTCAGAAATATCAATATACTTAGCATCTAATCCATTATCTTTTATTTGCTTTGGAATTAAAAATTTTCTTGCAATATTATATTTTTCTTCTTCTACATATCCTGGAAATTCTATTATTTCCATTCTATCTCTTAATGCTGGTGGAATAGTATCTAATACGTTAGCAGTTGTGATAAACATTACATCAGACAAGTCAAAAGGTACCTCTAAATAATGATCTGCAAAAGAATAGTTTTGTTCAGGATCTAGAGCTTCTAAAAGTGCTGCAGATGGATCCCCTCTGAAATCAGCTCCAACTTTATCAATCTCGTCCAACATAAAAACAGGATTTTTAGTCTTAGCAGTATTAATACCTTGTATAATACGTCCCGGCAATGCTCCTATATAAGTCCTTCTATGCCCTCTGATTTCTGCCTCATCACGAACACCACCTAGACTTATCCTAATAAACTCTCTACCTAAGGCATGAGCGATAGACTTGCCTAAAGAAGTCTTACCGGTTCCTGGAGGACCTGCAAAACACAAAATAGGTCCCTTAATCTTACCTACAAGTTTTTGCACAGAAAGATATTCTAAAATTCGGGTTTTTGCTTTATCTAATCCAAAATGATCAGCATCTAAAATCTTTTTTGCCATTTTCACATTAATAGTACTCTCACTTTTTTTATTCCAAGGTAAGCCAATCAACCAATCAATGTAAGTACGTATAAAACTAACTTCTGGTGAAAAAGACGGCATTCTCTCTAATCTTGCTAACTCTTTTAAGGCAACTTCTTCTGTATCTTTTGGCATCTTTATTTCCTTAATTTTTTTCTTTATAGCCTCTATTTCACTAACACCACCTGTAATACCAAGTTCCTTTTCTATAGATTTTAACTGCTCTCTTAAATACATTTCTCTTTCCATCTTACCCAACTCTTTTCCAGTATCATTTTGAATTTGGCGAGCCATACGCAAAATCTTCTTTTGTCTAGCTAATGCTTCACTTAATAAGCTTAAACGTTCCAGAGAAGTATTTGATTCTAATATTTTTTGCTTTTCATTAACTTTAAAATCAATATTTACAGTGATTATATCTGATAATTGCCACGGATCTGTTAAATTAGTAACTACAAGCAAAATATTAAATGGAACGCTGGCACCAAGATTTATACATTCTTTAAATTGACTTACAACGCTATACATCAATGCCTCTACTTTTTCAGACCTATCCTCTACTGTTTTATCAATTTTTTCAAACCTAACCTTAAAAAACGGACTGTCTTGTATAAAGTCAAATATCCTAACCCTGTCTATACCTTGAATTAATATTCTTGCTGTATTATCAGGTTGCTTAACAATTTCCATTATCTTTGCTAATACACCAACCCTATAAACATCAGTGGACTTTGCTGTTTCTACCTTACCTTTTTTTAAAGATGAAAATAAAACCATCCTAGAACCCTTCATAGCAGAATCTAATGCTTTTAAAGACCTTTCATCTCCAATAGATAATGGCAAAGTTAAATCTGGAAATAAAACAGAATCAGCTATAGCTATTAATGGTAGCTCTGTTGGTAAATTATTATTTTTGTTTCTTACTGGTAATTTATTATTTTTAGCTTTCATTTTGGTTATTTTATTTAACATAATTAAAATTATACGTAAAAATACGTAGATTATTTTTATTTAAATATTATATCATAAAAAGAAGCATAAAGCTTCTTTTATTAAATTACGACTATTCTTCAAACCAAAATGGATTGCTATACGGACCAAAAACCATTTTAATTGATCTATTTCTACTCATTAATCTATAGCAGTGACATGGACCACTGACAACTGTTTTAAAATCATCTTCACTTTTCGGCTCTTCAATCCAAACAGTTCCCTTGCTTTTTCTAATTAAACAAGCTCGAAACCCCTTAAACCAGTCCTGATTTACTTCGTATCCGCTCCACACATCAAGAAATGACCTAAAAACAATAAAAGGATCTTCATTGCTAAAATCTGGACACTCCATGTGTGCTAAACTTTCTATAGCTCTCTCATATAAATCTTCTTTTGTAGGCTCCTTATAATCACCTTTATGTTTTAATACTGTAAGAAACCTATAAAGTGCATCTCCAGCATTTACATATATATCAGGAACAGTAAACATCTTTCCCGCTAATTCAGAAGGTGTTTTAACATTAAAATAACCCATTAAAAGAACTACGCTTGAGTAAAAAAAACCAGAACTTACTGTACCACCGTTAAATGTAGTAATCCCCCAAGAATATAAAGCTTTAGGATCTTCTGGACATCTTGTATCAAAAGAATTACGTTCAACCTTTGCAATTATAAAAGTTCGCATCTAGAACCTCCTTACTTTCATAAAAATATTATCACAAATCAAGATATTTGTCAATCAAAAAAGAAGCATAAAGCTTCTTTTATTAAAATAGATTTTATTTCTCAATTAAAAACAAGATTAGGCCTAATCCACTAGAAACTGCTGCTATAATCCAAAATCTCATAACAATTTTTGGCTCACTCCAACCCAAAGCCTCAAAATGATGATGTATAGGTGCTGATAAAAATACTTTTTTCTTTCGTAATTTTTTTGATGTAAGTTGGATTATCACAGAAAGAGATTCTAATACAAAAACAAAGCCAATTAGTGGTAAGTAAACCACGGTATTTGTAAGCATCGCCACAACACCCAGCGTAACCCCTAAAGACATAGCTCCAGTGTCTCCCATAAAAAATCTTGCTGGATTTATATTAAACCATAAAAAAGCCAATAAGGCTCCCACTATAGCTGCACAAAAAGCAGCTAGATCAATTCTTCCTAAAGAAAATGCTATAGCAGTATAAGCAGAAAAAGCCGTTAAAAGAGTGCCTCCTGCCAAGCCATCTAAGCCATCGGTTTCATTAACAGAAAAACTTGTAGCAACTATTACAAAGATAAATAGAGGAATATACCAAATACCTATATTAAAATTACCTAAAAATGGCACATGTATCACATCCCACTCTAACTTATAATAAAACCACCATGCACCAACCATGGCTATTAATGTGTATATCAACAATCTATGCCTCATAGCCAATCCTCCTCCTGCAGGACCAATACGCTTTACATTAAACCAATCATCTACAATTCCAACCAAAGCAGAGGCAACCAATACTCCTAAAGGCAATAAGGTCTGCGCTCTGTTTAAAAAATTTAAATCTTTTAATAACTGCCAATTAGATATTCTGGATACATAAAAGAAAAATAATGCTAATAATAAAACGGTTAACCAAACCAATATTCCTCCCATTGTTGGTGTTCCAGACTTTTTTTTATGCATTTCTGAAACTATAGGAGCGGACTTACTGTCTCTAATTTGTTTGCCAAGTTTAAATTTATATAAAAAATGTGTTAAAAGCGGAGTCATTAAAAAAGCAATGGTAAAAGCCAGTGTTGTAATAAAAAATATTTTTACGACTTCGGTTATAAGCATAGACTAAATAGCAGAAACGGAGCTACCCCAATTTATATAAATAATAAGAGAAATGGAGGCTAGCATAAATAATTCTAACAATGTAAGAGAGGCTATTAAAAAATATGATAACTCTCTTTTTTTATTATACAATATACCAGATAATAAATAATTTATTAAAAAGAATATTGTGGCTGTTATAGAAAAAAAGAAAAGACCCCATGTTGTACCTATCCAATCAACGCCAAAATATATAGAATAATGTAGCGATAAAAAAGAAGCTGTTTTAATTGCAAAAAAAGCCCATATCATTTCTCCCCAAATTATCAACAAAAGAGTAAATGAAATAAAAAAGTTATAAACAAAAAACTTATTATGCCAAGCCTGAATGTTATAAAAAAAACTCAAAAAACGACTTTCTTTATTAATAAATATCATAATTTAACTAAATTTATTATAAATTAAGAATACCTTATTTTGAAACTTTTATCAAGTAGGATATTTAACACGACTTATAATATACTTACTATTTTATAAACTACTAAATAATGCTATAATGAATATATAAAAAAATTATCATGTATATATGTTTTATACTTCACGTTTAAAAGAAATACTTTTAAAGAAAAAGGTTTTATCAAAAAAGAATATAGAAATTCTTGAGAAGGAAGCTAAAAAAAATAAAGTTAATCTAATGTCTTATTTAATTAAAAAAGACATTGTAACTCAAAAAAAATTATACAATACTATTGCCGACTTTTTTAAACTACCAATGGTTGATCTAAAAAATAACAATATCCGTAAAGATATTTTATATCTAGTACCAGAACTTATAGCGACCTCTCATAAAATAATTGCTTTTGACAAAAAAGACAATAAGTTAAAAATAGCAGTATTAAATCCAGATGATATACAAACATTTGATTTTATAACTAAAAAAACCGGGTTAGAACTGGAGCTATATATTGCACTTCCAGCTCAAATTGAAGAAGCTTTAAAACAATACAGACTATCTTTAAAAGCAGAATTTAAAAAAATCACAGAAAAGCCAACTCAAGCTCAAGATGAAAAAAAATTAAAAGAAATGGCTAAAGACTTGCCTATAGTGAGAATTGTGGACAGTTTATTAGAGCATGCTATTTTTGAAAGAGCTTCTGATGTTCATATAGAGCCTTCTGAAAAAGAAGTAACGGTAAGATATAGAGTTGATGGTATATTACGCAAAGTCATGACTTTACCTAAAAATGTCCACCCGGGATTAGTAGCCAGAATAAAGATATTGTCAAATTTAAAATTAGACGAACACAGACTTCCTCAAGATGGTAGATTTAAAATAGAAACAAAAGATTATCGTATTTCTATCCGTGTCTCTGTTATGCCTATGTTTGACGGAGAAAAGATAGTTATGCGTCTTCTAAATGAAACTGGCGCAGCTCTTACATTAGAGCAACTTGGTTTTCTACCAGAAGCTCTAGCGATAGTACAAAGGAATATTAAAAAACCACACGGAATGATATTGGTTACCGGACCTACTGGTTCTGGTAAAACTACAACTCTATACTCTATAGTAAGCATCTTAAATAAACCAGAAGTTAATATTTCTACCGTAGAAGATCCTGTTGAATATAAAATGGAAGGTATTAATCAAAGCCAAGTTAACCCAAAAATTGAATATACTTTTGCTAAAGGATTAAGATCCTTATTAAGGCAAGATCCAAATATTATCATGGTTGGAGAAATTAGAGATGGTGAAACAGCTGAAATTGCTGTTAATGCAGCCTTAACAGGGCACTTGGTCTTATCAACACTCCACACTAACGATGCAGCAACAACACTGCCAAGACTTGGTGATATGGGTGTACCGCCATTTTTAATTGCTTTTACAGCCAACATGATTGTAGCTCAAAGATTGGTCAGAAAATTATGCCCAGACTGTAAAGAATCATATAAATTAGAAAAGAAAACCGTCACAGAAATGATGCAAAATTATAACATCACAGATATTTTAAAATCATTACGTGAATTAAAAATTATTAAATCAAAACAAAATCTTTCTACCATTACTTTTTATAAACCTGTTGGATGTGGTAAATGTGGTAACACAGGATATAAGAGTAGACAGGGCATCTATGAAGTTATGGAAATAAAAGAAAATATTAAAAAATTGATACTTAATAAGGGTAACGCTACAGAAATTGCAGAAGAAGCAAAAAAATCAGGTATGATAACCCTAACGATGGATGGTTTTATAAAAGCTATTCAGGGTATCACATCTATAGAAGAAGTGATGAGAGTAACCAAAGAATAAAATGCCAAAAAAAATAAAAAAAAATATAGAAAAAGAAGAAAAGACTATAGCACCAGCTCCGATTGAAGAGCCTGAATTAGAATTGGATTTAGCAGATTTAGAATCTAATGAAGAGCCAATAGAATCTTTAGAAAAAACAATAGATGAAATACCTACAAAAATACAGGTTGATAAAAAAATAGAAGAAGTAGAAGCTGCAAAAATTAAAACTACCGAAGCGACTGAAAAAAAAGTAGGGAAACCAGGTCTTTTAGCAATTATTGATAATTTTTTAGGAAAATTTGGCAAAATACCGGTTAATGAAAAAATCTTTTTTGCAGAAAATTTACGAGTAATGGTTAAATCTGGACTTTCAATGTCAGAAGCATTAGATACAATATCTCTACAAACAAGAAGTAAAAAATTTAAAACAATATTATTAGCTATTAAAAAAGGTGTACTAGAGGGTAATACTTTGAGCGACATGTTAACAAAATATCCAAAAGTATTTCCAGAATTTTTTATTAATATGATTAGAGTTGGAGAGGTTTCTGGAAATTTAGAAAAAAATCTAGAAGAGCTGTCCAATCAAATGAAAAAAGATCATGATCTAGTTTCTAAAGTTAGAGGTGCAATGATATATCCAATTGTTATAGTTATAGCTACCATAGGCATCGGCATTGTTATGTTTATTTATGTTATACCGAATGTTTTATCAATATTTGAAGAAATTGATGTAGAATTACCATTAGCCACAAGGTTATTAATAGCATTCTCTAATGTGATAACTGAGCATGGTATTGTTGTATTAATAGTTTCTATATCTGTAATTATTGGTATTGTCTTAGGATTAAGAACTAAAAAAGGTAAAAAAATGGCACATTTTTTGATTTTAAATGCCTGGATACTAGGTCCTATTGCTAAAAAAATTAATTTAGCTAGATTTTCTAGAACACTGTCTTCCTTATTAAAAACAGATATTCGAGTTATAGATAGTTTTAAAATTACTTCTAGTGTTTTAAATAATGTTTACTATAAAGAAGCTTGCCTTAGAGTTTCTCGCGAATTAGCAAAAGGAATTACCATAAATAGCATTTTAAAAGATTTTCCTAAGCTATTCCCTCCCCTAGTAACTCAGATGATATCTGTTGGAGAAAAATCAGGAACATTAGATGAATTATTGGGTGAGGTTGCTGTATTTTATGAAAGAGAAGTAGAAGATATAACAAAAAATCTATCTTCCATTATAGAACCTATATTAATAGTTTTCTTGGGTGCTGTTGTTGGTTTTATTGCTTTTGCAGTAATTTCTCCAATATATACATTGAGTGAAAACTTATAATTATAAAAAATAAAATAAGCTCGTATATTAAAGCTTATTTTTTTATATCATAAAATAAAATAAATGTGATATAATAATAGTAATGAAAAAGCGAGGAATCTCATTAATTGAAATGCTAATTACAATAGCAATCATTGGAGGAGCTGTTGCGGTTTTTGGTACTCTTTTATCTATATTACGAATTAACAAAACTACAACAATTTATTCTTCTGCTTATAAAATAGCTCAGGCAGAAATAGAAAGTTTAAGAGATCTACCTTTGGCAAGTTTAATAAATAGAACTGATGGCCGTTTTATTAATATTTTATTTAATAATGGCACTAAAACAATTCTAGAAAATCAAGAGTATGTATCCGCCCCAAATGCACTACAACTCACCTCTCCAACCTCAACCCCCGGAATTATACTTTTACCAGAAAATAATGCCTCTGATTTAACGCTTGAAGCTAATATTTTTGCACCTTCTTCCATGAATGAAGTGGGCTTTTTATTACGTGCACGTGATTTAGAAAATAATTATCATTTTTATATCAAAAATGATCGTATTATTTTAGAAAAAAATATTGATGGCACACCAACAATTTTATACGAAAACATACAAGCATTTAACGCTGATACTTGGTATAAAATAAAAATAGTAGCTTCTAGCAATCAATTATCTCTCTATTTAAATGATTTATTGTTAAATACAGTAGTTGACAATACTTTTACTTTTGGGTATACATCTTTAATTAATGAAGATGGTACAGATTATTTTGATGATATCTTACTAACATCAGAAAATTCTAAAACATGGAATTTTGACAACTCTTCTACGGTTCCTGATGAATGGCAGGTTTTTAGCATATATGATTTACCACAGGGTAATGATTTTTTAACAATATCAGAGCCTTATGGTGATTCTACTATAAAACAAATAGATGTAGTTGTGAGCTGGATAGAAAAAGGAGAGCCTAAATCCATCACAATATCCACATTAAAAACAGAATAAATGAAAAATAATAAAAATAAAGGAATATCTCTTATAGAAACCGTAGTAACGACGGCTATATTTGTTGTTGCTAGTATTATTATAGGGTCTTTATTTGTTTCTAATTCACAATTATATAGAGTGCAAACTACTGTAACTGACATCAAAATATATAAAACAAATTTTAGTAAAAATTTTAAAAATATTGGAGAGTCAGCTTCAGAAATAGTATCTTCATGGACTATAAATGGCTTACCTTACACAACTAGCTCATCAACTATAGTTTTTAAATCTCCGTCCCTTGATGTTGATAATAATATTATAAGCAATACATATGATTACGTAGTATTTTACAAAAATGGTGATTCTGTATTTATAGATACTGAAGCAGATGCTCTAAGTAAAAGAATAAGTATTAAAAAACTTTTAGCTAAAGAAGTGGAAGGTTTGAGATTTGTATATAATAATAGTGACCCCACACAAGCATCGACAGCAACAGCTATTATCAATTTTCAAAATAGTGATGCTAACCGTTCACCGCTTACAGAAATAGTACAGCTAAAAAACAAAATTAACTAAATTATGAAAGGACCAAAAGGACAAGTATTAATAATAGTAAATGCTATGATGACCGTACTGTTAATTTATAGTATGGCTTTGGTAAATCTTGCATTTTCTGCTCGTAAATCAGAAAAGCAGTTAGATTTGAAAACTATTTCTCAAAATTTAGCAGAAGCAGGAATACAAAAAGCAGTATGGTGTTTAAACCAAACAGATGGCGCTAATTGTGGTGGAAGTTATGGAGGTAATTATTCTGGAGAAACTGATTTAATCTTTAGTAATGGTATTTTAGATATAACAGTTTCTGCAATAGATAGTACAACTAAATTAATAGAATCTTCTGCTTATTATCCAAATAAAACTGTAGTTATTAGTAAAAGCACGATCAGATCAAAAGCTGTAACAAGTTCTGAAAAAGCAAGTTTTAGCTATGGACTACAGGTTGGTCAAGGAGGTGTGGAAATGGGAAGCAATGTAACTATAAATGGTAGTGTCTATTCTCATGGAGACATAAAAGGCTCAAGTGGAGTAACAATAACAGGAGATGCATACGTTGCAGGAGGTACAGCTCTTTTAGCGGATCAATCTCATGATACATATAATAATGATTTTATTTTTGGTAAAAGTAATCCTCAAGTAGACCTTGCGCAAAGCTTTATACCTACCACTTCTGATGTATTAAATAAAGTAAGTCTCTATATTAAAAAAGTTGGTAGTCCATCCAATTTAAAAGTTCGTATTGTAGAAGATGTTGGAGGCTCGCCTGATGATAATTATCTTACATATGCAACCTTAAATACATCTTTAGTATCTACAAATTATGGCTGGCTAGATATAGCATTCAACACTCCGCCATTATTAACAGCCGGTACAACTTATTGGCTAGTATTAGATTCTGCAAGAAGTAGTAGTAAATACTGGAAAATTGGAGTAGATGCTTTTGATGGGTATATAAATGGAACAATGCTTTATAGCGAAGACTGGGGTGATGATCCGTGGTATAGCTCTGGTAATGATATTAATTTTAAAGTTTGGCTTGGCGGTATAGAAACAGGAATAGATCATGTAATAGTCAATGGTAATGTTTATGCACACAATATTACCAGTGTTACATCAATTGGCGATGCAGAAGGTTATAATATAACCAGTTCTAATATAGGAAGTAACGCTCTAGCATACGATATTACAGGCTCTACTATTGGAAAAAATGCAACAACAACTAATGTCACAGGTTCAACAATAGGATATAGTTTATGGTGTGAAAATAAAACTAGCACAACGGTCGGTTGGACTGATTTTTGTCCAACTATTAATACTCCTCCATCAGATCCAGGTCCTACAAATCTACCAATTTCAGACTCTTTAATCAATGATTGGAAGACTGAAGCAGAAAATGGTGGTATAATAGTAGGAGATTACATTGTAGCTACAGACCAAACATTAGGACCTAAAAAAATTGAAGGAAATCTTTCATTAACAGATGGTAGCACACTCACCTTATCAGGAGCTCTTTATGTAACCGGATCAGTAACTGTAACTAATAATTCGAGTATAGAATTAGCTAGTTCTTATGGAAACGGTAGCGGTGTTTTAATTTCTGACGGTGCTATGAATTTTAGTAATAATGTTATTTTGTCTGGTGCTGGTACTGGTAGTTATTTACTGGTCATATCTTTATTAGAAAGTTCTACAACAAAAGCTATAACAATAAACAATAATGTTAACGGTGCATTATTCTATGCCCCCAATGGAAGTATAGACTTAGAAAATAATGCAACTATCAAGCAAGTAACTGCATATAAGCTAGAATTAGAAAATAACGTATCTCTAAATTATGAACAGGGTTTAGCGGATATCACCTTCTCTTCAGGTCCATCTGGAGGATGGGTGGAACTACAAGGTAGTTGGGTTTTAATAGAATAAAATATATGTTTTTTTATAAAAAAACTGCTTTTGGTCTAGACATAGGAGACCGAAGCATAAAATTAATAGAAATTAAAAGAATAAAAAATCTAAGAGGAGTAGAAAGAAACGTTCTTACTTCTTTTAATGAAAAAAAAATACAGGCAGGCATTATAGTAAAAGGTGAAATCAAAAATCCTCCAGCAGTTATAGAGGCTATTAAAAAATGTGTTAAAGAGGCTAAAGGTTCTTTGGTTGATACTAAGACTGTTGTAACTTCTCTGCCAGAGACTCAATCATATTTTAAAGTAATCAATACTCCTCCAGCAAATTACAAAGGAAATATGCTGGATTATATTAAAACGTCTATACAGCAGAATTTTCCCTTAGATGATGGTCAATTTTATTATTCATGGCAAAAAAACTTTAAAAATAGAATATCAATAGCTGCAGCACCAAAAAATATAGTAGATTCCTATACTAATGTAATTGAACAGGCTAATTTGATACCAGTTGCATTAGAACTAGAAGGTGTCGCCATTGCAAGAGCATTAATTAATGAATATGTTGGAGTAAAAGAAAAACCGCAGATATTAATAGACATGGGCGCATCAAGATCTTCCTTGATAGCTATTGATAAAAATGAAATTATTGCTATCTTACATATTGAACTTTCTGGAGATGAAATGAGAAATGCAATAGCAAAAGCTCATAAATTATCACTTGAGGAAGCAGAAAAAATAAAAATAAGTTGTGGCTTAGACTTAAAAAAATGTCCAATAAAAATTAGAAAAACTATCAACAATATAATACATTCTAATTCTAAGCAAATAAAAAGTGGATTATCATTTGTAAATAGAATTTTACCAACAAAAGCTGATAAAGTATACATATGTGGAGGAGTTTCTCAAATGTCCAAAATTACATCAATCTTATCTGACAATCTAAAAATGAAAGTAAGACATGCAGATCCATTAAGAAATATAGCTTTAAATAAAAAAATAAATCTTTCTAATGAAGAATTATTAAAATTTATTACTGCTATAGGACTTGCCATTAGGGGTATTAATAATAATATATTACAATAAAATGCTATCTCTAAATCTATTATCACCACAGAAAAAAAATGAAGTTCAAAAAGAAATGCTCTTTTTTAGCTTACAATATATTATATCTATAACATTAATAGGGGTAGCTATTATTGGTATTATTTTATTAATAGCAAAAATTGTAATGCAAAATAGCTTTAATCAGGCAGTTAATCAGAGTCTATTAGTAACAAAAGAATATGGACAGCTAAACCAACAAGTCCGTATAACTAATGAAAAGATAATTCTTTTTGATAAAATACAAAAAGAATTTATAAGCTGGTCACCAAAACTTACAGCATTAACAGAGTTAACTCCAAAAAATATAGAAATAATATCAATTAATATTAACAATGCTACTCAAATGGTGAAGATTAATGGATTTGCAAAAAATAGAGACGCTCTACTAATATACAAGCAACGCTTAGAATCTTCTGGCTTTCTAGAAGAAATTAATCTACCTATAGAAAGTTTATTAAAAGCAGAAGATTTGGATTTTATCCTGGAAGCTAAATTATTAAAATAATATGGATGCTATTAAAAAAACAATTTTAACGATACTAATACTTATAGTAGCAGGTGCTCTTATCGTATTTTTTATAATCACACCTTCTATACACGACATAAATGCTTTTAATGATAGAATTCAGATCGAAAGAGTATCTATAGAAAATAAATACACTAATAGAAGAAACATTAAAAATGTTATTGCAGATTTAAAATATGTTAACGATGGTATTGCAATGATAGAAAATAATTTTATTATAAATAAAGATAAAATTGTAGACTTTGTTAGTAATCTAGAATCTATAGCTAATGATAGCAATATGACTCAGGATATTAAAATTACTCCCCAAAATATAGGCAAAGAAAAATTGGTCCAAAAATACCCATTACACATTACTCTTTCTGGAGACTATATCGACACATTAAAATACTTAAATAGCATAGAAAAATCTAATTTTTATTTAACAATAGAAAGTATTAACATTACTTCTCCTAAAAATAATAATTCTAAAGAATTATTATCAGCAGGAAATGTAAAAACTAATTTAGACGGATATGTTTACTTTTCACTTTAAAAAAACACCTAAACTGCTGGCCAATACATTATCATGGCTAATTATTTCTGCTTTTTTAATAGCAGCTATTTATATATTTCTATTTATTTATCAAAATATATATTTTGCTATAGTACAAGAATTAGCTATTATCAATCTTAAATCAGAGCTAACTATAACCAAAGTTCATAAACAAAGATTTGATAGTCTATATGAAAGTTATCTTACAAAAGATAGTCCATTAATAATTATTAACTTTCAAAAATTAAATAACCCTTTTAAATCTATTGTTATCGTAGAAGAAGTTATTAATTAATAATTTTATTTACCGTATTGTGTGCCATACAGCACTTATAATGTTATTTTTTATAAAAAGAATGGGTTTTATACCCATTCTTTTTATTATGATAGATTTTCTATGTCCTGTACTTCTGGTAATTCACTCTTAATTTCTTCTAAAATACCTGCTCTTAGCGTTACTTCTGACATTGGACAGCCTACACAGGAACCTTTTAATTTTACCTTTACAGTCTTTGTTTTTTCATCATAATCTATAAACTCTAGATCTCCTCCGTGCATTTTAATTGATGGTCTAAGTGACTCTATTATCTTTTTTATTTTTACTTTCATAGTAAAATAATAATTATAAATTTACATTAATATTATATATTTATATCATATATACAAAATATTGACAATTTTTACTATATATGATATCCTATAAATAATTGAATAATTGTTTAGCCCTAGTTTTAGCCTATTATCATAATAAGCTAACAATACTAGATAGACTAAAATAAGACATATGGCACATAAGAAAGCGGGTGGTTCAACTACCCTGGGGCGAGATTCACAGTCAAAACGTCTTGGTGTTAAAAAATCTGATGGAGAATATACAAAAGCAGGGTCAATACTAGTCAGACAACGTGGAACCAAGTTTCATGTAGGTAAAAATGTTATGAAGGGTGGAGATGATACATTATTTGCTACAACAGACGGATTAGTAAAATTTACATCAAGAAAAAAACGTGCATTTACTGGAAAACTACGCCTCGTAAAAATAGTAAGCGTTGTACCTGTACAAGCAAAAAAATAGACCTCTTATAAGGCCTATTTTTTTATCTTAAAATTTTAGAGTTAAATAGCAATATTGCTATTTATTTTTTTATTAAACTAATTGCCCGTTCTATAACTTCTTTAATATTAAGATAATCAATTTTTTGTAAAACACTATCTACATCTACCCATATAACTTCTTCAATACCCTCTTCTTTTTGTGGAGTGCAAACTTCTTTATCTGAAACATTCATTAAATAATAATAAACAATCTTATCCTCCAGATTCTCTTTAATAGATGATTTATATATAGAAATTTTAGATATATACCTTACTTCTCCTAAGTAATCTAATAATTTTATATTTTTTAAAGCAGTTTCTTCTTCTACTTCCCTTACAGCCGTTTCTTCCTTACTTTCTCCCTTTTCTATATGGCCTTTAGGTAAGCCATACTTTCCATACCCATCTTTGATTAAAGCTATTTCTATATTTTTTTTATGGCTTCTAAAAACAACTCCTCCTGCACTAAATACTTTTTTCATAGGCTATTTTAATAACTCCATAGCTTTATATAATTGCGGATCATTACCGGCCTTATAATCATCTTCTGTTAAAGGTATTTCTATATCAGGATGAATACCCTCTCCATTAATAGAATTTTTATTAGGAGTTAGCCATAAAGATATAGTTAACTTTAATGCAGAACCATCTTTATATTCTGTGTAATCCTGCACGGAACCTTTACCAAAACTTTTTTCACCCACAATAGTAGCTAATTTATAATCCTTAAGAGCACCGGCGACAATTTCTGAAGCAGAAGCAGAACCGCCATTAATTAAAACTACTGTTTTAAAATTAGAAAGTCTACCCTTTCCATTAGCAGAAAATCCATTATCGACGTCTTTAAAGCTTTCATAAACAATAGTATCATTAGGAATCCACTCTCCAGCAATTTGAATAGCAGCATCTAAAAAGCCACCTGGGTCATTTCTTAAGTCTAAGACTATACCTTTGGGATTTTTTAAAATAATTTCTCTGACAGCTTTATCAAATTCCTTTATAGTCTCTGTCCCAAATTGTAAAATTTTAACATGAGCTATACCATCCTTCATCTCCCATTGAACGCTCTTAATTACTATCTTATCTCTAATAATTTCAATTTTTTTAGGTTCAGACAAACCATCTCTTATAACTATTAAATTAACAGCTGTACCCCTGTCACCTCTAATCAATTTAACCGCATAATCTAGCGCAATACCATTTGTATCATAATCATCAATTGCCAATATTTTATCACCAGCTTTAACGCCAGCACGCTCTGCGGGAGATTCGTTAAGAGGTGATATGACCGTTAAAATACTATCCCTAATACCAATTTCTGCACCTATACCTTCAAATTTACCGGATAATTCTGTTTGAAATTCTTCTGCAACTTGTGGTTTTAAAAATACAGAATATGGATCATTTAAACCCTTAACCATTCCTGACAAAGCACCATAAAATAACTCCTCATCACCAACATCTTCACTGACATAGTCTTTTTTAACCTTATTCCAAACATCCCAAAATAAAGAAAAATCCATATCTTTTGTTGTAACAAATTTTGGAGGAATATCTTTATTTATTAATCTTTTTACTTCAACTTGCTGATATTTTGCATTTTCTAATCTTCCTCCAATAAATACACCTATAAATAAGGTCGTTAAAATTATCAGAATATTTAAAAGTAATCCTAAATTTTTAGTAAAAAAAGTTTTTTTGTTATTAATAAATTTTTTATAAAACATATTATTTTGTATTTTTATTCATTTACCCTTTCTATATCTGCACCTAATAATTTTAATCTTTCATCAAAATTTTCATATCCCCTATCAAGATTTTCTACTCCTTGAACAATGGTTTTACCACTAGCCACAAGACCTGCTATAACAAGTGTTGCACCTGCTCTCAAGTCTAACCCCTTAATAGTAGTACCAATTAAAGATGTAATACCGCTAACAGCAACTCTATGTAAGTCACATATAACAGCATATGCCCCCATCTTCTCTAACTCTCTTATGTGTCCTAATCTTCCTTCATACATAGGATCGTGTATTAGACTTATTCCTTCACATTGAGTGGCTAATACACCAAATGGAGCTTGTAGGTCAGTAGGAAAACCAGGAAATGGTAGCGCCTGTAATTTAAATGCTTTTAATCCATCCTTTGCATAAATAGTTAAACTATCATCATTTTTTTCTAATGTAGCTCCAATATGCTCCAAAAGAGAATACACAGCATCTAAATGATTATGCTCTACACCCTTTAAAGTTATTTTACTACCAGTTGCCAAAGCAGCTACAGCAAATGTTCCTACCTCTATACTATCTGGGATTACTTTATGTTCTGTGCCTGTAAGTTCTTTTACACCATCTATAATAATTGTATTTCTTAATTCCATTTTTATTTTTGCACCCATTTTATTAAGAAATAGCACCAAATCTTCTACATGGGGCTCAAATGCTGCTAATCTAATAATTGTCCGTCCTTTTGCTAAACATGCTGCCATAATAAGATTTTCTGTAGCTGTTACAGAAAACTCTGGCAAAATAATATCAGCACCAACTAAACCATTAGATGTTAAAATAATTTTTTTATCTTTTTGTTCTGTCTTAGCTCCTAACTTCTCAAATCCAAATAGGTGTGTGTCAATTGGTCTTTTACCAATAATACAACCACCAGGCTCAGGTATAGAAACCTTTCCTAATATAGCCAATAAAGGGCCTAATATTAATATGGAAGATCTTAATTTTTTGACCAAATCTTCATTTAAAGTTGATAAGTCAAGTTTACCTGGATTAACCGTAACAACGTTATTGTTAAATTCTATATCACTTCCTAAGCTTTTTAAAATATCTACCATGACTCTTACATCTATTATGTCTGGAACATTGCTAATTATACACTTTTCTTTAGCTAAAAGTGTTGCAGCCAAAATAGGAGTCGCAGCATTTTTCATACCAGCAATCTTAACCTCTCCTTTTAATTTTTTTCCTCCATGTATAATTAAAGTTGACATAACTTATATAATATGATAATTGATTTTATAGTAATTGTTTACTATAATTATATATAATATAAACCATGTAGTCAATGCCTATGAAAAAACAGTATAGAAGATTAATTTTTATAATTTTTGTTATTTTTTTTATAATTACAATACCAACTATCCTTATTTATACGGCTGGCTATCGTTATAATTTTAAAAAAACTAAATTTGAAAAAACTGGGAGTCTTTTAATTAGCTCTAAAACTAAAAATATTTCTTTATCAATTAATAATGATTACGTTAAAAATGGAGAAGAATTCAGAATAAACAATATCTTACCAGGAGAATACTTAATAAGGCTAAATAAAGAAAATTATTATGCCTGGGAAAAGAAATTATCTATAGATAGTGAATTAACCACTTTCATTAAGGATGTAAGATTATTTGAAAAAAATTTACCAACCAATGATATAATTGGAGATATCACATCAATATATCCATCCATAGATGGTAAAAAAATAGCTTATATAAGCAAAGACGATAACTCGTATAGTCTTTTAGTAATTGAGATAGAGAATGGCACTAAAAAAGAAATATTCAACTCTAAAAATAATATAGAAGATGTAAGATGGTCTCCAAATTCTGAAAAAATAATTATAGAAACAGAAACAATGTTTAAAATATTTGATAACAAAAATGGTGAAATTAAAACAGCTTTACCAACACCACTAAAATCACTGTATTGGGATGAAAAAAATAGTAATATTATATATGCTTTAAAAAATGACGGTATATATAAAGTTGACCTTTTATTTAAAAACTATTCATTAGAGTATAAGCTAGAAATTATTGCTACTGACTTTAGAATGCATCAAAATATTTTATATTTAATACAAAATTATGAATTAAAGCAAATTGATTTAAAAAATAATAGTTTAGTGTCTGTACCTTTAGAAAGAAAAGACTATAATATAAAAAATATTATAAATGAAAAAATATATTTAGAAAGTAATTTAGGCAAGATGCAGGTTTTCGACCTACCTTTAACAGATAAATCTACTCCTATTTTACTAGTTAATGCTAATAACTTTGATTTACTTGGAAATGATTTGTTATACTATAATGATTTTGAGTTATGGATATTTAATTTTAATACAGGTCAAAAAGAATTAATTACTAGAGTAAGTAATGAAATAAAAAAAGCTGTTTGGGTAAACAACAATAATAACATAATATTTACTTCTAATGGTGAATTAAAATCTATAGAATTAGACAAAAGAGATAAGCGACAAGTTATAGAACTTGTACACTTTGACTCTGTAAATGATTTATTTTTAAATGATAAATTTATTATCAATTTTATAGGAGGTGTAAATGGTGTTTATGGACTTTATAAATTAAAAATCTAACTCTAGACCATCTCTTCCTGCTAACATGTTAGCACGTAGTAATGATGAAAACGTTCCTGCATCAGTCCACCAGCCAGAAACTAATGAAAATTGCATAATACCTTCATTAATATAAAAATTATTAACATCTGTAATTTCAAGCTCTCCTCTATCAGAGGGTTTTATTTTTTTTAAAACATCCCAGACCATATTATCATAAAGATAAAAACCCGTTACAGCATATGGACTTTTTGGTAATTTAGGCTTTTCTTCAATTTTTATAATTTTATTACCATCTATTTCAGGAACTCCAAAACGATAAGGGTCATCAACTTTTTTTAAAAATATTCTTGCTCCCCTATCTTGATTTTCAAATTTTTCTACAGCATCTGTAAAATTATCTTCATATATATTATCTCCCAAAATAACTGCTATTTTGTTATTATCTGCAAAATCACGACAAAGACTCAACGCTTCTGCAATACCTCCAGCCTTTTCTTGAATTGCATAAGATAATCTTACTCCAAAATTAGAGCCAGATCCTAAAAGTTCTAAAAAATGTCCAGCATGACCCTGTCCAGAAACTATCATAATATCTTTAATACCACACTGTACTAAAGTATTTAATGGATAATATATCATTGGATATCTACCAACTGGTAATAAATGTTTATTCGTAACTTTTGTTAATGGCATCAATCTAGAGCCAGTTCCACCAGCTAAAATAATTCCTTTCATATTTTATTTTGTATTTATATATTCTTTTAATGCCTCTTGCCAACTTCTTTGTTTTAATAATTTTGTATTTAATAAAACTGAATATTGTGGACGACGAGCTTTTCTTTTAAATTTTTCTCCTGAAATTGGTACAACTTCTATATCTTTATTAGCTAATTTAAAAATTTCACAAGCAAATTCATGCCAAGTACAAGATCCGTCATTTGCACCATGGTATATACCATATGGAATATTATTTTCTAATAGATTCTTAGTTAATTTAGCTAAATCAGGTGCATATGTAGGAGCACTTAATTCTTCATTTATAACATCTATATTATCTTTACCATCTGATAATTCTAACATTAAATCTACAAAGCCTTTTTTAACATTTTGACCTTCTCCCATTTTACCAAATAATCTTGACAATCTTATTATATAATATTTATCTGTATTTTTTAAAACTTCTTCTTCTCCTAATAACTTAGAACCACCATACATACTTATTGATCTTGGTTTACTATCTTCTCTATAGCCATCTTTATTCTCTCCATCAAAAATATAATCAGTAGAATAGTGAATAAAAAGTGCGTTAATAGATTTAGCAACTTCTGCTAAATAACCTACGGCATAACCATTTAATAAATTTACTGTATCTTGATTATCTTCTGCACCATCTACATTATTATATGCTGCAGCGTTAATCACAACATTAGGAGATAAATAGCTAATTTTAGTTAAAACATCATTCTTATTAGTAATATCTAGGTCTTCAAAATCCCAAGCTATAACCTGATAATCACTAAAAATAACCTTTAATTGCTGTCCCAACATTCCCTTAGCTCCAAGTATTAATATTTTTTCATTATTCATATAATTATACTTTAAGCAAAAATAGATAAAAAGTCAATATATAAAAAAAGACCTATATTTCAGGTCCTATTTTTAAATAACTCCTCTAGATGTAAAAATAACTTTAAAGCAGCTAAATTAACGCTATGATGACAATGTCTATTAAAATGAAAGATTTGCATTCCAGCCTCTTCTGCAGAAACTAAATTTACCAATCTATCATCTACAAATAATATTTCTTGAGGATTCACACCTACAGCTTTAATAAAACGAGTAAAAATCTCTGTATCATTAAGCCTTTTAATACATCTTTCTGCAAAAGAAAACATAGCAAGTCTAAACCATTTTCTTTCTAACTTACCTGGTGCAAAAATAACCTCATGATGCATCCTACTTAAATTAGAAATAATACCTTGTTCTACCTTATGCTGATAAAGAGTGCTAACAAATTCCAACATATCTGGCTTAAACTCCAAAGAACCTTGCCAAGCACCCCTAAACATATCTAGACTTACACACTTCTCTAACCTTAAACAATCTGACATCTCTCTAAAAAACTGATCATCCGTAGCTAATCCACCATCATAATTATTAACAATCCTCCACCATTCTTTATCTGGGTTTACAAAAAAAGCTGTCATTTCGGCTTCAGAATTAAATCTACTAGAATATCTAGCAAAAATATTGGATACTCTACTTTTAAGTACAGACATTAAGACACCGCCTAAATCCCAAACAATCATAGAAATAGGACGTTGTGACATCACACCCTCCTTTTGGTTTTTAAAGTGCTTTAATCTGATTTATATTGATTTTTATAATATTTTTTATATTCACCAGATTTAATTTTTTTCCACCATTCTTTGTTATTTATATACCAATTTACAGTCTTTGTCAACCCATCTTCTATATTTACTTCTGGCTTCCAATCTAATGATTTCATCTTAGAAATATCTATTGCATATCGTTTATCGTGACCAGGTCTATCTTTTACATAATCAATACTAGACTCATCCTTTCCACAAGCTTTAATAATTCTTTTTGTTAAAGTTAAATTATCTACTTCTGGATTTTGGTTTGCACCTATATTATATACCTCCCCTATCTTTCCTTTATGTAAAACAATGTCAATTCCCTTACAATTATCATCAACATATAGCCAGTCTCTAATTTGGGCACCATCACCGTAAACAGGCACTTTTCTATCTTCTAATAAATTAGTAATAAACAAAGAGATTAATTTTTCTGGGTATTGATATGGTCCATAATTATTACTAGATCTAGTAATAATGACTGGTACACCATAAGTTCTTTTATAAGCCATGCAGAGCATTTCTCCACCAGCTTTAGATGCTGAATATGGGCTTGATGGATGTAAACTATCGTCTTCCTTGGCAAATCCACCTTTGGCAAAATCTCCATAAACCTCATCAGTAGATATATGAATCATTTTTTTTATATTTAAATCACGGACAGCTTCTAATAAAATTTTTACTCCAAAAATATCAGTTTTAATAAAATCTTCATCATTCTGTATAGATCTATCAACGTGACTTTCTGCAGCAAAATTAATAACCACATCTACACCATCTAAAGCATCACGCACTTGACCCTCGTCACAAATATCTCCTTTAATAAATTTATAATGAGGATTATCTTGTATATCTTTTAAGTTTTCTAAATTACCAGCATAGGTAAGCTTGTCAAAATTAATAATTTGATAATCATCATACTTATTTAACATATGTCTAATAAAATTAGAACCTATAAATCCGGCTCCACCTGTTATAAATAATTTCATAATTGTGCTTTTATTTTATCACCAACTTCTTTTATCTCATCATCTTTATATGGCTTTCTACTCCAACTATGATGACCGTCACCTTCAAATCTTGGCATTATATGAAAATGTGTATGAAAAATAGCTTGTCCAGCAACAACCCCACTGTTTACTCCTAAATTATAACCTTTAGCGTTTACACCCTTCATTATAGCTGGTGCAAGTTTTTTTATAGTTAAAATAATTTCGCATAGCAAATCATCTTCTGTGTCTATAAGGTTTTCGTGATGAGCCTTTGGTATAACTAAAGTATGACCTGGATTAATTGGTGTCATATCTAAAAACGCAAATACCTTATCGTTTTCATAAATTATTTCTGAAGGAATCTCTTTTGTAATAATTTTACAAAATACACAATCCATATAAAATATATTAATTATAAACTGACCAGTCAAAATTAATATCTACATGGTCATGCGATATACGTTCTTCATCTGGTTCACCTATATTATAACTTTCTGTTGTATGATAAAACAAATGTGCTGGTTCACTACCTAACACTTTATATCCATGAGCAACTCCAATTGGTATTAAAATTAATTGAGGCTCTGATGCATCAACTACAATACTTTGGGTAACACCCTTTGTTTCCGATCCCTCTCTTAAATCATGTAGAACTACAACAGCCTTACCATGAGAAAAAAACCATAAATCATCTTGTTTTTTATGCCAATGAAAAGCCTTAATAGTACCAGGATAAGCAACTGTAAAAGTAGTTTGTCCAAATTTTGATAACAAATCATCATCATCACGTAAAACTTCCATTAGATGTCCTGGACGATCTATCACCTCATTAGTATCTGCAACATCTTGGTGAACTCTTAATTTTTTTATTTTTACTCCATGTATCATATTGTTTTTATCATATTGGAAAATCTTTCTAATGTCAACCGTAGAAATAAGACCAAAAATAATAATAATTAATAATAAATAATTCATATTAAAAAAATTAACAACAAAGCCAGGTTTAATCAGCTCTACTACAGAAAATAAAATAAACGTTATAGATAATGAATAAAATATATGTTTCATATCCTTAAATCTCTAATTTTTTTTATTACTTTATAAAAAATATCAGCTAAATCCATTTTTTCTCCAGTAAAATAAAATTTTATGCCACGTATTTTTACCAATTCTGGCATGTCTTTTGATGTAGGTAAAGATAATAAAAATCTTATTTTATTATATGGAGTTGGGGTATTTTCTAAGTTAAAAGTTGCTTTTCTTGTTTTAACAACTGCTTCATCTAAATAATTATTATTTTGTTTGGCTAAAATAAAATTTACATTATCCAAGTTAATTTCTGGATAAAACTTTTCATAAACAGGATAAAATAAATTCCAATTATGGATAAAAAATAACGTTCCATCTATTTCTAGATTGCCTTTATCAATATTAATTTGTTTTATCCATCTATTATCAAAATTTTTATTATACTGAGTAAAACTCTGTTCAATTTCTAAAGGCTTACCATCTATTTTAATAGTTTGCAATCCAGAAACTTCTTCTGTTTTGAATAATAATTTTGAAGTTGTTGAATATAATTTAATTGGAGTTTTTAATTCACCTAAATTTATAGAATTTAAAATAGCTACATAAGGAGAGTTGATTTTTATATGAGAAAAAATAGTCTCCATATCACCTATTAATTCCACCTTATACATTCCTTTAGATAAATTATTTTCACCATTTGACACCAATTGACTATCTTTAAAAATATTTAATACATATTCTTTATTAGTAGCTACATCTATCTTCAATTCTCCACCCAAATGATAAACCATCATTTGTAATTTTTGTTTTATAGGAAAAACTACGTCTGTCACCCCTTTACTATATCTTTCCGCTATATATGGATCTAGATCTGTACGATATACTATTGTATCTCTAAAAGTTGATGGATTAGCCAAAAAACCATCCATAGTGTCATATTTTTTTGATCTTTGATATAACACTAAACCACCATATTCTATTTTATTCCAGCCCAAGGATTCCAAAGTATTATTCTCTAATGACACAAAATCAAACGTAGTTCGCTCGTCATTACGAGAAATACCAATATCAAAAACTGGTATTTGTAAATCTGAATACTCTACCACTACCTCTACCTTGTCATATTTTCTAGGAATACTAACATCCAAGTATACTGGCTCTGAAGTGATACTTCTATATTTACCAAAAGTATCAAAATCAATATCGCTAACACGAGATAATGGTACTAATTCTGATACCATTCTATTTCTACCATCTAAACTATAACTTATATTAAGCTCTGGATTAATATTTAGCATTATTAAATAGCCCAGTAATAATACGGGTATTAAATAAACCAGAATAATAAAAATTTTATATAAATATTTCATTTAATTTATATAGCACTTCTTTGCCTATTATTAAAACTCTTTCTAATTTAAAACCCTGAGATGCTAATATATTATTTATATTATTAAATTCATCATTTTTTATACCAATAGTAAAATAATAAAAATTTCTATTATTTACATTGTGTAATAATTTTAACATATCAAGATTTTTAATATCTTCCAAATAAAGCACTGCTCTACTAGGGAATATAATTTTATCCTGTCTTGTTGTAATTATTATATCTTCATCATCCGTGTATTTCAAAATCTCTGCTTTAGCAAAATAATTATTTTTTAAATTTTCTCTTACATAGTATAAACCATCGTCTAAAGAAAAAAATGTTGAGTAAATTGATAAAGAAAAAATAAAACTTAAAAAAATAAATAATAATATTTTTTTATATCTTAGTATTGCGAGATATTTTATAATAAAACGTAAACAAATTGCTACAAATGGTAAAATTAAAATAAAGATTGGTAACCAATATCTAAAATGAGAATCTCCAATAGTTAACCTTCCTATATTTGGATTATCTACAAATACACCACTACCATAAAAAAATAACAACCATAATGATATCAATAATGATGACAAAACAAAAACTATTTGCTGTTTTTCTTTTTTTTCTTTTAACCAGATAAAAAAACCAAATATAGCTGGTAACATATACCACCAAAAATATTTAATTATAATATTTATAAAATTATTAAATATTACCCTTGGATGAAAGCCATAAAGTAATAAAATACTTTTTTGTATTGCACCATCTATTCCTAGTGTAGCATTTGTAGTTGTGATCACAGGTCCAGATAGTGTATAACCTGTTGCAAAAAGTCCTCCATATAAAACAAGGTTGTTATATAAAAATGGTAAAGAGATAAAACAAATTAATATAATAAAATATATTATTTTTTTAAAATCTATAACTTTTCTATAAATAAATAAGTTAATAAAAAATATAGGAGCAATCCACAAAAATTCTACAGGCCTAAAAGCTAACGCCATCCCTAAAGAAATAGTAAAAATAACCAGGTATCTAATTTTTCCAGTTTTAGTAAATGCATTATTAACAAGAGACCAAAATGCAATTAATAACATTGATACAAAAGGAACGTTTGGATATAAAGAACGTGCAGAATAATATAAAAATATAGGAAAAGAAAAAAGTAAAATACTTGATATAAATGCTATATTATCATCCCAAATTTTTTTTATTGCACCATAAAAGGCTAATACACCCAATACTGCAAACAAAGGGGTTAAAAAATAAATAATATTAATTCCAATAATTTTTGCTAAAAAACCATAAATCAAAGGAAGCCCTATAAAGCCTTGTGGCACCAAAGATACTCCGTTGAAAGAAATACTTCTTGGTCTTACTTGGTTTTCTAAAAAATTATTTAGAGGCTCAAAAACTAAAAAATCACCCTGTAAGGCGAATTTATGAATAAAAAAATTATTAGCAGTTTCATCTGGAGAATTAAAAATATTTGGACTTGTTATAATAAACCAAGAAGATACACTAAAAAAAATTATTGTGAATATAACAAGGATTATTTTTTGTAATTTTTGATTTAACATTATTAATAATCCTCCAATTATTTTTAACCAACGAATCCCCTATTTATTATATTTAATATAGAAAATAAGATTGAGAAAATTAATATCCACTCAGATAGATACAAAGTATTTGGTGAACTTAAAAATAGTCCCAACATCAAACAAGATATTCCTAAAACCTGAGTAATCATTTTTATCTTACCCCATTTACAAGCAGATATGACTATACCATTCTGTTTTTTAATTAAAGCTCCCACAACAACAACTAGCTCTAAAAGTATAATAGCAATACTAATATAAATATTAATATATTTTAATAACAGTACAAACAAGACCCCACTTATCAATACTTTGTCAGCTACTGGATCGAAAAGTGTTCCCCAAGCAGTAATCTGCCCCCTAATTCTAGCCATACTACCATCAATTGCATCTGTTAATGCCAAGATCAAAAATGTCACTATACCGATAATCCACAATTCCTTAACAACAAAGAATAAAACTATAGGCGTTGCAAAAAGTCTGAAAATAGTGATATGATTAGGTTTAACAGTATAAGGAAACATCCAAAGCAACAATTTGTCTATAATATAATCGTGCGGGTATGGTTTTTCCCTATTTTGGAGGATTTTTGTAGTATCCATATTAAATATATGAGTGTATGTCTTTACTCCAACATTATACCAAAATTTATCTTATTTTAGCAACCTTAATAGTAGTATCCCTAAAAACAGCCTATCTACCTCTAAAAACACTACATGTTGCAGGTTCTATCCTGATAATTATAGCCATTTTAGCCTATGGCTATAAAAAACTACCAAAAGAAGATGTATATACCCAAATATCTTTAGGTTTGTTTTTTACAATAGCAATATTAGCCTTTATTGGGCCAATATTTTTTTATTTATGGAAATTGAGTAATTTGGCTATAGCTATTATTTTATTAATACTATTTATTAATACCAAAAATCCACGACTTTCTTTTAATAAGCCAGGGATTAATTTATCTCATATTTTATTATTAATATACATACTAATATCTACTTTATTAATATATATAATGTTTATCAATCAAAATACTGGCAATATTATATCGATTTGGGATTTATTGCCAAAATACTATATTCCTATATTTTTACTAACAACAGCTATAGCAATACTATCTAAAAATAAATGGCTAATGGGAATACATTTTATTTTATTCTTTAGCCTAGCATCTATTATATATAAACTTGGATTTGGATTTGATCAATTTATACATGAGGCTACACAAAAATATATTATCAACAATGGCACAATTACACCTAAACCACTTCAATATATAGGGCTTTATTCTATAAATATTTTTATATATAAACTAACTGGAATAAGTATCAGTATACTAAATAGATATTTATTACCTATATTAACATTTATAATACCAGCAGGAGCAATGTTGATGCTTCAAAAAATAACAAAAGAAAAAAGTCTTTTTCCTATCTTTGGACTTTTATTATTACCATTTTCTTATTTTATAGTTACTACACCTCAAGGATTAGCTAACTTATTTTTAATCATGATAATATGCTTATCTTTTACTAATTTAAATAAAATTTGGTTAGCTCTAGCAACATTCTTCATTCATCCTATAGCTGGAATATTTGCCGTTTTTTATCTAATTATAGATCATACAAAATATAAAAAAATATTTACAGTATTGGGAATAGTTGCCCTACCAATAGCTTTTATACTACTTTCATATAAAATAACGGGGAAGATAACACTAAATACCAATTTTATTTTATCTATAAAACAATATTATAATATAATTTTTTCTAATGGTGCTACACAAAATAATAAGTTATGGCTAGATATTTTTTATCTTTTTAAATCATTAATAATACCAATAATTATAATAATATCTCTTATCACTGCCTATATAAAAAGAAATATTATCAAAATGACTCCCCTATTAATGTTTTTTATAGCAACATGTTCATTTTTTATTACAGCAAGTATTGTGGACTTTTCCTACCTTATTAATTATGAACAAAATAATTTTTCTATAAGAATTTTTGAGATATCTCTAATATTTTTAATTCCATATTTTTTAACTGCTATAGCATTAATTTATAATAGAATTAAAAAAGAATCAGCTGTATCTAAAGTGCTTTTCTTAATATTATTTTCTTTATTTATTAGTGCTAATTTTTATCTAACCTACCCTCGTCACGATAATTATGAAAATTTTAAAGGGAAAAATTTATCAGAATATATGATTAAAGCTGTAGAAAAAATAAAGCTTGATGCTGATAATAAAAATTATATAGTATTAACAGATCAAAGCATTAGCTCTGCCGCACTAAAGATAGATGGTTTTAAAAAATATTATAATACAAAACAAGGTCCTCTATTTTACTATCCCATACCAACTGGAGATGTTTTATATCAAAAATTTTTAGATATTATATATAGCGATAAAGAATTAGAAGTAATAAAATATACAAAACAGCTTACGGGAGTAGATAATACATATATTGCAATCCCAAGTTACTGGGAAAATTACAACAAAATAAAAGAACGTCTAAAAATACATTTAAACGTTCTTTATGAAGATGAAAATATTATAATTTTAAAATAATTTTATTTTATTAATCAAGTCTTCTTTATCACCCGGTAAAAAAGTATACCCGTTTTTACCCTCTCTAATTAACTCATAAGCTCCACCAATTTTAGAAACTATCACCATAGTTCCATATTTTATTGCTTCTGCCACTACATTTGGAGAATTTTCATAAACAATTGATGGTACTATTACTGCTTTATATTTTTTATAAAATTTTAAAAGACTCAGTCTATCTACTTTACCGAACAATTGTATATTGCTATATCCACTAATTTCATTTTTTATAAACTTCATTAAAGAGCCATCCCCCACTATATCAAGCCTCTTATCAGACAGGTCTTTAAAAACATCTATTAACAATCTCACACCCTTATGCTCTTCTAATTGTCCAACGTATAAAAAATTTGCTCTTTCATAAGTCTCATTATTTTCTGGTAAAATAATTGGATTTAGTCTATATATCTTTTCTTGATTTATAAAAAAATTATTTTTTCTATAAAAATTTAAAAGCCAAGCTGATGGAAAAAATATCTTTTCTGGATAAGAAAATAACTTTCTTGTAAAAAATCTATACACTCTTGTTAAAAGCCCTTTATGTAAAAAAATATCTTCTTTGCCATATTCTATTAAGCCACTCGGTGTATACAAAGAGACGTCATGTATAGTTTGAAAATTAACAAAACCTGCTTTATTTATATATTTAGGTGTTAAAAAAGATAAACCTTTTAGATTGTGACTTATTACTAAATTAGGCTTTTCTTCTTTTAAAATACTTTTTATGTCATTAGCTAATATAAAATTAAAAGTATCAATAATATGCCATAAAAATCGAGATGAAGTTGTTTTTTTAGCAATATCAAAATAACTGAATATATTTTTATGAGGTAAAAAATATACTCTTACACCCAAGATCTCTTGAACACTAAATTTATTCACTGGACTAAGTGTTAAGATGCTTACTTCATGCCCTTCTTCTTTAAAACTTAAAGCTTCGGTCATTGCAACCTCTTCTGCTCCACCTCGAGAATTTGGTGGCAATAAATTAGATAATATCACTACTTTCATAAAAATACATTGCTAGATTGTTAAATTGTTACACTGTTCAATAACCACATCTACACCAACTAGGCTATGGGTTATCTTTTTGACCTGTTTAGTTAAATCAGAAAAATAAATCTTTACTTTTCCATTTTTTTCAAATTTATCTAAACTTTTATCTAAATATTTTTTTACATCCTTTGCTATAACACTTGCAGAATCTATTAAAATAATTTTTTTACCTATTTTTTGCTGTATAATATTTTTAATTATAGGATAATGAGTACAGCCTAAAATCAAAACATCTAAATTAAAGTTTTTTAAATCAGATAAATATCTTCTAACAATCATTTTTAATTCTATTTTATCTAACCAGCCCTCTTCTATAAATGGTACAAATAATGGACACTCCTGAGATTTTACTATTGCACTCATTTCTTCTAATTTATCTTTATAAATCTGACTATTAATGGTTGCTCGTGTACCAATAACACCTATTCTCTTGTGCTTTGCTAATCTCACTGCTTCTAAAACAGCCGGAGTAATTACTTCAAAAATTGGTATATTAGGATATTTTAATTTTAAATCATCATACGCTACAGAAGAAGCAGTATTACAAGCAATAACTATCATATTAGCTCCTTTTTTTATAAGAAAATCCGCATCTTCCAATGCGTATCTCTTTATCGTCTCTTTGCTTTTATTACCGTATGGAGTTCTGGCCGTGTCACCAAAATAAACTATATCATGAAATGGTAGCTCTGTTCTTAATGCCTTAACAACAGTAAGCCCGCCTACTCCAGAATCAAAAACACCTATCATAGTTGATTAGTAGATTAGTTAATTAGTAGATTAGTTTATAATTATTAATACAATATTCCAAAAACCTTTCTTTTTAATAAACTATTAAAATAGTAAGCTAGTAATTTAAAGTATCCCTCTTAATACTTTTATCCTCTCTTCTATTGGAGGATGTGTAGAAAATAAATTAGCAATATGCTTTTTTTTACCAAATGGACTTGATATAAATAGATGAGCTGTACCACTATTAGCGTTTTTCATGGGTAAAGAATATGTGCTAATTTTTTCTAATGCACTAGCCAACCCTTCTGGATAACGAGTAAGTAATGCACCGGAAGCATCAGCTAAAAACTCTCTTTTTCTAGAAATTGCTAACTTAATTAAATTAGCAATTATTGGGGATAGTATTATCATTAAAATACCAATAATGGCCAATACTCCTCCACCCTCTTTATTTCTATCTCTACCACCAAACATATTAATTCTAAAAAACCAATTAGAAATAAGTGCAATAAAACCAACTAATACAACAACTATTGTCATGACTCTTATATCATAATTTTTTACATGGCTCATCTCATGTGCAATAACACCTTCTAATTCTTCGTTTTCTAACTTTTCTATAATACCAGTTGTAAGAGCTATAGAAGCGTGCTCTGGATCACGACCAGTGGCAAATGCATTTGGTGCAGGATCCTCTATAATATAAACTTTTGGCATTGGTAATCCAGCAGTTATAGAAAGATTTTCTACCATTCTATATACATAAGGATTATCTAACTTTTTTATAGGACCCTTAGCTCCTGATGAAGAAAGTGCTAACTTATCTCCAGAATAATAACTAGTCAAGCTCATAAAAAAAGAAAATACACCTGCCAAAACAAGCATTTCATAACCATAATCCAATATCTCTGCTAAAAACCAACCGATAGCCAAAATGACGATAATAAATATCGCCATTAAAATAATAGACCTTCTTTTATTAGCTTCTATTTGATTGTACATGGATTATAATTTAACTTTTGGTACAGCACGTTCTTCTTCGCTACCAATTTCAAAAAATGTTCTCTTTTTAAAACCTAAACTATTTGCCATCAAGTTATTTGGAAATTTTTGTATTCTAATATTAAAATCTCTAACATTTCCATTATAAAATCTACGAGATGCTTGTATCTTATTTTCTGTATCAGATAATTCATCCTGTAACTGAACAAAATTCTCTGAAGCTCTAAGCTGTGGATATGACTCAGAAACCGCAAAAAGGGTCTTTAAGGTGCCTGTTAAAGCATTTTCTGCTTTAGCATGCTCTTCCATGGATTTTGCTCCCATAGCAGCGCTTCTAGCTTCGCTGACCTTAAGAAAAACTGTAGATTCGTGTTTTGCATATGACCTAACAGCCTCTACTAGGTTAGGAATAAGATCATATCTGCGCTTTAGCTGTACATCTATATCAGACCAAGCCTCATCTACCCTATTTTTTAGCGTAATTAAGCTATTATAAAGCATAATTAACCATAGAGCTATCAGGCCTAAAATGCCTAAAATGACCCATAAAATATTACTCATATTATTGTATTTAATTTATTTATTAGCTACAATATTAATAATAGCCTAACTAACATAAATTGTAAATATACATAAAATATATGAATTCAAAAATTTTTAAAGCTTATGACATAAGAGGGGTATATCCAGAAGAACTTAATGAAGAAATGGCATACAAAATCGGCCTTGCTTTTATCAAGTTTACTAATGCAAAAAATATATTAGTCGGAGAAGATGCTAGAGTTTCCAGTCCATCACTTAGAGACTCTTTAGTAAAAGGATTAAGATCTGCAGGAGCAAATGTATTTTTAGCAGGAGAACTTACAACACCTATGTTTTACTTTGGTGTTGCAGAAGGTAAAAATTATGATGCCGGAATTATGGTTACCGCATCACATAATCCAGGTAAATATAATGGTTTTAAGTTAGTCAAAGGAGATTTATTACCTATTGGAGAAGGTTCTGGCATGGAAGAAATTAGAGATTTAGCTATTAATGGAGACTTACCAACTACAAAAGAAGGAGAATTACACAATGTAGAGATAAAAAATAATTATATTAAAAAAGTATTAAGCCTTATTTCTTTAAATTCTATAAAACCATTAAAAATAGTTATAGATACTGGAAATGGTATGGAAGGCACAGTATTACCAGATTTATTAAAAAACTTACTACAACTTGATGTAACTAAACTTTTCTTTGATGTGGATATGTCATTCCCTAATCACGAAGCTAACCCATTAAAAGAAGAAACATTAGAGTCATTAAAAAAAGAAGTTGTAAGACAAAATGCTAATTTAGGAGTTGCTTATGATGGAGATGCAGACAGGATAGGATTTGTAGATGAAAAAGGAGAAACTGTTAGAGCGGATTATATTTTAACTCTTTTATTAGAAAATCTTTATAAAAAATATCCAGGCAGTATAACTCTTTATGATCTAAGATGCTCTAAAATTGTACCAGAAACAATTAAAAAACTAGAGGGTACACCAAAAATGACTCGTGTAGGGCATGCTTTTATTAAAAAAAATTTAAGAGAATATAATGCTATAGCTGCTGGAGAGCTTTCTAGTCATTTTTATTTTAAAGATTTTTATGGCGTAGAGTGTGGAGAACTTGTAATGCTTTATATATTACAACTTTTAAGTGAAAAAAAGGCTCCGTTTAGCCAAATAGTATCCCCTTTTAAAAAATACTATCAATCTGGAGAAATAAATTTTGAAGTAGAAGATAAAGAAAGTAAGATTAAAGAATTAAAAGAAAAATATAGCGATAATGCCACTGACATTAGCGAGTTAGATGGTATAAGAATAGAGTTTAATAATGAAGATGAATTTTGGTGGTTTAATGTTCGTGCTTCTAATACAGAGCCATTATTACGCTTAAACCTAGAAGCAAGCAATGAAAAATTACTTCAAGAAAAATTAGAAGAATTATCTAGTTTTATAAAAAAATAGATTGGAATAAAGGTGTTATTTTATGCTATAATGATATAGTATGATATTAATGCTTTTAAAAAAACTTTTGAAAAAAAAGGGTGAAGTAAAAAAAGAATCTTCTTTTTTTAAAATAATAGATTGGATATCTACAGGATATTGCTTAATGAACTGTTTTTTCTATATGATTTTAATTCTTGGAATATTAACAGTTATAATATCCCTCTCTCAACAGTTAGGTAGTGTTTTAAAGTTTTTTGGAATATCTTAAATTAAAAAATAAATTAATTCGTATGTCTCCTAAATTAAAAAAAATATTAATCATTGTTGGTTTTATAGCTGTTATACTTATACTAGGTTTTATAATTTATTTTACATTCTTTAGAGTCCCTGCAGAACAGCCGGTTATAATACCAACAGAAGAACCTCCTACAACTGGTGGTCTACCTCTTGCAGGAGAAGCTACGGCTAGACCAGAAGTAAAGGGTGATGCAATTGGCGTTTTTGGAGAAAGGATAACTGGCGGACTCTTGTCAGCAGATGATTTAACTGCAATTTCTGCAAATAATATTACCCTATCTGCAACTGGAAATAGTGTACAATATTATGATGCGGATTCTGGATTATTTTATTCAGTAGATAAAAATGGTAACACTAATACATTAACTAATAAAAAATTTTATAATGTAAAAAATGTAACTTGGTCAGGAGATAAAAATAAAGCTGTATTAGAATATCCTGATGGCTCTAATATAATCTATAACTTTAAAACTAAACAGCAAACAACATTACCAAAACACTGGGAAGATTTTAATTTTTCTCCAGATGGAGAAAAATTAATTAGCAAAAGTATATCAGATGATGTTGATGCTCGTTGGCTAATATCTTCTAATGTAGATGGTACAAATACAAAAGTTATCACAGCGCTTGGAGAAAATGCTGATAAAGTACAGGTTGCATGGTCTCCAAATAATCAAGTAGTCGCCTTCTCTTCAACTGGTGATCCAACAAGTAGCTTGGGTACTGAAGAGATATACTTGTTAGGACAAAATAATGAAAATTTTAAATCATTAAAAGTACAAGGATTTAACTTTCAGGCAAAATGGGCACAAGAAGGAGATAGGCTTTTATATAACGTAACAGACCCTGGTACTGATTTTAAGCCGGTTTTATGGATTACTGATGCTTCTGGAGATAATATAGGCACAAATGCAGTCAAAGTTAATTTAAATACATGGGTTGATAAATGTACCGTGGTATCAAATTATAGAGCATACTGTGCTGTTCCTAAAATACTAGATTCTGGTGCAGGACTAGAACCAAGAGCTGCATATGAAAGTGATGATATTATATATGCAGTCAATCTAAAAACTGGAGCGGTTAATTTTATAGGAGAGCCGGATACAGATTATAGCATTAGTCAAGTATCAGTTTCTGAAAAAGAAGATTACATATTTTTTACAGACCGAGCAACGGGAACTTTACATAAAATGAAAGTACAATAATTGATTTGGCATGAAAATACAAAAATATAAAAAAATATCTTTTGTTGTAATACTATTTATAAGTATATTTTTTCTATACTCCCCTGTTTTAGCAGTACAACCTGGTGAAGTTTGCACAGCTGATTCTGATTGCACAGTTAAAGGATCTACTTGTATAAAAGGTTCACTCGGGATTGTTGGAACGCTCGTAGGTAAATGTTCTGAAGTTGCTAGCACTAGCAGTAATACTTCACCTACTTCAAAACCTTTTGTGCCAATAGAGCCAACATTACAAATTAAAATACCAACTGTAGTATTTAGTAAAATAATAAAAGAAGGTGATATATTAAAAATACCTTTTTTAGCAGATTATATTATTGGTATCTATAAATATGCTGTTTCTATAGTTAGTATAATAGCTGTTGTAATGATAATGGTAGGTGGCTTAACCTGGTTAACATCTGGTGGTAGCGGAGAACGAATAAGAAAAGCCAGAGAGACTATCACTGGTGCTGTAATGGGATTATTTTTGGTATTTGGATCTTATGTTTTATTAAATAGTATAAGTACTAATTTAACAGACTTGGGCAATATAAATGTAAAATATATAGAAGGTCAACCTATAGAAAATGTACAATTTATTTCTGATAATAATTATTCTTCTATTACAGGACAAACTAATCCTGGTAAAGAAAAAATTATTCAATTAGCAACTCAAATAGCACAAAACTCTGGAATTTCAGATACATGTACTTTTGTTGCTATTGTTACAAAAGAATCTGGAGGTAATCCTGGCGCTATTGGACATGATGAAAATTATCAAGGGCCAGTATATGTTTGGTCAAGAAGAGATTTTTTAATGAGTGGCAAAAAATCTAGCGGTGAAACATTTACTCCTCCGTTCACTGATAAGAAAGATTATAATCCAGCTGTCCATAATAAACTACCTATAAAAAATGATGATAAGTTTGATGTAAATAGTCCACCAAACTACGGTTTAGATTGGCGTTTTTCTCATGGATTTGGATTAGGACAAATGACATTAAGAAAACCATCATCCGAAATACCAAAACTTTTAACAATAGAGTATACTTTACAAAAATCAGCAAATCTATTTAAATCTAATTTAAGCTGTGCTACAAAATATGGCTATACAGGAGAAGACCAATTAAGAGCAGCTTATTTTGCTTATGCAGCTGGATGTGGAGGATTGTCAAAAGTTACAGATAAAAATACTTTTTATACAAATCGAGCTTCTACCAGAGCAATGAGTCACTATAATAACTGTAAAAGTAAAGCTGCAACACCTTCAGCGCAACCAGATCCGCAAATAAGTGAAGAAAAATAATATGTCTAAAAATAAAACTATACACGAATGTTCTAAATGCGGTGCACAATCAAGTAAGTGGCAAGGCAGATGTACCGAATGTGGAGCTTGGGGCACAATTAGTGAAACAAGCTCTTTTTCTAATACTAAAAAAATAGAGCCAACTGCTCCAATTGCAGAATTGATTGATTTTACAAAAATTATAGGACAAAATATTTTACGTAATTCTACAGGTATGAGCGAAATAGATCGTGTTCTAGGGGGTGGCATAGTCCCTGGATCGATTATTCTTTTGGGTGGGCAACCTGGTATTGGTAAATCTACCCTACTACTTCAAATAGCAAGTAAAGTTGGTAAAAATGTTATTTATAATTCTGGGGAGGAGTCTGGAGAACAAATAAAATTACGTTTTGATAGATTAGGATTAAAAACTAATGATATAAAATATTTAGGAGAAACAGATATAGACATAATCTGTGAAACCATTAAAAAAAATAAACCTGCATTAGCTGTTATAGACTCTATACAAACAATTACTGTTAGAGATGTAGAATCTGCAGTTGGTGGAACAACTCAAATAAAAGCGGCAACAGCAAAATTAATGGAATTAGCCAAACAAAACAACATACCTATTATAATAATAGGACATATTACCAAAGATGGTGATATTGCTGGTCCAAAAACATTAGAACATATGGTAGATGCTGTACTTTATTTTGAAGGAGAAAGATTATCTAATTATAGAATACTACGTTCACATAAAAATAGATTTGGTAACACAAATGAAATTGGTGTTTTTGAAATGGTAGATAATGGACTAGAAGAGATAGCTAACCCATCTGCAGTCTTTCTAGAAGATAGAAGTGAAGCATCAGGATCTGTTATTACTTCTGTACTTGAAGGTACTAGACCATTTTTAGTAGAAGTGCAGGCATTAACAAATCCTACACAATTTGGCTATCCCCTACGCAAAGCCTCTGGTTTTGATATAAACAGATTAAATATAATTGCTACTATATTAGCTAAACGCGCCAATATAGCCTCTTATTCATCAGATATTATTTTAAATATTGCTGGTGGTATAAAAGTAACCGATACTGCGGCAGATCTTGCGGTAGCCTTAGCTATAATATCTTCAATAAAAAATAAACCATTACCAAAGAATGCAATTGCTTTTGGAGAGTTAGGACTTGGTGGAGAAATAAGAAAAGTTGGACAATTACAAAAAAGAATTGAGGAAGCAAAAAGAATGGGTTTTACAGAAATAATAAGCCCAGAAAAATATAAATATATTGGAGAGATAATAAAAAATTTATAATAAAATACATAAATAAAAAAACCGTGTAAGTTATACACAATTTTTTTATTCGG
>Ga0210057_1000329_pt1 | contig 79690 bp, 89 predicted proteins | sample CryGeyCG2114_010_2_FD_183968 | JGI IMG/M metagenome (GOLD analysis project Ga0210057, IMG submission 183968) | Groundwater microbial communities from aquifer - Crystal Geyser CG10_big_fil_rev_8/21/14_0.10 (SPAdes) (version 2) | ecosystem: Environmental > Aquatic > Deep subsurface > Groundwater ... | reverse complement strand
GGCAGAGAAAACTGCAACGGCAATGCCGTAACACAATCTCAAAAGATGGGTGTTCCTCTCATGGAGAGGCGTATTGCGGAGGCGCATATGGCGAGATTCCCAGACAGTAACCAGTACTGTTTCGACTTCATTCAAGCCACCTCAGAGGAACGTGAGGGCGGTTGCGCCCCTTTCGTCTGTCGTGGCATTGGTCGGACGGGCGTGCTCCTGCGCGATGTCCCCTTTCCCAGTGGCTATCGGGGGTGGCGTGGTGCGCTATGGGTCTAAATTTTAGGCTTTAGTCTTTATCCTTTTTGTTTGTCCTTTAGACCGCCGTCAGGCGGTCTTCCGCTACAAATTTTTTTAGCTATCATTCGCTCAAGCGGTGAATAGCACCCTTGGGTCGTTCCAAGGCTACCGTACCATGATCTTTCTTCTACAGGCTTTGCATGAAAAAAGAAGTTTGAAAGAGCATGTATACTCATAAACCCATAGTTTGAGTGAGGTTGGCTGTTACATGCGGTGCGGTTGCGACTGCGCTGCTGAAAAATATTGCCTCATCATCTTTTCGGTAACGCCACTTACGTCTGTCGTAACAATGGTAAGGCGGACGTGAACTTGAACAATGCCCACAATCACAATGACAATCAGGGGTGGCGTGGTGCGCTAGGGGTTTATTGAGTTTGCACGGATTTTAACCAGCCCCTATTTGCCGTCCCACTTCTTCCAACGTTGCTTGTGCTTGGAATATTTTTGTTTCATTGACGAGTTTGAGTTCCAGATAGAGTCGGAGTTTCAACATGCATGTTTCCTGATGGGCACATAATTTGATGAGATAACTTGCCTTGAGTGGCTTCGGGGCATTCTTTGCCAATATCGATCATGAGATTCTGATGAATATCCTCCGAAGACGGATCACAGATGAAGATATGCTTTGGTTGCTCGGGTAGATAATCGGCAGTTTTCACGTGAATGGCATGTATGGCGTTGGACTTCCTCTTGGCAATCTGACGAGTCAACTCTTCGTGAACGTATACATGAATGAGTTCGATCAGTTTGCGAAGCGCAAGCTCAAAGCACGGTATTATATCCGGTATGCCGATGATTTTGTTCTCTTGCACCACAATCGAGCGCATCTGGAACAGCTCTTGGTTTCTTGAGAGGGAACTGAAACTTGAATTTCACCCAAAGAAAATAGCGATCAAGACCGTCACCTGTAGGAATGTTATCTCATGACAATGCGTACAAATTACGAGCAAGGTTTGTTATACCTGAGAATGGCAGTGCTTTCCTTTCTCTTACCCAAACGTTAACGCGTCAGGAGCGAAGATCATCAGTATGCCAAGTGCGTACATAAGAAGACCTCCGAAGATTAATGTGAAGCGACGGTACTTTGTTGTCATTCCTGTTGCATGAAGAGTGTAGATAGCGATACCAAAGATCACCATATCGTCGATCATGTACATTAGAATAAATAGTCCAATGTACCCGTATCGTGCGAGACTTGAAAGGTCATTAAAAGCAAGGATTTGTGTAAAGACAGCCGGAAGTCCTGCAGTGCACACAAGCTCGATCATGTTCACAGAGATAGCAAGAATGGATACACCAAGGATAAGCGCTGGCCATTGCGTGATCTGCATGATTGCCTTCATCTTGGCAATGGTTTTCTGACGTGCAGAGAGATTAGAAACATTGCATTGATTTGGGTCTTTCCCAAATGCTTCATACAAATAAAAGCCACCACCACCAATGGCGACGATTCCTATCACTTTTTGTACCCAGAAGTTGTAGCCAATAAGCAGAAAAACATTCAACCATGCTGCAATAAATAGGTAGTAGATTGCCCCGCTTACAAAAAGGAATGTCCCACCAATTATCCAGATTTTCTTCATATCATGTGTGTTAATAAGAAGAGTGAGCAGAGTGATAAGCACCCACATTGCACACGGGTTAAATCCATCAAGGAAACCAAGTAGGATACTGAGGGTCGGAAGGCTCATGAGTGTTAAGTCTGTCTTTCCGATGAACCAGAGGTTTAGTGTGTATTTGTCGAGGTTTGCATCGCAATTTTCATCACAGGACTCTCCTGTGGATGCTACTTCTACAGTCGCTGAACTTTTTACAAAGTCTGTAAATGATTGGCATCCTTTTGCGGATGACTGACATTTTTCCAGTCGAGCAACAACGGCTTCTCCATGTTCATCTGTGTCGTATCCTTGGCTTACTGTTCCATTGATAATAAATGTTGGCACTCCTTGATTTAGTGCTGGCGCACGTTTTTGCAGGTCGCTAAACATTTTTTGTGCATCAATTTCTGTTACCTCATGGTATTCCACAGCTAATTCATGCTTCTCTGCATATGCTTCAAATGCTGCACAGTGAGGACATCCATCACGGACAAACACGACAATATCTGCCCCTGGTGTCGAGTGATATCGCTCTTCCATTGATGGCATTTCGGCAATCCGTTCTGGAAAAAGAACACCAAGTGCTACAACTGGAATAAAGGCTACAGTCATGAATATTAGTATTCTTTTCATTATAGGGGAGAAGGAGAGATATCCGTATACTATAGCAAAAATAGCTTGCATACAAAAATTGATCGGAGTAGCGTTTATTACCATGGGTATGGCGATGTATGCAGATGGCTCTAATGTACAGATATTCGACTATAATAGTCGGCAGGTACGACTTATGGCACAAAATACAGAGCAGCTACTAGAGACAGGCCCAGAGAGAGCAATGTTAAGTGGTCAAGATTGGAAAAATTTGAGTACTGTTGCGTATACGGGTATGGATGATACAGATGCATTTAAAAGTATTAGTACAAATGAAATTGTAAGTTATCTTATGATGGATTGGATGAAAAGGTATGCATCTATTTTTGGTGTTCTCGCACGAGTAGAAGGCCAGCCAGTCGAGCAGGTAGAGACAGAAGTTAGAGCGTTCCAGCATCAAATAAATGAAAAAGTAGGATACCTTCGATATTTGTGGGGTGTGCATACAGATCAAATTCTTGCTTTGCAGACAGCACTAGAACAGGTTCGTTGGAATGGACCGGTGGTTAAGGAGTTTCGTGGGGTTGAGTCTTTGCAGGGTTATCCTGAACATTATCTCTGTACTGATGCTCTTTTTCCTCATGTGGTAGATTCTGATGAAGGTTCTTGTGATTTACTGTTTGATACACATCATATTTCAATCACAACATTGCGAGTGTCTATTCACGAGGAATTAGCCTTAGCAATCAAAAAAGAACTTGCCGGTTACAGATAAAAAGGGTAAAGTCTCTAAAATATCATGACTGCTCAAGACTCCTCTTTGCCGGCTTCGAAGAATCCGAAAGACTTCGTTATGGCAACGATTGGGAGCCATAGTGCGCTTCAGATTTTGAAAGGTGCGAAAGATGAAGGTTTTACAACCCTGGCAATTTGCAAAAAGGGGACTGAGCGTGTGTACGATAAGAGAGGGTATAACGTTGCAGATGAGATTATTTCTGTTGATAGTTTTTCCGATTGGAATGAGGAGCTCGAACAAGAGCTTATCAAGCGAAATGCAATCATCATTCCTCATGGTTCATTTATTGCGTATATGGGGCACGATAGAGTGCAGGCAATGAAGGCAATGTATTACGGTACAAAAGAGATTTTGGAATGGGAGAGCGACCGTAGTATGGAACGTCAGTGGATGGAGAAGTCTGGATTGCAGTTACCACGTGTATTTAAAGATCCAGCAGAAATCAACAAGCCAGTCATCGTGAAGTTTCATGGAGCAGGCGGAGGATTTGGATACTTTGTTGCAAAGTCGCCAGAACAATTCTGGGAAGTGAAGAACAAGAAGCATCCTGAAAATAATGATTATGCTATTCAGGAGTACATTGTTGGAGTGCCTGTGTATGCTCACTTCTTTCAGTCTCCAATTACAGGAGAAATAGAGATTATGAGTTTTGATAAACGGTACGAAAGTAACGCAGATAGTATTGGTCGTATTAAGGCAGAGGATCAACTCGCTGCGAATATTCATACAAGTTATACCATTGTTGGAAATATCCCAATTGTTGTTCGGGAATCACTCCTTCCGACATTCCTCGAAATGGGAGAGAATGTTGTGAAGGTAAGTAAAGAGATTACCGCTAATGGCAAAGGTTTGTTTGGGCCATTTTGCTTGGAGTGTATTGTGACACGAAAACTTGAAATTTACTGTTTTGAAATTAGTGCCCGTATTGTTGCAGGAACAAATCCTTTTGTTGATGGTTCACCGTATACAGCGTTACGATACGATGTACCAATGAGCACTGGACGACGCGTCGCACTCGATATTAAGCAGGCAATTGCAGCAGGCAGGCTCGCAGATATTCTCGGTTAATAATGGATATAACTTCCATTCTCAATGGCTACGATACATCAAACCTTACTGTTGGTGTTCTTGGTGGTCATAGTGCACTCGATGTGAGCCATGGTGCAAAACAGTTTGGGTTTCATACTGTCTGTATTGCACGAGAAGGAAGGGAAAAAACATTTGAAAAGTATTACAAAACCAACGGTGAGCGCGGGTGTATCGATAGTGTCATTGTAAAGAAAGGTTTTGACGGTGTACTTGATGAGGATGTCCAAGAGAAGCTCAGAAAAATGAATACAATTTTTGTACATAACAGATATTTTTGGGTCTACTTTGATGATTTTTCTCAGGTAGAAAATAATTTCAACGTACCAATTTTTGGATCTCGAACATTACTGAAAATTGAAGAAAGAGATCAGCCATATAATCAGTATCATTTACTTCAGGATGCGGGTATTCGAACACCAAAGATTTTTGCGAAGCCAGAAGACATCGACAGACTGTGTTTAGTGAAGGCTGCGGAGGCAGATCGAAGTTATGAGCGCGCGTTTTTCCTTGTAAAGAGTAAGGACGATTGGGAGAAAAAAGGCTCTGCACTTGAAGCCGCAGGAAAGGTGGCGGCCAACTGGAGACAGGCAACTATCGAAGAGTTCATTGTTGGAGCGCCAGTAAACTTCAATTACTTCTATAGTCCGCTCACAGGAGAGCTAGAGCTCATGGGAACAGATACACGTCGTCAAACCAACCTTGATGGCTTCCTTCGTATGACGTGTGACCAGCAAGAGCAGGCGCTTAAAGAGGTGCCAATGAAGATGATCGAAACAGGGCATATCGCTTGCACTGTAAAAGAGTCGATTCTCGAAAAAGCATTTGATATGGGTGAGAAGTTTGTGGCTCAATGTAAGAAACTTCCAAAAGATCTCGACCCATCAGGCAAGGGAATGATTGGTCCATTTGCACTTCAAGGTGCGGTGGTAGCAGAAGAAGGGAGAGAGGATATTGTTATCTTTGATGTCTCATTCCGTATCCCTGGTAGTCCTGGAGTTCGAGCAACGCCTTATTCTGGCTATCTTCATGGAGAACCTATGAGTGTTGGTGAACGTATTGGGCTTGAAATCAAATCTGCGGTAGAACAGGGAAGACTTGAAGAAATAGTAACGTAAAAAACTACCTCTTTTCGCCTTTGCAAATAGGTTTTTTGCTTATACTGTCCTTCGTCTAACAGTATGTGGGGCTGTAGCTCAGCTGGGTCGAGTTCGCTTTGCCGAACGAGCCATATAAAAAGTGCACATTGTGCTCTAACCAGTCTAGCCATTTGTATGTTGTTCTGATAACTTATCCTGCGTGTGGGGCTGTAGCTCAGCTGGTTAGAGCACCTGCTTTGCAAGCAGGGGGTCAGGAGTTCGAATCTCCTCAGCTCCACCAACCTTCGCGCAGCGAAGGTTGTCATCCGTAGCCTTTTGCGGGTGCTATTTTATTGAGCCTCAGAGTCGCTGCGGCTACGGTTGGCAAGCCAGCAAAAGCGAAGGATGACTCTTACTTGTAGCCTCCACGCAGCGTAGCAAAGATGGGCTTCTTCGAGATGCACTTTCCTGACTACCTGTCGTCCGTAGTCGCGAAGCGCGAAGGATGACGGCCTGCAGACCGAAACCACGAAGTGCGAAGGTTTGTTGGCAAGCCACTCCAAAAAACATAGAATGTTCTGCCTATGTTGTGGCACTACGTTTACATCCTCGAAAACAACTAAGGACGACAATATGTTGGTTCAACACAAGATGTAAAGAAACGCCTCGCAAAGCATAACCATGGAGAAGTTCCTCATACCTCCAAATTTAAACCATGGGAGTTAAAGTTTGCTTGTACATTTCCCACTAAAGAACAGGCTCTCCTTTTCGAGAAATACTTGAAGTCAGGCTCTGGAACCATATTTCGCTACAGGCATCTTGTACCAAGATAATATGATCGAACTTTTATAGGGTAAGATGTATAGTTTTACATATGAAGTTATTTCTCTCATCTCAAAGTATTAGCAATGAACAATTGCCTCATTTTAAGAAACTGGTTGGTAAAGAGTTAAGCAGTATCAAATTTGCCCTTATAGAAAACGCAGCAGATTTATATAAGGAAGAGAAGAAGTGTTTTGTCCACGATACTCGTGCTTTGCTAACAAACCTTGGCATGCAATTAGAGCGTATTGATCTTAATAAACATAGCAGCAAGAATGAGACGCTGGTTGAGAGGCTACAAGAATTTGATGTTATATGGATTGGGGGAGGCGATACTTACTATCTTTGTTATCTACTAAAAGAAACGGGTCTTGATCAAAATTTACAAAAATTACTGCAGTCAGGCATTGTTTACGGTGGAGGAAGTGCAGGAGCAATTGTTGTTGGGCCGACTATTAAAGGTTTCGAAGAGAATAACGCGCCAGAATATCAAATGATTGATAATGGGTTAAGTCTGTGTGATTTTGTCATTATTCCGCATTGGGATGATGAAAGCTTTAAAGATAGAGTCCATTCAATTAAGAAGTATTATGACACTACTGACATCAAAACTATCACGCTCAACGACGACGAAGCAATTATTGTCGAAAATTCTGCGTATCAGATTATTCCATAATCTTAAAGGAGATAGCTCAACTCCTTCTCCTCCTTCCTCCTCTCAAAATCCAACATATCCAGCTTCCTATTCAATTCCAAAAGCCCTGAGAGAACTGTGAAGATATCCTCATGAGGTTCGACTTTCATCTGACTAGTTCCACTAAATTTGTATCATCGTATATTGATGCATCGCTTACTTCGCGAACCATCAGAAAGAATGACAGGGGAGCATTCGAGTCCACTTCCAGTACAGCAATCACGGCTGCTTTGGCAGGTTTCGTTTTTTTGCACACATGCATTTGTAGCTGGTTCTTCTTTCTCTCGTGCTGCTGCTCTTCGTTCAAGATCTATTCGAATTTGATCTGCGATTGATTCTTCAACATCAAACTTTTTTGTTATCGCTTTGCTACGACTGAGCATTCTTTCCATTTCATCAATATGACTGGCAATCATGCTTTTGCCTTCTTCGTCCATGTACTCCTTCATGTTATTTAGCCTCCGGGTAATATCATCTGTTGTTGACTCTACTTCGAGTGCAGTAGTGAATACTCGCAGGTCATTGTTTTGTGATTCGGTATAGGATTCCAATGTTTCTATAGCAATCTGTATCGAGTGCGATGCGTTTGTTAGTACGGTGTTTGCATCATCCATTATTGAACCAGAGTGGCCCTCTTTTAGAAACATATGTTCTAACTCTTCAATGCGCTCACTGGCATGATGTGTATGGAGTTCTATGAACGATACTTTTCCTCGGACGTTTGCAGATAGATTTTCAATAAATTCTAATTTCCGGTCAAAATAGTACGAAACGGTGTTGTATGGAGTTGCCTCATTTACGAGCTCGTGTACCACAATAAAGGCGATGTGAATCGCAATAAATGAGCAGAGAGATATGACAAATCCAACTACTAGCCCCGACTTTGTTGATGATTTTCGATAGAACCGCATATGTACAGTATAGTTTATTTTTTTTGTATACATTTTTTTTATGCGTCTTTTACTATCTAGCTATAAAAATTAGACAGCATAATATTTTACTCTTTCCTCTATAAATGCGTTAAGAATTAGATTTCTCGTACTACTTTCCGATCATTCCTCCAAATATCCAAAAAAGTGGAGCAAAGAAGATTTTCTGTGTTCCGGTGATTGTTGCAACAGACCAGAAGAAGATAAGTATTCCTGTGATGATGAGTACGTTATACACACCACCGACATGTCTCATCCAATAGGCATCACCTGTGAAGTCGCCAATACGCTCTCGGTATTTGATGAGAAATACTGCGAAGATCATGCCAAATAGGCTTAATAAAATACTCATAGTGCACAGAGTATAACACTATGAGTATTGATGATACGAGGTTAAATTAGCTCACAACTTTGTCGAGCTCTGCTTTCATATCTTCTTTAGATTTTGCACCAACGAATGTTGTTGTTGGCTCTCCTCCTTTGAAGATAATAAATGTTGGAATGCTCATGACTGAGTACTTACCAGGAGCTTCTGTATTTTCATCGACGTTCATCTTTACGACTTTTACTTTTCCTTCGTATTCTGTCGCAAGTTCATCAACGATTGGAATCATAGATTTACAAGGACCACACCATGGTGCCCAGAAATCAACGAGTACAGGAACATCTGACTTTAATACTTCTGAGTCGAAGTCGCCGTCGGTAACAGTGTTAGACATAAAATAGAGGGGGAATACGTTTGGCCATTATAGAAGATTTCTTATTCTTCGCTTAGAATTTTCTTTGTGATATTTTTCCCAATCTCTACAGCCGGTTGTCCGTAAGGATCTATGCGGTAGAGCTTTCCAAGGAGAACCACTTCAACAAGGAAGAGGAAGAACAGTTGTCCAAGGTGGTACTCATCAATGCGCTCAAGTCCAACCGTAACGTGTGGTCTTTTGGCAGTTGTGAGGGCATCACTTGTTCCTTTGTAACACGCATCAAGAAGTTCACCATACTGTTTTCCTGCGATGTACTTAAAACTTTCTTCTACTTCTTGTGGCACTGTAAATGATGTTTTTTCAATTTCTCGAATAAAGATGTGCCATTGCTGACGTGGTCCTGCCATCCATTGTTGAAGAAGAGAGTGTTGGTCTTGTGTTCCAATAGCAGCAAGTGGAATTGGGTTACTTGTTTCTACTTTTCCAAGACTCTCTGCAATGAGCTGCTGGTTCCATCTTGCAAAGGACTCAAGACGTTGGCTGTATGGCATGATGACACGCACATTGCAGTCTCTTTTGGTATCGAGAAGGAATTGTACAGATGCAAGCATTGCTGCAGGGTTTTCATCTGGTGTGACATTTTGGCAAATTTTATCCATATCTTTTGCACCGCGAACAAACTCATCAACATTTGCTCCAAGTAATGCAACGGGAAGTAGTCCTACTGGTGTAAAGATAGAGTATCGACCGCCAACGTTATCGGGGATAGGGAGTGTTCGGATTCCACTTTCAAGACAGAAAGTTTTGAGTGTCCCTTTTTTTGGATCTGTAATTGCAATGGTAAAGTCACCTGCATCTTTTCCTCGTGCTTCTTGCATTCTTTTCCAGCAGTGAAAAAAGACACTCATTGGCTCTAGTGTTCCTCCAGATTTGCTTACCACAACAAGAAGGGTGGATTTCCAGTCGAGAATACTGTCGTACATGTTGAGCATGTATGGGTCGATAGTATCGAGCAGAATAAACTCTGGTGTATTTGGGGTTTCAAATACTTCGCGAAGTACTTTTGGACCAAGTCCTGAGCCCCCGATTCCTATCCACACTACCGTTGAAATTTTTTGAGTTTTTGCAAATGCAGCAACCTCTTTTACTTTTGCAATGGTATCCTCATTTTGAGGATCATCTGCCCATGCATGTCCTCCATCTGCACGCTCTTTATTATAATTTTCAATGTAGCGCCTTAGGCTTGTAAGCAAAGAAGAGAACTCCTGTTCTGGAATTCCTTTATTAGGCGTAATGACTTTTCCCATTGATGCGGAGATGTCAAGTTGAAGCATGTGTGAAATGGAAAATGGAAAAAGGGAGTGGGTAGTAATCTTATAGTGCTCGTAGTGCTGCTGCAACGCGTTCTTCAGTGGTAGCACACTCTTCAGGCATGTCTTTCATAACACTCATGATAGTTTGAGAATCATATCCAAGGGTCTTTAGTGCCTCTATGGCATCTTGGTCGAATGTTGAATTTTCACTGACAGATGACATACCACTTCCAAAAATTTCTGGTTGTGATTCTGCAAGTGATTTCAAATCGAGTAAGAGTTTTTCCGCGGTCTTCTTTCCGATTCCTTTAACGGTTGTGAGAAGACGCGGTTCTTGAGCACCAACTGCCTGCATAAGAAGGCTTTTTGGAACGGCAGAGAGTTCTAGTGCAAGCTTTGGGCCAATACCATTCATGGCAATAAATCGTTCAAATAAGATACGTTCACTATCTTCGAGAAATCCGAATAGATCCATTCGATCCTCTCGAATATGTGTATAGGTATGCAGCATTGTTTCACCACCTTCTTTAAGGGTATCCCACACGTTAATAGGTACATATACTCTGTAACCAACGCCTTTGACGTCGATTGTTACTTCTTCTGGTTTTAGCCTGTGAATTGTTCCTTTTAGATGAGCAATCATAGGTATGAAGTGTAGCAAATTTCTGCTATAATGAATAGAAATGTCTAAACACACACATAAACCATTTCCGCTGCTATCTATTGCATTTTTGGCTCTTATTCCACTGGGGTCCGTACAGCTTGATGCATCGTTATCAGAAAAATATAGAGCAGCTGAGGAATTAAGTACGGTAATGGATGAGGCAGAAGGTGTGTATGCATCTGGGAGAGGGCTTTTTTATACGTTGTCTCAAAAAAAAGAAGCTGTTGCAGAATCTCGCGAGGTTCTTGATGTTCTTGAATATAAAAAAACACGAGCACGACAGGCCTATGTACATGCTATGAGGGAGTCAGATCGTGTTGCTGCTGAATCTGGATTGGATATGACAAGTTCAGGAACACTCATTGCAGATATTGAAAAAGAACAAGAGCAGTATGGAGATTTCTTGCAGTACATTCGTGGGCGCAGTTTTTTTGTTGCTGCATCTGGACCAGATCTTGGTATTACTCTTGTGCGTAATTTACTGAGTACATCGCTTGGGGAGATTACAGATATTGGAATGCGTACACATGCAGTTGCCCGTGCACGAGAGCGTGTCCTTACGAATGCGCTTGATGCAAAACGCGTGATTAATGAAGTTGCTCTTTATGAAGGTGAGTATCAGTTGCAGTCACAAAAATATGAACAGGCATGGGAGACATACATGAAAGCAAAAAATGAATATGATAGTGCTGCCGCACGGATTGAGGAGGTGCAACGAGTGACCAACGAAGTGCAGTCCCAAATTACAAAGCTCCAAAGAGAACTTGCACGTATCGATGCACAGCTTGTTTCACAGTTGGAACGTGAACTCATCGAAAAAGGGCTCATGAGTGCACAGCCAGGTGAACGTAGTGATGGACGCATTAGGAGTAAGCAGGCATTTCGATGGCCAGTTGTTGGGCGTATTAGCGCAGGGTTCCATAATGATTCTTATCAGTCGTTCTTTGGAGTAGCACATCAAGGTATAGACATTGTTGTTGGTCAGGGGACACCAGTATCGGCAGCGGCGGATGGTGTGGTGTATGTTACACGAGATGGTGGAAAGTATGGCTACAGTTACGTGCTCATCGGACATCGAAATGGTGTTGCGACACTCTATGGTCATCTCAGTCAGATCAATGTGTCTTCAGGACAAGAGATTGCTGGAGGTCAGGTTGTTGGTCTTTCTGGTGGGACACCAGGAACAGTAGGAGCAGGACCGATGACCACCGGTGCACATCTACATTTTGAAGTTATTACAAACGGAACACATGTTAATCCAACTTCTCTATTGCCGTAACGGTTAGCGCTCTGCGCCGACAATAACGACGAACTCTCCTTTTTTTGTAATGTTCGATGCGATACCTTTGAGTTCAGATACTGTTGTATGAGTAATTTCCTCGTACATTTTGGTCAATTCTCGTGCAATTACTATTTTTCGTTCTGGCTGCTCGACGAGTGCATCAGCAATTTCACACAGAGTTTTCTCAATACGATGAACAGATTCATACAAAACAATTGTCCGTTTCTCTTCTGCGAATGATGTGAAGAGTGTGTGGCGTCCTTTCTTTAGAGGAGGGAACCCAATGTATATAAATTGATTCATTGGAAGACCAGAGGCTGATAGTGCTGTTAGGAAGGCAGAGGCGCCTGGTAGTGCTTCCATTTTGATTCCTTCTTCACACGCACGAGATACAAGTGCGTATCCAGGGTCTGAGATCCCAGGTGTTCCAGCATCGGATACCATGACGAGGTGTTCTCCTTTTTGAAGTCGTTCAATAATAGCATCTACTTTTTCAGGTTTAGAGTATCCGTGACAAGAGATGAGTTCTTTTTTGGGAATATCGAGGTGCTTTAAAAGACTTCCTGTTACTCGAGTATCTTCACAGACAATGGCATCACAGGCCTTTAATGTCCCTATCGCACGGAGTGTAATATCTCCAAGGTTACCAATGGGAGTGGCGAGGATAGAAAGCATTGTCTTAAGCTTAGCAAAAACTTTTAGCTTTTGTACCTTTCTTCTGGCTGATTTTTCGGTATGATCTTTCCGTCCTATAAGGATTTCTATGGCTGATACCAACGACACCAAAGGCGCTTCTTCAAATGATGAATCAATGGGCAAAAACGAGTTTGAACAGCTCGATCTCGGAGAAACCCTCTCATCAATTGGACGTATTGCTCCACGCAATATTGTTACAGAAATGGAAGAGAGCTACTTGAGCTACGCGATGAGCGTTATCGTTTCTCGTGCTCTTCCAGATGCTCGTGATGGTCTAAAGCCTGTTCACAGAAGAATCCTTTATGTTATGCATGAACTTGGTCTCCGTAGTAGTGCAAAGTTCCGAAAGTCTGCAGCGGTCGTCGGAGACGTAATGGGAAAATACCACCCACATGGAGACAGTGCGATTTACGATGCACTCGCACGTATGGCACAGGACTTCTCTATGCGGCACATGCTTGTAAATGGACAAGGTAACTTCGGTTCCATTGATGGTGATAATCCAGCGGCCATGCGTTATACAGAAGCAAAAATGCAGAAGATTACAGAGGAGATTTTGCAAGATATTGAGAAAGACACCGTGAACTTCCGCCCAAACTATGATGGGTCGAAGCAGGAGCCGACTGTACTTCCAACAAAACTGCCAAACCTTTTGATGAACGGTACGGTTGGTATTGCTGTTGGTATGGCAACAAATATCCCACCACATAACCTTGGTGAATTGATGTCTGCCATCTTGCACCTTATTGAGCACGAAGACTCTACTGTTGAAGATCTTCTTCAGTATGTTCAGGGTCCAGACTTCCCGACAGGAGGAATTGTGTACGATAAAGAAGTACTAAAACAGGCGTACTTAACAGGAAGAGGAAGTGTTGCTGTTCGAGGTAAAGCAGAGATCGAAGAAGGAAAGAATGGACGGTACCGTATTCGTATTTCAGAACTACCGTACCAAGTGAATAAGTCTACAATGATCGAAAAAATGGCACGTTTAGTAACAGATAAGATTATTCCAGGAGTTTCTGATATTCGCGATGAGTCTGACCGTGAAGGTATTCGTGTGATTATCGAACTGAAGAAGGAATCATACCCACAGAAAGTGCTGAACCAATTGTTTAAGCACACGGATTTGCAAAATAGCTTTAGTTTCAACTGTATCTCTCTTGCAGATGGCTTGCAGCCTCGACTTATGAATTTGCAGGAGATGCTTACGATCTTTATCGATCACCGTCGTGACGTTATTACACGTCGTGTTACATTTGATCGCAATAAGGCGCGTGATAGGGCGCATATCCTTGAGGGGTTAAAGATTGCTTTGGATGATATTGATGCTGTTATCGAGACTATTAAGAAAAGTGCCGATAAGGACATCGCGAAGGATAACCTTGTAAAGAAGTTTAAGCTTTCCGACCTTCAGGCAGATGCTATCTTGCAGATGCGTCTTCAGACACTTTCTGGTCTTGAGCGAAAGAAGATTGAGGAAGAGCTCGCAGAGAAATTGAAGTTCATTGCTGAGTGCGAAGCAATTCTTGCAGACAAGAAGAGGGTTGATGCAATCATTAAAGAAGAATGTATACACATTAAGGACACATATGCAGAGCCACGTCGTACAACTATTGTTAAACATGCCATTGGACAGTTTAGTGCTAAAGACACTATTCCAAATTCACCAATGATTGTTGCATTAACATCAGGTGGGTATGTGAAGAGGCTTTCTCCTATGCAGTTCCGTGCACAGTCTCGTGGAGGAAAGGGTGTAAAGGGTATGACGACAAAAGATGAAGATGAGATTCAGACACTTCTCCATGTGATGAACCATGACGATCTGTTGTTCTTTACAAACACTGGTCGTGTATTCAAACTTCCTGCATACGAGCTTCCACAAGGTAGTCGTATTGCAAAGGGGCAAGCGATTGTAAACTTGTTGCAGTTACAACCAGATGAACTTATTACATCTATTTTGAAGTCTGACCTTGAAGACAGAACACATCTCTTCATGATTACAGAACAAGGAACAGTAAAAAGAACAGAGCTTTCACAGTTCGATAATATTCGTCGCAGTGGTCTTATTGCGCAGAAGATGAACGATGGAGATTCTCTGAAGTGGGTTCTAGCAACAACTGGCAAGAGCGAAATCTTGATTGTTACAAAGAAGGGTAAAGCGATTCGCTTCCCAGAAGCTGACGTTCGTGCAATGGGACGCAGTGCAGCTGGTGTTCGTGGTATTAAACTTAGTTCAGGTGACATTGTTGTTGAGGCTGGTTCTATTGAAGACAGTAAAACAAGTATGCTTCTTGTGGTGATGGAAAATGGACTTGGAAAGATGACATCAGTAGAGGAATACCGATTTCAAGGCCGTGGAGGCACAGGAGTAAAAGCAGCTCAGCTTACTGCAAAAACTGGTGATATTGTTGGAGGATGTATCCTCCAAGAGGGAGAAGACGGAGACCTGCTCTGTATTTCAAAGTCTGGACAGGCAATTCGTATGCGTCTTTCAGATATTCCATCCAGAGGACGTGCAACACAAGGAGTTATCGTCATGCGTCTAAAGACAACTGATAAGGTAGCGACGATGAGTGTTGTTATGGAAGACAAGGAAGGTGAGGAGGCTGTACTTGAAGCAGCAGGAGAAATGCAGGAGGAAGAGGTAGAAGCTATCAAAAAAGAGGAGCGTCGTGTGAAAAGGGCTGCTTCTGAGGCAAAAAAAGTAGCAAAAGACTAGAAGAATCCTTGCTTTGAGACCGAAATTCACTAAAATCAGCTCAATTATTATGAAAGCAGCAATCCATCCAGAAGTTCACGGCGATGCTAAAACCACATGTTCTACATGTGAAATGGTGTTTGAAGTGCCATCTACGACAAAAGAGATGACAGTTGAACGTTGTCGTAATTGTCACCCTGTTTACACTGGAAAGGTGCAAGAAAAGGCTTCAGGAGGACGTGTAGAGCGTTTCCAGAAGCGTATGGCTGCAAGCAAGAAGAAATAACGAATATCAAATACATTGTTATGAAAAGTAGTGAAGGGAATTTTAATGACCGCAAAGATGGCGAGGATTACGAGGATCCTTGTAGTCTTCACAGTCTTCATTTTTGCCATTTACAGCCTCTTTTAGCTGTTTTTGCTAGTATCTCTCCTCTGGCACTCAAACACAAGGAATGCTAAAATATATATATGAATGATCGTCAATCTCGTCTTTTAGCAGCAATCATTGATCAGTTTATTGCAACAGCTGGTCCAGTTGGTTCGAAGAAGCTTCTTGAGTCTGGTGAGTTTAGTTGTAGTAGTGCAACGATTAGAAATGAGATGGGTGCCCTTGAAGATGAAGGATTTTTACAGCAGCCGCATATTTCTGCAGGACGTATTCCTACTGCATCTGGCTATCGTTTGTATGTTCGTGAACATATGAAACCAAGTAATAGAGAGGCAGTTGTGCGGAAGAAGTTTGAGTCACTCAAAGAGCATTACTTCATGCAGAAAGACCAAGAACGTGTCTATGAAGCTGTCGCACTTCTTACACATATGATTCCAAACGTTGCATTTGCTACGGTTCCACATAAGTCTCGCGTGTATTATCTGGGGCTTTCAAATGTACTCAAACAACCAGAGTTCCACGTCGATCCTACTCTTGCGAGTGGTATGGCCGAGGTACTTGAAGATCACTTAACACGAGTCCTTTCTGGTATGGATATTACAGATCACATTCAGTATTACATTGGTGAAGAAAACGTTCTTGAACAGATTCATAGTTGTTCGATGATGGTTACAAGGTATGAAATTCGTGGAGAAGAGGGGGTCATTGGCATACTTGGTCCTATGCGTATGGATTACGGATACAATACTGTTGCACTCGATATGATTACTGAATTACTTCGAAGTTCGTAAATCTATGAATTCAAATCTTCTCCAGATTCGCCCTGCCCAGGAAAATGAACGTGGCCCACTCTATGTGGAGCAGGCGATCTCTGGTCTGCATTCTCTTCGCGGGAATGAGCCAGTTAGCCTCGAGATTGGGATGGGGTCATCTGGAAAAATTGGTTTTTACGTGCGTTCATCTGTTGATGCTGTTCGTTTAACCGAGTCTCAGTTATATGCGCAGTACCCAGATATTGATATTGAGTATATTCATGACGATCCTTTTACGGCCTCTGGAGAAGATCTTGTGGTGTATACCGATCTCGTTCTTACTGACCCTGAGATTTTCCCTATCAAAAGACATCCTCAGTTTGATGATATGTTAACGCGTGTGAATGTTGATCCTATTGCTGGAATCACATCGACACTTGCGAGGTATCCAGTCCCTGGAATGCGCGGACATATTTCTGTTATTGTACAGCCCCTAACAGGGGACTTTAGACGGCGTGCGTTGCGCTTCTTACCTTTACTTGAAAAGGGTATGGCTTCAATTTCTGTACGGCATGCTGCGTTCTTTTCTCGCGTTCAGCTTGCACGTGGATGGAGACGTATTGCCTATTTTCCAATCGCTTTTGCCCTTGGAGGATTTAGAGCATGGCCGGGATTCTCGACGTTCCTTAAAGCTCCATCTTTTACAGGGAGTGATAACTCATATGATTCAGATAACATTGCACAAGCCAGTGCACGAACGCATGACAGGGAAGACTCTGTCTCTGGTGCTTCTGACAAAATGAATAGATTACTTTTTACCTGTAATATTCGTCTGAGTGTTATTGCACCAAAGGCGCAAAAAACGATAGCAGAAGAGAAGCTCCGTGAAATGGTTGGTAGCTTCCGTCAGTTTGCACTGCCGCAGAGCAATGCTTTTGGGGCTGGAAAAGTAGAATGTAGCTCTACAATTGTTCATGGTATGCGAGTGCAACCATATGTGCTATCGACAGAGGAAATTGCGACTATATGGCATATGCCAACACTGATGGTTCAAACACCAAATGTTGATTGGGTACTGAGTAAAAAACTAGAGCCACCGAATAATTTGCCACTCGCAGAGCGGGCAGATGTTACGGTACTTGGTGAAGCAGTTTTCCGTGGTGAGCGTCATAAGTTTGGTATTCAGCCGATCGACCGTGGACGACACGCATACATTATTGGAAAGACGGGTATGGGTAAGTCTACTATGTTGGAAAACATGGTCTTTTCAGATATTCATGCTGGGAAAGGCCTTGCCGTCATCGATCCACATGGAGATTTGATTGATGCAATCTTGAAATTTATTCCGAAAAGTCGTAGCAATGATGTCATTCTTTTTGATCCATCAGATAAGGAATACCCACTCTCTTTCAACGTTCTTGATTGTCCAGATCAAAACCAAAGAGACCTCGTTGCATCAGGCATTATGAGCGTTTTTATGAAGATGTGGCCTGACTCATTTTCTGGTCGTATGGAACACATTCTTAGAAATACTCTTCTTGCTCTAATAGAGGCAGAAGGCTCATCGATGCTTGGAATTATGCGTATGTATGCAGATGATGCCTATAGAGCAAAGATTGTATCTGCCGTGACAGATCCAATGGTGAAAAGTTTTTGGAACGATGAGTATGCAGTATGGACAGAGAAATATAGGACAGAAGCAGTAGCTGCTATTCAGAATAAAGTAGGACAGCTTCTGTCGACCCCATTAATTCGTAATATTGTTGGACAAGTACAAAGCCGTCTTGATATTCGACATTCGATGGATACAGGAAAGATTATCTTGGTGAATTTGAGTAAGGGGAAACTTGGGGAAGATGCATCTGCGTTCCTTGGTTCTATGCTGGTAACGAAGTTTCAAATTGACGCTATGAGTAGGGCAGATATACCAGAATCAGAGCGACGAGATTTTTATTTGTACGTGGATGAGTTCCAGAACTTTGCGACAGAGTCGTTTGCAACTATCCTTTCTGAGGCTCGTAAATATCGTCTTAATCTTACAATGGCAAACCAGTATGTTGCACAATTGTTAATTGGTGATAATGGTACGAAGTTACGAGATGCAGTATTTGGTAACGTTGGTTCGTTGTTCTCTTTCCAAGTTGGAAGTGATGATGCAGAAGTATTGAGCCTTCAGTTTGAAGAAGCAGTCACTCCGAAAGATATTTTAAGCCTTCCAAAGTATCATGCATATATGAGGCTGATGATTGATGGTATTCCAAGTAAGCCGTTCTCTGTATCAACACTACCACCGCCAGAGTTTAAGCAGGATGAAGGTCGTGTCGAAAAGATTCGAGCAATGTCTCGTGAGAGGTATACAGAAAAAAGATCTGTCATTGAAGAGAAAATTAACCGTTGGGCAGCATCAGCAGCAGAAGGAAGGAGTACTGCTAAGGTTGCATCAAAAGCAAAGGAAAAAGAAGAGGAAGAAATGAAAAAGGCACGTAAGAAGGGAATGAAGCTTGAGGAGTACCGTGCCTGGAGAGATAGAGAAATGTGGATGAATGATTACAATATGCTCCGCAAAAGATTCCTACTCGGCGAAACATTGTCAGATGCAGAGGAAAAAGAAAAAGCGAACCTCAAAAAGAAGCTTACAGACTCTGGTGGTATTCCAGAGATTAGTAAGGGGCTACAGCAAGAGCTCGATAAGAAGAACGGAAAGGTTTAGTATTGTACCTCTCCATAATCACAAACCGTGTACTGCGTTCGAGGAGCAGTATCTCTTTTGTAGTTGTCGTACTGACAGTCTGAGTAGTTCATACTTGAGCCTTGAAATGACGAAACTCTGCGATAGTAATTTTTTTGTTTATTCGGTGTATTCTCTGTGATGTAGTTAAAGATGACACAGTCCCCCCAAGAGTTTCGTTTCTTACATTCAAACCATGGGTAACGAGTAGCATCGAGCCCTCGGTATTGGTTTTCAATGCCAAGTACGCGTGGCACCCAGTCCCAACTGAGTGCGTGGGCTTGTTCTGGTGCTGCGAGTGTTGCGAGAAATACTAGACTCGCAAAAATGGAGGTATAGGCCTTCATAAAGGCGGAAATACTATTGTTATGCACTACTCTTGTCAATTAAACCAGTACCTGTTTTTGTAGTCTTAAATTGTGCTGATAGGCGCAGTTTTTGCTACAGGTTTCATGATCCATTGCCTCTTGGCACTTGATGCACATAACACCGTCCTTCTGGCAGTGCTTACAGCAGATATTCTGGTCTCCAGGGTCTCCACAGTGTGGACAGAGTCCATAGCGCTCTGAGGGCTTTAAATCTTTATTTACAGCTACTCTATGGTCGAATACGAAGCATTCACCCTTCCATTTATGATCTGGGCGCTCTTTCATGTATCTGAGGATTCCGCCATCTAGCTGATAGACATTCGTATACCCCTGTCTTTCCATCTCTAGTGATGCTTTTTCGCAGCGAATACCTCCTGTGCAGTACATAAGGACCTTCTTATCCTTTGGAATATTAGATTTTGCAACATATTCAGGGAATTCTTGGAATTTCTTGATCTTTGGGTCTATAGCACCTTCAAAGACGCCGATTTCAGTCTCGTAATCGTTTCGTGTATCGAGAATAACAACATCTTCTTCGTCGATCATTCTGTCCCATTCCTCTGGTGAGATATGGTTATGGTGGCCATGTGGAACAATTTCTGTATTACCCAGAGAAACAATTTCTTTGCGGATTTTCACAAACCAGCGCTTAAATGGCTGCTCGTCAGCAAAGGAGTCCTTAAAAGTTATATCGCCAAATACCGTCTGCATTTTATCTTTCCACTGCTGTAAAATTTCCTCAGAAGGGGCTGCGACTGTTCCATTAAGACCTTCTGTCCCAATCAGTACGAGTCCACTCATGCCAATACTTTCTCCAAATGCCTTTATTTCCTCCTGTAGAGCAGGAAGATGTTCTGCCTCTTTAGGCACGAATTTATAGTGAGCTGTAATATGAAACATGATAGCATTATACAGAACTACCCTAGGTGTTTGACAATAAAAAAAGACTGGAACCTTCACCAGTCTTTTTTCAAACCTTCCTCTAGTCTAATCAATATCTATTATAGAATCTGCAGTCTTTTCCTGTGCAGTAGCTCTTTGTGTATTCAAGTTCAATGTATGCTCCGTCATTCTTGTTAAACCAGAAGTTATTATTATCTTGGTAGTAATCATTTGATTGGAATTTGTAAGGACGTACTACATTATCGTCTTCATCGTAGTAGTTTAACCATTGTCCATCACGTGAATCATGGCCTCCTTCGTACCTAAAATTATTATATCGGTCATTATTTGAATACCTATTATCCCAAGGACTTTGGGTTGTTGTCCTTGCATTAAACATCGTATTAAACGGATATGTTTGTCTGTTTCCATATGATGCCTGTGTTTGATGATACGGATTGCTTGTCTGGTAATTAAGGCAGCTTCCTGCAATATCACGGTAGTAACATGTGTATGTTGGTTCGTAACTGATCGCCTCGACTTTTTGCATGCCGAGAGGTAGTAAAGCTGCTGCGGTGATTACCGTTGTTGCAATGAATGGTAAGAATTTTTTCTTCATAAGATTTTTGGAAAGGGGATTAGCGTACGTCTAGATCTTTTTTTTTGCAATATAAAAAAAACTGACTATTAGCACCTAGTATAACATTCGGTACAAAGTCAGTTTGTGTTTGTTTCATGCTTTCTGCCGCATAAGGGTTCCTTGTTTATGCTCGTGACCTGGCGAGACCCTCGGAACAGTAACCATAATTATATGATTACTATTCTCTTTACTTATCTGTGATGTGAAGGATCTTTGGAAGAAGTTGTCGGAACTCCGATGTCTGTTTGTTTTTATTTTTTGTATTGCTCCTTTTGTTTTTGTTTTTGGTCGGAGCTCCGACTGTGAGTGCACAGTTCGCCGAGGCGAACTAGGGCTGATGGACTTATAGCCTCTCTCGAGGTGGCGATCTGTACTGGACAAATCATCATATCGTACCGCGTCTGAAAATTTGTGCAACTTTTCTCAGTTCCCTTAGGGTGTAATATGTTTTATGGATACATTATTTATACAAAACTTAACATTTGACTTTTTGTTTTATGTAAAAGCAAAAACAGTTTTTTCTGTACGTATTATGTATTCTTTATATTTTTACATTCCTGTCATCACTCTAAAGATTATTTCTGCCATTTCGCCACGAGTGAGTAGTTGGTTTGGGTCTGTAAAACTTGGTGGTAGACCGCCAATACGAGAGAGTGCAAACACATATGGCTTCCACCAAACGCTCAGTTTTTGGTCTTCTGGATTTGTATGAATGGTAAATGCATTTACAACAATCTTTGCTGCTTCTGCAAAATTGACAGGCTTTTCAGGGCCAAAACTTCCATCATCGTAGCCACTAATTACGTTATCGTTTTTCCCGATACACACATAGTCTGCGAACCAATCGCTTTGATGAACATCACTAAAGAGGTCTTCTGATTCACAGTTATCAATTGCTTCTTGTGTAAAGTTTGATGCGATAATAATTTTGATGAATTCTGCTCTGTTGATTGTTTGATTTGGTCTATATGTTCCATCGTCGTATCCTTTTACAATTCCTTCATTACGCACAAAGTTAATTGCTTTTGCGTTTGGATGAGAGGATGAAACATCTTCAAAGGTATTGTCTTCAACTTGTACTTCCTCTTTTTCATTATCGCTAAATTTGCATGGATTAACGATATATTGAATTTGATGACCTTCTTTAGTACAGGAAGGATGCTGATCGCCGTTATTGCAGATGTATGGACTACAATCAACTTTAGGCTGCACTTCTACCTCTGTTGAGTCATTGTAGTTGCTTAGCCACGTAATCAATTTTTCTGATGTAGCAGGGACCGTGCCACTGCATAGTCCTGTGTGATATGAATTGTCATATCTGTTAAGAAAAATCACCATGCTCTCATTTGTTGGGATAAGAATTCCACATGCTGCGCTGTTATTTGAAGTTTCTACTTCGATGTAGGCATCTGCTTGCCCTTTCCATGTTTTCTCAACGCTCACGGTATAGATAATGGAATGCCCCTTTTCTTCTTCAGAAATAACAGAGCCTTGAATAACGACATCTGCACTCGTATAGGAGGCAATATTTTGTTGCTCTTGATCTTGATACCCCATACACGAGCATGCATACATCTTTTGCGGGGTGGCAAGTGTGCTTAAAAGTAGGATCGATAACAGTGAAATGTTGCGCATAAATACGTCCGAAACAGTATACCGTATTTTACGGTTGGCAACAGGGGTTTTAGACTCTATTTCATGCAGGAATTTCCACTCTATGAGAGTTGTTTAAGGTCAATCCCTGGGACAGGGAACTTGTTACAAAATGTCTTTACTTCTTCGTGAAGGTCTTTGATAGCAGATGGGTTATCTTTCTTCTTAATTGCAGAAAGCATGAATGTTGTGAGTTGTTCCATTTCAACCTCTTTCATCCCTCGTGTAGTAACTGCTGGTGTTCCAAGACGGATGCCAGAAGGGTCCATTGGCTTTCGAGGATCATCAGCAATCATGTTTTTATTGAGAGTAATACCAATGTCGTCAAAAAGGGTTTCGACTTCTTGCCCTGTCATTCCCCATGATGTGACACAGTCGATCATCATTAAGTGATTATCTGTTCCATTGGTGACTAGCTTGGCACCATTCTCCATGAAGAGGTTCGCCATGTGTTTTGCATTAACGACAATTTGCTTGGCGTAGTCTTGAAATTCTGGCTTCGCAGCTTCTGCAAAAGCTACAGCTTTTGCAGCAATCATCTGCATGATTGGGCCTCCTTGAAACCCTGGGAAAACAGACTTATTAATTTTCTTTCCAAGGTCTTCTTCTCGGGTAAGGATCATTCCTCCACGAGGGCCACGTAGTGTCTTATGAGTTGTGGTTGTAATAATATCAAAGCCATCATCAAAAGGGTTTCTGGCTGCCTTACCTGCAATAAGACCTGCAATATGAGCCATATCTGCCATTGTGTATGCACCAACTTCATCGGCAATTGCCTTCATTTTTGCGTAATCAAGTTCTCGTGGGTAAGCAGAGAATCCTGCAAGAATGAGCTTTGGTCTTTCTCGTAATGCAACTTCTCGCATTTCATCGTAATCAATTTCTCCTGTTTCAACATCTTTCATTTTGTAACGTACAAAGTTAAATATTTTTGTGATGTACGTTACAGGATGGCCATGCGTGAGGTGTCCTCCGTGACTTAAATCCATTCCCATAACAGTGTCTCCTGGTTCTAGGAGTGCAAAGTATGTCGCGACGTTTGCAGGTGCTCCTGCATGAGGTTGTACGTTTGCATTACCAGCATTGAAAAGTATTTTTGCACGGTCAATTGCTAGTTGTTCAATAATATCTGCGTACTTCTGTCCACCGTAGTATCTTTTCCCTGGGTATCCCTCTGAGTATTTATTGTTAAATACAGTAGCCATTGCTTCCATTACCGGAGCAGAGATGTAATTCTCTGACGGAATAAGCTCCACTCCTTCAACTTGACGTTGCATTTCTCCTATAACAGCGTCGTAGACAAGAGGATCTGATTGTTGAAGAGCATTGTAGCTAGGCATAGTGTAGAGAGGGGAGTGCTAGATGTGCAGAGTATAGTGCAGAGAAAGTTTCTTTGTCATTTATTTATGACGTTACTTCTATCCAGTCGTTTGCTGTGATAACAATATCCATTGGTATGTCATGTGCTTCCATTGGTACATCTATCATTAACTGACACTGAAGACATGTTCCCCAGAGTGGCGTCTGAGGGTGATGTTTTTTGTACCACTCAAGCCATGTATCGTACCCACCAGATCCTCTTCCGAGTCGGTTCCCTTTTTTATCGAATGCTCTTCCTGGGACAAGGACTATATCAACTTGTTTATCTCCAAGCTCTTCTGCAGTTTTTGGTGGTTCTGGAATACGAAAATCTCCAGGTGGAAGGTTGTGGAGGTTTTCTGCTTTTCGATAGATCATCTTTTTATCGGGGCCTGCAAATACAGGTAAGTAGACTGTATCTCCACGTTCGAGAAGCTCTTTGAGGAGTAATTGAATATCTACCTCTGATTTTAGGGGAAAGTATGCACAGATGGTTGAACCTTCTGGAATTTTTTTAAGCAAAATACGGCTGAGCGATCGTCCTTCTGCTCGCCTTGCATTGGTGTCCATATCATCTATACGTTTTTTTATTTCCTGCCGCATTATCTTTTTTTCTTCAGAGATGTGCATGCATTCATTATAGACTTTTTAGAAAATCTCTGCTGCTGCATCAGCCATATTTACCATTTCTTGTTTTGGCTCTGATACTGGCATAGCTGCTGCTGTTCTTGCATCTTCTTCTAGCGTGCAGTGTATTACGATTTTCTGTTTAAAAATTTTTTCGAACAGACCTTCAACAGTTCTACTTGCATCGACACCTCTTACTTTGTCTCTATGAAAGGCAGAGGAGAAGCAGATGGTGATAGTGTTATTTTCAAACTCAGTAACCCGACCATTTTTGAGGGACATCTTCACAGATGAGGGTGTTGCGTCGTTTATGACAGATGTCCATGACTGTCTTATCGATTCTATTGATACCTCAGGAGCATTGATAATAGAGGGATGCGTTTCAACTTCCTTGGTAACTGGTTTTTCTTTTGTTTCAGTGACTACTTCTTTCACTGGCTCTGGTTCTTTTGCAACAGGTGCTGGGATGGAGGTGCCGTCATCTGTACATAGTGTTAGCAATGCTGCCTCTACAACAAGGCCTGGAACGGGACTTGTGCGCATATCCCTAATGGCTTTTAAAAGGACATCGAGCATGCGAAGGTTTCTGGTTGTTGCTTCATTTTTTGCAATTGATTCGTGTAGTGCATTGCGTGTGCTTTTGAGAAGATGTCGAAGAAATACATCCAGTGGAACACCTGCATCTTCTATTTTGGCAATGCTCTGTAGGATTGCATTCTTATCATTTGCAGTGATAGCTTCGAGGGCATGTGCACTGTACTCAGCCCCTGTTCCACCTGTTCTCTTTTTGACGTCTTCGATACCAATACTGTCGAGTGATTGCATTTGGTCGAGCAGGGAAATGGCATCTCGCATTCCACCTTCACTTGCAGTTGCAATTGCACGAAGAGCTTCTCTGTCTATGGTGATATGCTCTTGGTCTGCAATGTATTGCAGACGACGGATAATATCTTCTTCTCGGATATGCCTAAATGGAAAACACTGACATCGAGATTGGATTGTCGTTGGGATTTTATTGAGCTCTGTTGTTGCGAGTATAAAGAACACAAATTCTGGTGGTTCTTCGAGTGTTTTGAGTAGCGCGTTAAAGGCTTCTTTTGTAAGCATATGTACCTCATCGACGATGTATACTTTTGCACTTGCGATGACAGGTGAGTATTGCACTTTTTCAATGAGTTCTCGTATATCATCAATTCCTCGGTTACTTGCTGCATCGATTTCGAGAAGATCTACTATGTTTCCGTCATCGACTCCTTTTTGAATAGCTTTTTTAAGATTGGTGTCTTCTATTCCTCGTGTCATGAGTTCTTTTGCAAGAAGTCTTGCAATGGTTGTCTTTCCAATCCCTCTGCTACCAGCGAACAAGTATGCATGTGCAAGTTTTCCAGAAGCTGCAGATTTTTCGAGTGTTGCGACAACGTGCTCTTGCCCTTGAACGTCAGTAAACACTTTTGGCCGGTATTTATTGTAGAGAGACATTGGAGAGCGATTGTAGCAGTATAACTCTGTTTCGTTAACAGATATATAGTAATTGTTCTTGAATGAATTCTTATCAGTAACTACTCTATACATACTTTATTCCTCTGAACTTCTATGAAAAAATTTCTTACACTTTCTATTCTCTCTACAAGTCTTCTTGCTGCATGCGGAGGGGGTAGCGAGGTTTCCATGCGTACCCCAAAGGGTAGCCCAAATGCGACAGTCCTTGTTGAAGAATATGCAGATCTGCAATGTCCTGCATGTGCTGCAGCTCATGCGCAGGTTACAACGCCTCTTCTTGAAATATACAGTGACAAAATTCGTTTTGAATTTCATCATTTTCCACTGCGAAGTATTCATCGCTTTGCTCTTGATGCTGCCGAAATGTCCGAGTGTGCAGCTGACCAAGGGAAATTCTGGGAATTTATCGACGTTGCTTACAAAAATCAGTCGGAGCTAGGCTTTGAAGCATTGGTTGATTGGGCAGAAGTTGTTGGTCTTGATGTTGATGTTGCTGAGCGTTGCTGGAAGTCTCACAGCAAGAGAGATATCGTTTTGAACGATTACAAGGAAGGACGAGACCGTGATGTTGCAGGGACTCCTACATTCTTCGTGAATGGAGAGCGGGTACAAACCGGTGTCGATACACTTGGTGCAGCAATTGAAGCTGCAATTCAGGATGGCAAAATGCCTCTCTAAAAAAGTATTAGGTATTATGTATTAAGTATTATGGGCGCTAGCGATTCTCTAGCATTTACCCTTAATACTTAATACTTTTCCCTTAATACTCTATTTATAGAGTGGGCTTATTTGTGCGAATCCGTAGATTCTTTCAAGCTCTGTATCGAAAAGAACGAGAGTTCTATATTTGATAGGCTCAACATCAGTTGTAACATCGTAACGGCTTGTGCCGAGGTTGCTACGCATGAGTCCAATATCTATTGCAGTTTCGTCTGGGAATGCTGCATCACGTGGGTCTACGACTGTCGAAAGAAAGAAGTGCAATGAAGGCCCAGGTGCTGATACGAAGTCTGGGGATATGTAAATTTTTCCGTCAGAGAAGAGAACTTCCCCTGTTGTAAATTCTTTAATAGCAGTGAAAGAACCTTTCGATCCATTGCGCTGATCAGCACGTGACTTCTGTGCAACTTCGAGCCATTTTTCTTTTGTTTTGTCGATGATTTTCATTTTTGCTTCATCATTTGTAATAGGATCTTCGTAGATTTCAAGTTCTACCATAGTATCAACCATTGCTTCTGAGTACCGTTCTGCAAAGAGGGGATTTTCAAGGAGATAGCTGAGCTCTTGCTCGTTCCCTGATTTTCCCTGACACGCAGTGAGTGTAAGGAGTGCCACTGAGGCAATAAGTGTTTTCTTCATAAGAATAAAGGAGAAGTAACTGTGAAAGCGTATTGTAATGATATTTTGACCTTCTACAAGCTAAATAGGGCCTAGTTGAGTGATGTCATTGGCCCTACTGAGGCATATGTTAAACCTTTTGATTCTAGTGCGTAGGCAGCTTTTGTGAGTCTTCCACGTAGATTGTTGGCTATATTGCTATATTCACTTGCAGTCACACCGCTAACGATGAGGTTGCTCCAATACTTGAAGTTGTAGTTGTCTTTGTTGTTATTTGCGGTTTGAGCAATCAGTGAAGCTTCAGAAGAGCTGGTACAGATGTTTTGTGCCTTACTCGGCTCTTCATTGATAGCTGGTTTCTGAAAACCATCCACAAGATTATTTTCAATTCTATTACCATGCCCAATTCCTGGCCTTAGTGTTTGCACTGTTTCTTCTCGTGCGGTTTCACGGACAGAAGCGAGATTTCGTGGTAGGTATCCTCGCTCGAGTGACCAGTGCACATTGTAGAGCATCACGCCGATAGTACGAACGGACCCTGCATTTTGCTGTAGAGCTTTTTCATAGAAAGGGCGAACTGCAGCAGGTAACTGACTGAGACATACATCAATTTCCTTTTTTGCTTCTAGTGCTGATGATAGATCGTTTGTTTCATTATTCGTGTCACTATTTGTACTGAATGCTTTTAGGTATCTTTCCATAGAGTGAAGCTCGTTTCGTTCTGCATCACCAAGTGCAATTGGCCATGCTTGTGCAAGAAACTGCGCTGCCTCGTCCCAGTTTTCACTGTCGAGTTCGTGACGTATTTTTCCTTTTATATCTTTAAAGGCAGGGCTTGCTACCGTTTCTTCAACGCCTGTTCTGCTCTCTGCTTCTTCGACGTAGCTTTCTCGTTGTGCAAATGTTAGCGATAAGAATGATGCCTCACTGAGACGTACAAATCCTTGTGGTACTCTTCCGTTTGTCATTGCTGATTCCACTTTGTCGAATCGAAACCGGATCTTTGCCCATTCTTTTACAAAATTCTTTACCTCTTGTACCGATCTGCCTCTTTTAATCATATGAGAGACGAGATAGCCAGTATTACTAGAGCTTACATATTTTGCAGATGCTGCAGTATCGATCACTGCTTTTATCTCTGCATGAAGTGCTTCCTTGTTTTCTGCTTTTGCTGTGACTGCATTTTGCACCTCATGCATGATGTTTACTTTTTCATCGTAATGAAGTGCTAGGAATTTGCTTGGGCTTTTGAAGAGATCGATATCCTTCACATCTTTTTTATCGAGTGTGGCAATTGCTGGGTCTCCTTTTAATTTGTCGTAGTCAGCATGCACTTTCTTCCATGCTGCGACGTAGTCAGGGAACTGACGCAACACAAAGTACTCTCTGGCTTTTGGGTTTACAGAGGGGTCGTTAAACCGTGCAATCCATTTCTTTTTGGATTCTGCAGAGATGTATTTACCAACAGCACTATCAAGTTCTTTGCTAAAACCTACAAAGAGAGCTTTGTCTTCATCAATTATTGGAAGTGTTGCAAGTATATCTGCAATAGACGCCTTTCGTTGTTCAAACGATTGGCTGTTTAAAAAATGATCACTATCGCTTATTTTTGCACAGAGAGATTTGACGCTCGGATCTTTCGATTCACTCAATTCTTTAAAGCGAGGATCTTTCGTGATTGACTCTCTCTGATTTGCCTGTTTTCTTCTTTCTGATAAATACGTTGGAAGTGTTGTATTGATTGCAGCTTTCTTTTCCTCTGAGTGGCGATTGCCATCTCGAATCCACGACATCCACTCTGCATACGATTTTGCAGAAATTATTTTGTCGTTCAGTGCATTTTTTAGTGGACCTTCTACTTCGTTACGATACAGAGCTAGGTTTGCTGCCTTTGCTCGTTCGGCACTATCACCAAGGTATGCACCAATGAGCGGATCCCAGTCATTGTCATTACTTGACAGTATTTTTTCCATATATGCTCGCTGCTCTCTGACTTGTGTTGAAGACATCAGCCCAGTTTGTTGGAAATTCACGTTCATGAAATCTTCAAAGCCTCTGCGAATGTCTGATGCATTTGCATAGAATTGATAGTCTTTTTCCGCATCAACTTGCCGCTTTGGTGTGTTCAATGACGATGGGGCGTTCACCATGTGTTGTTATTGTAGTGAGGTCTTTTACTATAGCAATTTGATTCTCAGAGTTTTATGGTAGGATCTGTATCCTTACTACCCGCTTCCAAGACGCATCATGATTCTTTCAGACCGAGACATTAAGCAAAATATTACAGATGGCCGCATTGTTGTGGAGTCGAACCAGACAGAGCTCTTTCGGTACATCCACGCTTCATCGATGGATTTCCGGCTTGGAAACACGTTCAAACTCTATGAACACAGTAAATTTGCAGTGCTCGATCCTATGACTCCAGAATCATTTGCAGGGAATATGCGTACGATTACGGTTCCAGATGGTGAGTCGTTTATCGTTCAGCCAGGAGAGTTCGTCCTTGGGGTGACACAGGAAACAATCACACTACCAGATGATCTTGTTGCGAGAGTAGAAGGACGGAGTAGTCTTGGTAGACTTGGTATTATCGTTCATTCCACAGCAGGATTCGTTGACCCTGGTTTCTCTGGAACTATTACACTTGAAATCTCAAACCTCAACCGCCTGCCAGTGGCACTCTATCCTGGAATGCGTGTATGTCAGTTGGCATTTGAAATGATGAGTTCCGCTGCCGATACTCCGTACCATAGCAAGCCATTTAGTAAGTATCAAGGGCAGGTCCTCCCAGAGGAGAGCCGGTTGTCCATCGACCCTGAATTCACGAAAAACGCTAAGGAATTGCCTATTAACGAAGAAGTAGTCGTCGGTTAGTGCTGGCAAAGTAGGGTCTTAGACCCTTGAAATGTCTGTATAATTATGGTATTTAAGGCCCTTCGCTTGGCTTGTCTAAGCGAAGATTGGTCTTTGACATGATCGAATCTTTACGCTTCTAAGATGTTCTTGGAGGCAAAACTCACCTGGGAAAAGGAGGATGGGATGCACGAGCATCAATCGACACAGCGAAACGGTTTACAAAAGATGTCGCAGTGGCTGCTGGCTGATAGCCGGTTGCTGATTGCGGGGTCCGTATTGGCGCTCATCTGGGCGCATGTGGATTATTTTGGGGGTACACACACCCTCGAACACTTCACTCACTTTGAAGTGGCACAGTTGTTTGCAGAACCTGCGGCTCATGCTGCTGACGCAGGACATGCTGAACATGGCATGACCATTCACTTGTTGATTGGCATGGCTATGGCTTTCTTTTTCGGCATTGCTGGGAAGGAAGTGAAGGAGTCTACGCTTGTTGGCGGGGATTTAAACCCTCCATCAAAGGCAGCAGTTCCTTTGTTTGCGACCGCTGGGGGGATATTGGGTCCTATCGGGATCTATCTTCTTCTGGCAGTTGTAACAGGAAAAATTGCGCTCTATGCCAATGGTTGGGCCATCCCGACTGCAACCGATATTGCGTTTTCGTATTACTTCGGCAATAAGATTTTTGGCAAGGGTTCTGCCCCTGTGAAGTTTCTGTTGTTGCTAGCAATTGCGGATGATGCAGTAGGACTAGTGATTATTGCACTTGGTTTCACCGACTTTGCGCAGATCCACTTAATGTGGATGTTGCTCCCTGTCGCTGCTGTTGCCCTGACAATTGTCACGGCGAAACTTATGCAAGGGCACAGGAACCACAGCCATTGGTTGTACTTTTCATATATGGCGATCAGCCTGTACGGTTTTTACCGTACAGGTGTAGAGCCTGCTCTCGCATTTGTTCCCGTCGTGTGGTTCATGCCTCATGCAAAAACAGACCTTGGTTTGTTTGCGCATGGAGAATCGGAACGGCACGACACGCTTAACCAGTTCGAGCACTTCTGGAAACCATGGGTTGAGGGAATTCTTTTCTTCTTCGCTCTGGTGAACGTTGGAGTGCCACTCGCTGGCATTGGTGTGGGGACGCTGCTCGTTTCTGCAGCACTGATTGTAGGTAAACCACTTGGGGTACTGGTTTGTACATGGTTGGCGGTAAAAGTCTTTGGGCTTCGCCTTCCAGATGGTATGAACTACCGAATGGTTACCTGTATCGGCATGATCGCCGGTATAGGATTCACGGTGGCATTGTTTGTCGCTGTGAAAGCATTCGGCTCTCCCGAGTATGCAATGCAGCTCCCTGAAGCAAAGCTGGGTGCGTTGTTCAGTTTTCTGGCTGCGCCACTTGCATTGGTGTATGCCCGCGCTGTTGGCATTAGGCCAGTTGTTTCTACTGTTACTACCACGACTGCAGAAGCTGAAGAAGCTGAGCACCTTGAAACTCAGCTTGCGTAAGAAGATTCGGTTAAAGACTCACCCGTTACCCCTTAGGAAAGGGTAGCGGTTTTTTATAATGTCAAAATATTCTACACTGCTAGTATGACTGAAGAAAAAATGCATCGATATATTCTTATTGCGCTTAGCACTGCAATTGTGTTGTCTTTTGCAGGGCTCATTGCACGATGCTACTACGAAATGTCTGGAGTGATGTACGGAGATACTATGATTTTTCAGACAGTAGGACGAGGTATACTTAATGGTATTCTCCCGTATAGTGGCCTTTTTGAGACAAAGCCACCTGGGATATTTTTAATGCATACTGCGTCGCTATGGTTGTTTGACAGTCAGCTTCTTGTAAAAATTCTACAAGTGCTTGCTCTCGTGAGTATTCCTGTTCTTGTCTTGATACCTTCTATAGAGAACGTATCTATGAGGCCGGCACAGCAGCGACAACTTGTGACGCTTGTTACAATACTCTTTGGCTTGGTGTTGTCATTGTATGTTGCGAATCAAGCAGGAATGGGACTTGTTGAAAGTTATGGTGTTGCACTAGCACTGCTATATCTTGTACTTCTTCAGTGCTGGGATCAGGGTCTTGGACCATGGAAAGTATTCACGTTAGGAGTGCTTATGTTGCTGACTATTGGTTTAAAGGAGCCGTTTTTATTGATTCTCCTTTCATGTGTACTTTTGCTTCAAAAAAATTTGTTGCGATCGTTTGTGTATCCATTCTGTATCGCAGCCATGCTTGGTTTGGCTGCTCTTTTTCTTCTGGGGTATCTTGAACCATTTTTCTCTGTGTATCTTAAGCACATGCTTGGTTTTCATGTGTATCAGCAGAATGCACCGTTTGTTCTTCGTGCACTTCAGATATGGCGAACGTTTATAAATATGGGTGCGTACTCATGGTGGTTGGCATGTGCAGTTTCTCTTCTTTGGGTATATTCATTTTCAAAAGGGTATATTATTCGAATGGTATGCAGCTCATATCTCTTCTTTCTTGCGATCGCTATAGGAGGGGATTTCTACGGCCATCATTTTATTTTTGCAGTACCGTGCTTTGTTGTATTTTTTTGGAATGCACTTCGGAGAGACATTTTTCTTGAGAAGATTATTTTTGGTTTTCTCGGCTTGCTTATTCTCGCATCACTTCATACTCAGCTTGTATATGATGTGACCTCATGGAGGCTTGAAGAGAAAGAATTTAAAGAAGTTGCTTCAGTAATAGATACGGTAATGGATAGGTGTGGGTACACTGAATATATCCAAATGATTCCACGTGGCGGAGGACCCTTTGCGTATACAAAGCATAGTCCTAGTGGGCCTATATTTATTCACTACTCTCGGTTTATTGGTGCCTCACCTATGTATCAGGAAAAGTATATTGCTGCTGTGAAGGAAGTACCATTGGCATTTGTTCTTGATATAGAAACTTCTAATTTTACGGATTTTGCCAAAGAATTTATCAGGGCAAATTTTTCGGAAGTAGCACCATCGTGTGCGGGAGAAGATTTTATGCAGCCGTCTCCGTATTATCTACTTTTCCGCAGCAGCTAGTGGTTTTCAGTTTTTGTGGTACTATAGTCCTATGCCTATAGCCCCAGACCGTATACTGTATGAAGATGCATACCTACTCGCTGTAAACAAGTTGAGCGGAGAACTTGTTGTCAAAGGGGCAGGGGCAGTGCAGAAATTGCCACTATTCGACTTTTTACAAAAGGATTACCCCGGTCTTCGTGTGCTTCATCGGTTGGATTTTGAAACATCTGGTGTTGTGCTTTTTGCAAAGACTAAAGAGGCAGAGGCAAAAGTATTGAACACAAAATTTGAACAATGGAAGAAGACGTACCAGTGTCTTGTGATGGGGCGTATTAATAGGCCAAGTGGCGCCATCCGTAAGAAGTTACCTGCTCGTGGCAGAGGAGTAGTAGATGCCGAGACGCTCTATACTGTTCTCGATGTTTTTGCGAATTCAACTTATGTTGAGACTATTATTACAACTGGTCGTTTTCATCAGATCCGTAAACACTTTGCGGGGATCAATCATCCTTTGGTCCTTGATAAGGAATATGGACACTCAAAGTTTAATCAACTTTTTAAGCAGGAACTTGGGTACAACACATTCTTTTTGCATGCGACCACACTTGAATTTCCACATCCTATGACAGGAGAGGATATGACTATAGAAGCACCATTACCAAAAGCATTCTCTGCTCTTATAAAAAAGCTACGATCGTTGTAGTCTTCAAAGTTTCCGCTACAATCAAGGCATGAGAGTTCTTTCTGGTTTTCAGCCATCGGGTAGGTTCCACTTAGGCAATTACTTTGGATCTATTTTGCCTAATATAGAATTTCAGAAGTCTTCGGATCAAAGCTTCTTTATGGTTGCAGATTTACATTCGTTAACGACACTGCGCGACCCAGATGAACTTCGGACATATGCACTTGATAATGTAAAAGATTTCCTTGTATGTGGTTTTGATCCGAATCATTCAGTGTTATTTCGTCAATCTGCTGTAGCAGAACATACAGAACTTGCATGGATACTGAGTACACTTACCCCGATGGGGCTTATGGAGAGGGCAGTGAGCTATAAGGATAAGATTGAAAGAGGTATTGATGCGAATGTTGGGCTTTTTACGTATCCAATTTTGCAGGCTGCAGATATTATCTTGTATCAAGCAGAGAAGGTTCCTGTTGGGAAAGATCAAAAACAACACATTGAAATGGCACGAGACATCGCAGGGAAGTTTAACAATACATATGGTGACATTTTTATTATTCCAGAGCCGATTATAAAAGAGGACTCAGCAGTCGTTCCTGGTATTGATGGTCAAAAAATGAGTAAGAGCTACAGAAATACTATTCCCCTTCTTGGAGAGGATTCAGAGATCAAAAAGGCAATTATGGGAATCGTGACAGATTCACGAGATAAAGACGAAGCAAAGGACCCTGATAGTTGTGTTATTTTCCAGATTCATAAGTTGATCTTATCGTCAGATGCTGCTGCAGTATTATCTGAAGAATACAAGAATGGCTTACCATATGGAGATGCAAAAAAGAGGCTTCTGAGTGATTATATGGACTTTATTTTGCCATTAAAGGCCAAAAAGGAGAGTATTTCAGACAAAGAAGCACAGGATATCCTTACAGATGGTTCTAAAAAGGCTTCGGAGGTCGCATCAGGCACTATGAATGCTGTTCGCACAGCAGTGGGATTGATGTAAAGAGTAAAATCTGCTATAATAAAGAGAAACATACACACATATTTTATGAATAAAAACACACAATCAAAGGCTACTATTTCACAAGTGTTTGCAGCTCTTCTTGTTGGAGTGATTGCAGTGCCAACTGCAATGACAGGTCTTTTCCAGTCAATGGATATGATAACGTCATCAGATGAGATTCTTGGAAATAGTGTGTATCAAGCTGCAATAAAAGATGCGGCACGAGTAAGGCAGCTTCGCCGTGATTACTGGAGAGCTATTGGTATTTATAACGAATTGGATCGTATGGGTATTGAGGTTGTTCCTCCAGATATTAATGACGCAGAAAGTATTGCGTACTTCCTTGATGCAACGAATTTTAGTGTCAATGATGATGAAACGGATGAAGAGTTGCATGGTGCTGCACCATCAAGTGCTAGCGATGATTATAATGCTCTTCCTGAGCGCTATAGAGATTTACTTGATGGATATATTTTAACAGGGCGTTGTCCTGGGACACTTCGTCAGTATCATTTAGCGAATTTTTACGAGATCTGTGTCGATTTACTTGATGAGCATATCGCAGAGACAATGCCTACTATCCTTGAACGTAGTGCATATCTTCGGGGGTTCAATGCTGTTGGAACGTCTCCGGTTCGTACATTGAAAAATCGTTTAATAATGATGGAAGAATCTTTACATATTAAAGGTGCGTCTATCCGTCCACAAGGAATTCCAGGACAGCGTCGTCCACGAATTGAATATTAATACCACTATTATTTATGAAACGCCTTCCTCATGCCACTCAACGAATTGTTATGGCTCTTGCTGTAGGAATTATTACTGTCCCAATGACATCGACTGCATTGTTTATTAATCAAAAAGCAGTTGATGGGCTTGATGATGTGCATACAACAGACTTGCGTACAAAAGCTGTTGAAGACCGTCGTCGTGTTCGTGCAGAAGGTAGATCTTATTGGAGGGCAATGGAGCAGTATCAGAGAGCAGAAGATGCAGGCTTTGATGCTATAAAACCAGATCGAAATAATCTAGATTCGATAGATAAAGCACTCAATCAAGATGTTGAGGAACAGGAAGTATATAGTGCAGCTCCAGCAGTAACATCACTTGAAACAGAAGACCTCTTATCACAAGATAGAGCACTCCTCAGGCGCTATACCCGCGCGCGCTCTTGTCCTGAAGGATTGAAAGATTTTCGCATTCCAGGGTTTTATGAACTTTGTAACTCTATTGTTGGAGTTGGAGTTTCGCCAGATCTTATAAAAGGACTCCTAAATCATAATGCGTATATGTACGGAAAGCTTCGTGGATCTGCACCAGATGCAGCAAAAGGTTTTAAGCTTCGTATGCAGATGTTACAGCAGGCAAATGATAGTACACGGCGAAGGGATGGGGGTGTTTTACCTAGTCGTCCTACAACATGTGCAAATAACCCAGATTGTTTAGAGCCACGATATGGTAATTAGGGGTAAGATTGGGGGTAGGGTATATTCGTATTATGTCCCAGCATCTTGTTTTAGCATCGGCTAGTCCACAACGAAAGTGGTTACTTGAGGGACTGGGTTTAACATTTGATGTATATCCTAGTGACTTTGATGAAGAGGCATGTGACATTCAAGACCCAATACAACGTGCTAAGTACTTGGCGTACCATAAAGCAGAAACGGTAAATGCTCATTTCCCTGATAGCTTTGTGATTGGTTGTGATACATTAGTGGTGTCAGAGAGTGGCTTACTTCTTGAAAAAGCACCAGATGCGGCAACTGCACGATTGGCGATACAAGCGCTTTCTGGGAAAACTGCAGAGGTGCATTCTGCTCTGTCTATTGTGGATCAATTACAAAAACATTATGACGGTGTGAGCTCATCAAGAGTGACATTCAAGAAGTTCTCTCGTGAAGAGATTGATTGGTGGATTGGTACAGAGTTATGGAGAGATCGGTCAGGATCGTTTCAAATTGATGGACCAGGACAGTTAATGATCAGTGCCATAGAAGGTGACTGGAGCTCTGTTGTTGGGCTTCCTGTATATCTGCTTGGGGAGCTTTTTTTGAAGGTAGGATACGACTGGATGGTGTAGTTACATTTTCGTTTTCGTCCATTTCCATAGGTCATCAAATATTTCTTCTGTGCTTGCAGCACAGGTGTAGCCTCCTTTTGGGTTTCCTGGTTCTTGTGCTTCATATGCCATTTTTCCACCTGCTTCTTCGATGAGCAGGAAGCCTGCACAGATATCCCATAACCGAATACCATCAAAGAACACACCATCGGTATGCCCCATAAGTATCTCGCCGAGCTCCTCTGCAGCACATCCGTAGTTTTCAATAGATCGACATGAGGGGAGGCTTACATGAAGTGTCCCATCAATATTTTTTGCCCTGTGAATAAGATTACAATTCAGTATAGCGTCTTCTAGACGACCAGTTTTGCGTAGTTTTACTGTGTTGCCATTAAAGTATGCTCCTGCTCCTTTTCCTCCAAAGAACCATTGGTCAAGTAATGGTAGATGCATCGCTCCCGCGAGGAGGATGCCGTCTTTCTGGACACCGATAATGGTTCCAAAGCTGTGTTTGCCATGGATAAAATTTGTTGTACCATCGAGAGGATCGATGATCCATTCGTACGGGCAATCAGGGCTTCCAATATCTTCTGCTCCTTTTTCTTCACCAATAAATCTATGTTCGGGGAAGTATTTCTGGATAGTATCTACAATTGCAATTTGTGTATTACTGTCGATTTCTGTTACCAAATCTATGGCAGACGTTTTCATAGTGATGTCGAGTTTTTTTGACCCTCGGTGCACTGAGTCATATTCTTTTTCAAGAATACGTGATCCAGTTGCAGCTGCGACTTTTGCAACATCGATGAGATGATCTATTGAAGGGTCGTTCATGATGTAGAGTTTATATGGTTGGTAGTCGATAGTCATAGAGAGACTCTCGAGCTTTTTGGTAGTTTGGCAGTGCCCACTCTACCCATGACCAATACTGAGCACTATGATCAGCACGCTTTCGATGTGCGAGCTCATGAACGATGACGTAGTGGAGTACTTCAGGTGCTACGAAGAGAAGCGAGGTATTGAGCATGATCACCCCTTGGTAGCTACAGCTACCCCACTGAGATGTAGCAAATTGCAGACGCACCTTTGTGATGTTTACGCCAAATGTATCATTGTTAATCTTGTGTACGAGCTCTTCCATTCGACTATGCTCTTGTGCAGCTAGTGTCTTCCACAGAAGCCTGTGAAACCCTTTACGCCTCATATTTGGGCCAATAGTTACGTTCCAGCCGCGGGTTGTTCGGCGGATAGATGTCTTCTTTCCTGGCCGGAGTGCAAAGCAGTGTTTTGTCCCATTTGCGAGGGTAATCGTTGCACTTTCACCACTATCAAGAAGTTTGCCAAATGGGTTAATGAGGATCTTTTCCTCTTCTTCCTCTACTTGTTTGATCATACGGTCTAGGAGGTCTTTTACATGTTCTTTCTCCTCCTCCCGAGAGAGCCCTTTGGCGAGCCTGATGACAATTGTTTCATCACGAAAGACTGCGCGTGAGTGCTTATTTGTTGTGTGTTCGACCCGATGTCTGATAGCTTTTTTTGTCATGTGGGCTAGTGAGTATACACGCTCGTCAAGTGGGAGGCGGGGGTCGGTCCACCAGTAAAGTGCTCGTGACATGCGGTAGCGTGTTATCTGTTTTTCGGCTTCCACAAGCCACAAATTTTTGAATATTTTACAAAGCATCGTTTTCTTGCTCAAGTTCTTTGTTCAACATGAATGCTTTTCTTGCCATTTCAGTGCAGAATTTTATCTCGGATTGGACTTGACGAAATTGGCTATCCAGAGCGCTATATTCTTCCAAGGAAAAGAGTGAGAATAATAGGGATTCTTTCTGCTCCAGACAGGCAATTGACTCCTCGATTTTTGGAACGACTTCATCATGTGGGTTGCCCATCATTAATACAGAGTGAAGACGTACAATAAGCTGCTTAGACCACATAATTGAGTGGTCTATCCGTAGTTTTATCATCGAGACTCTCTTCGAAAGGCGGTAGTGGCTCTCTAGGTTTAGCTTGGCTTCTTCAAGGTCTTCTTTGTTGCCATAGACTCCCACATCTATAGCAGAGACAATCGTTGAAGTAGCATCCATAAGGTTTTGTATATGAAACGCCGCCGCCGCTCTGTGCTCTGCTGATACACCTGGAATTGCCTCTATGTATTGCTGCTCTTTTCGTAACATTTCGAGGTCTAGTGTTAGCGTCGCCCGAAAGCAGTGCATGGTTTCGGAGAGGATATTGTCCTTATTTGCCCTTCGTACATCGTTTCTACATGCTAGACGTTTTTCAGCTCGTTTTTCTCGTCGAATCTGATGCTGCTCTACAAAGGCAGATGTGTTCTTGCGGTTATTCATGTAACTTGCCCAAAAACCTTCAGTGGCGTTCATTCTCTCTTGCCACGTCATGCGTATTTCCTGCTCTCTTAGCTGTTGTTCTAGCAGTGCCCCAGATGAGAGCTCTTGGGTGTTTTCTATTGTGAGATCTGGCTCTGGTGATTCTTCGATAGCTGAGGGGTCTTGCTCTCCTTGGTATCCCACTTTTGCTTCAGCAAAAGAGGGCATCAACAGTGCTGATACAAAGAGAGAAGCGATGAAATTCCGTGGAAGGTTGCTCACGGAGAGTTAGTGTACACGAATTATTCCGATACTGGTATTTGGTCGATATTTTTTAGGAGCAGCAGAATGGATAGTGTGTAGAGCAAGGCAAATTGACAGTAGATAGATGGATAGTTGTACCGAAATTCAGGGAAGACCATGTACAGAAGAATTCCTGTGATGAGGCTACTGATAATCACAAATTGCATTGCCCATACAAATGATGGCGTGCTTTGTAGAGAGGGTACAGAGGCTACTGCACCTATTATTAGCATAGTGATTACTACGAGTGCGCTACTTATTACCCAAGACATTTCCCAATCTACTTTATAGAGAAGTGAGAATATGAAGTAGATTTCACTGAGGAGTATTGCCATTGGAATAAGCATGATTGCTATTTTGTATCCATATCGTAAAGTATTGCTTCTTTGTGTTTTTATGATCATCTTTGTGAAAGAGATAAATGCAATTGTTGGGAAGATGATGTAGTACGCCCAGTATCCGATTTCCAGAAATATATTCTTAAAAATGATACTTTGTGTGCTTACATGGAGCACATTACATGTGCTGTTTATTGCAGATGATGGCGTAAGAACGATAAGACCAATAAAGAAGCTTGCGATGATATATACCTCTTTGCGGTATGGCTTATTCATGAGGTTGTACATTTGGTGGTACATCACTGCTGGCAATAATGAATATGTTGCGATGCCCACCTTTCCCCATAGACCAGCGTAGTCTGTTGTACAGAGCATGAATTCTGTAAATTGGTATGTTCCTAATAATAAGATAAAGACGACAAAAGGTAACAACCTTCGTGAGGATAGTGTTTTCCATAAATATCCTGCAACTGAAAATTCGGTTGCCGCTGTTGCAATGGATACAAGAGGAGTGAAGCACATGAGGTGTGCATCTTACACTTTTATACGATCGCGTACATGACTTGTTAGGTTTTCAATGACCGTTTCTAATTGATCATTAACAATAAGATGATCGAAGAGCTCTTTGCGGTCACTGAAGAATTGTAGGTCTGCTTCTGCATTTTTAAGTCGATCCTTAATTTGTTTTTCTGTATCTCTTCCACGGTCTCTTAGTCTATGAAGGAGAGAGGAAAGCATCTGCCTCTTACTTTTTCCTGGAGGAAGAACACCAAAGCTTAGAATAGACCTACGACCAAAATGTGCAGAGAGCCCTTGAAGAAGGTTCATTTCTGTAATAACCATTGGCACTTTTCCTTTTGCCCAAATCGCTTCGATATCAGATGTACGGTACCCATACCATCTTTTTTCTGTTGTTGATGGAATGGAGGTTGAAGTCGCAAGAAGGTTTCCTTTTTTCATTTTTGCAAATTCTTCTGTGCTGATATGGACGTACTCATCTTCATCTCCATCTTTTATTTCTCGTGTTGTAACGATTGGTACACGTTCTATTTCCTTTCCAATTGTCGTTGCGAGTACGACGGAAATAGTTGTTTTGCCAACACCAGATGGGCCAGTAAGAGCAACCATGTATCCTGGAAATTCTTCCTTTACTGTTTTAAGGGTTGAGACGTCATAGGCTATATCGTAAAGCCTTAGGCCTTCGTTGTTTATTCTACTAAGTCGCATTTTTGGAAGAACTACTTGTCCAATTTCAAGGTTTAATACGTTTGTAGTAAGGAGTTGGCCAGTAACGGTTGTGCCATCTGCAAGTTTGATGAGCCCAATGTGACGTGGTCCTGACTCAAAACCTTCAGGTGGATGATGAATTGTGGTGAATGATACGAGTGTCCCTTCTTGCATTTTCTGCTTTAGGGATTTGTCAGCGCGGTGAGTTGATGCAGGGGTAAAGCTCATGAAACAGGAGTGTGTTTGAGGATATGGATACCACATGTGGCAGCTGCTCCTCCAAAATTTTGTGTGAGGCCGAAGCTCTTTCCAGAAGCGATGAGCTGTTTACTAATATCGATAATCTGCTTAATACCTGTCGCAGCGACTGGGTGTCCGCATGCTTTGAGTCCACCACTTGCATTGATAGTTAGAGGTCCATCTTTTTCATAGAGAGTTACTCCTTTGCCAGGTTCTGCAAATCCCATATCTTCAAGGGAGATGATTGCTGCAATAGAAAAGCAGTCATGAAGTTCGATGTGGTCTATATCTTCTCGTGTCAGATGTGCTTCTGTTAACGCTGCTTCCATAGCATCTTTTGTTGAGGCAAATGATGTTAGTGTTGCTCTATCGGTGATAGAAACTGTGTCACTTGCAATTTGGGATGCCTCTATGCAGAGTGGACTCTCAAATTTGGTAGAAAGAATAACTGCTGCAGCACCATCAGAAATAGGAGAGCAGTCGAGCATGCAGAGAGGTTCTGCTACTTTTGGTGATTGCGATATTTTTTCTGCAGGAATTGCTGACCTAAATTGTGCAAATGGATTACTGACTGCATTTTTATGGTGCTTAGCACTGACTGCATTGAGACGATCTCGTGTGAGTCCATATTCATGCATGTATCGAGTGGCAATCAGTCCAAAGATTCCTGGGAAGGTAAGACCAGATGGAGCATCTTTCTCTGCGTCTGCTGCCCCCATTAGGGCACTGGCAATTTTACCTGCAGGTGTGTCTGTCATTTTTTCAACTCCAATAACGAGTACTGTTTCTGCCTTTTTACTTTCAAGGAGTGCACATGCAGTATGGAGTGCAACAGCACCAGATGCACACGCTGCTTCTGCACGCAGTGATGGTGGATGATGAGGTAGTAAGCTCGCAGCCATAGCACCGAGATGTGCTTGATTGTTTGTCACTTCTCCAAGCATGTTTCCAACAATAACCATATCAATATCAAGTGCGGTACATCCTGCATTTTCAATTGCAGCTGTGATTGCTTCATCCATGAGGTCTCGTAAACCTTGGTTCCACTTCTCTCCGAAAGTTGTTTGACCACAGCCAGTGATGAATATCTTTTCTTGCATATTAGTGAGCAATAGCCATTGATTGGTATGTTGCATAATTGATGTACGTTGTCTCCTTTTCCGCTTTGAGTGCAGCACCATCACGGAGCATGGTCATCAGGAACGCATCGCTACCTGCACCTGAGCCGTAAGAGACAAGGAGAATAGTTTCATCTTTCTTTGCATGTTGCAGTACATGAGCGAGCCCAAGTGGACTACATGCACTGTAGGTATTTCCAATGTGAGGAACAATGAAGCCATGCTGCATTTGCTCTTTTGTACAGCCAAACTCTTTTGCGATGCGACTTGGGAACTTTGCATTTGGCATATGGAATACAACGTGGCTGATCTCTGACATTTCTTTTTTAGACACTTGGAGTATGCCTTTTGTCGCTTCACGCACATGGTGAAAGTATGCAGGTTCACCTGTAAATCGTCCTGCATGGCTTGGGTACTGTTCACCGTTCGCCCGCCAGAAGTCTGGTGTATCAGTGGTAAAGGAGAGCGTTTTTTCTATACGACAAAGAGCATTCTTTTCGGTTGCAGGTCCCATGATGAATGCAGCAGCGCCTGCGGCAGCTGTGTACTCTAGTGCATCACCTGGGCGGCTTTGTGCACAGTCTGCTCCGATAGCCAGTCCATAGGTAACTTGCTTTGCTCGGATCATACTATCGACTATTTGCATTGCAGCAGTTCCTGCCTTGCATGCAAATTCGAGGTCTGCACTATGGCAAAAAGGGTCACATTCAAGCGCACTTGCAACCATTCCACTTGTTGGTTTCACTGCGTATGGGTGGCTCTCAGATCCAATAAATACTGCGGAGACTTGGTGTGACTGAATATGAGCTGTTTCAATTGCTTGTTTTCCTGCTTCAAATGCAAGGGTAAACGTATCTTGTCCAATTTCAGGAACTGTCTTTTCTTGTACTCCAAGGCCAGATTGAATAGCTTTTGGGTCTTGATGCCAGTGATTGGCAATTTCCTCCACAGTAATCTTCTGTGAAGGCACACATAAACCAAAGCCGATAATGGCGGAGCTAGACATCGCAGGGGAGTTTACCAGAAAATTGGCAATTCATAGCTATCTAGAGTCTTTTTTGGGCAATGTGGCAAGAGGAGCTTGTAACTTTTGAAAGATCAAAAGTAACCAAAAATCTTAGCCACTGATATGAACGAAGAAATATAGAGAGAACGTATCGTGCGCTCCTCGACTAAGCTTGCTGCGGCAACTTAGCTCTTCGTCACTAAGTTGACGTGAAGCGGTGTGATCTTCGTCCATACTACAGTGGCTGGATGGATCGTCTGGCAGACTTGTTGTTTGAGGTCGAAGAACGATCTATGAGTAAAAGAAGTACAGCGACGAGAACCAGTCGCTGTAAGCGAACGCAGTGACCTGGGTGAGGAGCGCCTGAGTAGTGCTAGTGTTATTGCTTCGAACGAGTTCAGTCTGCCTTGATTTTTTCGTCCCTTTTTTATCAAGAAAAAAGGGACAAGAGAAGAGATAACAAAATTTATCGAGCCATCTTTTTATGACTACTCGCCAAAGTATGTGCAGCCTGAGCTGCAAGAAGTGATACTTCTCCAGCCAGGACAGCGGCACCAATGCTTTCTGCCAATTGCTGTGTTGGACGAAGGGATGTTTGTGGTTTGAGCAAAAGATCCAAGCATTGTTTTTGCGCAGGAAGGGAAGTACCACCGCCACGAACGCCAACAAGGATTGCAGGAAGACGCACAGAAATCTGGAGACCATCTTTTGTTTGCATCACTGTTGTATCTGCAAGTGATCCTTCAACAACGTGTGCAGCGTCTTGTCCTGTTGCGAGGTACAAGGCTGCGATAATGTTTGCAGCATGTAAATTGCTACCAAGTGCACTAGCAATGTGAGATCCATCTTTGAGCTTTGCATCAGCGACATGCATCATCGACTCCGGTGTAGTTTTCAGTGTTTCTTGAATAACTTTTGTACTCAAGTTAGCTTCTGCATGTACTTCGTATCCTCTGCCAAGATCGTGTGTACGCTTACTCGGTTTTTTATCACTATCAACGTTGCCTGCGATAGTGATGAGACGGCACGTCGTGCCGTCTTTACATAGGTTGTTTGCTATCCAGTGTCCAATGGCGTCGGCGGCAATGGTAATCATGTTCATCCCCATCGCTTCATCTGTGTCTGCATTGATAGTGAGAAAGAGGTGACTGTCTGATCTATCGATGTGAGTATTAATAATTTTGAGGTGACTACTTGTCGCTTCTCCTGCCGCTTTCCATATGTCTTCTTTTTCAGTTATTGAATTAATTAATTGTTCAGGTTTTTTATCTATCTTAAAGGCGATAGTTCGACTGATTCCATGATAAATAGCATGTGTTTTAGTGTGACCACTTATTGCGCGGCATCCTCTGTTTACACTAGCAACGAGTGCTCCTTCTGTTGTGCCTAGTGGCAGATGGAGGTCGACTATTTCATTATTGCTAAGCTCTACTGTAAGAGGTCCTGCATATCCAATGGGAATTGGAACACTTCCAAACATCTGTTCGCAATTCTTCTCTTCTGCATCTCCGATGCGGTGAGGCTCTGTGCCAAGGTTTGATAGGTTTACTTCAAGTGTGTCTTGGATAGTCATGCGACGAACAGCACAACGTTCGTGAGGGGAGAGTGATTCTGGTAGGTTTCGGAGGTTCATAGGAATAGTATTATGTATTAAGTATTCATTATTCATTATTAGGAAAAAAAGGCATGCAAGAATTCCTTAATACTATACCAAATATGTTCCTTTCCCTGTCTGAGCCTCAAATACCTGACATCCTTCTTGCTCATGTGCGTATGTCAGCATTCTGTCTTTTGCTTCTGGTTCACAAAAGAGGTGGACTGTTGGCCCTGCATCCATGGTATAAAAAACAGGCAAATGCTCGGATCGTCGTATATCTTTGATCTCCGTAATAATCCTGTAAGTGTCATCTGATAGGTAGTCAAGTGCTGGGGTCTGTGTTTGCATGCAGAGGTGCATATTCATGCAGTCTTCTTCTGCTACGCGTTGGAGTTTCTCGAAGTCCTTACGAAGAATGGCATTTATACAGTCTTGTTGTCTGTACTCTTTAATGTCCTGTAAGCGCTGCAGAAAATGACGGCTTGTTGCGGCATTCGCGTGCCCTTCTGTAGAGCCTACTTTTTTCTCTTTGGTACTTGGAACAATAATGATGTCATGTAATGTCCAGTGGTGTTCATCTGCGATTTGCCATCCCTTTGACCCATCGATAAACATATTTTCCTCATTAGCAATGGCACTATATCCTCCAAATATACTTCGTGCAGCCGAGCCAGAACCAAGCCGAGCCATTACACTTATCTGCTCATCAGAAAGTGGGATTTCCACGAGTCCTGCAATTGCTTTCGACAAACCAGAGAAGACTGCAGCAGAGGAGGCGAGACCAATACTTGGTGGTATATGAGATTCTATATCAATAGAAATACGTGAAAGGTCGATATTGTCTATGGTAGCCAGATACGCCTGAATCAGTTCGATAGTTTTTTGAAAACGCTTTTTTGATTCAGCATTCATTTCTTTTGTGTTTGAACTAACATTAAATCGGTCTGCATAGTCGACAGAGACATCGACGTATGGACCGTCGAGTGTCATAGAAGTGGATTCCCCTGCGCACAACCGAAACTCTTCATGGCGGTTACCCCAGTATTTTATAAGCGCGATGTTTGGTGTGCTTCGTGCAGTGATCATGATTGTAGTGCGTAGTGATACTTGAGAGACGCACCACCGGTGCGTCTTTACTGTTAGAGTTGTATGATTGGGTATTGAGAAGGGATTTTCGAGGCATCGATATTGATAGCCAAAACCATCCCACTACCACCAGTACGCCCGCCAGCGCCGACTACTTTTGCTGCACCTCCTTCTTGTTCAATTTTTGTGATCAGATCTTTTACCTTGTCAGAGACGACGCCGAGTGATTGTTGTGCCTTGTTGTGCTCTCGAAATATCTCCAGAATGTCGTCTGATTGTTGTAATTTTTTACTACAGTCACCAATCGTTTTGAGTGGATCTTTCAGTGCATCTTTTCGTTTTTGAACCCACATTACGAGTTCTGATGTTTGCTGGTCTGGGTTTCCGGTATCGATAAGGAATGCACCATCGAGAAGATTGTCTGGCAGGTTAATGAGCTCAGGTATTTCGTCTTTTTTGAATATAATAGGGGCACGATTCCAGATGACGGCGAAATCTATTCCGCTGTGGCTTGGGTTGACCGTGTCTTCTATCATTACTGCTTGTTCTTCACAGTCTTCACCCAGTAAACACTTCGCCAGTGCGATGACAAACGCGGTAGAGCTTCCCATTCCTTTATTGAGAGGAATGGTATTATCGATAGTTATTGTCCCTGAAGGCACCGTTCCAAGAGAAATGCATAAATTAATAATGTCTTCGACGTATGCTTTCCATTCTGGTGTGGCATCCCACTGCAATGCTACATCGCCGATTGATTCATCTTTTTGGAAGTGAACTGTGACCGAAAATGGTGCAGGAATGGCTATGCCTGGATAACCAAATACGACTGCATATTCACCAGTTAGGATTATTTTTCCGCATGCTGTAGCCGAAATTATCGTATTTTCCTTGTCACTCATTCAGAGAAATTATAGCAAACTTTCTATATGAGTATATCAAAAGTTTTGAACAAAATAATGGCAAAGGAGCCTAATATGTTTGCGAGGTATCATCTTCATGATGTTGCGAGAATCGCTGATGGGTATCTACCCTCCGAACCTTCGAGTTCGGACAGCGAAACTGTCGACTGAGCTCTGTAAATCTTTTACGGTAAAGTCTGGGAAGCGTTTATCAATGAAATCCCATTCGGCGTATGTTGATTGCCACAGGAAGAAGTTTGACGTTCTGTGTTCTCCTGATGTACGAATAATCAGGTCGATTTCTGGAAGGCTTGGTTGGTCGAGGTGATTTTGAATTGTAGTTTCACAAATCTCCTTTGAATCTTGTGCTTCTTTTGAATCCTTTGTTTTATTTATAGCTCGTAATATTTCATCTTTTCCTCCGTAATCAACAGCAAGATGTAGTGTAAAGCTGTCGCAGTGTGCTGTCTCTTTTTCGACATCGGCAATCAGTTGTTTGAGTGATGCTGGAATGCGATCTTTTCTTCCAGAGTGTAAGAATCTTGTGTTGTGTTTCATAAATGTTGAGCGTTCCTTTTGAAGATAATCTTCGAGCATGTGCATGAGCTTTCTAATTTCTTTTGGGTCTCGTTTCCAGTTTTCTGTTGAGAAGCACCAGACAGTCAGTACCCCTACACGCACATCATTCTCGCACCACTCTGTCAGTGTCTGAAAGTTATCGACTGCTTTTTGGTGTCCATCCCATGGCATAAGCGATAACGCTTTTGCCCAACGCCTGTTGCCATCAGGGATGATGGCAATATGAAGAGGGGAATTGCTCATAAAATATTTATTATGTGATGGAACCATGGTGTGTAGAGTTCTGGGCTTTCTTTCATATCTTCTTTTAATTCTTCGATGTATATCCATTTCATTTCGGCAATTTCTTCGGGGTCTGGCTTGAGTTCTATTGATTCATCAACTTCACCAATAAGCACAGTATCGTATTCGTGTTCTGTTCCTTTTCCTTCTGGGTCGTTTGCTTTATAGACAAAGGAATACGCTTCAATAAGAGGGCAGGTAAAACCACACTCTTCGTGGAGTCTTATCGCTGCTTCCAATGCTATGTCGTGTTCTTCTTTTGGATGGCTGCAGCATGTATTGGACCAATACCCTCCCCAGAGCATCTTTGCTTCTGCTCTTTTTTGGATAAGTACACGGTCTCGTAATGTATTGAGGACTACAGCAGAGAATGCCTTATGCAGTGTACCGCCATTGGTATGAGCTGCAATAATCTCGGATGTACCAAGGGTTTCACCGTCTTCGTTGGTCAGGAGAACAGTTTTCATATGTGTATTGTAGAAAAGCGAGGACTGCAATGAAAGCAAAGAAAGCAAGGATCTTCGTAATCCTTGTAGCCTTCGTAGTCTTTTTATCTGTTCAATTATCTCTTATATTATGTTATAATAGTTCTAATGGAGCAAATACAACAAATTCTTGAATTTCAACTTGGCAACAACAGTGTTGCAGAACTTTGTATTGCACTTGGCGTATTCTTGTCAGTCTTCATAGCGATGAAAATGATGCGAAAGCATGTGATTGAACGTGTACTCAAGCTTTCACGGCGTACAAACACTAAAATTGATGATGTTGTTACTGGTTTTTTAAAGGGTATCAAGACACCAGTATACTTATTGATTGCGTTCTTCGTAGCACTTCAGGGTATTGAGGTCCCAGAGTCACTGAATTTGATCGTTCATATTGCCATTTTAGTTGTGGTTGTTTCTCAGGTAACAACTCTTCTTGAAGAGGTGTTTGTGATGATGCTTGGAGCACAGTTTAGAAAGACAAATCCGGCATCAGAACTCCCTGGCATCTTCCGTATTGGCATCCGCTTGTTGCTGTGGTCTGTTGGAGGATTGCTTATTCTTAGTAACGCAGGAGTAGATATCACGTCTCTCATTGCAGGTCTTGGAATCGGAGGATTGGCTGTTTCTCTTGCATTACAGGGTATCTTGTCCGATCTTTTTGCATCGTTTTCCTTGGCTGTCGATAAGCCTTTCGAAATAGGTGATTTCATTATTGTCGGTGAACACAAGGGAACAGTGAGACATATAGGGATGAAGACTACTCGTCTTACCGCCCTTGAAGGAGAGGAGATTGTTATTTCAAATGCTGAACTTACATCTGCTCGAGTCCAGAACTACAAGAAGATGAAGAAGCGTCGTATTACCATGACTATTGGTGTCACATATGACACAACGCCTGAAAAAATTGCATTGGCAAATACTATTATTAAAGAAGCTATTTCGTCACAGGATTCTGTGGAGTTTGATAGATCACATTTTAAAACCTTTGGTAATAGTGCACTGCTCTATGAAATAGTCTTTTACATGCTGACGAGTGACTATGCTGTGTATATGGATGTACAGCAGGCAATAAATATAGAAATACATAAACGATTCGTAGAGGAGGGTATTGAAATGGCTTTTCCTACACAGACACTATATGTTAAGAAGGATTCATTACATTAATGAAATATATACTCGCACTCATTATTGGAGTCGTCACACTTTTTTCACCAGGGGTGATTGCAAATGCAGAAATATCAGACCCACTTTTTGCACAGCGTGCGAAGGGAATATATTTAAATGTTTCCAATGTGAAGGATACCGATAAACTTGTTGCTGCCATGGAGCATGTAAAGAGAGTGGGACTTACGACGATTGTTTTTGATGTAAAGGAACATTTTGTATATTTCAATAGCCAGGAGGGTGGTATAGCAAAGGATGCTGGAGTAGTTCTCTCATTGTATGACTTGCCCCAACTTGTTGCAGAGGCAAAGAAGCATGGAATGTATACCATTGCTCGGTACGTTGCTGTAAAAGATAAGGCGCTTGGCGATGCTCTTCCAGAGACACGCATCAAACATCCTATAACCAGAGAAAGCCTTGATTCTGAATGGGTAGAACCTTCTGATGAGACTGTACTAGAGTACAATCGAGAATTGATTATAGAGGTAGCGAAAGCAGGTGTTGATGAAATTAATTTAGATTATATTCGATACCCGACAGATAATATCTCAGCATTATCGAATATGACATTAAATGAAAAAGTCGTTCACCTTGAGGAGTTTGTCCGCATGGCAAGACGTGCGATTGATAGCGTGGGGTACGATACAAAACTTGGTATTAGTACGTACGCAATCATCGGATGGTATTACGAATCTAGCTTGGTTAATACTGCACAGGACGTCAAACGATTTGCTCCATTTGTAGATGTTATTTCTCCAATGGCATATCCAGCTACGTTTGCTGAAGGTGCTTACTTTGATCCTTCATTGCATCCACGAAGTCGGATGTATTATTTGGTTTATAGAACATTAGAGGGATACAAAGAGATCCTTGGAGAGGAGCATGCTTGGAAGCTTCGGCCATGGATACAAGGGTATTTTACAACTCCGAATGATATAATTGATGAGATGGATGCTGTATATGCAGCTGACCTTTGTGGCTTTACTGTCTGGAGTCAGGGAAATTATTACGGTTCTCTTTATGCAGGATACGCACAGTGGAAAACACCAATACCAGAACATTGTACGGTTCAAAATATAGCCGATTCAGCATAAAAAAAGCGACCTAGGTCGCCTTTTTTGTCCTTTTCTACTATTACTTTTTCTTTGTAGCTTTTTTAGCAACTGCCTTTTTTGCAGGAGCTTTCTTTGCTACTTTTTTTGCAACTGCCTTCTTAGCAGGTGCCTTTTTAGCTACTTTCTTTTTAGCTGGAGCTTTTTTAGCGGCTTTTTTAACAGCCATAGTAAAGCGGGGAAAGGGTTAAGAATGCGCAAATTATCTGCCTTTTTTAGCCGAATACAATAGGTCAAGAAAAATTGATCTTGCAGAAAGTACAAATGATTTCGGATAATACTATTTGTAAAGTGGAACGTATATTTAGGCAATATTTAGTGTACAAATTCAAATAATTGGCTATAGTAGCTTGTGTAAGCTTTGTTTTGATGGAGGTAGAGATGCTTCTCGCAGGATTCCGATTACATTTCTACTTATTTCATCCTATTTTTATGGATACAGGTTCTATTAAGAAGCTCTTAAATGGCTTCGGTTTTATCTCTCGTGAAGGTGGAGAAGATCTCTTCTTCCACTCAGCAGACCTTTCAGAGGTTGCGTTTGACGACCTCAATGAGGGGGACAACGTACAGTTTGAAGTCGGTAGTGGCCCAAAAGGCCCTAAGGCTGATAACGTTTCAAGAGTATAATTCTTTGAAATTTATGAAAAACACACGATGCATTTGCTCGTGTGTTTTTTGTTTTTTCTCTAGAATGCCTGCTCTATCTACCCCTTATTTCTATGGATCACGGTGATGTTATACTTCGGTTTCAGAATGTATCTTTTCAGTATGAGCATAAAAAACCTATTCTTGAAGAGGCAAATTTTGTTGTTCGTAAAAAGGCTAAGCTGACAATTGTTGGTCAAAATGGTGCAGGGAAGAGTACGATTTTTAAAATGATTATAGGAGAGATGAAGCCGTCTCATGGAAGTATTCATATCAAAAAAGGGACCTCTATTGGGATTGCGAAACAGGTAGTAGATCCAAAAGACATGGAAAAGACGGTAAGAGAATTTTTTGAAGGGGCTTTCTCTGAGAAAAAGTATGATATCGAAAGAGACATTGCAAAGGTTCTCGATGTTGTTCAATTACATGCTCCGCTTGAAAAGCGTATTTTTGCTTTTTCAGGTGGGCAAAAGGCACGTTTGCTCTTGGCGTATGCCCTTATTCAGGAGCCAGATATTCTGCTGCTCGATGAACCAACAAACAATCTTGATGCGGAAGGAATTTATCATTTAACGCAGTTTCTTACTTATTATGAAAAGACCTGTATTGTGATTTCTCATGATTCAGGATTCCTCAATAGTTTTACTCATGGTGTTTTGCATCTTGATAGCAATACATACACTGTCCAGCAATACGTAGGGGATTACTTTGATGTGGTTGATCAAATCAAAGCGCAAATCGAAAGAGACCAACGTCAAAATGCACGTATGAAAAAGGACATCGCAGACCAAAAAGATAAGATCAACTTCTTTTCCCATAAAGGGGGAAAGATGCGAAAGCTTGCAAGTAAAATGCGTGATGCCGTCGAAGAGGCAGAGGATAATAAAGTCGATGTTCGCCAAGAGGATAAGACTATCAACCCATTTACTATTGGGATTACTGATTGCAGTAAGCCACTTGTTAAAATTACATCATTAACAGTGATGAAAGACCATGAACCAACGACGCAGAAGGTACAGGTTACAGTAAGTAAGAGACATCGATTGCAGATAACAGGACCAAACGGGATAGGGAAAAGTACATTGCTTGAAGCAATGGCTAATCATAATGAAGATGGGGCAGTCATACCTTCAGAGGTAACTATCGGGTATTATCGTCAGGATTTCTCGGGTCTTGATATGAAAAAAACTGTCTACGATACTCTCGCAGAAGTTATGGAGATGCCTGACAATCAAAAAATCTACGCAACGGCTGCACATTTTTTATTGCAGGGGGAGAAGGTAAAAAATATTGTTGGAAATCTATCAGAAGGACAAAAAGGATTACTGTGTTTTGCACGATTTGTCCTCCAGAAACCAACACTTCTTATTCTCGATGAGCCAACGAATCATATTAACTTCCGTCATCTTCCAGTTATTGCAGAGGCATTGAACCAGTATGAAGGTGGAATGATTCTTGTAAGCCATGATGATGAATTCGTTTCACAGATTAGTATGAACGAAGAGTTGAATTTGGGTGCACTGTAGATTATTTCTTTGTAGAATGAGTATGGCATCACAGCTGTAGAGCTACTTGTTGAGAATGCAAGGGTTGTACTGGCCCGATATTCTGTAAAAAGCGAAATGGATTATGTCTATTGAACATTAAAATAAGTAGACAGTAGAATAGCTCGATGAATACTGTTCCGAGTTTGTGTGCTAGATTGTTTATAGAGTTTTGATTACTAAAAAAGAACATTTCCTTTATGGTAGCGTTTCTATTCATTGATGTAAAAACTGCTTTTTACAAAGAAACTTCAACCCAAATTTCATTCAGCCTCATCCACGGTGGCGTCCACGGTGGATTATATCGAGCGTATTGAGGGTTCGATATAATCTTGTAGCCTTTCGTATCCATTACTTTTCCGAGGAGCGCTGTATATTTTTCTGCTTTTGCATTACTCCACAGTCCAGAAAACATAATAGTAGCTATTGTTCGGCTTGGCACTTCTGCCAGAGTGACTTTTACATTATTCGGCTTAGGAATGGTTTCCATGGTGTATTTTGATGGCATCACAAAACGAATGGTAAATGTTTCGTTGTTGTTTTTTTCTTGCAATACAGGTGTTGTCATTGCAATTGAAGAAGACGACTCTTGGATGACTGGACTAGTCATAGCGATGGACCCCTTTGATGTATTGTTTCCAAAAATATAATCAGCGATAATTCTAAAACCATTGTTGACGGCTTCATCGTATGGACCATCGACGGTCGTCGCTGCAACAATCATTGGTGCATATTCTCGTATCTCAATTTTTCTTTCGAGGGTTTGCGATACTGAGTATGTTGGTTTTTCAATATTTCGGATACTGAGGTATCCGTAAAGCATCCAAAGCCCAAGACATACTGCGAGTATTATAATTGGCGTCATATATTTCTTTTGGAGAAGTTTCATACAGTTATTATGAGCGTGGAAACCATGGAATGAATGCGCTTGTATTTGCTTTATATCTTTCAAACTCTGGGTCGCCTTCATATTTTTTTTCAAGCATTGGTACTCCAGATACATAGAGCAATAAGTACGTCAGGAGTAGTGGACTGACAATAGTCCACCAATAAGGAAAAGAGAGTGATATGACCCATACACCCCACCACTGTACACTTTCGCCAAAATAATTTGGATGACGAGAGAACTTCCAAATTCCATTTGTCATTATTTTCCCTTTGTTCTGAGGATTACTCTTGAAGTGCGATAGTTGGGAATCGGCAATGCCCTCACAGGCAAATCCACCAGCCCATACTATAGAGCCGAGAACCATCCATAAGCTCCACGATTCTCTTGGGTTATTTGCAATTGCCATTATTGGAAGAGAGATAAAAAACATGATGAGCCCTTGCAACAGAAAGACTTGAAAATAGCTCCGTAGTAAAAACATTTTCCCCCAACTTTCTCTCCATGCTGCATATCGAAAATCCTCTCCAGGTCTACTTATTTTTCTTTTTAAGATGTGCCATGCAAGTCTTGCCCCCCAGATAGTTACAATAATACTTACAAATACTAGAGGAGTGTGTACTCCCATAATGTACACATTGAGCCAACTGATCATAATAAAACCAAGCCCCCATGCGACGTCTACTATGCTCGCATCCTTCAGAAAGATAGAGACTCCATATACAAACGTCATATAGAGAAAAATACTGATTCCAGTGATTTCTAGTAGTTCAGTCATGCCCTCATCATACCATCTTCTTTCTGCTTCATATATATTCAATCTTTGCAGCTTCTTTGACTCTCATTGTACGATGTAGAGCGGGTGGCTGAATGTTATTACAACTGGAATGAGTGCTTCTAGGAGATTGTGTCCATAATTACTGCCCTTTGGTCGGTGCTGAATTATCCATCTCCTCGCTGAGACGCTGGATTTCTCGTGATAGAATCAATCCTACCCGTTTTGCATTTTCACGTCGTTTCTCTTCCTTTTCTTCATCGGTTAGAACTGAAAGCAGTCGTTGCCACTCTAATTCAATCGACTCTATTTCGATCAATGCTTGGCTTGAATCACTTTTCTTCATTTTAGGGAGTGGGAATTATTCATAGTAATAGGAAAAATCTATTCGTGCTATTTTGGAATATCTTTACCGTAAACGATGTACAAAAAGATTTTGTAATATCCGATTTGTACTAATAAAAAACAGAAAAGCCACCAAGCTACGTAAAAACCAGCTACCCCTGAACATTCAAGTGGGCTTGTTTCAAATACCTGATTCCCAATAGTTTCTGTTGAACAGTAATCTGCCAATTCTGCTAATAGCTTCAGACCAAACCATGCAAAGCCAAAATAAAATCCAACCTTCAATAGTCTGTGCCACCATTTTTTCTGCAAAAATATTTCAGTTTTTTTGCTTCTGATATATTCAATTGGATTTTTCATAGTTGTTTAATTGTAGTGTCTCCTAGGAGTTTGTGTCTATTGATCAATCAAACTTTATGAACTCCCAAACTTCCAATTCAAAAGCATTCGCCAGTTTTTCCAGTGTGTTGATGGTGGCGTTCTTCTTTGGTTGTCGGGATTCCAGTACTTGAACATAGTACAAGCTCAGCCCAGCTTTCTGCGCCAATTTTTCCTGGGTAAGCTTTCTATCGGCACGCAATTGCCGTATTCGTTCAGCGAGCCGTATACGAATGTCGCTATTTTTCAACCACTGAATTGTGGTCTACTTTCCTATTTTGGTTTACAAACCAAGGTTGGTAATATACATTGCTCCTCATTCTCGATTTGTTATCCTGTTACTAAGATTATATATGAAAACACTCCTAAAGGTCTTCGCGTCGGCATTACTCTTGGTGGTTACAGTGCCAGCGTTTGCGGCTTCCTTGTTGGACGTTGCTAATAGTAGGAACAGGACAGCGATTGAATACTTGAATGAAAAAGGCGTTATTGGTGGGTATCCCGATGGTGCTTTCCGTCCGTTAAATACTGTAAACAGAGCAGAGCTTCTAAAGATCCTTGTGGGTGGTAAAGGCGTATCCCCAACATTAGAGGACTATAATAACTGCTTTCCCGATGTAACAAGTGAATGGTTTGCGCCGTTTGTTTGCTACGCCAAAGAACAGGGTTGGGTTGATGGATACCCTGATGGCACGTTCAGACCTGCAAACACGGTGAATACTGTTGAATCCATAAAAATGGTGGTTAATTCGCAGGGTTATCAAGTCTCGGGTGCTGAGCAGACCTACCTATACGATGATGTAGATAACAATGCGTGGTATGCCCCATATGTGAAGGTGGCAAAGGATAAGGGCATCTTGGAACAGAGTAACGGGAGCCTCGGCGCGACTTCCGACATGAAGCGTGGTGGTATTAGTGAGGTCATATACCGTTCCATGTACATTCGTGAAAAATCTCTAAACCGATTCACCACATTGCAAACTTCGTCCTCAAAGAAATCTAGCGAATCATCCTCAAGCTCTATTTCTTCGACAGCATCAGTTCCCGATCCAAATGCGGAAAAAATGGCGAAGATAGTGAAGCAGTATGATGCATGGTTCTATGACATAAGTAAGCTAACAGAAAGCTACCGTCCCCCATATTCCACACTGATGCTTTTGACATTGAAGACCTATTCCGTAGCGTTGGAGGCTATGGAAATACTTTCGGTAAGAGCGAAAACGCAGACGCTGCTATTCAAAGAAGTAGAGTTATTCGTAGAATCTCAAGAGATCATAGACGGTTCCCTAGACACCTTTCAGTCTTTACAAGAACAAGCTGCGATAGATGGGCAAAATCAGGAATATGAAAGGCAGCAACATGAATTGGACGATCAAATATTGCAGATTCAGATTGATGAGCAGAATAGAATCAACCAGCAAAACCATACAGAGTATTGCCAGCAATTACGTCGGCAGATGGCTGCCAATGGGTCGCTTGATAGTGGAGTGGGTCAGCAATATCTCAAAGATCGCGGCTGTTAAGATGAAAGCATGTTTTTGCTTCTTCCTAGGACTTTCTGTCCATGACAACCCCCTCTAAGGATTTAGATAAAATTCAGAGGTGGCATCCACACTCGCCATCATCGAAAAAGAGCAACCGAAGGAAGCTAAAGAGACCCAGCTTCAATATCTAGACCGTGTACGTCAGGAGGCGTATCGGAAGCTTTATGAGAAAAAGCGCACAAAGAAGGAGGAAGAAGAGTTTAAAGATATTGAGAAGAAATGTTTGGGGTGGGCTGCAATCAATACACCACAGATTCCAGTAGGCTTCGCTGACGAAGATCTGAAATTGGGAGTTGAGCGCATCTATGAAGAGCTAGAAGATCAATTTGGCACGGATACTGCACCGAAGAGGATATTGATTCATAGACTTACCAATGCCTGGAATCAGGCATGGTCGTATGAACGTATGTTCAAATGTGTTAAGTACAATCAAAACGATGACGGTAGTTACAAATTCAATTGGGCTGCGGAGAGAACCAAATACCTTGCAGAGCTACGAAGAGGTATTGAGAGCGCAAATGATCAAATCGTGCGTCTCACACAAGCATTGCAAAATCTTGTTTCACCGCCAATTCAGATAAGGGCTAAGAATGCCATTGTTGCCCAGAACATGCAGATCAATCAGGGTACTGCTTCCCCAAAGAAATCAGATGAGCAGCCCTAGGTTTTTCTTTTTCTGGTCAGAACGCCAACAGCTACCAGTGCTGCTCCAATTCCTGCGGTGTTCCTTGCGTCATTTGGATAGAAGTAACGGACAGTGCCTTCACAGCCATTTCTTACAAGATTGCCTCGCGCTACTGGACATCCGTAATCACTATCAAATCCAAGCAACCCATAAACAGCAAGCAATACACCAAGGCATAATGCTACTGCTGCGATATTGCGACGGAGCCAACCAAAGAGATTATTCATGCCAAGAGGATACCAAAGATATACGAATATGAAAAAGCCCCTCGTTGAACACTGCGACAGGCTGCATATTCGTGATGTGAAAGCGGCAATTCCACAGAATGCCGTGGAAGTTACATTGGAAGTCGGCGCACAGACTATTTGTGTGGTGGGAAAGATCACCAATTTGGGGAATGGGTACAGGTATTTCTTTGTTTGCAGTCGTTGCGAGAGACTATACGAGACTCTCTATCGTGCTGACCTTGGGTGGTTTAAATGTCGGAATTGTATTGGGCTTGTTTATTGTTCCACACGCAAGAAACAAGTAGAATTAGGGCAATATGAGTATGGACAAAGAATCAATCATCAAGGAGATTCGCGGTTACAAGCGTAGGATTCCGAAACCACAGTCAAATGACGAGTCGTGGCTCAAATATCTACAGAAACTCAATTACTTCATACAAGACGTACAGGGGGTTACAGGTAGATTTGATGCGATTCTTGCGAATCTTTGGAATAATTTTCAGGACGACAAGAGATATAGAGGAGGTGTACCAATAATGTATGACGGCACCGTAGAGTACTATTTCAAAATTGGAGAAAACCTCCGTCAATTCTTTGGTGTCATGGAAGAGTGGATAAAGCACGGTTTTGAGCAGGGCAGATTTCCCGTACAACAACAAAAACAAACAATTCAAGTAAAGGGTTGGTGGTTTATTGCCAATGGGAAGCAGGTGGTTTTGCAAGTCCGAGGTACAAATATAGATCTCTCTGCAAGGGTACGAGGGACAGGTAAAGGCATACCTATCATTGTTTGCAATCTATTGAGTCACCTCAATACAGAGGAGATTGCAAAGTCAGCAGTGGAAGATGTGTTAGAAAAACGAGGAGAGGATTACACGGGAAGAACTGTGGCTGATGCAGTTCGCAATCTCAATTCACTTGTGAGAGAAGAAGTCAAAATTGATTTTGATTTCCTACTTCCTACTGACAGCGGCTATAGCGTAAATCCAAAGGTGTGGGAGTGAGAGAGCTTTGCTCACATGTGAATCACAGCATCGTTTGTAGGCTCTGGGCAGTTTTTTCCTGTCCAAATTATGAGTATTTATTCAACCTACAACACCGCTGACCTCCCACAGGCTACCTTCCTCTATGCGTCTGGTGTTCCGCTGGTCGGTGTTGAGAAGGTAGACGGGCAGAAGTGTGAATTTTGCTTTGAGAGAAATGAGTCAGTTGATGGATTGCTCATGGTATTTGCCAGTGGTCGAGAATGCCTACTTGTGCCTTCACGTTTGCTGGCAGCGCACAAGCACCTTAAATCCCTTCTCTGGTCTCAACGATGAAGCTGACAGACAAAGACATTGTCGGCTTTGCTGAGCTATGGGAGCGAGAGATGGGCAAACCCATTACGAACGAACAGGCGTGGGAGTATGCAGAGAACCTGTTGGGATTGGTACAGATCGTCGTAGAGCCTCAACTGCACAAGCATGAAGAGCCTCCCTAAATAGGGGAAAAAGACCCAAGGCCTGGCAGCCATTTAGATCTATTCCCTTATTTACTATGACCAATTTTATCTCCAATGCCAACGAACCGAAAGTCCTTGTTCTTGACGAAGAGCTGACATGGACAGAGGCATACACGGGTGCAATCAGACCCCGCTTCAAACGCTGGAAACTTGTACCACTTTCCCAACTACGATCATGTCAGAATCGCACTCGATAGACCCAGAAATGCATAGTCCATTAGCTCCTGAGCAACGGACAGAAACTCCTAGTAGTACGGGCGGCCAAAAGCCGCCCGTCCTCCTGGAAGATGTACTGGAACGCACCCGCACCATCGGATTGCTCGATGATGACCTTGTAGAGGTTATTCTGGCGGCGTACATCAGCAAGGAGATTGAGAGGCGTAATCCTATTTGGATCATGCTTGTTGGCAATCCTTCCAGTAACAAGACACAGCTCGTTTCCTTGCTCTCCAAGGCTGCGGATACCGTGATGATAGATGTGCTGACTACGAATCCTTTTATCAGTGGTCTTGGCAGTAAGGATAAGCCGCAAGATCTGTTACCAAAACTGGATGGCAGCTGTTTTATCTGCAAAGACTATACGAGCTTCTTTGGGCGTTCAGAGGAAACCGTAAAACAACTCCTGAGCGACTTGGTAAGCATCTATGACGGTACATTCTCCAAACATAGCGGCGCACGCGGCACAGTGCGCTACAACGCTTCTTTCTCACATATCGGATGCGTCACCCCGATGGGATTGAACCAGCGACAGACGTACATGAATCAAGTTGGTGCTCGTTTTCTAACAATACGTGTTGCGGAGCTGAGTGATGATGATAGGAAGAAAGGCTTTGTCGTTGCGTGGTCAGAGGATCTCAAAGAACGTATCACAGCGGCTTCCGAAGCCGCTTCACAGTACGTTACAGCTCTTTGTGAGGGTATTCGCACCTATGGAGTGCAATTGGAGCCTGTGCCAGCCGAAATTCGCACACAGCTCAACCTGCTCGCAGAACTTGTAGCAAGAGCCAGAGGAGAAGTGCGGACACGTTCGCAAAAATTTGAAACAGAGGATGGTGAAGTAAAAACCTTTGAGGAAGTAGAGGAAATTCAGAAGGAAGAACCCTTCCGCGCCCTGCATCAACTCAAAGCACTGTGCCGATCCCTTGCCATTCTGCGAGGTAAAGAAGGTGTTACACAGCGTGAATTTCTTACGGCGAAGCGGGTGGCACTCTCCTCTATGCCCGTGCAACGTGCAGAGGCTCTTGCTGTATTCCATGTAGAACCAAAGGTTACAGCCAAGGAAGGATCAGACATCCTCAATAAAAATTATAAGACCATCAAGCGACATCTTGATCAGTTGGCACACCTCGGAGTTTTGCGCCGTGAGAAGGATATTGACGGTAAAACATGGATATACGAGCCAGATCCCAAATTTAGCAGTCTCATTTTGCCTACTTCCACGGTATAATGCTTCCCAGTATGAGTATGAAAGCCGCTGATTATTGTCGGAAAAGTAGTGACGCTGAAGATCGTCAGATTCTTTCCAATGATGGTCAGCACAATGAAAACGTACTCATGGCGCAGCGCAACGGTGATGAGTTTGTGAAATCGTACTCAGACTCAGGCACTGCAAAGACACCACACAAGCGCAGTAGCTATAAGGCAATGATTGCCGATATTCACGCTGGGAAGATTGAAGTGCTGTACTGCTGGAAGCTCAACCGCCTTGCTCGTAATCCCATAGAGGGTGGCGAGATCCAGTGGCTGCTTCAAGAAGGAACATTGAAAGCAATCGTCACTCCGCATAAAACCTATCTTCCAACAGATAACGTGCTGCAAATGGCAATGGAGCTAGGCATGGCTACGCAGTACTCCATCGACCTCTCCCGTGATGTGAAACGTGGGATGCTACAAAAGGCGAAGATGGGATGGAGACCAGGCAAAGCAACAGTGGGTTACATCAACGATTACGCAGGACTGAAAGGTGAGAAAAAGATTCTTGTGGATGAAGAGCGATTTGATCTTGTGAGGCGATGCTGGGATACCCTGCTGACACGGGCGTACACAGTTCCACAGATCTTGAAGATGGCGAATAAAGACTGGGGCATGACTGTCCGTGCGGGGAGGGGAGGTAGAGAGACACGACCGCTGGGGCTGACAACTCTCTATCAGATCTTCACTAATCCGTTCTACTTTGGAGTGTATGAGTGGGGAGGTGAGACCTATCAAGGGGAGCATAAACCTATGATTACGGAAGAGGAGTTTGAAAAAGCGCAGTCCATTCTTGGAAAAAAGGGCAAGCCACGACAGAGAAAGTATCTCAACCCGTATGCGGGTCTCATCCACTGCGGCGAGTGCGGGGCAATGATCGTTGTGAATCTGATAGAGAAAGAAATAAAGAGTACGGGGGAACAGAAGACATATCGTTACTACCGCTGCGGTCACAATCGAAAAGCAGTGAAGTGCTCACAGAAAAAATCAGTGTCCGAAAAGCCTTTGGAGATACAGCTGACAGCTTATGTAGCCACTGCTGATATTCCTCAGGCGTTTATTGAATGGTGCTTGGAGAGGCTGAAACTCTCGCAAGGAGACCGTATCAAACAGCACAAGACTGCTTGGGAGAACCATCAGGGCAATTATCAGGAAACGGTTGAGAAGATTGATACTCTTGTTGATCGTCAGCTCAGCGAAGCTACGCGGCTCCCTGAGGACATCTTCAGTGAGAAACTTAAACAGCTTCGTGCAGAGAAAGATCACCAAAAAAAACTTGTGAATGATTTTGATGCTTCTTCCGATCAGTGGACGCAGGACATCGTGGATGAACTCAACTTCACATTAAAACTCAAAGAGCGTTTTGATAACGGTGGCAGAGAAAAGAAGCTAGAGATCCTGCACCGTATCGGTCAGGTTATACAACTGAAAGATGGAGAGCTGGATTTGCAAGTCAGAGAGCCATATAACACGTTTCAGAAGTGCATGAAGGATACTCAGTCCATTTTAGGTGATATACAACTGCGAAAAACCTTCGCAAAACCGCTAAGGGAAGTAGAATCTGACGTTTTAAGAAGTGTTGAATCTTGTTGGAGCGGGTAACGGGAATCGAACCCGTATATTCGGCTTGGAAGGCCGACGTACTAGCCATTGTACTATACCCGCATTGATTGCTAGCTAGGGGATGATACGCAGATCAGCAGCTATTGTGAAGCCCTTATAGGTCAGTTTTAGTGGTTTTTTATGTGCCTGATGTGCTTATGTGTTGCGTTTAGTATGTCTATAAGGTCATCAGACACATCACGGAGTATAGTTGGGACTTTCTTCGGCGGTATAATGTATTTCACACAGCCAGCCTTGTCGTGGATTTGAACGTATATCTTTTTCTTCTGCCCATCACCCTTTTTGTTCTTTCTGTGAAACAGAAGGAAGAGTGGTAAGAGGAGGAGTAGCCACAGCCATGTAAACAGGCCAGCTATTGATTTTACTATTTTAGCAATGAGGCTAAGAAGCGGTCTCATCCATGGTGCTGCATTCCAGAGCATAGTGAAAAATCCAGTGATAATGTTTCGCAGGAACTCAGCAATACCTTTGAGGAATTTTAGGATTCCTTTGATGACATCTGCAACAATATTGAATAGTCCTTTAAATATGTTTGTAAAGCTGCTCAGCAGTTTCCCAATTCCTCTAAAGAATTTTCCAATAATACTAGGAAGCTTCGTGAGCCCTTTTAAGAATTGGGCTATTCCAGAGAAGAGGTTCTTGATCGTTTTCCATAAAAGAGATAATGCCTTGAAAGGACTTTTAAGAAGAAGGCGTAACCATCGTCCAATAGTCTTTAGTGTATTCCAGAGTCCTTCAAAGAGTTTTTCAAATTTTGATGGCAAGTTTCTTAGAACATTGAATAATTCTGAGAATAGAGCTTTGAGTAGTGACCATAGTTCACCCCATACTTTTTTTATCGTATTCCATAAGAGCTTAAACGCGTTTCCTGCTAACTCTCGCATAAAGTTTGTATCGAGTAATTTCCACAATAGAAATAATCCGAGAAGTCCGAAAATGACAAGTGCGAAAATCCCAAGCGCAGTTAGAATGAACGGCGCAATGAAAGAAAATCCCGCTACTGCGAGTGCAATGAGTGGTAAGAATATCAGTGCTCCAATGAACTGATATCCAACGTCTTCATCTGTTGCAGGGTCTGTGAAAATTGCTGCTACAATGAAGAGTGCGCAAATGACAGATAGTATGCTGTAGAGGATATCAGGCATATTTATATAATAATATAGTACTATGTCAATATCAAGGAAATATTATTATAAAACAGTCTATTTAGGGCATATTTAGATGTTTTTTTACAGCATTTTTGAGTACTTTTTCATCTGGCTTTCTCCAAGGATTGCACCTTAGAACCCTCCATATAGTAAGTGGAACCCCGATCATAACACCGCTCTGAATGACAGTTTTTTTACAGTACTCACTGCATGTTGGATGGTGTCGACAGTATCCATACGAGTAGAGATCTTTTAGTGGTCCATGGTCTGGCGATAGCGTGTGTTGGTATCCTGTTACAATCCAAGAAATTGTCTTGCGGGGAAGGTGCCAGATGTTGCGTGCTAGATTGCGCATTGGATAGCCAAAGTGTACTCTAAGTACACTATGGAAACAGTCATAACCTTCACAGACGTCTTCCAGTATCTGGAAGTAACAGTTGCAGTATTGCTTATTCTTGTACTGTACCATCTTTTATTCGTTGTTGTTGGACTACGAAAAATTGTCCGTCGCGTCGAACGTATTACAAATGAAATCCAAGAAGTAATCCTCAAGCCCATTAATGTAGCTGATCATATCCTTGAAGGAATAGTGAAGTATATGGAGACACAAGGCGCTGCTCCAAAGAATGGGAAAAAGAAAGCGAAGAAGAATTCCTAATTACTCTTATTTCTTATGCCACCATCCAAGAAGATCAGTGAAGAAAAAGAGCTTACGAAGGCTATTGCTAAGCTAGACAAGCATATGAAGACTCTTTCTGATCACTACGAGCCTGGGAAGTACTTATGGATGGGTTTCCTTAGAGGCATTGTATACGGTCTTGGAATCCTCGTAGCAATTTCCCTCGTTGTCCCTCTTTTAATCACACTCCTTTCTAGTATTGATTGGATACCAGTCATAGGGGACTTTGTCTCAGATATTGCTTCGCGCATTCAAAGCGCACAACGTCCGTACTAAAGAGACTGCTTGTCGATGAAAACTTTAATGAATAGTCGTTTAATTGCATCTACTGATGTTTCCATTAGCTCAGTAAAGAGTGTATTGAGCCTTCGAATTTTGCTGTAGATATCATTAATCTGATGAGCAGAGCCAGGCTTTGATGAGTGAAATGATTTCTTTCGTGCAATTTTTCGCAGCGTTTTAATTTCTTTTTGAATATAGACCCCAAGACTTTTTCGCATTTCTGGAACGTCTGGAATGTTTTTAATGGCGATGGCCCTTGCAGAGGCCCCTGTGTCATCTTGTCCTTGCCCATTTCCTGTGCTTCCAGAGCTACCCATGTCACCAGAGTTATCTTCACCAAGTCTTTCACTTACTTTGTCCATTAAAGAGATAGTCTCAAGAAGACCTTGGAATTTGTCAGGCTGTGTCACAACAAGGTGTTTTGTCTCCGCTGATTCTTGTGTGTTTGAGCCTTTTTCGATGCTTCCTGATGGATTGACCATACCCATCTATTTTCTCATATTTTGGCTAAAATAGCAATGTAGAGTAGTCGTTATATAGCTCTATAGACCCATATTTGCTGGCCTGAGAAACTTTCGGTACCCTCAGTACATGCAAGAGCCAACACTATTTCATAAGATCGTTACCGGCGATATCCCTGCAGATGTTGTGTATGACACAGAAAATGTGTTGGGGTTTAAGGATATTCATCCAAAGGCTCCTACACATGTGTTATTTATCGCAAAGAAGGAGAAAGATTTTGTTCCATCTATTGTTAATCTTACAGACGATACAGCCCATGTCCCTACCCTTCTTATAAGAGCGGCACAGCAGTTTGCGATAAAAAAAGGCATAGAGGGATATAAGCTTAGTTTTAACTGTGGAGCGCAAGGAGGACAGGAAGTGTCATACTTACATCTGCACTTTTTAGCTTCTCAAGCAATAGATTCCTAAATTTTTGGGGCAAGGAAAAAGTATTAAGGGGTATGGGTATACCCTTAATACATAATACTTATCCCTTAATACTCTTATGCACTAAACCCTGCTTCTTCAGCTTCTTTTTCTGTTTTAAAGTAAACACGGTTGTCTTCTTTAATCTTTTTTCCAGCTGCAGAATCTACTGCGTAAAATTTCTTACCAGTCTTTGAAGCGACAAAGTCTCCTGCAACGTCTCCTTCTACGTCAATGGCCATTTGCTTAGGGGCTTTATCTGACTTTTCCTCTTTTTCTTCTTCTTTGTCTTTATTCATTTCTTTCTCCTGCTCTTTCATTTTTGCAAGAGTCTCTTTGTCGATTGGCTTTAGCGCTTTAAGGGAAAGTCCAATGCGACGCTCGTTAATATCGATATTGATAACCTGCGCATCAACTTTTTGTCCGATCGTCAGTACTTCTGATGGATCTTGTACCTTTGAGTGAGAAATTTCAGTTGTGTGAACAAGTCCATTGATATCTCTCTCAAGACGAACGAATGCGCCATAGTCTGCAAAGCGAACGATTGTTCCTTGTACCTTCTTTCCAACTGGGTACCTTTCTGCAATTTCTTCCCATGGGTCTTTTGTGAGCTGCTTGATAGATAGGCTGAGCTTATCACTATCAACACCAATAATCTTTACGCGAACTTTGTCGCCAACCTTAGCGTGCTCAGCAGGGTTCTTTACGTGTCCCCATGCAATTTCTGAAATATGCACAAGGCCTTCGAGTCCATCAAATGCTGCAAAAAGACCGAACTTTACAATACCTGTTACCATTGCATTTTTTTCGTCACCAATCTTTAGTGCTTCCAAAGACTTTGATCGTTCTTCAGCCATTGCTTCACGCTCTGACACAACAATCTTTCCTGACTCTTCATCCATTGTAATAATCTTTACAGTGAACTTGTGGCCAATGTACTGCTGCAATCGACTAATGATTTCACTGCTGTCTGAGTTATTCACACGTGGATAGTGAACAGGAGCAAGTTGAGACACTGGGAGGAATGTTCGAATTCCATCAATATTTGCAAGGAGACCCCCTTTGTTTGCTTCTTGTGGTACAAATGTCATTGTTCCTTCCATATCAACAAGTTCATGGAACTTATCCCATGCTTTTTGCTGACTAGCCATACGAAGGCTGAGGACAATCATTCCTTCATTGTTCTCTTCTTCAAGAACCATTGTTGTTACTTCAGAGCCTACTTTGAGGTCTTTGAATGTATTAAATGAATCACGGAGCTCGCGGCCAGAAACGATTCCAACTGCAATTCCGTTGATATCAATGAGGAGCTTGTTTTTTCCACGGAAAACAACAAGTCCTTTTACTGCCTCTCCTGGTTTTACTGAGAGTGGTTGTGGTGCATCTTGGAGCAATTTGTCCATGACGGCTGATACTTTTACTTGTTTTGCTTTAGCCATAATAAAGAATTGGTGCAAGTGGGAAGAGTACAATAGGGGATTCCAACTGCCCTTGCACGAGCAACAAACTGGAATACTGCTCTATTCTCCTATTCTCAGTACTTTTGGTCAAGGAAAACCTTGTTTTTCCTTTTAAATTTGCAGTGGAGCAATATTGAGATCTTTTGGTAGTTTCTGCTCCTGGCTGGTTTTTGGGTTGTATATTTCGTAATAGAGCTCGATCAGCTCTGTTGTACTCAATCGTTTTGTTGTAAGGCCAATATTTCGTAGGCCTGAATCGATAAGGTTTACTCGATCCTTTAGTTTTACTGATTTTTCACCAAAATACTTTCTTCGAAAGTTGATTTTACTTGCACTATCATCAATCCCAAGCCAAGAGAAGAACTGTGAGATAGGGGACTTTTTTTCTTCGGTGTCATCAAGTGGAACAACGACAAGAAACCTCTTTTGCATAATGTCTGCAACTTCAACAATCTTTTCAATGAAGGTTGCATATGACTCTGTCTGCATTCGGAGTAGTTCGTTTTCTTGTTTATTTGCATGTCCCTTTATCTGTTCTATGTATGGATCAATATTCACTCTCGTTGATCGGACAAGGATCTGAAGAGGGAAGTTAATGGTATTAATAAAGGACTCATATCCAGAAATAATACCCTGTTGTTCGGTTTCACTTTTCAGGTTGAAGTTGAGCGCTCCTACTTCAAGTACTGCTCGCATTCCTCCTTTTTTCAAAATGACAGTATCATTTCGAATCTCTGAGATTGGAATGAACCTCTGAATAGCTGCCTTTGGGTTTTTCGATCGCTTACGGACCGTATCAGGGTTCTTCTTAGGCATGTGAAGGAGGTGGAATAATATCTCTGAGTAATCCTCCCTTTGAAGGATTTTTCTTTTTTGCATGTTGAACATCATCAACTAATGCACGGTTTGACGTATTTGCACTAATTTTATTTCTGTTTACTGGTCTCGTAGGAGACTCTTCGGCAGATGCTACATTCTCTTGTGTATCAAAAGCAGATTCTGGTGGACCTTGGTCAAGTACTCGACTTAATTCTTCAATCGCTGTATTTTTCTTTTGATTTTCTTTATTTTTTATATCGTCATTTTCTTTCTTTGGTTCTTTGGTAACAAAGTTAATGTAAATACCTTGTCGAGGTTGCCATGTTCGCTTTGCTGGCTTGTTAATGCGTTCGAGTAATAAAAGACAGATACGGAATAAGCTTATTCCATTGATTTTTACGAATGCAAACAGCACAGCAAGAATACCAGGAAACCATGCGATACCAGCTTGTACAATTGACATACTTCCTGCGGATTTCATTACTGCCCAGATCGCATAACTAATACCAGATCCTCCAAGGATAATCATGATTTGACGTAGTGTAACCGGACCAATAATGCGGTCTTCTACGTAAACGTTCTGTGGAATTTTAACAGGGTCGATAGTCATGTATTTTTGTGTTAATCAGTTCATTATACCATATTTTATGGCTTCTTTTAACTCTCACTACCTTGCAATAATCAATAATTATATTTTAATCAATAATTATGATGCTTTTACAGATGAATCCTGCTTTTGTGCGACTGCTTTTTCGGCATCTAAGCGGTCACCATGAAGGAAATCGAGATTGTCTTTGCCTTTTGTAACAACACGAATTGTGTCTCCAGGCTCAAAGATTCCCTTAAGGATGTGTTCTGCAATTTCATCTTCGATGCGTTCTTGAATGACTCTTCGTACAGGTCGTGCACCGTATTCAGGGTCAAATCCGTGCTCAGCAAGGAGATTGATTGCCTTTTGATCGACATCAATGTTGTACCCCTTTGCCTTGAGACGAGTCGTAAGAAGCTCTATGTGCATTTTCACAATCTTACGGATTGTGTTTTGGTCGAGTGCATCAAACACCATGATGTGGTCGATTCGGTTGATGAATTCTGGGCGAAGGTTAGACTTAAGTTCTTTCATAACTTCTGCCTTCTTCTCTTCGTAGGCAAGTTCTTCTGCTTTTGCATCTTCCTCAAGCTTGAAGCCAATCTTTGCTGCTTGTTTGGTTAACTTTTCTGCTCCGATGTTACTTGTCATCACAATGATTGTGTTTCGGAAGTCGACAGCTTTACCTTGTGCGTCTGTTAAGACACCATCTTCAAGAATTTGAAGAAGAATGTTGAAGAATTCTGGATGAGCTTTTTCGATCTCATCGAAGAGAACAACAGAGTACGGCTTTCGGCGTACAGCTTCTGTGAGCTGTCCACCCTCTTCGTATCCAACATAACCAGCACTTGTTCCGACAAGTCGCGAAACATTGTGTCGTTCCATAAATTCAGACATATCAATTTTAATAAGTGCGTCTTCACGATTGAAAACCTCACTAGCGATCGTACGGACGAGTTCCGTCTTTCCAACACCTGTTGGTCCTAGGAAGAGGAAAGAGCCGATAGGGCGCTTCGTATCTCCAATACCGATACGTGAACGGCGGATGGCACGTGCGACTTTTCTGATAGCTTCATCTTGCCCAACAACATGCTTGCGCATGATGACTTCGAGATTTTGTAGACGTTTTTTGTCTGATTTCAATAGCTTTGTCACAGGAATACCTGTCATGCGTCCGATGATATGCGCGATGTCGTCTCCATCAATCTTGAGTGGAGTACGCTTATCGCCATCTGCTGCTGCACGTATTTGGTTAATTTCTTCTTGAAGGTTTTGCTGTTCTTGCTTGAGTTTAAGTGCTGTGTGGTATTTCTGTTCTTTGACAGAAATCTGTTGTTTTACAACAAGCTTTTCAAGTTTATCTTCAAGCTTTTTTAGTTCTGGGTTTGCATCCATTTCCTGAATACTTCGTCCTGCAGCTGCCTCATCGAGTACATCGATTGCTTTATCCGGAAGGAAGCGATCTGCAAGGTAACGCTTGCTGAGGTTTACAGCTGACTCTAGTGCATCATCTGTAATTTCAATGTTATGAAATTCTTCAAAGCTTGTTCTAATACCTTTAAGGATTTCAATTGCATCAGCACTTGTTGGTTCGTCTACCGTAATAGATTGAAACCGACGTTCGAGCGCACGGTCTTTTTCGATTGTGCGATACTCATCGAGTGTTGTTGCTCCAATAACCTGAATTGCTCCGCGGCTCATGGCTGGCTTTAAAATATTTGCGGCATCTAATGATCCTTCTGCAGAACCAGCGCCAACTACTGTGTGGATTTCATCAATGAAAAGAATGATCTCATTTTCACTTTGTAGAGCTTCTTTTATAATATCGTCGAAACGCTGTTCAAATTCTCCACGATATTTTGTACCTGCAATGAGAGATCCCATGTTAAGCATGAGTACACGCTTGTTGCGCAATGAAGAGGGGACAGTGCCAAGGCAAATTTGTTGAGCAAGCCCTTCGACAATAGCTGTTTTTCCCACTCCTGGCTCTCCAATGAGTACAGGATTGTTTTTCGTTTTACGATTGAGGATATGAATCATGCGTTCTATTTCTTTGTCTCGTCCAATAATTGGATCGATCTTTTTCTCCTTTGCTCGTTCAATAAGGTCGTCTGTGAAGTAGTCGAGAACAGGTGTTTTACTCTTTGCGCCTTTCTTATTTTTTACACTGTCTGTTTCGTTTGCAATCATTCCACCACCTCCTTGCATTCCAACAATTGTCCCTTGTAGGCCTTGGAAAAATGACTCAAGTGATTGCTCCATATTGCGCCCTTGCTGTTTGAACTGAGAGATCTGACCAAACATTTCTTCGACGTGTGCCTTGAGATCTTCTGGGTCTACCTGCATTTGTTCAAGGAGAATCGTTGCTGCATTTTTACCTGTTGATACAAGGCTATGAAGCAAGTGTTCTGTTCCTACATTTGCATGACGGAATTTATGAGCAGTGATAACGCTTTGTTCAATAACATTGTGAAGGTATGTTGATAGACCATGTTTGACATGTTTATCTTCGATACTCGGTGTTGTCATAGACTTCATAAGTATTCGAACGTTCTCTTGTGTTACTCCTGCACCCGTGAAGATAGAGAAGCCAAGAGATTTTGGAATAGAAAGAAGCCCAAGTAGTAAGTGTTCAGTGCCAATGTAATCACTCTTTAGGTTTTTTGCTTCTTGCTCTGCGATTTGCAGTGCGAGTTTTGCATTTGGCGTGAAACGATCGAAGGGGTGCATACGAGTAGGGGGTAGTATTGGCAGTCTACTATAGACGAGTGCTAATGAACGAATTAGTTCTAGATATTTTACCAAAAAACAAGGCATCTGTGCAGTGACAGATGCCTATTTAATGTAGCAAAATAGTGGATTGGTAAGTATTCTTATCAATTCTTTGTATTCCTCCAATCATCAAGGAAGATGCTAATAATGGTTGTAGTTGGCACAGCAAGCATGATTCCAAGGATAGGATGTACTGTTTCTGGGAAAGAAACTCCAACAAGCATTGCAAAGAGAATTGCGATAGGGGAGAGCCCAACAGCCCTTTTCATAATAAGAGGTACGAGTAGATTGTTTTCACACCATTGAATAACGTAGTACACACCAATGACGATACACCCTACAACAAAGCCTTCCTGTGTGAATGCAATAAGGACAGCAGGTACTGCCGCAATGAACGGACCAATGGCTGGAATAAACTCACAGAAGCCCGCAAGAACTGCGAGTGTCAGTGCGTATGGCATTTGCAGGATAATGAGCGCAATAAGCGTTAGTGCGAAAATGGAAAGCATAAGGAGCATTTCTCCACGTGCCCATTGTCCAATTTTACTGTGTACCGCTTCTGACTTATTGTCGAGATAGGTTCTGAAATGGCTAGGGAAAAATCCTCGTAGCCATTTGAAGATCCCTTCTTTCTCCATCTGCATAAAGAATGCAAGGACGAGCACGATCAAGGTAGAGACAACAAAGTTTACGACACCACCTGCGATGCGTGTTGCAAAACGAACACCTCCTTGTGCTGCTGATGATAGGTTTTGTCCAAATTGAGCAAGTGCATCAGCAAACTCGTTAATAGATAAGTTTTGTAGTGTTGTCTGCACGAAAATTGTTAGTCGTAAATTGAGGTCATCTTTTACAAGAGGAAGTGCAATTTGTGGGTTTGCTAGGAAGCTATCAACCTCTGCTGAAATGATAATTGCAATACCTTGTATTTGGTCTGCTATGATCGGAATAAACGAGATAAGTAAGAATAGCAGAGCAAATATTGCGAGGAAGTAATGAAGTAATATAGCAATAGCCCGTGGAAAACCCCTTCGTTCCATCGCTTCTACACTTGGGTCTAAAACAGCTGCAACAAACATTGCAAGGAGAAGGAGAAGTACTTTGTCACGAAGTGTGTAGACAACCCATGTTCCTGCAACAATGCCTAAAATAGTAAATGCTCCTCGTCCTACACTTGTAGAAGAAATATGCATGATAATTTCATCTGTCTTCTTTGTAGGTGTTGGTCGATATACCTTTTTTACAGGTTCTTTTTTTGTATTACCTTTTGCTTTTTGAATAATACGTTGAGCCTTTTCTCCAATGACTCGGATAGATGTAAATGCGTCTTGTTTCTTATTAGCCATAATAAAATTTGGAAGGGTTAACCAGCGATTGCTGCGATAATGAAGTCCATAATAAAGAATGATGTTGCTGCTAGAATGAACCCGATAATAGCCCACTGAATACGGGTCTTCCCTGCGTCTCCTCCGCCTCCAGCAAGGTTTCCTGTCACAATTTCATAGCCGCCAAAGATGATCATTATGACACAGATTGATCCAGCGAATGCAAAGATGAACTGTATAACGTGGGCAATAAAACTTGGGATACAGAGGCCAGGGTCAATATCACCTGTTGAAAAAGTACAGCCAGGAATACCATCTGTTATAAGACTCTGCGCATATACGGTTTGCACCAATAGTGATAAGAGGAAGTTTAGCATGCCCCCCTATGTTGCCATGAATACTGTTCTTTGTTGTTCTTTCTGGCTTTACAATGGGAAAATGTTGTATTCTTATACTGCTTCATATGATATTTGATTGGAAAACATATCCTCGGCCATTTGTTGCGCTTGCCCCTATGGCAGGTGTTACTGATGCATCGTATCGGCAGCTTATTAAGAAGATTGCCCCTGAAACTATTGTATATACAGAGTTTCTTTCAACAGATGCTATTCATTATGGAGCTCGAAAAACTATGGGCATGCTGAGTTTTGATAAAGACATCGAGTTTCCATTTATTGTGCAGATTTTTGGAAAAGATCCTGAGCACTTCTTGTCTGCTGCGAAGGTTATTGAACAAATGGGTGCAAGTGGTATCGATATTAATATGGGCTGTCCAGCTGCCAAGGTTGTGTCGTCATGCCATGGTTCTGCGCTTATTAAAAATGCAGACCTTGCAAAAAAACTTGTTGAGGCTACAAAAAAAGAGGTATCTATACCTGTAAGTGTGAAGACGAGACTTGGATGGGACTCAATTGACAACCTTGTTCCATTTTGCCAAGGGCTTGTTGATAATGGTGCAGATGCACTTGCTATTCATGGTCGTACATATGAAGGCAAGTTTGGTGGGCAGGCAGACTGGGAGCCAATTTATGAACTGAAGAGAAATATCTCTGTTCCAGTTATTGGAAATGGGGATATCTATACTGCTCAGGATGCAGTTGATAAACTCGGTAACCTCGATGGTGTGATGGCTGGACGAGGAACATTTGGAAATCCATGGCTCATGAAAGATATCTGTGATGCTCTTATTCATGGGAAGACTCCAAACCAGCCAACCGTGAAAACGATGTCCTTTGAAGACAAGATACCTTTTATTATTGATCACTGTCAGTTGGCTGTGGATGTTAAAGGTCAGAAGAGAGGAATGTTTGAGATGCGCCGACACCTCGCAAGTTATGTAAAAGGTATAGACTCGGCATCAGAAAAACGCGCACAGTTGGTACGCGTTGAATCTGTTCACGAAGTTCGGGAGATATTGCTTTCTTAGCTTACGACAACCTTTATTCCAGGTCCCATACTTGGAGTCACTGTAATTGTTTGAATGTATGTACCCTTGATTCCTGCAGGCTTTGCCTCATTAATAGCTGCAAGAAGTGCTTCGAGGTTTTCTTGAAGCTTTGCAGCTCCGAAAGATGTTTTACCAAATACTGCGTGGATGATTCCTTGTTTGTCCATTTTACATTCAATACGACCTTTCTTGAGTTCATCGATGGTCTTTGCAATATCCTGTGTCACCGTTCCTGCCTTTGGGTTAGGCATGAGGCCACGCTGACCAAGAATCTTTGCGATTTTACCAAGATCTTTCATAACATCTGGACTAGCAACTGCAATATCGAAGTCTAGCTTTTCTTGTTCTACAAGAGGGAGAAGAGTAGAGATACCTGCGATGTCTGCTCCTGCTTTCTTTGCTGCATCTGCTTGGTCGTCAGAAACGAAGGCAGCGATGCGTACAGTCTTTCCTGTACCATGTGGAAGGGCAACTGTTGTTCGAACAAGCTGGTCTGCCTGTGTGGTATCTGCATTGATTTTGATGTGCACTTCAGCAGTCGCATCAAATGTGACAGTGCTAACTTTTGGTAAAAGTTCTACAGCTTCTTCGAGTGTGTACTTTTTTTCAGAGTCCACGAGAGCTGCTTTTTCTTGATATTTCTTTCCACGCTTACGAGTGGAAGTAGACGTCGTAGTCTTTGTCATAATAAGAGGGGGGAAAGTGGTGCAAACACCCAACGCTTGCCGAAGGGTTCCCACTAAAACGCCAGTATGCTAAATTGCGCCTTTAATCGCAAGAAATACACTAAAAAAAAGCAATTGAAGTGATTCAATTGCTTTGAATAACGGTTTTAGGCCTATTATCGCTTTTTCTTCTTTACTGCTGCTTTCTTCTTTTTCTTTACTGGTGCAGGTGTTGATACTTTTGCTTTTTGCTGTGAAGCAACAACTTTTGCAGGAGCAGCTGTCATTTGCATTGTTTTAAAGAGTTCCCAGTCATGTGACCCTCGAGTACACCAGCTAAGAAGTAGCCCGTACACAAGTGTAACAAATGGCGTAACCCACCATCCTGTCTGGAAAGAGGCCAGAACAATACTAAGGAGAATAGATAGTGTTGAAAGGATTGCGAGAAGGTTTCCAATGACTTTGAGTGTTGTCATGTATAACGCTTCTGGGATAGCTCGAGATGCACTATCAAGGTTATGTGTTTCTTGGTCCTGCATAAGGAAGAGAAGCCCTCCGCATGCAAACACTAGAAGCAATGCAATGTATGTACGTCCTAAGTATGGTACACCTGCAAAGACAGAGAAGACTGTTGGAAATGCTCCAATAGTCATAAGAAGAACACTTGTTCCATGCATGATGTATGTGTAGATCGCTTGACCTACAGCTTTTGGTTTTGCGCCAGGTACAGTCATGCTTGCGAGGAATAAGATCGCAAGAAAGAAGAGTGTACAAAGGGGGATAACTAGCCCATAGAAGGAGCCGATAAATCCAAAAATTGTTGTAAGAGGGTTTTCAACCATAGTTTATTTTGAGGAAAGGTGTACATAGAGTACAAACCTCTGCGCCTTAATACTATTGCAGAAAAAAATTTTAATGCTGCGATACTGCTTATTCTACAGTCACACCCATGCTTCGAGCAGTACCAGCGATGATTTTCATGGCACCTTCTACGTCGATAGCATTTAAGTCTGGCATCTTTGCCTCAGCAATTTCACGAATCTGTGCTTGTGTGAGTTTTCCAACTTTATTCTTATTTGGTTCGCCACTTCCTTTTTTTAACTGTGCTTTTTCAATAATCATTGCTGCTGCTGGTGGCTGCTTTAGGTCGAATTCAAAGCTACGATCGTCAAATACACGGATGACAATTGGAATAAGTTGTCCTTGTTGATCCTTTGTACGCTCGTTGAACTGTGTACAGAATGCGTTGATATCAACACCAGCTTGTCCAAGAACTGGACCGAGTGGAGGCGCAGGATTTGCTTGTCCTCCGCGAGCTTGTGCCTTTATTGTCTTTTTTAGTAGAGCCATAGCTGCGATACTCTACGTAATGGTTAAGAGGCAGTCAAATGAATAATCAGGAGAAATAGGGTTATTTGTCTCATTATTTGGTTAATTCCTCGATAAGGTCGAATATTACACCTGATGAGCCTTCTGTGATGTGAAATTCGTAGAGTTGCTCTCGTACACGAACAAAGACGACTCGTTCTGAAAGAAGCCCTGGGTCGAAGAATGTCAGGAGGTTTCGCGTTGGTCGACCTTCTCTTCGCTGGGTTTCATCGAGGAGATCTTGAACATCGGACGTAAATGCACTATGCAGTGCTTCCTTTAAAACAAGGTAGAATTGCTTTACCTTTGGTGTGTTTGTCCACGCTATCATTCCTGCTCTGTCACCATCCTTTAAAAGAACATACGACTGAAGAGTGGCTTCTTCTTTTGGAATAATTTTCTCTAGAATAATTTTCTCTCGAGTGTTAGCTGTGGTAAATCCTCTTTTTTTCAGAACATCTTTTATGTCTGGTCCTAGGTAGCGACTAACCTCACCTGAAGTGTTGGGCTTTGTCGGTAGTTTTACTATTGGAGTTGTTGGTTCATTTTCGGATATCACTGCCATTTTTTGTGTTGGCATTCCTTCGAGCAGTGCCGCATCTGCAACACCAAGAAGTATCATTGTTGTTAGAAGGCCGACTGTTGCTTTCATTTTTGATCCCATCGTTTGCACTATACAGCTCTCTAAAAGTTTTCGGTAGCCAAACTATAGGGTATGATGACTTCCTCTATGGCTATCAAAAGACAACAGCGAAAAGAACCAAGTGTTCAACCGGCAAAAACTGTGACAGACACTGAGGTGTTTGAGCAAACGTTACGACCAAAACAGTTAGTGGACTACGTTGGACAGAGTTCAATTAAAGAGCATCTTATTGTATATATCGGTGCTGCAAAAAAAAGAGAAGAGTCGTTGGGTCATACTATCTTGCATGGACCTCCGGGGCTAGGGAAGACAACGCTTGCACATATCATAGCGAAGGAAATGGGATCACAAATGCGCACCACCTCTGGACCTGCAATCGAAAAACCTGGGGACTTGGCATCACTCCTGACCAACCTTGAAGAAGGGGATGTACTGTTTATTGATGAGATCCATCGCATGCGACCAGCAATCGAGGAAGTATTGTATAGTGCAATGGAGGACTTCGCACTCGATCTTGTTATTGGAAAGGGACCGACTGCTCGTAGCATGAGACTAGAACTCAAACCTTTTACCCTTGTTGGTGCTACAACAAAGATCGGTTCTGTGAGTGCGCCATTACGTGATCGCTTTAGTCATCATTTTAAGTTGCAGTTCTATAACGATATCGAAATGGAACAGATTGTTGAGCGCACAGCAGGGATTTTAAATGTCATAATGGAGCAAGGTGCATCGCGTAATGTTGCTTTGTCGTGTCGGGCGACACCGCGTATAGCAAATAGACTTGTACGAAGCGTTCGTGATTTTGCACAAGTGGAAGATGAAACGGTTGTTACGAAAGATCGTGTGCATTCCACACTTGAGAAACTTGGGATAGATGATAAGGGACTCGATGCAACAGATAGAATGATCCTCGAAACAATTATTCAGAAATTTGGTGGTGGACCTGTTGGTATCTCAACGCTTGCAGCTGCGACTGCAGAGGAGATCGATACACTAGAAGATGTGTACGAACCATACCTCATGCAATGTGGTTATCTGCAACGAACCACGAAGGGGAGAATGGTAACAAAACTTGCTTTTGATCTTCTTGGACTCGATATACCTGAGACTACTCAGCGTACTCTTTTTTCTTAAATACTTATGGATCCTCAATACCTCGCGATCCTTCTTGGTGGAATTATTCCTGCTATTTGTTTCGGGCTTACAGGTGTCTTTGCAAAAGCGAGTACAAATACGGGGATTGATATAGCGACATATTTATTATGTGTAGGAGCTACGGTTCTTATTGATGGTATTATTTTAAGCTTCTTTGTTACACAACGTTCATACAATATTGCATCGTGTATGTATGCAGCAGTAGTAGGACTTGTATGGGGTGTTGGAATTGCTCTTTTCGGGTATGTGCTATTGGCGCATAAGGCTTCTGTTTCTGCAATTGTTCCATTTCATGGTGTTAGTGTTTTGGTTGCTGTTCTTATCGCGCTTGTTGTTTTTGCAGAATGGAAAACAGTGAATGTTCCATTACTACTTCTTGGTTCGGTATTTATGGTTATAGGTGGAGTGCTGGTTTCTAGGGCGCAATAATTTTTGTTATTTCGTCAGTAAACTTCTTCATAGAAAACTCGGATGCTCTTTGTTTACACTCTTCTTTTGAATACTTTTTTTGATCATAGTTTTTGAGAGCAGTTTGCAGAGAATCTGCATTTGCATCATCAAAAAATTCACCAGTTTTATGTTCGATAATCGTCTCAAGTGCTCCACCGCTTCTGTGTGCAATAACAGGTGTGCCACATGCCATTGCTTCTAAAGGGACAAGGCCAAAGTCCTCTTCACCGGGGAACAGCACTGCTGTTGCATCTGTATAGAGGTCACCAAGTTCATCACCATTTCTGTATCCATAGAATTCGATAGTGTTCCCAGCGATTTTTTCAAGCCTCTTTCTATCTGGGCCTTCGCCAACAATTTTTAGATGTAGGCCTAGGTTGTTGCATGCTTCTATCGCGAGGTCGATTCTTTTGTATTGAACGAGTGACGATACGATAAGGAAGTAGTGAAGGCTTTCTTTCTCAGTTCCTCCAAATGTTTCAGAGAACCAAAAGTCATCAATTGGTGGGTAGACTACTTGGCTTTCTCTGCGCCAGTAGAGCTCTATTCGTCTTTGTACCTCCTCAGATGCAGCGAGGAGTACATCTGGTCGTGCTGCAATTTCTGCATCCCATATTCGTAGTTTGTGGAAGGTAGAGTGGAGGTAATGCTTTTTAAGTGATCCAAGTATTCCATGTGAGCTGTGCTCTATGACATCGTGCGTTCTGTCCCATAGGTATCTAGCAGGTGAGTGAACATAGCAAATATGTCGTGGCTTTCCATTGGTAATAATTCCATGCGTAAAAGCGGATGATGTCGAGAGCACTGTGTCGAATGATGAAAAATTCCAGCTCTCAACCATTTTAGGAAAGTGTTTTAGATAGAGATGATGGTTGTATTTGTACCTTGATGGTAAAAGCGAATGAAAAAAAGGGGGTTTTGCAATGATAACTCGATCACGTGGGAACCAGTCCGAGAGTTTCTTTTCATCGTAGAGCAATGTATAGATAGGAGCCTTTGGATAGCGGTCTGCAAGCACTTTTAGTACTCTTTCGGCACCGCCACGCATGGTAAGAAGTTCATGAACGAGGGCTATTTTCATGCGTAAAGCATAGCGATTTCTGTTTCACTTTGCCTAAAAATGCGTACAATACACTTAATAATCATCTGGGTCGGTAGCTCAGTGGTAGAGCAGTAGGCTTTTAACCTATTGGCCGTGGGTTCAAATCCCACCCGACCCACCATGATCTGTACCCCAAAAAGTGGACACAAACAGAGCACCATTCACACTTTCTTTTGTACTCTTTATCTCCTTACAAAAGAAAACTATGCGAATCATATACTCAGATGAGCAGATCACGCAGCTGCAGGAGAATCCCTGTGTGTGGCATGTCAGTCAACGTACAATAAGCTATACGTATGAATTTAAGAAGCGTGCCCTGGATTTGTATGAGCAAGGAATCAGACCGGATGCTATCT
>Ga0210057_1000328_pt1 | contig 79852 bp, 91 predicted proteins | sample CryGeyCG2114_010_2_FD_183968 | JGI IMG/M metagenome (GOLD analysis project Ga0210057, IMG submission 183968) | Groundwater microbial communities from aquifer - Crystal Geyser CG10_big_fil_rev_8/21/14_0.10 (SPAdes) (version 2) | ecosystem: Environmental > Aquatic > Deep subsurface > Groundwater ... | reverse complement strand
TATTGGAGGTGGAGCCCTTTTCGTCCGCGAACTCTTTCGCGGGCGGAAGGGCCAAAAGGCCCACCAGGTGATCTGCACGCCGATGGCGGGGGGGCCATCGGGATATGGTGCTCCCGCACCCCCCCCGCCCCACTCCGGCGGTTTCACCCCCGCCCCCCAAGCGCCGGTGCCCGCCCCCTCCCAAGGGGTGAAGTACTGGAATTGCTTTTCCGAATCGAGCATGAAGGTTGTCGTCCCCTCGGGGGAAACCTTCATGCTTGGGCCGACCCAAGCGGGGACCTTCCCCGTCGGATCGGTGGCCTATGCCATTGATTCAGACGGGGTGGCCTGGCAGCTCTCGCAAGGGAGTGGACTCCAGGTGATTCCCGGCGGTTTCAAGGGCGTGGCTAACTGAGGCTGCGCCCGGTTGTTCCAATTTTTTTCAAAATTTTCTTGAAAGGAGGGGCATTATGGCCCCACGTACACCACGCCCGACCCCGGCCACGCCCACCACCCCGCCCGCTGGCGGAGGGGTGCCCGTGACCCCTGTTACCCCCACCCCCCCGCCGGGCCCACCGCCATCGGCCGGTGGTTGGCTTCCGTGGGCGGTTGCAGGACTCGCCCTTCTGGCGCTCCTGCTCTGCCTGTTTTGGCCCACCAACTGGTGGGCCCCGGCCACTCCGGTGGTGGCCACCTCCTGTGTGACCCAATCGTGCCTGCAGGCCCTTGTTGACCAATGGGCCACGGACTCCGAGGTGGTCGCTGGGTCCTTTCTCCGGGCCCGGGCGGCCCTCCTTGCAGTCTGCCCCGACTGCAAAGTGGCCGTCCCGGCCACCCCCGACCCGCGCGCCGTCGCCCGAACTCGGCCCACCCCGCGGTCCGATCCCCCCGACCACCCCGCATCCGACCCGCACCTTGACCTTGCGCCTACCCTCGCTGAGGCTGACCCGTGTCACCCCCAAAGGGCGGACGCCGGCCCGCCCTTCGGATCAAAGATCCGCTAGGGCGCGCTACCCCCCCGTTCCTTGGAGCCCCCGACCAATAGCGTTCATTCGCTTGAGGTCGGGGGCTCTTTTCATTGAAAATAAGTCTATAAAAAGTTATTTTTAAGGGGTGAAATTTATCTCCAAGAGCGCCGAAGAAACCCGTCAGATTGCCAAAGATTTGGCTCAGCAGGTGATTAAAGAAGAGAAGCAAACCTCGGGGGCTTTAATCGTGGGCTTGGAGGGGGAGTTGGGGGCGGGCAAGACCACTTTTGCCCAAGGCTTTGCGCAGGGCTTGGGAATCAAGGAACCGATTACCAGCCCGACCTTTGTTATCTTTAAGATGTACGCTATCCCCAAGGGCAAACACTTCCGGCGATTGGTTCACATGGATTGTTATCGGCTGAAAGATAAAGCCGAGTTGGCTCCTATTGGTTTTGGCGAGGTGGCGGGGGATAATACCCACATTATTTTAGTGGAGTGGCCCCAGCGAATTGAGGGCGGTTTGGCCAAAGATCGAATTACCGTCCACATCGATCATTCGGAAGAGACGGAACGAAAAATTCAAATTAGGTAGGATTTGGAGAAACCATTTTAATATATCCCCTTGGGATCGCTCCAAAACCCAGCGAGTTTTGTTCACTCTGCATTTTTTAAAATTCCACCTTCGGTGGACCCTGCAATTTTAAAAAATGCAGTCCCAAGAAGATAAATTAAAATTTACATTAAATGCTGGAAAGAATCTGAAGACAAACCATTATTTGAAAACTGTTGGGGCTGGGGATTGCATGGTTCGCGAGCCGTATAATAGATTAAAAACGGCGAGCGAAATCCCCAGACCCAACAGAGTGAAGATTTCTCGCTGGGAAATCGAAAGATTTTCAAATGATGGTTTTGTCTGAAGACAAAACTTCTCTGGTTTTCTGAATTCGTGCTTAAATACTAGTTATGAAACGCTTTGTTTTAATTGACGCCAACGCTTTAGTTCATCGGGCCTTTCACGCCCTCCCGCCTTTGCGGACGCCCGATGGTCTGGTCACCAACGCCGTTTTTGGCTTCGCCTCGGTTTTGTTAAAGATGATTAAGGACTTAAAGCCCGATCATATCGCGGCCGCTTTTGATCTGGCCGGACCCACCTTTCGACATGACGAGTTTGAAGACTACAAGGCTCATCGGGTCAAAGCGCCCAATGAGCTCTATGCCCAGATGCCCTTAGTCAAAGAGCTCCTAACTCACTTCGGCATTCCTATTTTTGAGAAAGAGGGTTATGAGGCCGATGACCTTATCGGAACACTGGCCACAAAATTGGTTAAGGGGAAAGAGGCCCAAGTCACAATCGTGACCGGGGATCTCGATGCCCTGCAGTTGGTTACAGCTTCGAAAATCACGGTTTTTACCCTGCGGAAAGGCGTGACTGATACGATTACCTACAATGAAAAGGCGGTTAAAGAGCGCTATGGGGGACTAAAACCCAATCAGCTAATTGACTATAAGGGCTTGCGGGGCGACCCCTCGGATAACATTCCGGGAGTGCCGGGGGTGGGGGAGAAAACGGCGATCACCTTGCTGGCTCATTTTGGATCAATCGAAAAAATGTATGCTCGGCTGGAGAAGGAAAATTATAAATTACCGGAGGGGGTTAGTGAAAAACTGCGTCAAAAATTAATTGAGAATAAAGAAAGCGCCGTTTTCAGTAAATATTTAGCGACGATTGTGACCGATTTAGACCTAGACTTTTCCTTGGCCACGAATGGTTGGCGGAAGGGCCTTAATCTTCAAGGGGTAAAAGATTTTTTCAATCGGCTCCATTTTTCCAGTTTAGTTAAGCGGGCGGAAGAAGTCGGCGTTGTTAATTCGGGTCAAACTGAAATTGAATTAGCGGTTAAAGAAAAAAATGAGGCCACAGAGGCGCTCGGGGTTCTCCCCGGTAATTTTCTCGGAGAAAGAGTGGTCGCGCTTCTCTTAAGCGGGGGCGAATTTTGGTTAGCCAATTCAACGGCGGTGATAAAAATCGAGGCCGATTTGATCGCCCCGCTTTTTGGCGAGGCGGATTTAGAGATAATTACTTTTCAAGCCAAGGCGATTCTCCGAGAGCGGGGATTGCCGGAGCCAATGTTGGCTAGAATATTTGACCTAGAGATTGGCGCCTATTTAATAAATCCGGATATAAAAAACTATGGTTTGGATCAGATTATTCAACAAGAACTCGGAAAGGCGAATTCGACCGATGCCGTGGCGAAGGTCAAACTCTTTCCCGAATTAAAGGCCCGACTTTGGGAAAAATTGAAGAATCTTGATCTGATTGAAATTTTTGAGTCGGTGGAGATGCCCCTAATTCCGATTTTAACCCAGATGGAGCGAGCCGGAATTAAAATTGATCCCAAGGCCATCAAAACACTGGCTCGGGAGACGGAGAAAACCATCGCCAAGCTGGAAAAACAGATTTATAAACACGCCGGTCAAGAATTTAATATTAATTCGCCCCAACAACTGGGCCAGATTTTATACGATGATCTGGCGATAAAGGGTCGGGTTCGAAAAACCAGCGGCGGGGCCCGCTCGACCGCCGCCGGGGAGTTGGAAAAAATAGTTGACGCCCACCCAATCGTCCCCTTGATTTTAGATTATCGCGAAGTTCAAAAACTCAACAGCACCTACATCAAGCCCTTTCCCAAATTTATCAGTTCCGACAGTCGACTCCACACCACTTTTAACCAAGTCGGGGCGGGGACGGGGCGACTTTCGAGTGAAGAGCCCAATCTTCAGAATATTCCCACTCGCTCGGTGATTGGACGAGAGTTTCGGCGGGCCTTTATCGCTTCGCCCGGCGCTGTTTTGCTCTCCGGCGACTATTCGCAACTGGAGTTGCGGATAGTCGCCCATCTATCGCAAGACGAAACCTTGAAAGAGGCCTTTGCGGCGGGTCAAGATATCCATACGCGGACGGCCGCGGAGATCTTTGAGGTGCCCCCCGATAAAGTAACCAAGGCCCAGCGACGTCAGGCCAAAGTGATGAATTTCGGGGTGCTTTATGGGATGGGGGTTTTGGCCTTTGCTCGCGCGGCCGGGGTTGATCGCGTTCGGGCCCGAGAATTTATTGATCGCTATTTTGAAGAGTTCTCGGGGGTTCGAGATTATATTGATAAAATTCGCCAGCAAGTTAGCAAAGATGGCTTTGTCACCACTGAATTCGGCCGTCGCCGGTTTATTCCGGAGGTTTCGGCCAGCGCCCCCTTTATGCGCGAACAGGGTTTTCGGATGGCCGTTAATTTCCCGGTCCAAGGAACGGCGGCGGATGTGGTCAAGATGGCCATGATTCGCGTGGCCGAGTATCTTAAAGAGAATTTCCCCAAAGGGGAGGTTAAATTACTTCTCCAGATCCATGATGAACTTATTTTTGAGGTGAAAGAGGAACTTAGTGGGGCGGTGAGTAAAAAACTGGTTTCTCTTATGGAAGCGGTGGATAAACTCTCTTTGCCCCTGACGGTTGAGGCCAAACAAGGTTTAACTTGGGCGGATTTAAAATAACATGCCGGAATTGCCCGAGGTCGAGACAACGGTGCGGATGCTTGGCCGGCACCTTCGGGGCCGGAAGATTATTGATCTTTGGATTGATAAGACCAAGCCGGTCCGAACCGGACCGGGAATGAGCTGGTCGCGGAGCTTAAAACAGTGGCAAAATTGGCGGAAATTTATCGTCGGCGCAAGGATAAAATCAGTGCGCCGTCGGGCCAAACTGGTGTTAATCGATTTTGATAATTCGAAAACCTTAGTCGTTCATCTAAAGATGTCGGGTCATTTTCTCCACGGACAATGGCGCCGGCAAAAGGAGTGTTGGCTGGCGCAGACCCCGATGATTATGAAGACGGATCCCTGGAATGGTTATCTCCGCGCGATCTTTAGTCTTGATAATGGCCAAATGTTAGCTTTCTCCGATTTGCGACGCTTTGGCACCATGCGCCTAGTTTCAACGACGGCGGTCGCGGAATTAAAAGATATTAAGTCTTTTGGCCCCGAGCCTCTAGAAGAAAGTTTCAGGTTAAAAGATTTTAAAACCGTTTTAAACCGGTCGGGTCGGATTAAGACGGTTCTGATGAATCCAACCAATCTGGTCGGCGTCGGGAATATCTACTCCGACGAAGCGCTCTGGCAAGCCGGCGTTCATCCGGCTTCTCGAGCCGATAAGATTCCCGCCCCTAAGCGAAAGTTGCTCTATACCAGTTTGAGGCGTATTCTGAGGGAAGCAATTAGAAAAAAAGGCTCCAGCAACGGCGATTTTCGGACGCCGGCCGGTCAGCCGGGGACTTTCCATTTTGCTCAAAAAGTATACCGCCAAACAGGCCGGGATTGTTTAAAAAAAGATGGCGGTCGAATCCAGCGAATCAAAGTGGGAGGGCGTTCCGCTCACTTTTGTGACAAGCATCAGCAATTATTCAAATGAACCAGATAAGCCAAACTTCCCGTCAGCGGAAGTTAAAATTTTCTAAGCCCCGCACCCTGATTTTTTTAGGGGTGATTACTTTTTTTGTGATCTTGGCGCTCTGGTTTTCTTTTTTTAGTGAAAGTCGGTTTTTTATCAAAAATGAAGATCCCGGTCCCCGGGAACAGACGGGGGCGCTCTTGGGCCAGCCCTGTCCTTTTGTCGAAAATCGACCGGTGGCGGTCATGCTGGCCTCCGATCCCGTCGCTCGACCCTTGGCCGGAGTGGGGCAAGCCGACATTGTTTTAGAAATGCCGGTTACCCCCGACGGGGTGACCCGAATGATGGCTCTTTTCCAGTGCCAACAACCGGAAAGGGTTGGCTCGATCCGTTCAGCCCGGGCCGGCTTTCTTCCTTTTGTGGCCAGTTTTGACGCTATCTTTGGCCATTGGGGTGGAGAACGCGAAGCGCTGGCTGATTTAAACGCGGGGGTGGTTGATAACCTGGATGCTTTACCAAATCGATTTAACACCTTTTATCGCCAAAATGGCATCCGATCGCCTCATGACGGGTTTTCCAGCTATGAGCGTCTCGTCGCCGGCGCGATAAAATCTGGTTATCGAATCGAAAATCGATTTGAAGGTTTTGCGCGATCCGAGGAACCGCCGGCCCGAACTTTAGCTAACCTAGCCGAATCCGTGATGGTTCCTTATGCCGGAAGCTATGAGGTGCGCTGGCACTACTCGGCTGAAAAAAAGACCTATCAGCGTTCTCGGGGCGGTCAATTAGAGATAGAGGCGAATACGGGGATGCCGGTTCAGGTTAAAAATATTATTGTTTTAGAGACGACGGGGGTGCCTTTTGAGGGGCAGTACTTGGATTTGGCGGTTGTTAGCCAAGGTCGAGGCCAGTTTTATCGGGATGGTGTCAGTCAGGGGGTAATTTGGTCAAAGGCCGATTTTGGAGCGCCATTACTTTTGGAGAATTTGGAGGGTCAAGAAATCAAGTTGGCGCCCGGGGCCTCTTGGATTCACTTTATTATCTCATGATCCACACTATTTTAGGCCTCGACGGTCTCCGAGTTCGAACCCGCGTGAAAGCCGTGATTAATTTTTATAATAAGACCGGAGTTGATCCGGTTAAGTTTGATCTGGCCGAGAATTTTAAGGCGGAGGCCTTGATCGGCGCGCTCCGAAACGAATCGCTCTTTAACCATCAAAAGATTGTTGTTCTGGAGGGGTGTTTCGAGGCCAAGGAGGAGAGTCGGGTTTTGGCCGAGGTTTTGGCGACTCCAAATTTGGTCAAAGCCGAGACAACCACCGTAATTTTAAGTGGCGGAGTTGATCAGACGACGGCTAAAAAACAGCGTGAGCTTTGGGCGATTGTTGACGGAAAGCCGAATAAAATCGAATGGGTCATGCCCTTAAGGGGGCCGGCCCTAGAAAATTGGATTAAAGATGAATTCAAAACAGCCGGTTTAAAAATCAGCCCGGCGGGGCTCTTGAAACTAAGCCAATTGGCGCAAGAGGACTCGTACGCCTTGCAGCAAGAGATAAACAAACTAATTTGTTTTAAACGGGAGGGCACGATTGGCGAAGAGGATCTTCAGACGCTTGTAATGCCGGCCGGCTCCGTAAATGCTTTCGGGGTGGTTGATGCCGTGACGGCCGGCCAAAAAGTTCAAGCGGTCAAATTATTCCATCAGTACAGTCGAGCGGGGGGCGACCCCTTTCAGCTTTTCGGAGCCTTGGTTTATCAGTTCCGAAACAATTTAAAGATTAAAGCCATGTTGGAGTCGGGTTTGGCCGATTATCAAATTGAAAAACAGTCCGGCCTGCCCCCGTTTGTAACTCGAAAAACTCTTCGGGCCACCCAAAATTTTAAATTGAGTGACTTAAAGACAAACTATCAAAAGTTAGCGAAACTGGAGCGTCAGGTAAAAATGGGCCAGCGGGGGATGGCGGGGGCTTTATTTGACTTTATCGTTCAAATATAGTATAAACTTAGAACGATGTTGAATCCAGAGTCCTCTTATCTTCGTGTTGGTAATGCCAAAGCCTTGCTGGGTCGGCCCGGATATCGGGCCTATCGTTTTTTAGAGATGCTCCCGGGCCTTTTGGCCTGGGGAACTTTATTTTTAATGATCTTGGCCTCTTATTTCCTTCCGACTTATGCGGCCATTTTTATTATAATTTTTGATATCTACTGGCTGGTTAAAACCATCTACCTTTCTTTTCACATGCGCTCGACTTTTTTGCGGATGCGCCGGAATCTAAAGCGAGATTGGGCGACCGAACTGGAGCAAATCAAACCAAAGGCACCGGAGTTAGCCGGTTTGGATTGGTCGCAGATGAATCATCTGGTTATCCTGCCAATGGCGACCGAGCCGATCGCGGTGGTGCGGGAAAGTTTTCAGAGTTTGATTAAATCGAATTACCCGCGAGAAAAAATGATCGTTGTTTTGGCGACCGAAGCTCGAGTTGGGCCGTCGGCTCAGAAAGTGGCCGAGAGCATCAAGCGGGAGTTCGGTCAGCAATTTGGTCACTTTCTTGTCACCACGCATCCGGCCGATATTGAGGGAGAAATTATCGGGAAGGGCTCCAATGAGACCTGGGCGATTAAAAGCGCGAAGGACTTGATTGACTCTCTCGGCCTAGATTACAAAAAAATTATTACCTCGGTTTTCGATGTTGATACCGTTATTCCCCCCGATTTTTTCACTTGCCTAACCTGGAATTTCTTTCAGGCTGAGAAACCCTTTCGCTCTTCTTTTCAGCCAATTCCGCTTTTCACTAATAATATTTGGCAGGCCCCGGCTTTTGCCCGGGTCTTTTCTTTCACGACCACTTTTTGGCAGATGATCCAGCAGGCTCGGCCCGAGCAGTTGGTCACCTTTTCTTCACAGTCAATCAGCTTTCAAGCCCTAGTTGAGGTGGGCTTTTGGCAACCCGACGTTGTTTCCGAGGATTCTCGAATCTTTTGGCAGTGTTTTTTGCATTTTGATGGCGATTGGCGAACTGTGCCCCTGCACTATCCGGTTTATATGGACGCCAACGTTGCGCCGACCTTCTGGCAAACTTTGAAGAATCAATACAAACAAATTCGACGCTGGATGTATGGCGTTGAGAATAACCCCTACTTTATGTATGGCTTTAAGAACAACCCTCGGATCCCGAAATGGCTGAAGCGCTATCACGCTTTTAACATGACCGAGAAGAGCCACTCCGCCTCAACCAACGCCTTGTTAATCTTTTTCTTAGGCTGGCTCCCCATTGTTATTGGTCGGAACAATTTCTCTCAGAGCCTGATTTCCTTTAATCTACCCCAGATTACGACGTTTATAATGCTTTTAGCCATGGTCGGGCTGGTCTCCTCGGCGATTATCTCGGTGATCTTATTGCCCCCCCGGCCACCCCAGCTTAGTCGCTTCCGCTGGGCTTGGGTGGTCTTGCAATGGCTGATTTTCCCCTTTAATTTCATCTTTTTTGGGGCTATCCCTGCTTTAGAGGCTCAAACTCGGCTGATGTTCGGCCGGTATCTGGGTTTTTGGGTGACGCCGAAACACCGTTAGCCCTATTGACAAAAACGGGTCTAGTGTGATAATATTAAAGAGTTAAGCGATCCCGGGCAAGCCATTATAACCAACGGGTTCCTCCTCCCTTGGTAGAAATGGCTTGCTCCCTTCTCAAAGTGATTCTGGTTTGTTAGGATCATTTCGAGAAGGGACGGCTGCCCTTCGTTTCGCCCCCCTCCCGCCTGTCGGCGCGGACGGGGAGCAGTACTTTAATCATTTCAATTTTTTTAGCGGGGGCCACCCCCGCTAAGGAGAAGACCTTGAACCGACGACACACGGTGCGCCTCCGGACAGGCGCGGTATAAATATGTTCGGGGTCACGATCTCTAGAATCCCGTCAGCTGGACGGGACGATGAGCGTGGCTCACGCGGGGCTCTTCAAGACGGAACATCGGCCGCCGAGTGAGATTTATTCTCACTACCCGCCACCGTTCCTCCTGAAGAGCCCCTTCTTTTTTTGAGATCTATTCGAAGTGGTGGATTTTTTGGAAATTAATAAAGGCTTGCTTCAGGCGAGGATGTTTTGCAAAATTAGGGTCAGTTTTTAGAAATTGTTTAGCCTCGGAACGGGCTTTTTTTATTAAGGAAAGATCGGTCAGGGAAATCATCGGTAAATCCGGTTGGCCGGATTGTTGGGCGCCGAAGAACTGACCCGGTCCCCGAAGTTGCAAATCCATCTCGGCTAGAGCAAAACCATCGTCACTTTCAACCAAGGCTTTCAAGCGTTGGTTTTCTTGTTTTTGGGGACTGCCGGAGAGGAGGAAACAGTGGGACTGATGTTGGGCGCGACCGACTCGGCCTCGAAATTGATGGAGTTGAGCCAAGCCGAAGTGTTCGGCGTTTTCAATGGCCATAACACTGGCATTGGGGACATCAACCCCAACCTCAACGACCGAGGTGGAGACCAAAATGTCTAAATGACCGGTGGCAAAATCGGTCATAACCGCTTGTTTCTCTCTGGCCTTTAATCGACCGTGCAGCAGGCCCACTCGCCGGTGAGGAAAATGATTTTTGGATAAATTTTCATGCTCAGCCATAACAGCCTTGACCTCTTGCTTGATTAAATCGGGGATAGTTGTCAGTTCAGGGAGCTCAATTCGCGGACAGATCACAAAGACTTGTCGACCTTGGGCAATCTCTTGATCGATAAACCGATAGGCCATCTTTTTATGGGCCGGCGCCACTAATCGGGTTTTTATCTTTTGGCGACCCTGGGGCTTTTCTTGGATCAAAGAGATATCTAAATCGCCGTACATGGTCAGAGCCAAGGTTCGAGGGATCGGGGTAGCGGTCATGGAAAGCAAATGAGGGGTAGTGGTTGCGTTTTTGAGTAGGCGCGCCCGTTGCTTAATTCCGAAGCGATGTTGCTCGTCAATAATAACTAACCCTAAATTGGGGAAAGCGACTTTATCTTGGATTAGGGCATGGGTACCGATAACGATCTGGGCAAAGTCATTGTTAATCAGTCGGATAACTTCTTTTTTGGCCTTGGCGCTAGCGGTTAGAAGATCAATCCGAACCGCCGTATTTTTGAGAAAATTTTTAAAGGTTTGATAGTGTTGTTGGGCGAGGATCTCGGTGGGGGCCAAAACGGCGACTTGAAGCCCGGCTTGGGCGACTTGTTGAGCGGCCAGAATTGCGACGACAGTTTTGCCCGAACCGACATCGCCATTGAGGAGGCGATTCATCGGGTAACTCTTTTCCAAATCGGTCAAAATCTCATAAGTAGCCAGACGTTGATCATTGGTTAGTTTAAAAGGTAAATGTTCTGTGGCTAATTTTACCCCGGCCGGGTTGAATTTTATCTGAGGAGCCTTGAGTTGACGCAGAGTTCGGCGAGTCCGCAGGGTCTTTAGTTGGAAGAGGAATATCTGGTCAAAGGCCAATCGATTTTTAGCCTCCGTGGCTTCCTTAAAGTCCCCGGGAGCGTGGACTTGAGCAAGGGCGATCTTTAACTCGGGCAAACGATAGCGCTCTCGAATCGCCAAAGGCAAGGGGTCACTTAGTTCCCCAATTTTTTCAAAGACTTGTTGAACTAACATGCGCAGATATTTTGAAGTTACCCCGTAGGTTTGAGGGTATTGGGCGATTAGGCGACCGGTGTGCAGGGGAGTTTGGCCGGGGATAACTTTTTCATAAACCGGGCTTGAAAAAAACAATCCCTTTTTGTCGAGTTTAACTACGCCGGCTAAGCGGACCGCGGTGCCTTCGGTTAAGGTGTCGGCGATATAGGTCTGGTTGAACCAAATGGCGCGAACAGTTTCGGTGCCATCATTGATGTGCGCGGTGACAATTTTCATTGGTCTTCGGCCCCGGCGCCAAGACTGAACGGTTTCGATGGCCGTAATTTCACCGGCGATGCTGACTTCCTGATCTTTCTGAAGTTGGTCGATTGGGAGAGCGACGCGGTAGTCGAGGTAGCGAGCGGGGAGGTGGTAGAGCAGGTTCTCGACAGTGGTAATTTTGAGTTTAGCTAAAAGCTGGGCGTTTTTGGGGCCGACGAATTTTAATTCGGTAATGGGGGAATCCAACTCGAGCATATGTATTTAATACCATGCTCCAGCCAAACAGAGAAGTAAAACGAAACGGCTTTTTGGCTTCCAAAAAGCCGTTGAGTTCTGTTTTGGTGCGCTTGGCAGGATTCGAACCTGCAATCTTCGGCTCCGCAAGCCGATGCTTTATCCGATTAAGCCACAAGCGCGTTCTCTTACGGGGTCCGGTTCAATTATAACCCCAACTTTCGAGTCAGGTGATCTAAGACACTTTCTTCGTGGGGTTGCTCAACAAGAAAACGAATCAGAAAATTTCGAAGTCGGACCGGATCTTGACCATCAATAGGTACCTTAAGGTAGGGCAGGTACCAACTCCGCTGACGCAAACTTAGCTCTTGGAGTCCATCAGCTCGGAAGGTAATCCAGAAGGATTCAATTTCCTCGTAGCCGATTTGGCGATCTCCAACCTGAATGCTCGACTGGTCAACCTTAATCTCCAGCGGTTGGCGGTTGGCGATTAACCGCAGTCCGATAACAATTAGAACGGCGATTAGAAAGCCAACGGATAAACCACTCCCGTTGGTTAAGAACAAGGTTACAATAACGGCGACTAAAATGGCAATAATCGCAATCCGCCAAGGGCTAGAGGCGTGAATTTGATAATTAGCCAGCCAAACTAAATCTTTCTTCGGCAGGGTCTTTTTTCGTAAATCAACAATTGGTTTCATATTTTAGGGGGCGGGGACAATGTCCCAAAATTAGAACTAAGACAGGTTAATCGCGATTCCCAGCGGACTTTGTCCGCCGTAGCTCGCCGCTTCGGCGAGCGAAGGCGGAGGAGGTGGGATTCGAACCCACGAGCCCTTGCGGGCGCCGGTTTTCAAAACCGGTGGAATAAACCACTATCCGACTCCTCCTGAACTAAAAACGGCCTTTAGATAATGCCATTTTTCTTGACTTTATTCAATGGGGTGCTATCTTTTCTAGTGTATAAAGGGGAAGAAGTTCGCTGACAATTAGTCAAGAGATGGAGTTGGAAATGACAAAAATGAGATATTTGCACATGTACGGCAACCAGCCTGCTATACATACTGTTTCATGGACTATCCTTTGCCTAGGGCTGGGGTGTCTTGCCACTAGCTATGAAAGTTTGGGCAAGATTGGTCTTATTGTTAATCTGGGGGCACTTCTCTACGGAGTGCATATCGTTGAGTCGTTAATTAAAAGTGTCGTGTTCTTAAGGGAGAACTTTTCTGTATCAATTAAAGTGAACTCTCGTTGACCACCGCAGGGGTGGTTTTTATTTGCCGTGATATTGAGGAGTTAGCGTCGGATGTAGGGTTTTATGGGCCAAAGGAGCAGGGTGCCCAAAAGAGAGATGGCCACAACAACAACGATTAGGGTGGGAAAGCCTTGGTTGGCGGCGATGTAACCTCCGATAACGGCTAGGGCGGCACTGGCCAGATCGGTCAGGGTAAAATAAACGCCCCATTCGGTTCCTTCCTTGGCTTTATCAATATGGCGGGTAAATATGGCCATAAAGGTCGGGAAGGTAAAGGCCGTGAAAAATCCCAGAATCAATTGAATCATGTAGAGTTCAATCGGGGTATCAATAACCAGATAAAGCAGGGGGATGATGGCGATCAGGGCGGTGAAAAGAAAGAGTAACCAAAAGTCATCCCTCTCGCCTCGGATCCGATCAATCAAGTGGGCGATAGGAATTTGGGCGATACTTTTTGTTAAAAGAAAGATTCCAGCCGCGATTCCGGCAACGGCTTCATTCCCGCCGATGATAAAGTCTTCGATGAAAAGAGCGAAGATTGGCCCTAGGAGGCCTGAGGCTCCGACAACGGCGGTGTCGGAGATAATTAGAAAACGGACAACGGGATTAATATCTTTGAGGAAGTAGTGGTTGACCGCGGTGGAGCGTTTCATCGTTATTCAGGAGTTAGCTCCAAGAAATGGCGCTTGCCCTTTTGAAGGATATTCTTGCCGGCGATCAAATCAAGCGGTTGATCCAAGCCGGCTTCGGTGATTTTTTCCCCATTGAGTTTAACCCCGCCCTGTTGAACGATTCGTTTGGCGTCACCTTTGCTTTCGGCCAAACCACTTTCAACTAAGATATCGATGATGGTGGTCTGCGGGGAGACTTTAAAGGCGGGCATCTCATTTGGAGCTTCTTTATTTTGGAAGGTTTGGACAAAATTCTCGGCGGCTTTTCCGGCGGGGTCTTGGCCGTGATAGATTTTAGTAATTTCAAAGGCAAGGCGTTTTTTGGCTTCTTGGGGCGAAGATTGACCTAAAATCGCTTCAATTTCCTTTAAATCCAGCCAAGTTGTGTCTACAAAAAGTTGGCGGATATTTTCATCGGCTTGGGCCATAATGGCGCCGTACATTTGATCGGCCTTAAAATCAAGAAAGACTCCGGTCCCCATTGATTTGGACATCATCTTTTCGCCAGTCTTGGGATTTTCCAAAAGAGTCGTGATAAAAACAAACTTTTCCTTGTCTTTGAGCTTTCGCAGAAGAGTTCGGCCGGCCAAGGCGTTAAACTTTTGATCGGTGCCGGCCATCTCAATATCAACATCCATCGCGACGGAGTCATAGCCTTGCATCAGGGGATAGAAGAGCTCATGGAGATAAAGGGGTTTTCCAGACTTGATCCGTTCTTGAAACATATCGCGCTCAATCATCTGCTGAACGGTAAAGTTTGAAGCCAGATTAAGGACATCTTCAAAACTTAAAGTGGCGAGCCAAGCATGGTTGTAAAGTATTTTTACCGGGTTGTCTTTGTTGTCAACATCAATAACGGGCCGGACCTGATCTATCCAAGTCTTTACGTTTGCGGTGACGTCCTCTCGAGTCAACTGTTTTCGGGCCGTGTCGCTTTTATCGGTCGGGTCACCGATTCGGGCGGTGAAGTCCCCAACAAGAAAAATAACTTCGTGACCAAGACGGCGAAATTTCTCCAAGATCATATAATTCGTGGCGTGGCCCAGGTGGAGGGAAGTGCCGGTCGGGTCGGTGCCGATATAGATTCGCAAGCGTTGGCCCGAGGCCAAGGCTTGCCGGAGTTTATCGGGGTTAGGGATAATTTCGGCGACCGAACGAGAAAGAAGCTCGTCTATTTTTTCTTTGTCAGTATTAATTTTCATCTTAATTGCTCTACTGGTAATTCTATATTTTTCTTGTCCGAGACACAAAGCCTTTTCTACGTCTGCCCCTGCACTTTGGACTATATATGTAGTGCCTGATCTCTAGCAAAGCCCGCCTCACTCATTCTGGTGGACGGCGTCACGCTCGCCATGGCGTAGCTAAGCCGAAGTTGTACTAGACGTTCTGTAGAAATGCGGACCTCTTTTGATATTCTCGGTCTTTGTCATAGGTTCATGATCATATTAGCCGCTTCTGTCAGTTCTTCTTCGCTCGGATTGGCTCGCTTTCCTTCCATGAGAGATTTTGAAGTAATGTCGTGATAGTCATGCATCGGGACAATGTGGACATGGGTGTGTGGCACATCGAATCCAGCCACAATCAATCCTACTTTTTTCGGATTAAATTTTTCTTTGATAGTAGCCGAGAGTTCTTTTACTGCCCCCATCAAGCCCTGATACATTTCATTATCGAGATTATAGAAATCCGGCTCATGGCTCTTCGGAATTACTAAAACATGCCCAGGATTGATCGGGTGTTTATCCATGAATGCAAAAGAAAAATCATTCTCAAATACCTTGAATGATTTTTCTTCACCTCGTATGACCTGACAAAATTTACAATCTTTATCTAGCATAGTTCGAATCCCGTTATGGTTCTTACATTTTATAACTTTTCAGATTAGGTGCTTATTCAAGAACGCTCGACCCGAACCAGACTTGAGATATTTTTCGAATTCAAAAGCTTTATATTTATCGCTAAAAACTATATGCGTGACGAGTCCGACAGGGTGTCGATTCTCTGTAGCGGGAACGTAACCTTTATTGTGCCGTTCCAATCTTTCTTCCAAGTTTTCCGTGCAACCGGTGTATGGCTTTCCATTAGCGCATTTCAGAATGTAGACGTAATACATAATTTTGGCGAATCTCTCCTTCGCGACAAGCTACTTGCGGACTGTGCCCGCCGTAGCTCGCCGCTTCGGCGCGGGATGAAGGTCTCCTTCGCAAACCTACTGGCGGACTGCGTCCGCCGTAGCTCGCCGCTTCGGCGAGCGAAGGCGGAGAGGGTGGGATTCGAACCCACGGACCCCTTTCGAGGTCAACACCTTAGCAGGGTGCTGCTTTCAACCGCTCAGCCACCTCTCCAAGCTTATTTTATTGACAAATTCTGCCCGATTTTAGCACACTATTTTCCGACTGCAAAGGTGAGGGCGATGACTTTTTTGACTCCTTGGCCTTTTAAAACTCGGGCGGCTTCATTCAGAGTTGCTCCGGTGGTAGCGACATCATCAATTAAGATAATTGATTGAGGGATAGGGGTTGAATCTGATTTTATCATGAAGGCCGATTTTAAATTTTCTTTCCGATCATGGGCGGTTGCAATTTGGGCTTGCGGGGGAGTGTTTTTAACTCGAGTCAAGATCTCTCGACAAGGGAGTCCGGTTTGATCGGCAATGGTTTGAGCCAAGAGGTGGGATTGGTTAAAGCCTCGCCAACGGAGTCGGTCAGAATGGAGCGGAATGGAGGTTAAGGCGCTGGCTTGGAGATTAACCAATCCGTGATTAGCCAGAAACGATAAATAGTCCGTCATTTTTTGAGCCATAACTTCCCCCAAATTTTTTATGAAACGGTACTTAAATTGCTCGACCATGTTTTGAACGAGCGGGTGGCGGTAGCTGTAGGGACTCAGGCAAGCCTGAAGATGCCAAGTTGACTTGGGCTGGCAGATTGGGCAGAGGTGTTGGTAGTTAGTTTTCTGCTGGCAATCCAGGCAGTGATAGTCTTTGTTGAAGTCAAATTTATAAAAACAGGTGGAGCAGAGATAGCGATCTTTTAACTTTTGACAGCCCAAACATCGGATGGGGAAAATCAAGTCAAGGAAGTTTTTACTGAGAGTGTTGAGAATTGAATGGGGTGATTTTGCCGGGGGCATGATATAATTAAACCAACATGGGATTTTTCGGAATCGGCGGGGCAAGCTCTCGAGTGGGAATTGATATTGGAACCGCCTCGATAAAAATTATTGAGCTTGAGAAAAAAGGCGGTCGTTTCAATTTGAAAAACTACGGCCTTTTTGAGCTAGAGGGGACCCAAGGAGCGATTCAGGCCAAACAGAAGATTCGGAAGCTGGGCGACGAGGATATCATCTGGGGGATTCAGCAAACCATGAAGGAATCCGGGATCAAGGCCAAAGATGTTATCGCCTCAATTCCATTGTACTCGACCTTCGCGACGATTATAACCCTGCCCTATCTCTCCAAGGAGGATATCGCCAAGGCGATTCCTTTTGAGGCCCGCAAGTACGTGCCCCTGCCCCTGGATAAAGTTAACTTAGATTGGAGTATCGTTGATGTTGGTCGAAGTGTCGGAGCTCAAGGGCCTCCGCCCGAGGTGGATGTCTTTTTAGCGGCTGTTTCCAAAAATGAGACCAGTCGTTATCAGACGATAATGAAGGGGGCGAAACTGAATCTTCGGGCTTTGGAGCTGGAAAACATGTCTTTGATCCGGGCTCTAGTTGGGAATGATCGAAGCCCTTTGGCGATTGTTAACATTGGCGGTCGGAGTACCTCAATCAGTGTTATTGACAAAGGCTTTGAGCGTTTGAGCCGAAACTATGAGTTCGGGGGCTTTGAGATTACCAAGTCAATCGCAAATTCTTTAAATGTCAGTTACGATCGGGCCGAGGAATTAAAGAAAACGATGGGGCTGAAAGATTCGGGGGCCAAAGTTGTCAATGAAGCGATGCTTTCCTTGATTGACATGATGGTTTTTGAAACTCGGAAAACAATTTCTAGCTATGAGAGTGAAAAAAAGCTAACCGTGCCCAAAATTTTGCTTGTCGGGGGCCTTTCTAATATGCCGGGCTTTGCGGATTATTTTCGAAAGAAAATCGGAATTACGGTTGAGGTGGGCAATCCTTTTTCTCGGGTGGTCACCCCCAAAGAGCTTGGGCCGATTACCCAAGAATTGGGCACAATTTTTGCGGTGGCGACGGGCTTGGCAATGCGGGAAATTTAGGGAGTGTTGATAATCGAAATTGATCTAACTCTGATACAATAAAGAGATTAGAGCTTTGTTTCTAAGATAACTATGGCAGACTCTGGCGGCATCCAACTACTTCCCGAAAGTCGACGCGACATTCAGGTAAAAATACCCGGACAAAATCAGTTTTTAATTTGGGGGGTTATTTTAGCGATTATCGTCATCGGGGTTTTCTTCGGTTTAAATCTTTGGAGCCAAACGCTCCAAGACCGAGTTGCTCAGCAAGATCAAGCCCTTCAAGATTTAGATAAATCCCGAGACAAAGAAGCCGAGGCTCGTTTAACCGTGGTGCAAGGGCAGTTAGGGGCAGTGAGCACTTTATTGGAACAACACATTGTTTGGTCGCGACTCCTAAAATCAATCCAAGACAGGACTAATAGCCAGATCGAATACAAAAAACTTTCCGCCAACATTGATGAAGCCGAACTCAACATTGAGGGTCGAGCCATAAATTATACGGCCATTGCGCGGCAGGTCGCCGCCTATCTGGGGGCGGGAGCGGTAAAGGACATTGAGATTAGCGAAGCCTCTTTAGAAAATAGCGGAGCGGTTTCCTTTAAGCTCAAGGTCCTAATCGACAAACCGGAGATTCTTTTGGGGGCCTTAACTCGAGAAGAAAACTAATGGAGTATAACTTTCGAAAAATTTTAGGCGGCGCCTTGATCGGCTTGGTGGGCTTCTTCGGTTTGGGTTTTGTCTGGCCAATTTTCGGGTCAATTCGAGTTTATCAGGCGGCCTTGATTGCCCGCGAGACAGCTTTGGCAGAAAAGACGGCCCTGATTGATCAGGTCAAAAGATTAGATAGTGAGGCCCAGACTCGAAAAGCCGAGGTAGATCGTTTGGCGGAGCTCTTGCCCGAAGACGAAAATTCAAAAGAAGTTCTAGTCAGCCTTGATACTCTGGCGCGGGAGTCTGGTCTGTTCATCCGAAACTTTAAGAGCAGTATTAGGGCCGAGAGTGGGGGGCAGATCGAAGGTGGCCAGCAAATTTTAAATGTAGAGACGGTGGTAAGCGGGACCTATCCGAGTTTCTTTACTTTTATGAACCAATTAGAAAAAAGTTTGCGAATATTTGATGTTAAAGAGATTAGCATAAGTGAAAAAGAACTCTCGGGTCCGGCGGGGAAAATTTTAGACTTCTCGTTGCGAATCGAGACCTACTTTAATAATGGAGAAGAATAAAACCAGCTTTTCAAGAAACAAAAAATCCAAGGACAAGATGATTGCCGGGGCTTTAATTTTGATCGGGCTCCTAGGCGGCTACTTTTTCTACACAGCGGTCTCTTCTATTAACATCGCTACGGTCCCGGAACCAAAAGTTGATCGAGAGCTAAAAAAGTTCGAAAAATTTCGCTTGAATCTCTCCCTCTTGGATCTAGTTGAGTTTAAAGAGCTAAAGATTTTTGGAGAGTCGCCGGTTCAGCCCAGCGAGGGCGGAAAGCAGGATCTTTTTGCCCCAATCTAGGAGATCTGGGGGCCAGATTTAAATGAAAAAATTTCCGCAAGCACTGGCTGATTATCTAGTTGCCGAGAAGGTTATTCCCAAGGAAACTCTCTCAAGGCTTCAAGAAGAAATGAATCAGAGCCAAGAATATCTTGGCGAGATTTTGATTAGGGAGAGTCTAATTGATGATCTAAAATTGCGCGCTCTAAAGGCGAAACTCTATCATCTGCCGGAGGCGAACATCGCCGATTTAAAAATTGATCGGGAGGTTGGCAAGGAAATCTCGGCGGACGTCATTAATTTTTATGGGATTATTCCTTTTCAAAGAGAGGCCGAAATTCTCCGAGTCGGAATTCTGAACCCGGAGAATTTTGATGCTCTAGAGGCGCTAAAATTTATTGGTGAAGATAAAAAAATCCAAATTGAAAAATATGTGATAAGCCACGCTGATTTTAGCAAACTTTTGCGGGAGTATAGTTCCTTAAAATCGGAAGTAGGCCAAGCCCTAGAGAATATCACGGCTCCGGAAGGTCCCGAATTAAAACTGAATGATAAGGTAAAAATCGAAGAGATCACCGCGGAAGCGCCGATCACTCGAATTGTCGCGGTTGTGGTTCGACACGCGGTCGAGTCTCGAGCTTCAGATATTCACATCGAGCCCTTTGAGGATAAAATTCGAATCCGATTTCGAGTTGACGGCGTCTTGCAGTCGGCGTTGTCGCTACCGAAAGACTTATTGCCGGCGATTGTAACTCGGGTAAAGATTCTCGCCAACTTGAAAATTGATGAGGCGCGCCTGCCCCAAGACGGCCGATTCAGCACTCACTTAGAAAAGCGAAAGATTGACTTTCGGGTGTCTATTCTTCCAACTAAAACCGGAGAAAAAGTGGTGATGCGAATTTTGGATCCAATTGCCGATATCAGCCTGGAATCACTTGGTTTCATGGGGCGGAATTTGGCGGTCATCCTTCGAGTTATGGATAATCCGTTCGGCCAGATCCTTATCACCGGACCGACCGGCTCGGGTAAGAGCACAACTCTCTATGCCATGTTAGCCAAGTTAAATGTTGAGGGGGTAAACATTACCACCCTAGAAGACCCAGTCGAATACTTTGTCGAGGGGGTGAACCAATCGCAGGTTCACGAAGAGATCGGCTTTACCTTCGCCAACGGTTTACGAAGTATTCTTCGGCAAGACCCGGATATCGTCATGGTCGGAGAAATTCGAGATGGGGAAACGGCGGCTTTAGCGACGCAGGCGGCCCTAACGGGGCACTTGGTTCTTTCGACTTTGCACACGAATGATGCTATCGGGGTAATCCCGCGGTTGGTGAATATGGGAGTGGAGAAGTATCTCTTAGCCCCAACCCTCAGTTTGGCTATGGGACAAAGGCTTTTACGGCGACTCTGTCCATCATGCCGGGTGGCCGATAAGCCCAATGTCGGGGAAAAAGAAATCATTGATAAAGCTTTGGCCCAGTTGCCCAAACAAGCCAAGGCCGAAGTGCCCGAGGAACGATTGTTTTTTCGGCCCGCCAAGGAGGGTTGTAAAAAGTGTGGGGGAAAGGCCTATAGTGGTCGAGTGGCCATTGTTGAGGCTTTAGAGATGACGGATGAATTAGAAAAAGTTGTTTTGGGTTCTCTCTCGGAACAGGCGATGCGACGCGAGGCCTTCAATCAAGGGATGATGAGTATGTTTCAAGATGGAATCATGAAAGTCTTACGAGGGGTCACTTCCTTGGCCGAGCTCTTGCAAGTCGCCCAGATGATTAGCACAACCGTGGCCGATGAGGCGACCCCCATCAAATCAGAGTCCGAAAAGATTCCCGGAGGGCCCAGTCTTGAGTCTGGTCCGGTTGTAGCCGACAAAGAGCAATCTTTTGGAGTCTAATCATGATATACTGAGCAAAAGATGATTGATTTTAAGAAAAATTTAGAAGAACTATTACTTCTGACCGCTCAAGAAGGGGCTTCGGATTTACATTTATCGCCGGGGGTTCGGCCGACCCTTCGAATTAATTCTAAATTGGTGCCTCTGACTCAGCGAGAGATCCTCGATCCGGAAGCGCTTACGGGTCTGGTCGGGGCGTTAATTAATGATCCGGCCCGAATCGAGGCTTTCAAGAAAGAGCGGGAGTTGGACTTTTCTTATGTTTTGAACGGAGCTCGTTTTCGGGTCAATGTTTACCACACAAATGGGATTCCGGCGGCGACTTGTCGGTATATCCCGACTAAAATTCGGACTCTAGAGGAGTTGAATATCCCGGCGGTCGTCAAAACCTTTTCCCGACTGTCGCAAGGATTCGTGCTGGTCGTGGGGCCTACGGGTCATGGTAAATCAACGACTTTGGCGGCGATTATTGATCTGATCAATAAAGAGCGAGCGGAGAAGGTGGTCACGATTGAAGATCCGATCGAATATATTTTTACCAATGAGAAAAGCATTATTGATCAGAGAGAGGTGGGAAGCGATACCGACTCCTTTCAACACGCGATTCGCTCGGCTTTTCGAGAAAACATTAACGTTTTATTAGTCGGGGAGCTTCGGGATCATGAAACCATGAGCGCGGCCGTAACTGCCGCCGAGACCGGTCATTTGGTCTTGACTTCCATTCACACCAATAGTGCCGCTCAAACAATCGAACGAATTGTCGACACTTTCCCGCCAAGTCAGCAAAATCAGATTATCGCCCAACTGGCCAACACCCTCTCGGGTGTGGTTTCACAGCGCTTGATTCCGGGACTGAACGGGGGATTGGTACCGGCCGTGGAAGTCATGTTTGGCAATACCGCGATCCGGAATTTGATTCGAGAACATAAGTTTCATCAGATTAACTTAGCCATTGAAACCGGCCAAGATGACGGCATGATTTCCTTAAATCGTTCCTTGGCTGATTTAGTCCACCAGAAATTAATTTCTCTGGAGCAGGCGAAATTTTACTCGCTTAACCCCAAAGAGCTGGATCGACTAATCTAAAAGTATGGCCGATTTTAAATACCAAGTTCGAGACAACACGGGCCAGATGCGCCAAGGCGTAGTCGAAGCTGAATCGGAGGAGCGGGCGGTGGAGGCGCTGCACCGTCGAGGCTTTACCATTTTAGCAATCGAGGGCGAAAATCGGGGTTTATTTGAAAAAGATTTGGGGGGCTATCTTTCTAAGCCGACTCGACGAGATTTGGTTATGTTTACTCGGCAACTTTCGACGCTAATTGATGCGGAGGTCCCCCTTGTTGAGGGTCTCCACACTTTATCGGAGCAGTCTGAAAAGTCGGCCTTTCGAGAAATAATTGAAGAGATTTCCAATGATATTCAGGGGGGCGCTTCGCTTTCACAGGCGATTAGTAAACATAAACTTTTTGGTCGGTTCTACGTTAGTTTGGTTCGGGCCGGAGAGATATCGGGTCGACTTCAAGAAACCCTGATCTACCTAGCCGACTATCTGGAACGCGTGGCCGAGATTAACTCTAAGATAAAGGGGGCCTTAGCTTACCCAATTTTTGTCCTAGTCGCTATTTTCGGGGTGGGAGTCATTATGATGACGACGGTGTTGCCCCAGCTCTTGACCATTTTGACTGAAGCCGGAGTGGCCGATTTGCCTCTTTCCACCCGGATCTTAATTTTTACGACTAATCTAATAAATAACTATATCGTCGTTTTCATCGCCGGTCTAATCGCTCTCGGATTCGGTCTTCGAGCTTGGGTTAAAACGCCGGCGGGTCGGTTCAAACTTGATATGCTCAAAATCAAGTTTCCCCGCTTGGGCACTGTGGCCCGAAATATCTATCTGGCGCGAATTGCAGAAACTCTGGCGACTTTAATCAAGGCCGGCGTCCCGATCTTAGAGGGGTTGAAAATAACCTCGGAAATTGTCGGACACGCTCTTTACGAGAAGATATTGTTAGAGGCGCAGGCCTCGGTCCAAGGGGGCGGAACGATCTCCGAGGTCTTCCAAAAATATGAAGAAATACCCGCTTTGGTTAGTTCGATGATGGCGATCGGCGAAAAAACCGGGAAGACCGATTTTATGCTGGAAAATGTTCATAAATTTTATAAGAGCGAGGCGGAGCGAGATATTCAGAGCATCTCTCAGTTGATTGAACCAATTTTAGTTTTGTTTTTGGGGGGAATTGTTTTCATTATGGTCTCCTCGATCCTTTTGCCCATCTATAACTTGGTCGGAGCCGCTTAGCGGGGCGGTGTGGGTATCTTGATTTGCTTGCTGAAATTGGGGGTATATAATAAAAACAGAATAAAAGTTATTTTATCTTAATAAATTAGTCCTTATTCAGTCTGATTCGGACTAATTATATTTCCAAACTATGTTTAGAAGAAACAAAGAGAAGGGTTTTACCCTAGTTGAGCTATTGGTCGTTATCGCTATTATCGGCGTCCTTTCGACGTTGTTGTTACTTCAATTAGGCACCGCTCGAGCTAAAGCGCGAGATGCCAAACGTATCTCTGACATAAATAATCTGCGATCAGCGGTAGAGCTTTACTTTGACGATTTTGGTCAGTATCCGCCCGACCCCTTAACAGCGGCTGATTTAGTAACCAATAACTATATTACTCAGGTGCCGGTTGACCCCTTGGATGGCGGGGCTTACGAGTATGTTGTGGATACCTCAAACTCACGCCGACTCGGTTACCATCTTTACACAGAGATGGAGGGACGCGGAAACTGGTCCGCCGGTGACTCGGATATCAACTCCTCTACCGGTTGGGATACGACCGGAGTCAATGCCGCCGCGGCTGGCTCAGAAGCCTGTGCTAATCGCGACCTGAGTGACAACGAGTGTATTTATGATGTTGGCCAGACGATTTAAAAATTGCAGATAAGTTTAATTCTATTCTGGTTTTTTGTCGGAGGGAGCGTAGGGAGCCTTACCTACGCTCTTTCTTTTCGCTTACCTCAGTCGCGCCCCTGGGCGAACGCGCGCTCGATTTGTGAATTTTGTCAGCGACAATTGCGCTGGTTCGAGTTGATCCCATTTTTCAGTTTTATCTTTCAACGGGGCCGGTGCCGTTATTGCCACAAATTAATTGGGTTCGGCTATCTTTTGGCGGAGCTGATAATGGGACTGTTTTTTGTTGTCTTGATTCAGGCCCGGGGATTAGATGGGGGAACAATTTTAGGCTTATTTTTAGGATCAACTTTGTTTCTGATCGCGCTGATTGATTATCGCTACCAGATAATTCCGGACCGATTGCTTCTTTTGGTCTTGGTTGTTTGGGGAGGCTTTTTGGGACTGATCTACTGGCGATTCCCACTCCAGATTGATCTTCCGTGGGCCAATTTTGCAACGGGGTTGGGGCTTTTTATTTTTTTCGGGCTCCCATGGTGGATTTCCAAAGGTCGCTGGATTGGTTTCGGAGATGCTAAATTGGGGGGTCTCTTGGGTCTAGTTTTCGGATTTCCCCAAGCCATATGGTTGGTTTATCTGGCGATAATCGGCGCGTTGGGGTTTTCCGCAGGTCTGCTACTGCGAGGCCGGGCAACCCGAAAAACGGCGATCCCTTTTGGAAGTTTTTTAGCCGGCTCCGGCCTCATTCTGATTATTTGGGGACCAGTCATAAATTCATTTTTTATGAGACTTTTGCTATAGTGAGGGCACATGAAAAGCTTTGGCCGAGTTTTTAAGAATGCCGGGTTTACCTTAATCGAAATTCTGATCAGTTTGGCGGTTCTAGCCATTGTTTCAGCTTCGGTTTTGAGTAACTTTGGGGCCTTGTCTCGAAGTGAGTCAACGATTCAGCGCGCCGCCCTGCAATTCGTCAGTGGCGTCCGATCGGCCCAAACCCAAGCGGTAACAACGACTGATGTTCGGGGGGATATTCCCTGCGGGTATGGCGTCCACTATGAAGATGGCAATTCGGCCTTTGTCTTCGTTAGCCCCAAGCCCTTCACGGGGAGTTGTGCCACTCAGAATCGGAATTACAGCGCCAGCTCGGATCAGATTCATCAGACCATAGTTTTTTCGGATAAGAATATTGAGATTAAATCAGCTTTTGCCGACATTTTCTTCGAACCCCCCGATCCGAGGACTTACATAAATAACAACTATAGCGCGGATGGTTATGAAGACATCAGTCTCGGTTTCGGGGGATTTAATTGCGGGGAGGCGCCCTGCAAAACTATTCGGATTTATAATTCCGGTCGAATTGATGTTATCTAATAAAGAAAAAAATGGTTTTACGTTGATCGAGGTCCTAGTCACCCTCTTTGTTCTAAGCGTTGCCTTGGTGGGAGTTTTCTTTATTATTACCCAAAATCTCGCCAATGCAACCCGAGTGGGGAATAATATCTTGGGGGCCCATTTGGCCCAAGAGGGGGTCGAGCTGGTCCGCAACATTCGAGATAACGAGTGGCACGCTACGGATACTTTTGGCAACACGCTTCCCAATGGGACCCATGAAGTTCAGGCGCTGACTTGGAATAGTCTCAACAGTCGCTGGGACCCCGCTTATGCTCTACGGTCTTTTAACGACCAGTTTTTGAAAAAAGATCCGGCGACCGGAGTTTTTGGCTATGACCTTGGGGCAGATTCGATCTTCAAACGCAAAGTGGTTATCAGTACGCCAACCGGGGAAGGCGCTTTTCACAAAATTGTGACGGTGACGGTTAGTTGGGCAGAGCGAGCCTCGGCGAAGTCGATTATCGTTGAAGAACACCTTTATGACTGGTTACCCTAATTTCAAAAACAAAGAATCTCAAGCCGGCTTTACTTTGGTTGAACTTTTAATTTCGATTTTTATTTTTTCGGTGGTTATTCTAGGGATTGGGGGAATTTTTGTCGGCGCCCTGAACATTCAACGTCGGGCCCAACTGATTCAAGAAGTTCAAGAAAATATAAATTTTAGCTTTGAGGCGATCGCCCGCGAGATTCGGGTGGCTCGAATAAATTGCGGGGGCTGTACAAGCCCGACCGCAACTCTTAACATTGACCATCCGGTTAATGGGAATATCACCTACCAGCTAAACAATGGGGTGATTAACAGAGTTGTGGCCGAGGAGTCGGCCACAACTCTGTTGACCGCGGAAGACATAACCATAACCGACTTAGACTTTTATATCTCCGGCGTCGGTGAAGATAATCGTCAGCCCCGAGTGACCATGGTGGTAAGTGCCCAGGCGACAAAGGGTCGAACGACCGTGACGCTCACCACCCAGACAACTTTATCGCAACGTTTCGTCATCGATCAATAAAATGAAAAAAGATAACCGACAATCCGGAATCGCCCTACTCCTCTCACTTCTATTCTTGGGGGTTATTCTTTCGATTGCTTTTGGCCTCTCGGCGGTTTTTATCCCCAAAATCAGACTCTCCGTCGATGCTCGAAATTCGCCCACGGCCCTTTTCGCGGCCGATAGTGGGCTGGAATGGTGTCTCTACATCAGCGAAAAGGGCCCGATCCCGACGCCACTGCCACCCGTTTTTACGACGGGAGCAACGGTTGTATTGACTCCGACCGATTGCTCCGGCTTGACCATTAAAGCCGTGGGAACGTTTAATCGGGTTAACCGGGCCCTAGAGGTCAATTTTTAACCATGCTCAATTTCGAGAGCAAAAAGGAGGCGCGTCTTCGAGCGGAGAAACTCCGACGGGAGATTGATTATCACCGCCATCTTTATCACGTCGAAGATCGACAGGAAATTTCGGCGGAGGCCCTGGACTCGCTAAAAAATGAGCTTCAGAAAATTGAAGATGAATTTCCTGATTTAATCACGCCCGATTCACCGACCCAGCGAGTCGGCGGAGAGGTTCAGGGGGGGTTCAAAAAATTTAAACACCCCCAAAGGATGCTCTCTTTCGTCGATGTTTTTAATCAAGCCGATTTGGAGGCTTGGATCAATCGGAACAAAAAAATAAGACCGGAATTTGACCGAGGCGGTTACTTTTGCGATCTAAAAATAGATGGTTTGGCCATGGAGCTGGTTTATCGAGGCGGTCTTTTAGTGGCGGGGGCGACTCGAGGCGATGGTCAGATTGGGGAAGAGGTGACGGAAAATATCAAGACCATCACGGCCATTCCCCTGCGGCTCAAGGGCGATCTGGGGGGACGGGGAGAGGTGGTTGTCCGGGGGGAGGTTTTTATGACCAAGGCCGAGCTGGCCAGAGTTAATCGGGAACGGACCAAGCAAGGCGAGAGTCTGTATGCTAATCCGCGAAATTTAGCGGCCGGTTCAATTCGACAGTTGGATCCGAAAATCACCGCGACCCGTCAACTTCAGTTTCTGGCCTATGCCCTAATCTCTGATTTGGGTCAAAAGACTCGGGAACAAGAGTACCAAATTTTAACGGGCTTGGGTTTCCCAACCAATAAAGAAGCGCAAACGATCTCAAAGGCCGAGTCGGTCCAAGGTTTCCGGGATAAATGGGAAATTAAGAAAGATTCTCTGGGTTTTCAGATTGATGGCATTGTCGTTAGCGTCAACAGCTTGAAAGACTTTCAAGCGCTGGGAGTGGTCGGTAAAACTCCGCGAGGGGCGGTCGCTTACAAATTTTCACCCGACCAAGCGACAACTAAAGTCAGGGGCATTAGTGTCAGTGTCGGTCGAACGGGGACTCTAACCCCGATCGCTTTGCTAGAACCAGTAGCGATTGGCGGGGTAACGGTTTCGCGAGCTACACTTCACAATGAAGACGAAATTGAGCGGTTGGGGCTTCGGATTGGCGATACGGTTGTTGTCGGCCGGGCCGGGGACGTCATCCCCGACATCATTAAAGTTTTACCGGAACTTCGAACCGGCCGAGAAGAAAAATTTAAATTCCCAAAAACTTGCCCAATTTGCGACGGTGATGTTGTCCGGAAAATTGGGGAGGCGGCCCATCGGTGTCGGAATAAAAACTGTCCAATGATAAAAAGAGAAGGACTTTACCATGCGGTTTCAAAGGCGGGCTTAAATATTGATGGCTTGGGGCCAAAAATTATTGATCAATTGGTTTACGCCGACTTGATAAAGGACTCGGCGGATCTTTTTTCTTTGAAGGAGTCAGACCTGTTGGAGCTAGATCGGTTTGCGGAGATTTCCGCCAAAAATATTATTACGGCGATTAAGGCCAAAAAGACAATTAGTTTGGATCGTTTCCTTTACTCTTTGGGAATTCCTCAGGTCGGCGATCAAACCGCGATCGCCTTAGCGGAGCACTTTGGGGTTTTAGATAAAGTAAAGACGGCTTCCATTGAAGACCTGGTTAAAATAAATGATATTGGCGAAATTGTAGCGAAGTCGATCGCCGATTGGTTTGGAGATTTGAAAAACCAAGCTCTTTTGGAAAAGTTTAAAACGAAGGGGGTGCGGGTTGAGGTTCAAAAGGTTAATCGTGGAAAGCTTTTTGGCAAAACCTTCCTTTTCACCGGAACCCTCAACTCAATTTCCAGATTGGAAGCCTCAAATCAGGTCCGAGCCTTAGGAGGGAAAGTTGTTGCCGGGATCACAAAAGACCTAGATTATTTAGTCGCGGGCAAAACCCCCGGCTCAAAATTGGAGAAAGCCCGATCTATGGGGATAACAATTTTGGATGAGAACCAGTTTTCGGCTATACTTAAGTGAAGCTAAGGAGCGATTTATTAACTTTTGAGAATTTTTTATGAGAGGTAAAAAAGTGTTAAAAACTGTTGGAGTGGTTGTCTTGATCTACGTTCTGGGAATGACCGCTCTTATTTTCGGAAAGGGTTATTTGGCAGTGGCGCCTTCAGAATCGGAAGCAACCGAGGATATGGCCTATGGTATTAGAGTAAGAGCGACAACGTTGGTTCGCTATTATTGGAATCCGTTGGATATTTTTAGCAGTCCCAGCGTTGAAAATTCGGCCAGGTTGAAGAAGGCCCCAACCCGATAGCTAATTGTCAGGTTTCAGTTCCCAGTCATATTTAAAGGGTAAATAGTCTTGGGAGAGTCATCTTCCATATTTTTTAAATGAAACTAAAAAAGATTTTAAAATGGATTGGCATCGTTGTTCTAGCTTATTTTGTAGTTGCGACCCTCTATCTTCTGGGTAGCGGACGGCTAGTCGCGGTGCCATCGGAATCCGACGCGAGTGATGATTTCACCGTTAGGGGGGACGGCGTCATTGTGCCTAGAACCCCGAGCATCTTCAGGGTCGTATCTAATTTTACTCCTTGGGCTCTTTTCAATCAGAAAACTTCTCAGCCTCCCGTCCGAAGAAGATAAAATGAGAAAAACTTTTATTGCCATTGGGATAATCTTCGGGCTCTACGCCTTTTCTGGAGTCTTTTATTTCTGGGGGGCCGGCCGGTTTACGACCGAGCTAGCCCAATCCGACGCGAGTCAATCTTCCGGTAAACCAAGAGCTGTCAATTTGGAAACTCCCGCCTTTTTCCGGCCTCTGGAGACGATAATTTTTTCAGGAAAATAATCTTATGCCTCGACCCACGGTCGCCGATATTATGACAAAGGAGGTGGTAACGGCTTTCGCAGATGAGCCGGTGGTTGAGGTGGCGCGGCGAATTTTCGAACATAACTTTGATGGCTTGCCGGTCGTCGATATTGATCAGAGAGTTGTCGGAATTTTGACCCAATACGACTTAATCTCGAAGGGGACGGCTTTTCATATCCCGACCTTCATAAAACTGATGGAGCAACTGCCGGTTTTGAGTCAAGAGAAAAGTCAATTCAAGAAAGAAATTGAGCCGATCTTAAATCTGAAGGTCAGCGATGTTATGAATCACGATCCGTTAATGGTTCGGATCGATGAGAGCATTGACGCGGTTGCCAAGGCTTTTTCGGAGCATCATCGGGTTAACCCGATTCCCATTGTCGGTCCGGACAGGAAACTTAAAGGGATCATCAGTCGGCATGATCTGATCCAATTTTTAGTGGGCCCCAAGCCCGGCGGTGGGCGAGCCCAGAAATCGATCGATCTGCAGATCGAGGAATTTGTCGGTAATTTTGGGGATCAGTTTACGCTGACAACAAAAGCGCGGGCCCGGCACTGGCTTTTTTTCTCGATTCTTTTCGCGGTGGTTGGCTTTTTTGTCGCCTTCGCCTTCATTCTTCGATTTGTCGTTTATCAATAACCTAGGGCCCAAAAAGCTCTAGTGGCTTTTTGGGTTTCTTTGTGTTAATAAAGAGATAAATTCATGGCTTTTTCTAAGGAAGACATAAAGCATATTGCGGGCTTGGCGCGACTTCGCTTGACCGCCCAAGAGGAGGAAGACTACACCAAAGAGGTTGCTTCTATCCTTAATTTCGTTGATCAACTTCAGGCCGTGAAGACGGATAATATTTCTCCTCTGTATCAGGTAACGGAGATCGAAAATGTTTTGCGACCGGACGGGCAACCCTATCCGAGTGATCGAGTTAAAACTTCCGCTCTTGTTGATCTTGCTCCCGATAAGGATAAAAACTATGTTCGGGTTAAGGCGATTTTAAGTCGGAAATAAAATGGAATTAGCGAACCTAACGATTAAAAGGGTGCAGGCCGGCCTCTCAACCGGAGAATTCACGGCCACGGAGCTTCAGCAGGAGCTAGGTGATTTTGCTCGGCAAAAGGATAAAGACCTCCATGCCTTTTTAAGTTTTTCTGACCCGGAGGCTCAAATTCGAGAGGGTTCTTTGGCAAATGTGCCGATTGCGGTTAAAGACAATATTTTAATTGCGGGTGGAAAGACCACAGCGGCCTCAAAAATTTTGGAGAATTATGTCGCGCCTTATGACGCTACGGCGATTAGTCGTCTTCGAGTGGCGGGGGCCTGGTTTCAGGGGAAGACCAATCTCGATGAATTTGCCATGGGTGCCTCGACCGAGAACTCGGCTTTTGGGGCGACTCGGAATCCTCACGATCCCACCCGCGTGGCGGGGGGGTCCAGCGGTGGCTCCGCCGCCGCGGTGGCAAGTGGTCAAGCTGTTGCCGCTCTGGGTTCGGACACGGGTGGCTCAATCCGTCTGCCGGCGTCCTTTTGCGGAGTGGTGGGCCTAAAACCAACTTATGGGCGAGTCTCGCGGCACGGGCTTATTGCCATGGCTTCCAGTTTTGATCAAATCGGCCCGATTACCAAAACGGTTGAAGACGCGGCCATCCTATTGGCGATAATCGCCGGGCAAGACGAGCTTGATGCCACCTCGGCGCTCCAACCAATCGAGGATTATGAGGTTAGGCTGAGGGAGGGGGTCGTCGGCAAGAGAATTGGGGTGCCAACGGAGTTTTTTGCCGAAGGTCTCGATCCGGCGGTGGCCAAGGTTGTTAAAAAAGCGATTACTGAACTTGAGGCTTTGGGGGCGAGGGTTGGTGAGATTACCTTGCCCCATACTAAATACGCCGTGCCTACGTATTATATTTTAGTGCCCTCGGAGGTTTCGGCCAACGTTGCTCGATATGACGGTATAAAATACGGCCTTTCCGTGCAAAGTGAAAATCTTTTGGACACATATCTTGATTCTCGGGCGCAGGGGTTTGGCGCGGAGGTGCGCCGACGAATAATTTTGGGAACTTACGTCTTGTCTTCGGGGTATTTTGAGGCCTACTACGCCAAAGCCCAAAAGGTTCGCCGATTAATCAAGGAAGATTTTGATAAAGCTTTTGAAAATTTTGATGTGATTGTTGGCCCAACCGCGCCAACCCCAGCCTTCAAGATCGGAGAGAAGAGCGATCCCGTTTCAATGTATCTTCAAGACATTTATACCGCGCCAGCCAGTTTGGCGGGGATCCCAGCAATTTCGATTCCTTGCGGTCAAGTTGAAGGGCTCCCGGTGGGCTTGCAAATTATGGGTCGCCAATTTGATGAGGCAACGGTTTTGGCAACCGCCTACGCTTACGAACAAAGATAATATGGATGAATTTGAATTACTTTTTACGGACCCAAGCCAAAGTGTTCACCAAATTTTGGAGGGGGTTTATAAAAATTTTGATCTGGGTTTGTTCAGGTCAGACTTTTCTGAGGCAGCCACAGCCCTACCGGTGCAAGAGGCTCGGGCGGTTTTTGGTGGCGTTTTAACGACTTTGCAAATTGTCGGCGTTATCGTCACGGTTATCTTGATCGTTCTCTTGGGTTGGTTTTTGAATCGAGTCTTGAAGTTTAAAGAGCATCAACGAACTGTTTCGCCCAGCTTCGGTTCGGTCGAGGTGGCTCGAGAAAAAATTCAATCTCGTTGGGATGAGGTTCGGGATCATATTAGCTCGATAAGCGACTCGGAGTGGAAATTTGCTGTGGTGGAGGCGGACAAGTTGGTTGAGGATGCTCTTCGCCAAGTCGGTTTTAGCGGTGATTCAATGGGCGAGATCCTCAAGGGGATCGACAAGACCAAGTTGGCCAGTTTGCAGGGTCTTTGGGACGCGCATAAACTTCGAAATTTGATTGTTCATAATACGGATTTTGAAGTCAAACAAGCCGAGGCCCAATATGCCTTAAAACAGTTTGAAAAGGCTCTGACCGAAATCGGTCTTTTGTAGTTGATCTTTAAAAAAAGGGGGAAGGACACAATGCTAGGTCAATATCGAAAAGTTATTTTATGTGGTTGCCGATCCGTGGCCGAGATCGTTATCACCTTGAGGTCGGGAAGAAAAATCTCGGTTTGCCTTATTTGTTTGGTTCGGGTAAAGGCCAACAAAATTGCCATGACGGAGGCCGCCCCGGGCTTTAGCCCGGAGGTGGTCGCCAGAGACCTAATCAACCAGATGCCCGATTACCCGCGAGTGGGGGGCGGTGAAGAATGACGCCGGTTTGTTATCAGAACTGTCCCGAGGAGCCGATCTTCGAGCTTCATTTCGAAAATGGCGCCTGTGTTTTTGCTTGTGTTGAACACGCGGTGGGGGCGATTGTGGCCCGGCCGGCTAGCGAGATTAATCGCCAATCCTCCCCGCGGGTGGTGGCTTTCAAGGGGATAGATTCGGGGTTGTGGTTGGCGGAGCGAAAAAGGGCTCTGGAAAGGGGGCTTCGACTTCTTCCCTTGTACACTCCGGGGAAAGGCTTATTGTTACCCAAGGGGAGCTGATCTCCCCTTTTTGTTTACCTAAAGTTCATAAATAGGCTTGCCGAATTTAATAAGATTTAGTTTCTTTTCTCGCCGCCAGCCTTTAGTCTGAGCTTCCCGTTTCAGGGCGCTACTTCTGTCTTTGTGACTTTCCGTATACAAAACCTTTTCTACTTCTCTCGAACTCGTATAGTGTCCACCTTTGCTATCTTTGTGCTCTTGGAAGCGACGTTTAATATCTGTGGTGATTCCGGTGTATATTGTTCTGTCCTTGCATTGAATAAGATAAACGAAATACATGTAAGAATGAAAACATATAGAGTGCCCTTCGACAAGCTCAGGGTCATTCTCCGCGAAGTGCTTGCCATGAGCAAGCAAAAGCCAGAACGATGTTCTGGCTTTTGCGCGTCGAATGGTTGCGGGGGTCGGATTCGAACCGACGACCTTTGGGTTATGAGCCCAACGAGCTACCACTGCTCCACCCCGCGATCCGGATTGTTAAGGGCCTGAGTATTATATTATCTAAATTGATTTTTGTAAAGTTTCGGGTATAATAGCTAAGTCCTTCTAAATCTTTTATTTTGTGCTATTTTGTTGTCGGCGTAGCTTCCACCTCCGTCTAAAAGACTTCGGCGGACAAGTATCGAGAATACTTTAAGATTCTTGTTTGCCAAAGTCTTGTAGTAATGAGACTTTTAATGTCGGCGTAGCTCAGTTGGTTAGAGCGAAGGAATCATAACCCTTAGGTCGGAGGTTCGAATCCTCCCGCCGACACAAGGGTTTAAAAATTAAATAAATTGCCCCAATAAAATTGGGGGTGTAGCTCAGCTGGTTAGAGCGCCGCCCTGTCACGGCGGAGGTCGCGGGTTCGAGTCCCGTCACTCCCGCATATCATATCCGATGTGCCCTTGAGGCACATCGGATATGATACTTTGAGGCCAGACGGCAGACTCGAACGGCCGGAAGGATGTTTCCTCAGCAGAGGAAACCCTGAGGCCCGGTCCGGCGGTCTCGAGAAACGACGGTTTCGAGAGAACCGAAGGCGATGTCCCGTCACTCCCGCATATCATATCCGATGTGCCCTTGAGGCACATCGGATATGATACTTTTTGAAAAGAAAAGAAAGGAGAATGAGGATGAAGTTCAGACTAGAGTGGCAAAGGGGTCGGCATGCTCGCGGGATTGATCAGCTCGATCCGGAGTTGCCAATGTTTTTTGAGGCAGAGTCGAAAGAAGAGGCGATTGTCCTCGCCCTTGAAAAAATCCGGAAAGCTCTTGCCCTGGGGGAGTGGTGTCAGGGGGTATTGTTGTTTGAATCAGGCAAAAAAGAATCGGTGGCCGAGTTTGACTCGGGAAACACCTATAAAGATTTTTATCAAAATCTCGTCTCCCGTCCCTAATTATTCCAAGTCTCACCCAAGGTGGGGCTTTTTGTTGATTTTTTCCCTGTTTTTATGCTTGTTTTGGTAGCTTCATTTTGTTAGAATTGAGGAGAATGAAGGGTGAAATTTGGGGGATAATTTTTGCGACTTTAGGAGCTGTTTTGGGTCTTTGGGCGATTGTTTATCGGACTAATCCGGATTCGGCTCCACTTCTGATTCAAGGATTATTCTTTGTTTCGTTGGCACTGGTGATCTGGGGGCTGGCGACTCTAATCGGTTACTTTTCTCGCCGGATTTTCGCTCGAAATTTTAACTCAGTTCAAACTCTCTATCGTGCTTTTCGGCAGGGGTTTATCATCAGTTTAAGCGTGATCATTTTAATATTTATTCAGAAGATTCTCTAAAATGGGTTTAGCAGAAATAAAAAACAACGGCCTCCAAGAGATAGCTCAAGCCAAAGATTTAAAAGCTTTGGCCTCAATTCGAGTTGCGCTTTTGGGGCGCAAATCAGAGATGACCCGGTTTCTCAGAAGTCTGAGCCAGAGAACAGAGTCGGAGCGGCGCTTAGCCGGGGAGGAGGCCAACCAAGTTAAGGCCCAGGTCAGCAAAGCGCTTGAAATTAAGAAGCAAGAACTTTTAGAAGAAGCTACCCAAACGGCGGTTGCGAGTGAGAAAATTGATATCTCACAACCCGGCCAAAAAGTGGTTCGGGGCCATCTTCACCCGATAACCTTAGTTCGACGGGATGTGGAGCGGATCTTTAGCTCTATGGGTTTTCAATCTTTGGAAGGCCCCGAGATTGAAACAGAGTGGTACAATTTTGATGCGCTGAATATTCCTCGAAACCATCCGGCTCGGGATTTGCAAGATACCTTTTGGATTGAGCGCAAGTCAGATTCTCACGACTCTTATCTCTTGCGAACGCATACCTCGCCGATGCAGATTCGGTTTATGGAGAAACACGAACCGCCTTTCCGAATAATTTCTCCCGGGCGAGTTTTTCGAAATGAAGCCACCGACATGACTCATGAATTCCAGCTTCATCAGGTCGAGGGTTTGATGGTTGATCGCGATATTTCCTTAGCACACTTAAAGGGGGTGTTAGAGTTTTTCTTTTCAGAGTTTATCGGTTCGGGGACGCCAGTTAAATTTTCAGCGGATTATTTTCCTTTTACCGAGCCCAGTGTTGGCGTCCATGTCAATTGGAAGGGGAAGTGGCTTGAGGTGGCGGGGGCGGGGATGGTCAATCAAAATGTTTTCAAGGCCGTGGACTATGTCCCTCGAGACTGGCAGGGTTTTGCCTTTGGGATGGGGCTAGACCGGCTGACCATGCTTCGATATGGTATTGACGATATTCGCCATTTTACCCAAGGGGACCTTCGATTTCTAAAGCAATTTTAACTATGAAATTCTCCTATAACTGGCTAAAAGATTACGTTGGCCTGAAAGAGACCCCCCAAACGGTGGCGGAAGCTTTAACGATTCGGACCGCGGAAGTTGATGATTCCAAAACGACGGAAGAAGATACTATTTTTGATATTGATATTTTGCCCAATCGAGGCGATTTGATGTCGCATCAGGGGCTGGCGCGAGAACTCGGGCTGATCTTTAAGGCAAAATTGAAAAATATAGACACCCGCGTCGAGGAAAGCGACCAATCCGCAGAAGATTTACTTAAAATCGAGGTCAAAGAAAAAGACCTCTGCCCGCGTTATGCAACTCGAATAATCCAAGGGGCAAAAATTGGCCCCGCGCCCGATTGGCTCAAGGTTCGCCTTGAGTCGGTCGGCCTCCGATCAATTAATCTGGTGGTCGATGTTACCAACTTTGTTATGTTGGAACTGGGTCAACCGCTTCATGCCTTCGATTTAGAAAAAATCGCTGATAGGAAAATCATTGTTCGCTTCGCCAAGAAAGGAGAGCGAATTAAAATTTTGGACGAACAGAAAACGGCGGTGGCGCTTTCCGAAGAAATGTTGATTATCGCTGATGCCAAGGAGCCGATTGCGATCGCGGGGATAAAAGGGGGGTGGGACACGGGCGTTACCCAAAAAACGCAAACGATTGTTTTGGAGGGGGCGGTTTTCGATAGGGCTTCGGTTCGGGCCACCGCCAAAAACCTTGATCTTCGAACCGACGCTTCGATGCGCTTTAGCTATGGAGTCAACCCCGATATGACAGAAAAAGCTTTAAATCGAGCGGCGAAGTTGATCGTCGAGTTAGGGGGCGGGCAAGTTTTAAGAGGTCTGGTCGAGAGTTATCCCGCGCCGGCTAAAAGTTGGTTGGTTCGATTAGATTTCGAATATTTTAAATCGCTGACGGGGATTGATATCCCGATAAAAGAGGCCACGGGAATTTTAGAGGGACTTTTCGGGTCGGAACAAATAAAATTTTCAGATCAGACTTGGGAGGTTTTGGTCACGCCGGAGCGCTCTGATATTCAAACGCCCGAAGATTTGATTGAGGAGATTGCTCGAATCTATGGATATGATGAGATCAAGTCTCGGCCCCCAGTTGTGAGCCTCTACCAGGAAAAAAAGTTTGCTTGGCAGGAAGAACCAATGCGAGCTAGCTTGAAGGACGGGGATCTTTGGGATACGCGCGATACGATTCAGGCGACTCAGCGGATTAAGGACAGCTTGAAGCTTTTAGGGTTGAGCGAAATTTATAGTTATTCTTTTATCAGTGATCAAGAACGCAACGCCTTCCGGTTCGGCCAAAGTGTCGCGGTTATCAACCCGGTTGCCGAGCAGTACAAATTTCTTCGAGCCAATCTTTTACCCGGGCTTTTACGCGCGGCTCTCGAAAATCAGAAAAATTTTAAAGAGTTTGGTCTTTTTGAGATCGGGCGAGTTTTTAAACAGGAAGGCACTGAAATAAAAGAGAAGCGAGAGTTGGCCGGTTTATTTTTTTCAAGTCAATCGGAGCAAGAGGTTTTCTTCACCCTGAAAGGCTATCTGGAAGCTTTTTTAGAACAGCTTGGGTTGGCCGACTATCAATTTGAGGAGGGCGGGCTTGCTCCCAGCTTTCATCCGGGGAAGCATGCCTTAATCCAAATTAACGGCCAGTCGATCGGTGAACAAGGGATCCTGAATCCTAAAATTATTTTGGCTTTAAATATAAAACAGAAGGGTAATTTTGCTCTTTTCCGATTCGATCTGAGTCGTTTAATTGATGAACTTAAAGATGAAGTTGAATTTCAGCCGCTTTCAAGATATCCGGCCGTAACTCGAGACATCGCAGTCTTGGTTGACAATTCGATCCGGGTGGCCGATATTCTGAATCAAATTCAGGCGGTGGATCAGGAGGGGATAATTGAAGACGTTGACGTCTTTGATATCTTCGAAGATAATCCGAACTTAGAAATGGGGAAGAAGAGCGTCGCCTTTCACGTTATCTATCGTTCCTCTGAGCGCACCCTGACTGATGTGGAGGTTCGGGAATTAGACAAAGAAATAAAAACAGCACTGGAAGCAAATCTCCAAGCTCAAATTCGTTAAATTTTATTTATGGCAACAAAACAATCGAAAACGGAAGGCTACGACGCAAAGGATATTTACGTCTTAGAAGGCCTTGACCCGGTCCGAAAGCGACCCGGAATGTATATCGGTTCAACCGGTGTTGACGGGGTTCACCATTTGATTTGGGAGGTCGTCGATAACTCTCTCGATGAAGCCATGGCCGGCCACGCTAAGAATGTTTGGATCCGGTTCCTCCCGGGGAATCGGGTTGAGGTTCGGGATGACGGCCGAGGGATTCCGGTGGATATCCATAAGCAAACCGGAAAGTCGGCCCTAGAAACGGTTTTGACGACCTTACACGCCGGCGCCAAATTTGGGGGCGAATCTTATAAAATCGCCGGAGGCCTTCACGGGGTTGGCGTTTCGGTGGTTAATGCGCTTTCAACTTATCTGCGCGCCGAGGTTCGACGGGGTGGGTTTATTTATGAGCAAGAATATCAGCGGGGTAAGGCCAAAAAGGCCACGAAAAAAATTGGGACCACCCAGAAAAGTGATACCGGAACGACGGTGACCTTTGAGCCCGATCCAGAAATCTTTAATGATATTCGCTTTGATTGGAAGACGGTTATCACGCATCTTCGCCAGCAAGCCTATTTAATCAGTGGGGCCAAAATCGAGATTATTGATGAACGTCAGCCTATTGAGGTAAAAAGCAAGAAGGGAGATTACAAAGCTTTCCCAACCTTTACCTTTAAGTTTGAAGGGGGGATAGTCTCTTACGTGCGCTATTTCTTAAATCGAGGCGAAGAGCCAAAGCACGAAAATATTTTCTACACTCAAAAAGAAGAGCATGGGGTTATGACCGAAGTGGCCTTCCAATATACGGATGATCTTCAGGGCAAGGAGATGGGCTTTGCTAATAATATCCACACGCCGGAGGGCGGGATGCATATTACCGGTTTTCGAGCGGCCATCACTCGGGCTTTGAACGACTATGCTCGCAAGAATGGAATTTTGAAGGAAAAAGATGATAACTTAACCGGAGATGATATTCGGGAGGGTTTGACGGCGGTTGTTTCGGTTAAAATTCGAGAGCCCCAATTTGAAGGTCAGACCAAGGCAAAACTGGGGAATACCGAGGCTCGAACGGCCGTGGAGTCAATCCTTAACGCAGAAATACCAGACTGGTTAGAACGAAACCCGACCGATGCTCGAGCTATTTTAGAAAAAGTGCTTCTCGCTTCAAAGGCCCGATTGGCGGCCAAGGCCGCTCGAGATACGGTTATTCGCAAGGGGGCTTTGGATGGCTTTACTCTGCCGGGCAAATTAGCGGATTGTTCCAGCCGAAACCCCGCGGAATCGGAACTCTTTGTCGTTGAGGGTGACTCGGCCGGAGGCTCAAGTAAGCAAGCTCGAGATCGACGGACGCAGGCAATCTTGCCCTTAAGAGGTAAAATTTTAAATGTCGAAAAATCTCGAATTGATAAAATGTTGGCCTCCCAAGAGATTCGAGCGCTAGTGGTGGCTTTGGGGACAGCGGTCGCGGAGGAGTTTGATATTGAGAAACTTCGCTATGGCAAAATTGTTATCATGACCGATGCCGACGTTGACGGGGCGCATATTCGAACCCTTCTTTTAACGTTGTTTTTCCGGTACTTTCCGCAGATTATTGAGCAGGGCCACCTTTTCATTGCCCAGCCCCCACTTTACAAGATTCAGAAGTCGGGCAAGTCCTTCTATGCCTATTCAGATAAGGAAAAGGACTTGATTTTAAAAGATTTAGCTAAAGAGATTAAAATCAATCCTAAAAAGGACAAGGAAGGCCAAGAAAGTGGGGAGGCTTTGGATTGGGCGGTTTCCGGCTTAAGTCCAAAAGAAATAATCAAAGCCGAGGCAGAAGAAGAGGCGGTTGAACAAGAAGTAAAAGTAGCCGGGGTCTCGATGCAACGCTACAAAGGTTTAGGGGAAATGAATGCCCAACAACTTTGGGAGACAACCATGGACCCGGCCAGTCGGACTTTACTTCGAGTTGATATTGAAGATGCTCAACAGGCGGATGAAATCTTTGATATTTTGATGGGTAGTGAGGTTCTGCCCCGCAAGAAGTTTATTCAGACTCACGCCAAGGAGGTGAAGAATCTCGATTTTTAAAATCCCCGGATTTGACTAAAAGAGTGGTTCGGTGGTACTCTGGGGGTGCCCACGGGGGCTTTTTATAATAGAATTAAATTATACGCCATGGTTAAAATTAACCAATTTCTAAAAGAGGTTCGCGCGGAGTTGGGCCGAGTTAACTGGCCAACTAATCGTCAAACAACAAACTTTACTTTAATTGTTATCGGGATGAGCCTGTTTTTGGCGGTTTTTTTGGGCGCTTTGGATCTTGTCTTCGCTCGAGTTTTAACCAAACTTATCTAGATGGCCTATCAGGTAAAAACGAAAGAAAAACACTGGTATGCGATCCATACCTATTCGGGCTATGAGGATAATGTTTCTCGTAATCTAAAACAGCGAATAGAGTCCCTGGGCATGGAAGAAAAGATTTTTAACGTCATCGTTCCCAAGGAGAAAAAAATAAAAATCCGAGCCGGTAAACGAGATGTGATTGAAGAAAAAATCTACCCGGGCTATGTCCTAGTGGAGATGATTGTCGATGATGAATCTTGGTACGTTGTCAGAAATACTCCGAATGTGACCGGTTTCATTGGGGCGGGGACAATTCCAACCCCCCTGCAATCGGGCGAAGTCGAAGAGTTAATGGCCCGGATGAAGGTCGAGGAACCAAAGTATAAAATTGACGTAAAAATTGGTGATCAGGTTAAGATCGTTGACGGCCCCTTTAAAGATTTCGATGGTCGGGTTTCGGACGTTGACCCTCAAAAGGGCCGGTTAAAAGTTTTTGTGACTATCTTTGGCCGAGAAACCCCCGTTGATCTTGACTTCCTCCAAATTAAAAAGCTTTAATACTTAAACATGGCAAAACCAATAAAAACAAAATTCAAACTTCAGCTAAATGGTGGTCAAGCCGCGCCGGGGCCGATCGGCCCGGTTTTAGGCCAACACGGTTTAAATATCCAGGAGTTTATTGTAAAGTTCAACGATTCCACTCGAGATAAAATGGGTGATTTGGTCACGGTTGAGGTCACCGTTTACGAGGATCGAACCTTTGACATGGCCCTTAAAACTTCGCCGGCCGCCTTCTTACTGAGGAAAGCCGCCAAGGTTGAAAAAGGCTCTGGTGAGCCTAACAAGAATAAGGTTGGCTCGGTTACTAAAGCTCAAGTTCGGGAGATTGCCGAGAATAAGATGGCGGACCTAAATGCCATGGATCTTGATCAAGCCGCTAAGATTATCGAAGGCACCGCCCGCTCCATGGGCATAGAGGTGAAATAGTTGCAATTAGGGCTTAATTCGATATAGTACAGGCGACCATGATGGTCGCCTGTACTTTTGGAGGAAGATGATGCCCAAGCCACTCTATGTTGTTATTGAAGGAATTGATGCCTGCGGAAAGTCAACCGTTATCACCGGTTTGGTAAGCGAGCTTAGGTCCAAGTACACTTCGATTCTGCTGGCGAAAGAGCCGGGCCGAGACCGACAATGGGGAGCTAAAATCTACGAAGACTTGGCCGATAAATCGCCGAAGGCGCTTCATCGAACCGATCCGGAGGCCTTTCAATCCCTGTATGTCTGGGATCGTCGAGATAATCTTAAAATTGTTTCTGTCGCTTTGCAGGTCGGGGTGAGCTGTATCCAAGATCGTTCTTTTATCTCGACTTTCTGTTATGGTCACGCAAGTGGCCTAAGCTTTGAACGGATCCTTGCTTTACACAGAAAGTATATTTTCCCTGAATTACTTATCCCAGACTTGGCTATTGTGGTTAATATCCCGGCCTGGATGGCGGTAGAGCGAATGAGAATATCAGGCCGAGATCAAGATGGGTTTGAGCAAAAGATAGCTTTTCTGGAAAATGTCAGGAAGGCATACCTTGAATATTTCCCCCCATTTATTCGGCACTTTTGTTCCACAGATTTTAAGTATGTGATAGTCGATGGCGGTTTCCGACCGGAGGCAGTTCTCTCCGCGGTTCTGGCCGAGATCAATAAACTCCAATAAAAATGCCCCCAGTGGTGGGGGCTTTTGTTTTAAGAACATTCGACCAATTCTCAAACCGCGATTGGGGCCGGAATGTGAGGATGAGATTGATAGTTCACCATTTCGAAATGGCTTAGAGAAAAACCATCGATATCTCTAACGGTTGAGTCAATCAGGATACTAGGTAAATCAAAAGGCTTGCGACAAAGTTGAGTTTTGACTTGATCAAAGTGATTGCTGTAGATGTGACAATCACCCCCAACCCAAATAAATTCTCCGTACTCTAGGCTGCAAACCTGGGCCACCATCATCGTCAACAGAGAGTAGCTGGCAATGTTAAAGGGCACCCCTAAAAATAGATCACAACTTCGCTGATACATCTGGCAAGACAACCGTCCATTGGCCACATAAAACTGAAAGAGGAGGTGGCAGGGTGGCAGGCGCATATCTTCGATTAAGGCCACATTCCAAGCCGAGACGATCAGGCGTCGATCATCCGGCTTAGTTTTGATCCGCTCAATGATCATCTTGAGCTGGTCAATGGTGCCTCCACCATAGTCGGGCCAAGAACGCCACTGGGAGCCGTAGACGGGTCCGAGCTCGCCATTTACATCGGCCCAAGCGTCCCAGATATGGACGCCCTGATCGGTCATGGCCCTGATGTTGGTCTGGCCGGAGATTAACCAGAGGAGTTCAACAATGATTCCTTTTAGGAACATCTTCTTCGTCGTGACCAGAGGGAACCCCGCCCTCAGGTTAAAGCGCATCTGATGACCAAAAACGCTTCGGGTGCCGATGCCGGTTCGGTCACTTTTATCGATCCCGTTCTCTAATACGTGGCCCAGAAGATCGAGGTAAGGTCTCATTTCTTTTCCTCTCTTTTGTTAGTAAAGGGACTGATCTATGTTTATAAAAACGAAGAGATTTAGTCAACCTTTTGGGGCGTCGGGGGGAGCTTTTTTATTGAAAAAAACCATGCTACATTAGGGCTATGGTTTATCGGCCAACGATCGGATTGGAGATTCACGCTCAACTGAAAACCCAGACCAAGCTTTTTTGCCGTTCGATTAATAATCCTTTTGAAAAAGAGCCGAATTTGCACGTTTGCCCCATTTGCTTAGGTCATCCGGGGACGCTCCCGGTTTTGAATGAAGAGGCGCTAATAAAAACGGCAGTCGCCGGCGAGGCTTTAAATTGTAAAATTACCTCCCGCACTTTTTTTGAGCGAAAAAATTACTTCTATCCGGATATTCCCAAGGGCTACCAGATCTCCCAGTATCAGTCGCCGTTGTGTGAAAATGGCTATCTGGACATAAAAACTGAGACCGGAATTAAAAAAATCAGGATTACCCGGATTCACTTGGAAGAGGATACGGGCAAGCTCCTCCATAGTGAGGATGGCCAGTACAGCCTCGTTGATTTTAATCGAGCCGGGGTGCCCCTGATGGAGTTAGTGACCGAGCCCGATTTAACCAGCGGAGTCGAGGTGCAGGCCTTTGCCGAAGAACTCCGGTTAACGCTCCGATATCTCGGGGTCTCTGATGCCGACATGGAAAAAGGTCAGATGCGCGTCGAGGTGAATATCAGCATCTCCAAAGATGAAAATCTTGGGACAAAGGTGGAGATAAAAAATTTAAATTCGATCCGGGCCGCCGCCCAGTCGGTTGATTTTGAGATTGCGCGCCAAGCGAAACTGCTGGAGGCGGAGGAGTCGGTTGTCCAAGAAACTCGAGGCTGGAATGAGAATAAGCGCGAGACCTTTTCTCAGCGAGTCAAAGAGGGCTCGGCCGATTATCGTTATTTCCCCGAGCCCGATTTGCCCCCACTTAATTTGGGTGAGGATTTTATAAAAAAAGTGAAAGCTCGGATCGGGGAACTGCCTCGACAACGTCGAGACCGTTTTGCCAAAGAGTATCGTCTGGGCGGGGAGGCAATTGAAGTTTTAGTTCAGAACAAAAAACTGGGAGATTTTTTCGAACAGGTTTGCTCCGAAATGATCGCTTGGGATAAGATCGAGCACGCGCACCGCCCCGAGGAGGAGCACTATCCGGAACTTTTTAAAATTGCCAGTAATTTCTTAATAAATGATCTTCAGGCTCTTTTGGGGAGTGAGGAGACAACCTATTCTGATTTGAAAATAACTCCACATCATTTGGGGGAGTTTGTGGTTCGAGTTTTTCATAAAGAGATCTCTTCCTCTAACGCGACAACCTTGCTTGGGACGATGTTTGAAACCGGCCAAGAGCCCAGTCAAATAATCGAGGAACAAGATCTTGGGCAAGTTTCCGATCTGGCCGAGATTGAAAAAGCCGTTGTCGCGGTAATCGCGGAGAATGAAGTGGCGGTCCGAGATTTTAAGGCCGGCAAAGAAGCCTCTCTCCAATTTTTAGTCGGTCAAGTTATGGCTAAAACAAAAGGCAAAGCCGACCCGGGTTTAGCTCGAGATATAATCAAGAAGAGCTTGAAATAGATTATTTTTTAGTGCGGATCTCTTTGACGAGGGCAGTGATAAAGGCCGAGAGCTTTTGGGGTTTAATTTCTTTTTGGCCTTGTTTTCGAACGGCGACGGAGTCGTCTTTTTCTTCTTGATCGCCTAAGACTAAAACATAAGGGATTTTTTGGAGTTCCGCTTCGCGAACGCGCTTCCCCATGGTCTCGTTGGCGTCATTTAGCTCTAATCGAATGCCGTTCTGGACTAATTTTTCGGCCACTTTTTGAGCATATTTTTTATGATTGTCGCTGATGGGGATGATGACGACCTGAACCGGGGCCAGCCAAGTGGGAAAAGCGCCGGCTAAGTGCTCAATCAAAACAGCGGCAAAGCGTTCAAGGGCCCCCATAATGGCGGCGTGGAGCATCACCACGGATTCTTTCTCCCCCTTTTCGTTAATGCAAAAAAGGCCAAAATTGTTAGGCATGTTTCGATCAATTTGGAGGGTGGCCACTTGCCAATCTCGTCCCAAAGAATCAAGAGCGATGAAATCAATTTTCGGACCGTAAAAGGCGGCTTCGCCCACTCCGACAAAATAGTCCGCCTTACGTTCTTTTAGCCAATCCTTGAGATTGGCCACGGATTTTTCCCAAGTTTCTTTATCGCCAAGGTAATCAGCCATATTTTCGGGATCATGGACGGAGAGGCGGACCTTCAAGTCAAAGCCGAAAGTCTTATAAAAAGTTTCAACAATATCCCAGATTTTGAAAGCCTCTTCTTTGATTTGGGATTCTCGACAAAAAACATGGGCGTCATCTTGGGTGATAGCTCGAACCCGAGTCAATCCAGCCAACTCGCCCGTTTGTTCGTCGCGGTAAACCTTAGTGGTGGAGGCGTAGCGCTGGGGGAGGTCGCGATAGCTGTGCTGTTTTCGAGCATAAATTTGAGTGTGGTGGGGGCAGTTCATGGGTTTAAGGGCGAACTCATGGCCTTCACGAGTTTTAATTCGGAAAAGCTCATTACCAAATTTAGACCAGTGGCCGCTTTTTTCGTAGAGATCTTTTTTGGTTAGATGCGGGATATCAACGAGTTGGTAGCCCCGTTCTTGGCGGAGCTCCCAGACAAAATTATCTAAAAGATTTCGGAGAATCGTGCCTCGGGGCGTCCAGAGGGGCAGACCGGGGCCAACCAGATCGGAGAAGAGAAATAAATCCAAATCTTTGCCTAATTTTCGATGGTCGCGCTTCCGGGCTTCTTCTTGAAGGGTCAAAAAATTATCTAGTTCCTTTTTAGTTTCAAAAGCGGCCCCATAAATCCGAGTCAACATTTGATTTTTCTCGTCGCCTCGCCAATAGGCGCCCGCAAGGTGGGTTAGCTTAAAGGCTTGGGGGTCGACTCTTTTCATGCTTTCGACATGGCCACCCCGACAAAGGTCCCAGTAATCGCCGGATTTATAAAAGGTAACTTTTTCGCCATCTTTACTGAATTCTTCAATTAACTCTCGTTTATAAGGATTTTGAGGGTACTCTTTTTGGGCCTCTTGGGCGGTGAGGGCGTGTTTTTCAAATTGGTCCCAAGTCTTTAATATCTGGCGCATCCGGGCCTCAATCTTGGGGAGATCAGCTTCGGTAATGGGTTCTTTAAATTCGAAATCAAAATAAAAGCCGGTATCGATCGCCGGACCGATAGCATGTTTAGTCTCGGGCCAAAGCTCTATGACCGCGGCGGCCAGAAGATGGGCGAGGCTATGGCGGAGATTTTCTAGATTTTTTGAGGCGACTTCTTTTGACATGACCCAATCCTAGCAGAATGATTTTTCGGGCACAACGCTTTAAGCAATTGAGGCGATCGGGCGGACCTCGTCGCAGAGGAGCTTACTGACGCCGTCTTTGTCATTGAGCTTGCCCTTAACCACGACAATAGAATTTTCCTGCCAGATCTCCGGATTTTGCTCCAAAATATTGGGGAAGACGACAACCTCGACTTTAGAGCTCATGTCCTCAATCCAAGAAAAGAGCATTGGCCGACCGGTCTTGGTGATAATTCTTTGAACTCGGGTGACTACTCCGCCAATAGAGACAGCTTGCCCGCGTTGGCCGGAAGCTTCCTTGATGGAGACAACATTTTGGAGAGAAAGCTCGGCTTGGTAATCCATAAGGGGGTGATCGGAAACAAAGAGTCCCAAGAGTTCTTTTTCCCAGAGAAGTTTTTCGGAACGCCGGGCCGGTTCGGCCAACTGGAGTCGGAGAGGTGGGAGAACTCCCAAGGTGGCATCGCCGAAGAGACTTTCTTGACCACCGGCTTTGGCCCGCTGACTTTCTCGGGAATAGGCCAAGAGTTGGTCTAAGTTCTGGAGTAAAGTGGCCCGATCGTCAAAATCGTCCAGCGCGCCACAACGGATGAGACTTTCGAGAGATTTTCGATTTAAGTCTTTAGATCGAATTCGACTGATTAAATCTTCAATTGACCTGAAGGGGCCGTCTTTTTGGCGCTGACTGATAATTTCTTCGATGATATTTTCGCCAACATTTTTGATAGCGGTTAATCCAAAGCGAATTCTTTTCCCGGGGGTGACGGAGAATTTTGAAAAACTTTCATTGATGTGCGGAGCCAGAACTTCAATTTCCATTGACCGGGCTTCGTCAATCAAGAAGGCAATTTTTTCAATGTCATTACTGTGGGCGTTGAGAACCGCGGCCATAAATTCGAGGGGGTAGTGAGCCTTCAAGTAGGCCGTTTGATAGGCAATGAGGGCATAACAGGCGGCATGACTTTTATTAAAGCCATATTTCCCAAAAGGGATCACTAATTGCCAGAAACGATCCGCCACTTGTTTGGGGGTACCTTTCTTCTCGGCTCCTTTTTTGAAAATTCCTTCCTGCTCGTCAAGAAGTTTCTGAATTTTCTTCCCAACGGCTTTTCGCAAAGTATCCGCCTCAGCGAGGCTTAAGCCGGCCAGCTCGCGAGCGGCGGCCATGAGCTGTTCCTGATAGATCATAATCCCGTAAGTCTCCTTTAGAATCGGTTCCAAAGAGGGGTGAAGATAGACAATTTCTTTCTTACCGTGTTTTCGGGCAACATAGTCGGGGATAAGCTCCATCGGGCCGGGCCGATAAAGAGCAACCATGGCGATGATATCTTCCAACACGGTCGGCTTAAGCTCTCGGAGGTAGCGTTTCATGCCGGCCGATTCTAGCTGGAAGACAGAAGTCGTCTTGGCTTTTTGGAAGAGTTGAAAAGTTTTTTTGTCATCTAGGGGGATTTTATCAATATCGATCGAAACCGCATGGTTTTTCTTTATCGAAGCAAGGGCGTTTTCAATAATAGTTAAATTGGAAAGTCCCAAGAAGTCCATTTTCAAAAGACCCAAATCTTCAACAGCCTTCATGCCATATTGAGTGATAACGTCGTCTTCGCTCTTGGTTGAGCGTTGGACGGGAAGATAGTCGGTCAGCGGGTTTTTGGTGATAACCACGCCACAGGCATGGGTGGAGGCGTGGCGAACGACTCCCTCCAATTTAAGGGCCGAGTCAATCAGTTTTTTAATCTCGGGCTTAGCTTCATATTCAAGCCGAAGGTCGGTGATTTCAGTGATAGCTTGTTTTAGGCTATAGCCCATGGGAATTAATTTAGCGATTCGATCGCAAGTGTTGTAGTCAATACCCAGAGCGCGACCGGCGTCCCGGATACTACCCCGAGAAGCCATGGTTCCAAAAGTGATAATCTGGGCGACATGATCTTGGCCATATTTTTCCGTGACGTAAGCCAAAACCTCGTGGCGCCGCGCGTCATCAAAGTCCAGGTCAATGTCAGGCATGGAAATTCGAGCCGGGTTCAGGAATCGCTCAAAGAGAAGGCCGTATTTCAAGGGGTCAATGTTGGTGATATTCAGAAGGTAGGCAATGATACTCCCAGCTGCCGAACCCCGGCCCGGGCCGACAATAATGCCTTTGTTTTTGGCCCAGTTAACAAAGTCTTGGACAATTAACATGTAGGAGGCAAAGCCAGTTTTGGCGATAACATCCAGTTCATAGTCCAGTCGCTCGCGAACCTCAGGCGTTACTTCGGGGTAGCGTTTGGGGAGGCCCGCCTCACAGAGCTCTTGGAGGTAACTATCCGGTGTCTTTTGGGGCGGAACGCTATAATGGGGGAGATGATTTTTACCGAAAGAAAATTCGAGGTCAACCCTATCGGCAATTAGTTGGGTGTTTTCTAGGGCTTGGGGAACATCGGGGAGTTTTTTCAGCATCTCTTGAGCGCTGATGATTGAAAAATCGTCGTGTTTCAGGGTGAGGCGGTCGGTATCGTCGAGGCGATTTCCGGTTTGGACGGCGAGCAGAATATCATGAGCCTCGGCGTCTTCTTTGTAGACATAATGAGAATCATTGGTGGCCACGGTGGGGAGACCTAATTTTTGGGCTAGTTCAATTAGTTTCGGGGTAACATAATTTTGATCGGCAATATTCGGGTGGGCCTGGAGTTCGATAAAATAGTTGCCTTCCCCAAATATTTTCAAGTGTTCAATGGCGCAGTTTTCTGCCTCGGCGTCCTGCCCGTTTTTTAAAAGGCGAGAAAGCTGGCCGGCGAGACAAGCCGAGAGGCAAATTAGGCCCTCGCTGTGCTCGGCCAAAAATTTCTTGTCAATTCGAGGTTTGTAGTAAAACCCATCGAGGTGAGCCGCGCTGACAAGTTTGATCAGATTTTTATAGCCGATTTCATTTTTGGCCAACAGGACAAGATGATAACGATCATTGTTAATGTTCGTTTTGGCGAACATATCATTCTCGGCGACGTAAACCTCACAGCCGATTATCGGCTTTATCCCGATTTTGGTTGCTTTTTGATAGAACTCGATAGCGCCGTGCATGGCCCCGTGATCGGTAATCGCGCAGGCATTCATACCCAGTTCTTTTACGCGCCCCAAGAGACGATCAATTTGAGACAGACCATCCAGAAGCGAGTAGTGGGTATGAGTGTGCAGATGGATAAAAGATGGGGTCGTGCTCATATGGCATCAATTCTACCTTTTGGTCTTGCCTCACCGCAATCGCTAGGTTTGGGGATAACCCCTATTTTTATTGGTTTGACTTTGCAAAATAAATTTTTCGTGGTAGAGTGACGCTGTTATGCCAGTACCGAAGAAAAGACAAACGAAGGGGAGGCAAGGAGGCCGTCGGAGCCACATTAAGCTGAAACTTCCAAAGCTGGTAACTTGCGCTCACTGCAATCAGCCTAAATTTCCACACCGCTTGTGTCAGTCTTGCGGTTTTTATAATGACCGCCAAGTAATTGATCGAGTGGCGCAAGAGTTGAAGAAAAAAGAGAAAAGTAAAAACACTTAGCTCCCATGGCTTCTCGTCATCTTGCTCGAAGTATTGCCATGCAGGTCCTCTACGAGTGGGATTTTAAGGGTAAGAACGACAGCTTGATCCCGGAACTTGCCGAGCGGGATATTGAAGAGTTCGGCCCGGGTCTTAAAGATAAAGACTTTGTTTTTTCACTGATTAACGGCACAATTTCTCATATAACGGATATTGACGCCATTATCGAAAAGGCGGCCCCCCAGTGGCCGATCGATCAAATCGCCGCCGTTGATCGGAACGTCCTTCGTCTGGGGATCTTCGAGTTGTTGTTTGGGAACCGAGATGAGGTCCCGCCCAAGGTGGCGATTAATGAAGCAATTGAACTGGCCAAGAATTTCGGAGGTGATTCCTCGGGCCGGTTTATTAACGGTGTTCTGGGAACAATTTATCGAGAGATTGGTGAACCGGGTAAAAACGATGCGCCAAAAAATACCAAATCGAAGGAGACTGAGTTGAAACAAGAGGAATAATGGAAAATAAAGATTTGATCCAACTGGAGAATAAAATCGCTTTTGATTTTAAGAATAAAGAGTTACTTCTGCAGGCCCTTACCCACCGGTCCTATTTAAATGAGCATGGTGAATGGAAACTTGACCACAACGAGCGCCTCGAATTTCTGGGGGATGCGGTTTTAGAATTGGTGGTAACGGATCATTTATATCGAAACTACCCTAACCCGGAGGGAGAATTAACAAATTGGCGCTCAGCTATCGTCAATACGAAGATGCTCTTTGAGATTGCCGCGTCCCTTTCCTTAAATGAGTTTATTCTTCTTTCCAAAGGGGAGGAGCGGGACGGGGGGCGAGCGCGACAGTATATTTTAGCTAACGCCACGGAAGCTTTAATCGGGGCGATCTATCTTGATCAAGGCTATGATTCGGCGCGAGCCTTTATTGAGAAATTTATAATCACCCGACTGCCAAAAGTGATTGCGGAAAAACTCTATCGGGATCCCAAATCTCTTTTTCAAGAAGAGGCTCAAGAGAAAACGAGCCTAACACCCACCTATGAGGTTATTTCCGAATCGGGGCCCGATCACGACAAGGTCTTTGAGGTTGGAGTTTATTTAGATAAAGATTTAATTGCCACGGGGCGGGGAGCTTCAAAACAGGAGGCCCAGCAAGAAGCGGCCCAGGCGGCTTTGATTGAAAAGAGGTGGACCTAGTTGAGTTTTAATAGAAACTGTGTTAATTTGGGGCCCATGCTAAAAATGAGACTACAAAGAACTGGTCGGAGGGGGAAAGCCTATTTTCGACTTGTGGTTACCGAGCACACGACTCGACCGGGCGGTCGCTATCTTGAGCTACTGGGATCATATGACCCGCACGGCAAGGAGCTAAGGGCAAAAGAGGATCGAATCAAATATTGGGCGGGGAAAGGGGCTAAATTTTCACCAACATTGAATAACTTGTTAATAAATAAAGGAGTTATTCAGGGAGAGAAAGTTAAATCATGGCGAGCCCGACCCTCTCGAAAGTCACCCGTAGCCGAACCAGAAAAGCCGATTACCGCCTCGGCGTCTCAGCCGGTGGCCCCCCAAGAGGAGGCCCAAGCCGAATCGGTCCCGGATGATTCAAGCACTCTAGGCGAGCCAAAAGATGAACCGAGTGAACTAAAGTCGGCAACCCCGGCAGATAATTCGACAGTTGACAGTGACTAATTCATTATCTAAAATAATCAACAGTTTAAAACTTTTGAAAATGGGATGTCCCTTATCTAGCTCGATTGAAAAAGGGTCTTCCTGTCGATGCGTATGGCAAATGAACAGCAAGACAAGGAGTTCGTGGAATTTGTAGTTAAAGCGATTGTAAACCATCCGGATGAAGTGAGGGTGGATCGGACAGTTGATGAAATGGGGGTCCTCCTTTCGGTAAAAGTAAATAAGGAGGATATGGGTTTACTAATTGGTCGGCAAGGTTCGACGGCGCGAGCCATTCGGACCCTGACTCGAATTATCGGGGTTCGGCATAATGCTCGAGTTAACCTCCGGATTGAAGAGCCCGAGGGGAGTGAACGGCCGCCAATGAATATGCCTAAGAATGTCGAGGATGTTGTCGGCGAACTGAACGTCTAAAATATAAATTGAAGATAACTGTCAGCGCCGCCACTTCTATGGCGGCGCTGTGGTTTTGGAAAATATGCGCTACGACGTAATCTCAATTTTCCCGGATATTTTTGAGGGCTTTAAGCAGGAGTCTATTTTGGGCAAGGCTAAAGTTAAAAAATTACTGGAGATGAATTTTCATAATTTAAGGGACTGGGGGGAAGGGAAACATAAAACTTTAGATGATATTCCTTTCGGGGGCGGCCCAGGCATGGTTTTAAAAGTTGGCCCGATCTTCAAGGCGGTTGAGACAATAAAGAAGAAATCAAAATTAAAACGTCGGTGCGTTATCCATTTTTCGCCCCGGGGAAAACTTTTCACAACCAAAGATGCCAAACGGTATGCTCGATATTACGACCAACTTATTTTTATCTGTGGTCGGTATGAGGGGGTTGACGAGCGAGTTGCTCAGCATATTGCCGATGAAACGATTTCGATTGGAGATTTTATCCTTATTGGTGGTGAGGTGGCGGCGATGGCGGTGATGGAGGCCACCTCACGGTTTATCCCCAAAGTTATTGGTCGACGGGACTCGGTTCAAAAAAATGATCATGCTCAATACACTCGACCGGAGGATTTTAAAGCTTTAAATAAGAAGGGGCTTGTCCCAAAGGTCTTAGTTTCAGGGAATCACAAGGCAATCGCGGCGTGGCGAAAAGATCATGAGAAAAAAAGTTAACCCCCATTTTGATTTAACCTTCAATACTTCAATTAAAAATAAAAGCTTTGGGACTTCTTTTTTTGAAGATAAATTTTTGCGGGTTTTGAAGATTTTAAAGTTGGGCGGGAAAGAGACGTTAACCTTAGGAGTTCATCTTGTTGGGCGGACGCGGATTCAATCTTTGAACTATAATTTTCGGGGAAAAAATAAACCGACTGATGTTTTATCTTTTCCGATTAAAAATAATCCGATGGTTCAAACAAACCAGTGTGGTATAATTGACTTCGGTGATATTTTCATTTCTTTTCCGATTGCACAAAATCAGGCCAAAATAGAAGGTCAAAAGCTAAGTGATCAATTGGCCCTCCTTTTTGTCCATGGTCTCCTTCACCTGTTGGGTTTTGATCATGAGCGATCTCCTGAAGGAGAACAAGAGATGATCGCCCTCCAAAACAAAATTATTAAATTATTGAGAAAGACAACTAATTAAGATGAGCCAAAACAGTATTATCGCCGGAATAGATGTTGGGAATGCGCGGGTTAAAACCGTTATCGCCGATATTGATCGTGATTCCGGGCACCCGCACATTATTGGGGTGGGGATTAGCGAGTCTTCCGGTCTGCGCAAAGGAATGGTCATCGATATGACCGAGACCATTCGGAGCATTAATGAATCAATTAAATTGGCGGAGTCGATGTCGGGGGTCAAAATAAAGGAGGCCTACGTCTCTATCAGCGGGCTCCATGTTCGGAGTCAAATCTCTCGAGGGGTCATCGCAGTTTCTCGAGCGGACAATGAAATTTCTCAGAATGATATCGGTCGCGTTATTGACGCCGCCTCCACGGTCAGTCTGCCCCCCAATCGAGAAAAACTTCATGTCATCGCCAAGCAGTTCATTATTGATGGACAAGAGTATGTAAAAAATCCCCTAGGAATGAAAGGGGTTAGAATTGAGGCGGACGTTTTGATAATTGATGGTCTTTCGCCCTATATTCATAATATCGCCAAGGCTATAAACGAGAACAATGTTGAGGTAGTTGAGTTTGTTTTCTCACCCCTTGCTTCGGCTTTAGCTATTTTAGATAGGAATCAAAAAGAACATGGCGTCCTAAATCTTGATATTGGGGGCGGAGTTTCAACCCTGTCCTTTTTTCGAGAGGGGGATTTGGTCCACACGGCGATTTTACCGGTGGGTTCTCGGCACATTACCAATGATCTGGCTATTGCTTTAAGAACTTCAATGCCGGTGGCGGAGAAAATTAAATTGAAATATGGGCACGTCACGAAGGAGAAGATCTCCAAAAAAGAGGAGATTGATTTGTCTGAGGCTCTTGGGGACACAGAAGCCGTTTTTTCTCGGGAGGAGTTGAATCAAGTTATTAAAGCTCGAGTTGATGAGATAAATGAGATGGTCAGCAAAGAAATAAAAAAACTCGGGCCAATTTCAATAATCCCGGCCGGAGTGGTTCTCTCGGGTGGCGGGGCCAATCTTGCTGGGCTGGTTAATTTTTCAAAAGAAGCTCTGGGGTTGCCGATTCGACTGGGTTCTTATCAAAGTTTTGAAGGTATGGTGGATCAAATCAAAAACCCCGCCTTTGCCGTTGCCGCGGGCTTGATCCTTTGGGGGCTCGAAAACAACTATACCGGTTCGAGCGGCGGTTCTTTTGGTGGCGGAGTCAAGCTTTTCAAAGGAATTACGAACTGGGCAAAAAACTTTCTGCCCTAGTTTTTTAACGATTATCCACATGTTTTCCCAAGGCCGGGCCTATTTATATTGCGCTTCGAAAATCTTTATGCTAAGACAGGGTTACCAAACTTTATGGCTCAAATAAAACCACAATTTGAAACCTTTGCCCGAATCAAAGTTGTTGGAATCGGGGGCGGGGGCTCCAATGCTCTCCAGCGAATGATTCAGGCCCGGATTAAGGGAGTTGAGTTTATCGCCATAAATACTGACGCTCAGGATTTACATAAATCGGATGCCCCCACGAAGATCCACATCGGCAAAAATCTTTCCCGGGGCTTGGGGGCGGGAATGAATCCCGAGGTTGGCCGTCAAGCGGCTATTGCCAGCAAAGAGGAGATCCAAGACGCCTTGAAGGGAGCCGATATGGTTTTTATTACAGCGGGTCTTGGCGGGGGCACCGGATCTTATGGCTCATCTATCGTCGCCGAAATTGCCCGAGATGTCGGGTCTCTGGCGGTTGGCGTTGTAACTCGCCCATTTTCTTTTGAAGGTCGCCAGCGAAATCAAATTGCCGAAAGTGCCTGGAATCGACTTCGAGATAACGTTGATGCTTTAATCACCATCCCGAATGATCGCCTCCTTTCCGTTATTGATCGTAAAACCCCGATTATGGAGGCCTTTTCTATCGTTGATGATGTTTTGCGACAGGGCGTGCAGGGAATTTCCGATCTCATCACCATCCCGGGGATTATCAATGTTGATTTTGCCGATGTAAAGGCGGTTATGGCCAATTCGGGCTCGGCTCTCATGGGGATAGGTCGGGCGACGGGAGAAGACAGAGCGGTTGAGGCGGCCAAACAGGCGATCAACTCACCGCTTCTTGACGTTTCTATTGAGGGGGCCCAAGGGGTCTTGTTCAATGTTTCTGGCGGTAATGATATCGCTATGGCCGAGATTAATGAAGCGGCTAAAATCATCACGGAGAACATTGATCCTGAGGCGAAGGTTATCTTTGGAGCGGTGGAGAGTGAAAGTTTAAAGAAGGGGGAGATCCAAATTACCGTTGTGGCCACCGGTTTCGAGACCTCAGTTTCTCCGCGGCAATCGACCGTGGCCGGGGTTTTTGATGCGCCCCAGCAACAACATTCAACCTCGACGGTCAGTAAATTTATGGAAGAAGATCAGTCTCAGACGGATAAGAATCTTGAGGTAATCGATGATGAAGAAAGTGATCAGCTTGATATCCCCGCCTTTATTCGAAGAAAAATGAAGAACTAGGATTCTGCCGAACGGATCTTAAAAAACGATCCCGCCATTTTATTTCAGAAATAATGGGGGGTGTTTTTTATTAGACAATAAATTAGTTATCAACAGTTGCCCCAAGCTTCCAGTTCTCTAAAATAGATTCATACCATGGAACAAAATCCAACCTTTGAGATAACTCCGCCCACGCCAACGGTTACTCCTCAGACCGAACATCCACTCACGAACGGTCGTGTCCATTCGCGTCAGGGTTTGAACTGGCCCCGATCCTTTGGTCAGGGTGATCCTTATGCGGATATCAATTGGGAGCGACGCACCGCTAAGATTGTTAAAGGCGAGGGGCAGGTGGTTTTTGAACAAAACGATGTCGAGGTCCCGGATTTTTGGTCTCAGACAGCCACCGATATCGTGGCGTCCAAATATTTTCGAGGGCGATTAGATTCACCGGATCGAGAGTGGAGTTCCCGGCAAATGGTTGATCGTGTGGCTTTGGCTATCGCCAATTGGGGCCTTGAGGATGGCTACTTTTCTAGTCGGCAGGATTTTGAAAATTTTCGAGACGATCTTCGCTATATTTTAATTCATCAAATAGCGGCCTTTAACAGTCCGGTCTGGTTTAATGTTGGGACTAAAGAACGACCGCAGTGTAGCGCTTGTTTTATCCTTTCTATCAAAGATTCTATGGATTCCATCTTGGAGTGGGGCCGGCAAGAGGGCGTTATCTTTAAGGGCGGTTCGGGCTCCGGAGTGAATCTTTCCGCCTTGCGCTCCTCTAAGGAACAACTTTCGGGTGGGGGTTATTCTTCTGGCCCAGTCTCTTTCATGAAATTGGGTGACGGGGTTGCCAACGCCATTAAATCGGGCGGGACAACTCGGCGAGCCGCCAAAATGGTAGTTTTAAATGTTGATCATCCGGATATCAAGCCGTTCATTTATTGTAAGCAAGAGATTGAAAAAATAACCAAGATTCTTCAACAAGCCGGCGTCGAATCTTCGATTGAGGCGTCGATATTTGATCCCTACACCCTCTTGCCGTATCAGAATGCCAACAACTCGGTCCGAGTGACCGATGAGTTTATGCGCGCGGTGATCAACGATGAAAATTGGGATCTTAAAGCGGTTACGACAGGCGAGGTTCTGGAAACGGTTCGAGCGCGGGAGATTATGGATTGGATTGCCGATGCCACTTGGAATAGTGCCGATCCGGGGATGCAGTACGACACCACAATAAACCGATGGCACACCTGTCCCAACACCGGCCGAATCAACAGTTCCAACCCTTGTTCAGAGTACATGCATATCGATGATAGCGCCTGCAATTTAGCCTCAATAAACTTAATGAAATTTTTAGAAAATGACGGCTCTTTTAATGTTGAGCGGTTTAACAAGGTCGTTGACACCGTTATCTCGGCCCAAGAAATGCTCGTCAGCCGCTCTTCTTATCCGACCGAAAAGATTGCCCAAAATGCCGAAGATTATCGCCAACTGGGTCTGGGCTATGCCAACCTTGGGGCATTGCTGATGAGTTTGGGATTGCCCTACGACTCGGATGGGGGTCGGGCCGTGGCCGGCGCGATTACCTCACTTATGACCGGCCGAGCCTATCGCCAGTCGGCTATTATCGCTCGGGAAGTCACGGGGCCGTTCAACGGCTATCGGAAGAACGAAGCGCCTATGCTCAATGTTCTAAAAATGCACCAAGCGGCGGCCCAAGATTTAAACAAAGTCAGTCGAGAGGGGGGCTTAGCAAAAGACGAGCCGTTGTTTTTGCAAGCGGAACGAGTTTGGGATGATGTTGTCCAAATTGCCGGAGAACAGGGCGTTCGAAATTCTCAGGCCACGGTTTTAGCGCCAACCGGAACGATCTCGTTCTTAATGGATTGCGCCACGACCGGAATTGAGCCTGAGTTGGCCTTGGTCAAGTATAAAAAACTGGTTGGAGGTGGGACGCTCAAGTTGGTTAATAATCAAGTTGACCGAGCCTTAAAGAATTTAGGCTACAACGAGTCAGAGGTTAAAGAAATTGGCAAATACATTTTAGAAACCGATACAATTGAAGGGGCGCCGGGCTTGAAAGAGGAGCATCTTTCGGTTTTTGACTGCTCCTTCAAGGCCCAAAACGGCAAGCGAACAATTGACTATATGGGTCATCTTCGAATGATGGGGGCGGCTCAACCCTTTGTCTCAGGGGCGATTTCCAAGACGGCCAATTTGCCTGAAGAGGCGACTCGAGAAGATATTTACAATGCTTATATTGAAGCCTGGAAACTTGGTTTAAAGGCGATTGCCATTTACCGTGATGGCAGTAAAACGGTTCAACCGCTGAATACCAAGCGGGATGATGCCAAAATCGAACGAAAAGGAACCTACACTCGAATCAAACTTCCGGATGTTCGTCCGTCAATTACCCACAAATTCTCAGTTGGCGGGCACGAGGGCTATTTAACGGTTGGTCTTTATCCGGAAACGAAAAAGCCGGGCGAGACTTTTATTACTATTGCTCGAGAGGGGAGCGTTGTTTCTGGGCTTATTGATACCATCGCCACGCTCATTTCCGTTTCCCTTCAGTCGGGCGTACCCTTGGCAACGATTGTCAAAAAATTCAAAGGGATGCGCTTTGAACCTATGGGGCCGACTAATAACAACGACATTCCCTTTGCCAGTTCGATTATCGACTATATTGTCACCTATTTGGGTCAAAACTTCCTCAGTCCCGAGGAGAAGATGGAGGTCTTTGGAATACCTTATGAGAGTGAGGCAACCGAGGAAAAGCTGGATCTGCAAGATCTCAAAATCGGCTCGACCCCGTCGGTTCCATTTGAAAAAGCAAACTCCAGAGTTAACCCCAAATTTGCCACCGTCGCCGAGACGGACGCTCCCCCCTGTGTGGAGTGCGGAACGTTAATGGTTAAAGCCGGAGCCTGTCATACTTGTCCCAACTGTTTTGCCACAACGGGGGTTTGCAACTAGTTCTTTCCAGAGGAGGAGAACTTGAATTATCCAGAATTTGGTCAACTTTTTCAGCAGTTTCAGGAGCGCTCGGGGTGTTCCGATTGTTACTTGGCTTTATTCTCCGGTCTTCGGGCCAGCCTGGAGGAGATAAAGCATGGCCGAGGAGAGCTTGATTTTAGAACTCTTGAGGCAATGGCGGAGGCTTTGGGCTTATATGAATTTGAGCTTCAGCAATTATTGGAAGCCGGAGAGGTTCATTGGCCAAATTTTCGAACCACTCTTTTCCTGAGGTTTAGTCTTCGGTCCCCGTCTCGAGTTACCAAAGCCGTTCTCCCAGCTCAGCTCGTTTTTGATTTTTAGTCCCGGCGGGCAGTCGGGGCTTTTTGTTTGGTCTATAATAAAAGTAATGCATCGATCGGAGGTATTTTTCTATGGCTTGGTTGCCTTTCTAGGGGGCATTTTGGGGCAGTCGATCGCTAACTTTGGATCGACCTTCTGGCTGATAATTTTAGCTGTTAGCTTAGCCGGTTTGGGCTTATTCTATAACAAAATTCTGGCCAAAAAATTGAGCCTTATTTCCTTTTGTATCTTTTTTGCATTGGGGGGGTTGTGGCTCCATCGAGCTCAATCGGTAGTCAGTCAGTTTCCGGCAGAGGGGCTTTCGGAGGTTGAGCTAATCGGCTATGTGGCGAGTGAACCAAAGTTTTCGGGGCGAACTCAGGATTTTACTTTCCAGCCCATTGCCCGGAAGCAAGGCGACGGATTTTTTGAATTTCGAGAAAAAATTTTAGTTCAGGCCGACCTCTTTCCCGTTTATCGCTGGGGTGACTTTATGCAATTGAAGACCGATCTGGGCCCTTCTGAAAATTTCTCTGATTTTGATTATGTCGCTTTTTTAGCCCGACAGGGGATCTTCCAAATTTCTAAAAGTCCGAAAATCTTTCCCCTTTCAAATTTAGAGTTAAATCTTTTTGAGAATTTTAAAGTCAAATTATTAAACAGGATATTTTTAGTCAAAGCTAAATTTGAGGCCAGTGTTCAGCAAGTGGTGGTTGAGCCGAACGCCGCTTTTATCAATGGTATTCTTTTGGGGACGCGCTCAAAAATACCCGAGGCTCTAATCAACAATTTTGCCCAGACCGGCCTAACCCACATCCTAGCGATTTCAGGCTACAATATCACTATTATCGCTTGGGTTTTTCTGGCCTCATTTTTAATCTTCTCTCGACGGCAAGTAGCCGTTTTATTTTCCTTAATTGGGATTATTCTCTTCGTAATTTTGACCGGGGCGTCAGCCTCCGTGGTCCGGGCCGGGATTATGGGGGGATTGATTCTTCTGGCCACCTCCGTTGGGCGCCAGTATGATTATAAAATTTCTTTGGCTCTAGCCGGGGCCTTCATGGCCTTCCAGAATCCCTATATCCTAAGATTCGATATCGGTTTCCAACTTTCTTTTTTAGCCACCGTGGGGATTTTGTATTTCTCTCCGATTGTTCAAGAACGGCTTATCTGGCTACCCGAACGGTTTCGCTTTCGAGAAACGGCTGCCATGACTATCTCGGCCCAAATTTTAGTTTTACCCCTAATTTTACATTATTTTAATTTTTTTTCGGTGGTCGCTCTGCCGGCCAATCTCTTAGTCTTACCGCTTATCCCCAGCTCCATGCTTTTTGGCTTTCTGGCCGGGATAGCTGGCCTTATATTTTATCCGCTCGGCCTAGTCTTGGGCTGGTTGGCTTGGCTCGTGACTTCTTTGGAAATCGCTATAATTAGGTTACTGGCGGCCTTGCCTTTCAGTGGTTTAGAGCTTAGTTTCCCGTGGCCCTTGGTGGCGCTGGCCTACGGTCTAATCTTCTTCTGGTTTTGGCGGTTCCAAATAAACACCGAGAAGCCCAAGTTAATTTCTTATGAGTAAGCGAAGTCAATTTCGATACATTGGTGGGGGCGTATTTTTTCTGCTCTTAATCATTTTTCTCGTTTCCGTTATCCAGCCCAAGGGGGATGGTCGACTCCATGTCTATTTTTTGAATGTGGGTCAAGGCGATGCTATTTTTGTCCAGTCACCAACGGGTCATCAGCTTTTGATTGACGGCGGTCCCGATTCGGCAATTTTAAGTGAACTGGGAGCGGTGATGTCTTTTTTTGATAGAAAAATTGACCTGGTTCTTTTGACTCATCCGGATGCTGACCATCTGGCGGGCTTGGTGGAAGTTCTAAAGCGCTACCAAGTTGAAGCTGTTATTGAATCGGGCGTGAAATGCCAAACCAGCCTTTGCCGGGCTTGGGACAAAGAGATCCAGGAACGAGCTCCAAAGGTTGTCTTGGGGAATTTGGGGGATCAAATTGATTTGGGGGGCGGGGTTATTTTAAAGATCCTGAGCCCTTTTTCCGAGATTGCCGACCAAACCTTTTCGAAGGTCAATAATACCAGCCTAGTTACGCGACTGGAGTATCGGGGCCAGTCGGTTTTGTTAACGGGCGATATTGAGGGGAGTATTGAGGACAAGCTGGTTATCAGCCAATCGGCGATTGATGTTGATTTTCTAAAGGTTGCGCACCACGGGAGTAAAACATCTTCTTCGGTTGATTTTTTAAGAGCCACTTCACCCTTGACAGCTTTTATTCAGGTAGGGTCGGAAAATCAATACGGTCATCCGACCGCAGAGATTTTAAATCGCCTCGAGCAAGAGGCGATTGAATATTATCGTAACGATCTTTCCGGGCGGATTGAGTTGATTTTATCCGACCAAGATTATGTGGTTAAAACTCAGCGTTGATTTTTGAGAATCTCGGCAACCTGCTTTATAAAAGATACGGCAACCGGCGCGGGGAGAAGGCTATAGAAACTTTCTTTGCCGACCCGAATCTCCCAAGGGCTTTCCAACATCTCAACTTCTTTATCGGCATTTAGGCGATAGCCATAGGCTGGGGTAATCTCATAGGCGTCAACATACTGTTTGGCCTTATTAACGGGGATAGAGTTTCGGAGAAGAACCTTGGGGACACCCTGAATCCCGAGGAGTTTTTCCATAACGCTGTGATCGGTGTTGACGCGCTCGCGGATGTTCTCGATTCCAAATTCGTCGCCTTCTTTAGTGACCATTCGGCTATCCTTACAACTCTCATTATCACAAATTAGATAGAAAGATTTTTTGCTAGGATCATAGCCGGCCCGCTTAGTTCGCAGAAGTTTCAAATTTCGAGGGGTTTGACAGTTTGGGCAAATGACCCGGGTTTTCATGCGCTCGTCGATTATCTGTTCGGGAAGATCAATGAAGACCAAGAAATCGGGATCCTCTCGATAGCCCATGATCGAGCGCAAAAAGAGCGAGAAGGCGATCTGATCTAGATTCCGCGGGAAACCATCGATAAAAACGGCCTTACCTTGAGCTTGATCAATCTCCCTTTCTAAAAGGGCCAGAGCGATCTCCGTTGGCAGAAGCGTTTTTGTATCGCGACCGGAGATAACATCAAGGGCCTGCTTAATTGAAATAAATCCGCGATAGCGATTCTCTAGAAACTTTTCTAACTCCTTTTTGCCCGCCTTTGTCCCCAGATCATGATGGGCTTTGCGGATGGCATCGCCGATGGAGACATGAGCAATATATTTATCGCCGATAGCTTCTTTAAATAACTTGGAGTAGGTTCCTTTCCCGGCACTTTTTTTACCCAATAAAATCCCGACGAAGGTATTTCTTTTAAGATAATTACGGATGAATTTTATTTCTTGGCCGGCCTTGGCTTCAAAATATTTCTTTCGCGATTTAGGGTCTTCTAAATTGAATTCACCGCGGATGCCGGCAACTTTCGTCTTAAATAGCGGGAAGTTGAAATCTTTTTTCATAGTTAGAGGATTTTAACAAAGTTTTCCCAGTTTTCAAATTAATCGGCAAGTGGTAACCTAAGAGGGTAGATCCCAGCACTGTGCGTGAAAGGTTTAGGACAATTCTTATTCATCGGGAGCTTTACATTCCTGTGTCTCAGCGAGGTGGTCCTCACTTCAACGCGGCGGTAGGTGCGAGCACCCACCTGGAATAGAGCTAAACTTTGAGCGCACAGTCCTGGGATTTAAACATCCGCCTCTTAGGCGGATGTTGTTGATTTCGAGAGATTCTTGGTTTGAGTTTTGATGCAAGAAGTGCAGATTTTCATTCGTTGACCGTCAACCTGAGCCCACTGGAGATTGGGGAATTTTCGGTATTTGTGGGTGGGGTTGTAATTTCCACGTAAAAGTTTCCGCTTAGTGGCGATCATGGATTTTTTCCCACATTGACTGCAACGCGTGGCCATAATGTAGATTACTTTAACGTTGGGCCAATCTAACACACAATAGTAATTTTTTCAAATTTATTTGACAGATACGCTTTTTAAGTATATATATTCTAAAATAGATTGATGGAGGTTCCCATGCTACTTAGAAGGGTTTTCGGGAGTTGGCTGGTAGCTATCTCCTGGTTGGGTCTCGGTATTTCAGGAGTTTCTTCATTTTTCATCTTTCAACCTGATCTTAAAAATCTATTGATTGGGTTGGCCCTGTATCTTCTCGGCCAGCTTTTCTTCCTCCCGCGGTTTTTGTTTCCGGAGGAAGGTTCGGGGGCAGAGAACCTAGACCGCCTTTAGGGGTGGTCTTTTTATTATTTCTAATTTTTTTTATTTTTGTGCTAGACTGCCCTTAATATGGGTAGTTTGCTTATTGTTTTCCAAATTCTCGTCCTTCTCTTCTCCGTGGTTATCCATGAGGTAGCTCACGGGGCGATGGCGCTCAGCCTAGGAGACCAGACGGCCAAACGCTTGGGCCGGCTGACTTTAAATCCAGTGGTGCATTTGGATTTGGTCGGCTCGATTCTATTGCCGATTTTTCTCTACATTATCAGTATGGGCGGTTTTGTTTTCGGTTATGCCAAGCCTGTACCTTATAACCCGTTGAATTTGCGGGATCGACGCTATGGGCCGGCCAAGGTGGCAATCGCCGGCCCCCTGGCCAATATTATTGTGGCTTTAATCTTCGGCTTGGCTCTTCGTTTCTTGCCGGCCGGCCTGACCCTTTCCATCATCCCCCAGCTCTTCGCCCTGATCGTTTTTATGAATCTTCTTTTGGCTATCTTCAACTTAATTCCGATCCCGCCCCTGGACGGCCATTGGTTGCTCCTAACTTTTTTACCCGATAGCCTCCATCACTTCAAGCAGGCCTACCTCCAGTATGGAATGATTCTTTTTATCTTCGCCCTCTTTTTTATTTTCCCGACTATTCTCCCGGCGGTGACCGGCCTCTTTCGGCTTATTGTCGGTGCGCCAATCGATTTTTTCTAAGTCTTTGTTGACGTCCCAAAACTTGTCTGTTAGTATTGCTCCAAGCAATAGCATTGCTAGTTTGTTTTTTCAAATGCCTATTTAGGCAGTTGATATTTAATGCCAACCTATAACCAACTTCTGAGAGGGTCTCGAAAGAAATCAAAGCGAAAAACAAAATCGCCGGCTTTGGCTTTCGGGTTCGACACCTTAAAAAATCGCCCCTCAAAATTCCCCGCGCCGTTTAAACGGGGGGTAGCGATTAGCGTGAAAACCATGACTCCTAAAAAGCCGAACTCTGCCCTTCGAAAAGTCGCTCGAGTGCGGCTAACTAACGGGATGGAGGTGACCGCCTATATTCCCGGCGAGGGGCACAATCTTCAAGAACACTCCGTGGTTATGTTGCGAGGAGGCCGAGTTAAAGATTTGCCGGGGGTTCGCTACCATATTGTCCGAGGCGTTTTAGACGCCGCGGGGGTAGACGGCCGGAAGCAAGAACGCTCTAAATACGGGGTTCGAAAGAAATAGATTTTTCATACCTAAACATGCGAAAACCAATTCCGCCAAAAAAACGCCGCCGCCTCGAACCCGATGTTAAATTGGAAAGTGTTTTAGTTAGTCGATTAATCAACTATGTAATGATGGGGGGGAAGAAATCAACCGCTCAGCGAGTGGTTTATGATGCTTTGGCCGTGGCTGCCAAAAAGTCGAAACTCAAGGATCTTGAGGTCTTGGAAAAAGCGATTGAAAACGCTGGCCCGAAGGTAGAGATTCGCTCTCGTCGGATTGGTGGGGCGAACTATCAGGTTCCGCGTGAAGTTAGCAATGATCGGCGCGTTATTCTGGCTTTGCGCTGGATTATTGATGCCGCTCGAAGTAAGAAGGGCGTACCTATAAGTGAGCGTCTGGCGACGGAACTAGTCCAGGCCGCCAACAATGAAGGGGCCGCCGTTAAAAAGCGAGAAGATACGCATCGAATGGCCGAGGCGAACAAAGCTTTTGCTCACTTTGCCTGGTAAACGAGCGCTCCAGCAGATTTATCCCGTGAGCTGGAAAGAGTCGGATTTGTTGAATAAATAAAAAATATCATGGCCCGAGATTACCCGATTAACCGAAACCGAAATATTGGCATTATTGCCCACATTGATGCGGGCAAAACAACCGTTACCGAACGAATTCTTTTCTATACCGGTATCTCTCACAAAATTGGCGAGGTCCATGAGGGCGAGACGGTTATGGATTGGATGGAGCAAGAACGAGAACGAGGCATCACGATTACCTCAGCGGCGACGAATACTTTTTGGAGGCCAACCTATTTGAGTCAAGCCGAGCGCGACTCTGGCCAGAATGAGTATCGAATCAATATCATTGATACTCCGGGTCACGTTGATTTTACCGTCGAAGTCGAGCGTTCTCTCCGAGTTCTTGACGGGGGGGTCGTCGTTTTCGATGGCGTGGCCGGGGTGGAACCGCAATCAGAGACGGTTTGGCGTCAAGCGGAAAAATATAAAGTTCCTCGAATCTGTTTTATAAATAAACTAGACCGAATGGGCGCTTCTTTCGAGCGATCTTTTGATACGATTTTAAAACGACTTTCTCCTAGGGCGATTAAGATGCAGATTCCTGACGGGGAAGAGTCAAATTTCAAAGGGGTGATTGACTTACTTTCAATGCGCTATTTTTCCTTTGAGGGCGATCTTGGAGAGAAAATTGTTGAGGGTGATATCCCCAGTGTCGATCTAGAAGCGAAGGCTAAAAAGTTTCGAGAAGAGTTGATAGAGCGAATTGTTGAAAATGATGATGAGGCGATGGCTATTTTTCTGGAAGGCAAAGAAATTGAGACAAAAAGGCTCAAAGAGATTTTAAGAAAAGCCGTTATCACCGGAGAGGTTTTCCCGGTTTTCGCGGGCTCAGCTCTAAAGAACAAGGGGGTTCAGTTGGTTTTGGATGCGGTTATCGACTATCTTCCATCTCCGGCGGATCTGCCTCCGATTGAGGGTCACGACTTGAAAACCGGGGAGATTTTGACTCGAGAACCAAAAGACGAGGTCCCTTTCGCGGCGCTGGCTTTTAAAGTGGCGACCGATCCCTTTGTTGGCCAGCTAACTTACTTCCGAGTTTACTCCGGGGTTTTGAAGGCTGGTTCTTACGTCTTAAACAGCACAACAGGTGAGAGGGAGCGAATCGGTCGAGTTTTAAGAATGCACGCCAATCAACGGGAAGAGCTCCAGGAAGTTTATTCTGGAACGATCGCCGCTATTGTTGGCTTGAAAAATACTCGAACGGGCGATACCCTTTGTGACCTTGAAAACCCGATTATTCTTGAAAATATTGAGTTTGCCGAGCCGGTTATTTCCCTTCGAATCGAACCCAAGACCAAGGCGGATCAAGAGAAGATGGGAGTTGCTCTCAAAAAACTTTCTGACGAAGATCCCACGTTTCGGATCAAGACCGATGCTGAAACCGCGGAGACGATTATCTCGGGCATGGGTGAGCTTCACCTCGATATTATTGTTGATCGGATGAAGCGCGAATTCGGTGTCGAGGCTAATATCGGCCGACCCCAAGTTGCCTATAAAGAAACTATCCGGAAGGAAGCTCAAGCTGAGGGTAAATATATCAAGCAATCGGGGGGCCGGGGTCAATTTGGACATGTCTATATGCGAGTCGAACCCCAAGAACCCGGCGCTGGGTTCAGCTTTGCCAGTGAGGTCAAGGGTGGAGCGATACCCCAAGAATATATTCCCGCGGTTGAAAAGGGGGTTAAAGAGGCCATTGATAAGGGGGTAGTGGCAGGTTATCCGCTGATTGATATAAAAGCGATCGTCTATGACGGCTCTTATCATGAAGTGGACTCATCTGAGGTAGCCTTCAAAATCGCCGGGTCGATGGCTTTTCAGGAGGCGACCAAGCGGGCCAACCCGGTTTTGCTAGAGCCGATAATGAATGTGGAAATCACCGTCCCGGATGAATTTACGGGGGAGGTCAACGGCGATTTAAATTCTCGCCGGGGTCGGATTGAGAGTTTAGGAGAACGCGGGGGGTTGGGGATTAAAGTTATTAATGCCAAAGTTCCACTGTCCGAGATGTTTGGCTATGCTACCACGATTCGATCTTTGACTGAGGGCCGGGGTAACTTTAGTATGGTCTTTGATAGTTACCAAGACGTTCCCACAAACGTTGTCCAGCAGGTTATTAGTGGAGTAAAATAATTATGAACACCGAAGAACTTCAACAACTTGTCAATCAATTTGGAGCGGTCGTTATGGTTAAAAATGATCGTCCGGCTTTTGTCATTTTGCCCTTCACGCGGTATCAAGAACTAGCCGGGCAGGTTACCTCTTTTGTGGATATTCACTCAACGATAGAGAACAACCCCAAGGATGCCGAGCTGATTGATCGTTTAAACAATGAAATTGCGGCCCTGAAGGAAGAGATAAGCCACCGCGAAGCCGAGGTTTTAAATGAGGAAGAATTCGAAGATGAAGGTGAAATTGAGGGGGAATAGGCGAAAAGGTAACTTTGGGGAAAGATAGCCCAAAAAACTTGACTAACATTCCTATTTTGTTAGAATAATCACTGTCATTATTTTAGATTAGCGGAGAGAGTTGCAAAATAAATATTAATAATTTTATTTAGTTTATCGGGGTATATCTTGATCAGGTCCGGATTAAGGATTTGGGGATATATGCTGTTGTAATGAAATGGCTGGAACATTTGAACGAACCAAACCACATGTTAACGTCGGGACCATCGGCCACGTTGACCACGGAAAGACGACGCTTACGGCGGCGATTTTGCATGTCATCGGTTTGATGGGGGAGGGCTATAGCTCTCGCGAAAAGAAAGTTAATGAGATTGATAATGCGCCGGAGGAAATAGCTCGGGGAATCACCATCGCCCTTTCGCACTCGGAGTATGAAACGCCTAAGCGTCACTATGCTCACATTGATGCGCCCGGACACGCGGACTACATTAAGAACATGATTACGGGGGCCGCTCAGATGGACGGTGCGGTTTTGGTTGTCTCGGCCGCGGATGGTCCGATGCCCCAAACTCGAGAACACATTCTTCTAGCTCGACAAGTGGGGGTCCCGTCGATTATTGTCTTCTTAAACAAAATCGATCAGGTTGATGACCCCGAATTAGTCGATTTGGTTGAAGCGGAAATTCGAGAACTGCTAAACAAATATCAGTTTCCGGGAGATACAACCCCGATTATCCGAGGCTCGGCGCTTAAGGCGCTTGAGGCGGGTTCAATAGATGATGAAGCGACTAAGCCGGTTGCTGAATTAGTAAAACAACTCGACGAATTTATTCCCGAGCCTCAGCGTGATATCGATCAACCCTTCCTCATGCCGATTGAGGACATCTTCACGATTGAAGGTCGGGGCACGGTTGTTACCGGAAGAATCGAGCGAGGGAAAATTAGCGTGAACAGCGAAGTTGAAATTGTCGGAATTAAAGATACGGCCAAGACGGTCGTAACGGGAATCGAAATGTTCAATAAGCAACTCAGTGAGGGTTTGGCTGGAGACAATGCCGGAATTCTTCTTCGAGGTACCAAGAAAGAAGAGATTTCTCGAGGCCAAGTTTTAGCCGCTCCGGGCTCGATTACTCCCCACACCGAGTTTGACGCGGAGATCTACGTTCTCTCCAAAGAGGAAGGTGGTCGGCACACGCCATTCTTCAAAGGTTACAAACCTCAGTTCTATTTCCGAACGACTGATGTTACTGGCGAGACCCAACTTCCGGAAGGAACCGAGATGGTCATGCCGGGAGATACGATTACCTTAAAAGTCCAGTTAATCGCTCCAATCGCTATGGAAGAAAAGCAACGCTTTGCTATCCGAGAAGGCGGAAAGACGGTTGGCGCCGGCGTTATCACCAAAATATTAAAATAAGTCAGGTTCAGGCCTCTCCGTAGGGAGAGGCCTGACTTGTTCAGAAGCTCCTTAACCGTAAAAATATCATGGCTAAGAAAACCCCAAAAATTGAAGTAAATCATCGCATTAGGATAAAATTACGAGCCTATGATAATAAGATCATCGATCGTTCGGCTCATCAGATTGTCGAGACAATCAGCCGGCACGGTGGTTCAGTTGTCGGCCCGGTTCCGCTTCCAACCGAGATTCACAAGCAAACCGTGAATCGCTCTACCTTTGTTCATAAGGATGCGCGGGAGCAGTTTGAAATGAGAATCCACAAGCGATTGATTGATGTTTTGAAGCCAGACCCCAAAATTATTGATTCTTTAATGAATCTAAGCTTGCCGGCCGGGGTGGATATCGAGGTTAAGATGTAGTCGAAAGGTATTGTTGTTTCGTTTCTTGCTCTGATTCTCAGAGCAAGAGATGAGGCAGGAATTTCTGTCTCAATTCTTTCTTAATGGTCCTACTTGCCAACAAAATGTAGCCGACCAAACATGAATGATTTAGTTGTCGCCCAGCTAAATCTGGGTTTTTGTTTCTGAATGAAAATCATGAAGTTTATCCTTGGAACAAAGTCAGCAATGACACAAATATTTACAGAGGAAGGTCGCGCAGTCCCCGTGACTGTTATTGAGGCCGGGCCGGTAACGGTCACACAAGTGAAGGACAAAGAAAAGGACGGCTACTACTCGGTTCAGGTGGCTTTTGGGCATAAGAACAAAATGGGCAAAGCGCTTCTCGGGCAGATAAAAAAAGCCGGCGCGGATGCCTTGAGCCCCCGATGGCTAAAAGAATTTCGGCTTGGTGAGAGTTCTGAGTTGGCCCTAGGAGCCAAAATCGACGTTTCTATATTTGAAGAAGGGGAGAAGGTCTCCGTTACTGGGACTTCTCGAGGCAAGGGCTTTCAGGGCGTGGTTAAACGTCACAACTTTAGGGGAATGCCAGCCAGCCATGGCCATAAGGGGGTAACCCGAGCGTCGGGCTCAATTGGCCAGAGGTTCCCTCAGCATACCTTGAAAGGAATGCGGATGGCGGGCAGAACCGGCGCTACAAAAGAGACAACCCGAAATCTGAAAATCGTAAAAGTCGATCCCGAGAATAATCGCCTTCTGGTTCGGGGCGCGGTTCCGGGCCGGCGGGGCTCACTTTTGGCGATAAAGTCCAAATAAAGACCATGAAATCGAATATCTACAATCAAACCGGTGAAAAAATTGGTGACGCCTCATTAACGGCTACGATTTTTGGAGTTAATTTTAATCGAGATCTTGTTCACCAAGCCTTTGTCATCCAGCGGGCTAATGGTCGATCCGTTATCGCTCACACCAAAGATCGAAGCGAGATCCGGGGAGGGGGCAAGAAGCCTTGGCGTCAAAAAGGAACCGGTCGAGCCCGGCATGGCTCAACTCGTTCACCGATCTGGAAGGGCGGGGGAATCACTTTCGGCCCAACAAATGAGCGAGTCTTTTCAAGAAAAATCAATCAAAAGATGCGCCAGAAGGCAGTTTTAATGGCTCTTTCTCAGAGAATCAAAGATGGCCACTATGCGATTATCGATTCAATTTCGGAGGAGTCAAAAACAAAGAAAGCCAGCCAAATTCTGAAGGCGATAAAAGATAAAATTTTTAACATAAAAGATGACAAAGGCTCTTTCCTGTTTGTTTTCGCCACGGGGAAAGAAATTGGTCGCCGAGCGTTCAGAAATATTGAAGGGATTGATACAATCAGCGCCAAAAGTTTAAATGTTGTCGACATTATCAATCACAAGTACATTATTTTCATTAAGGATTCTCTTCCGGTGATTGAGGGGATTTATACCAAAATATAATCATGGCCTTAAATTTTTTCAAAAAAGAAAAAGATAAATCGAAATTGAGCCCGAAGCTTAAATCTCCGAGCTCGGTTTCAAATACCGAAAAAGCTGAGCCAAAGAAGTCGGCGCCAGCGACCAACCTTAAAAAACCGGGGAACATTCAGGCCTACCAAGTCCTAAAAGCCCCCCATATCAGCGAGCAGGCGACCCTTCAGGCAGAAATAGGCCAGTATGTTTTCAGAGTTTTTGAGGGAACAACCAAGAATGAAATAAAAAAAGCCGTTGAGAACCTTTTTGATGTAAAAGTTACGGGGGTCAATTTAAATTATTCTCCGACTAAAAAACGTCGTTTGGGCCGACAGGTTGGTTTTCGATCGGGTTATAAAAAAGCAATTGTGACCTTGGCCAAGGGACAAACAATCGAATTAATTAATCGTTAACCATGGCAAAGATTTATAAACCAACAACTCCCGGTCGCCGGGGCATGACCGGATATGATTTTTCGGGGCTGTCTAAGGTCGCGCCCCTAAAGTCGAAGACGACTGGTTTTAAACGCGACAAGGGCCGAAACAATCAAGGTCGAATTACGGTTCGTCACCGGGGCGGAGGAGCGAAACGACTTTATCGAGAGATTGATTTTAAGCAGGAGAAAATGGATATTGAGGCGACCGTCTTCGCTTTGGAATATGACCCCAATCGAACTACCCGGATTGCCCGGCTTCATTACAAAGATGGCGACAAGCGGTATGTTTTAGCCCCTGAGGGCTTGAAGGTCGGTGACGTTATCAAAACCGCCTCCAAGCGTTCGCCCCTGAAGCTTGGAAATCGAGTCAAACTAAAGTATATTCCTCAGGGCACGCAAGTTTATAATATTGAAATGACTCCCGGTCGGGGGGGACAGGTTGTCCGTTCGGCGGGGTCGTTTGCTACGGTTTTAGCGCGTGATGGAGGTTATACCCAAATCCAGATGCCCTCTTCCGAGGTTCGTCAAATTAGCAGTGAGAGCTTTGCTTCAATTGGACGACTCTCCAACTCGGAGCACAATAAAATTAATCTGGGCAAGGCCGGCCGAAGTCGTCATTTGGGGATTCGGCCGACCGTTCGAGGATCAGCCATGAATCCGGTTGACCACAAGTATGGTGGCGGAGAAGGCAAATCCGGCCGAGGAACCCGTCGGCCAAAAGATATCTGGGGTAATATTACGGGTGGCCGGAAGACCCGAAAGAAAAAGAATAACTCGAATAAGTTTATTGTTCGCCGGCGCAAAAAGTAGGAATTAATTTATGTCACGATCACTAAAAAAAGGCGTATTCGTTGATCCAAAGCTTCTCAAGAAATTGGGTAAGTTTAAGCTGGGCGACAACAAAATTATAAAAACCTGGTCTCGATCCTCAACGATAACCCCGGAGATGGTCGGCTATACATTTGGAGTTCACAATGGTAAAGTGCATGTTCCTGTGAGCATTACCGAAGATATGATCGGGCACAAGCTGGGTGAATTCTCGCCAACGCGGACTTTTCGACGCCACGGTGGGAAGATCCAAAAAGAACAGGAGATTGCTCAGCGTCAAAAAGAAATCGATTCTGCCCGAGCCGCCAAGGCCCCGACGACTTAACCATAAAATATGGCCCAAGTAATCGCCAAAGCTAAACATCTTCACATCGCCCCACGTAAGGTTCGATTTGTGGCGGAGCCCCTAAAAGGCCTTCAAGTTAAAGAGGCCCAAGTTCAATTGACATATATTGTCAATCGTTCGGCGGTTCCTTTGGCAAAATTGCTAAAGTCGGCAGTGGCCAACGCAGAAAATAATTTCTCAATGGTTCAAGACAATCTTTTTATAAAAAATATTACAGTCGATGAGGGGGTAACCATAAAACGTTTTCGGCCTAAAGGTTTTGGACGGGTTTCCCCGATTAATCGAAAAACTTCGCACATCACGATAACTTTAGATGAAAAAGTTGCCGGAGTTCGCCAAACCGAGAAACTAAAATCAAAACCGGTGGAGCCTGAAAAAATAGAATCACCGGCCGAGGGAAAGGCAGAAAGTTTGCCAAAGCCGAAGACGCTTGTTCAACCCAAAACTAAGACCGCCAAGCCAATTTCAAAGGAAAATGTCAAACAGGATCCTTCCTTTGTAAAGCGGATTTTCCGAAGAAAAGTTTAATTATAAATATGGGACAGAAATCATCGCCAACGGGGTTCCGAGTCGGCTTCCAAAAGAAGTGGCTTTCACGTTGGTTTAACCAAAAAAATTATAAGGAAGCCTTGGCCGAAGATTTAAAGATTCGGATATTTCTTGAGGAAAAACTCAAAAATATGAGCGTTGACCGGATTGAGATTGAGCGAAGTCCCGATGTTCTCTCTATCGTCGTTAAGACGGCTCGGCCGGGTCTGGTTATCGGTCGGGGTGGAACGGGCGTGGAGGAGTTAAAAAAGAAGATCGGCCTTTTCGTTAAGATGACCAAGGATGTTCGCTTGGATATCCAAGAATATCGAAACCCCGAGTCCTCGGCTCGGATAATGGCCGAATCAATTGCGGAGCAACTAGAACGACGAATGCCCTTTCGTCGGGCTATGAAGCAAACTCTGGCTAAAATGATGGCCAACCGCGACGTTCAAGGGGCGAAGATTCGAGTCTCGGGTCGCTTAAACGGAGCGGAAATTGCTCGAGCCGAGCATATCGAAGGGGGAAAGCTTCCCCTCCAAACTTTGCGAGCCAACATTGATTACGCCCAAGTCACGGCGCATACGGCTTACGGAACAATCGGAGTTAAAGTTTGGATCTACAAGGGGGAAATGCTCGACATCGATCCGGAGGATAATTTTTCAAATAATTAACCACCATGTTGCAACCAAAGAGGATAAAACACCGCAAGGTCCATAAGGGAAAATTAAAATCAAAGGCACGTCGAGGCGCGGAGGTTTCTTTTGGTAGCTTTGGTTTAAAAGCGATGGAATCTTCTTGGATCACGGGGCGCCAGATTGAATCGGCGCGTCGGGCGATGGCTCGTTTTATTAAGCGAGGCGGTAAAATTTGGATTCGAATTTTTCCAGACAAACCCCGGACGGCTAAAAGCGCTGAAGTTGGCATGGGGGGCGGAGCCGGAGCTCTGAGCCATTTTGTTGCGCCGGTTTCAGCGGGCCGAGTTTTATTTGAGATGGATGGCGTCGAGCGGTCGGTAGCCCAAGAAGCTTTTCGACTTGCGGCTCACAAACTGCCTATAAAAACTAGGATGGTAGACCGGTAAAAGGCTTATGAAATATCAAGATTTAAAGAATAAAACTTTACAGGAGATGAACGATATGGTAAAAGATTTAGTCGTCCGATTGGGCGAACTGCGTTTTAATAAGGAGCAAGGCGCGGTAAAAAATCTTGCCCAGATCAATTTAATCAAAAAAGATATTGCTCGTCTTAAATTAGCCCTGAGCTTGAAGCATGAATCATGAACAGAGAAAATTCTAAAAATAAGATCCTAAAGGGAGAGGTGGTCTCTGATAAAATGACCAAAACGGTTGTCGTTTCGGTCACGCGCCTGAAGAAACATCCAAAGTATAAGAAGTATTTTCGAGTTTCAAAACGGTATAAGGCGCACGACGAACAGGGTGAATACAAAACGGGAGATAAGGTTTTAATCCAATTGACGAATCCAATTTCTAAGGACAAATGCTGGATTGTGACCGGTCGAATAGCTTCGGGTAAGACTTCTCCGGAAGAAGCCGAAAAATAATATGTTGCAGAATCAATCAAGAGCGAAAGTGGCCGATAACAGTGGGGCCAAAGAAGTCGGGATTATTCGAGTTTTGGGGGGCACCCGACGGCGCTATGCTCGAATCGGGGATATTGTTGTTTGTTCGGTTAAAATAGCTGAGCCTCGAAAGCAGGTTAAGAAAAAAGATGTTGTCCGAGCCGTCGTGGTTCGGCAACAAGCCCCATTTCGAAGGAAGGACGGAAGCTATATTCGTTTTGATGAAAATGCCGTTGTTCTCCTTGAGGGCGTTGAGCCCAAGGGTGGGCGCGTTTTTGGCCCGATCCCTCGAGAAATAAAAGAACTTGGTTTTAACACGATCGCTTCGTTAGCGCCGGAGGTAATTTAGACCTATGCAATCCATCCACACCGGAGACAATGTAAAAATGTTAGCGGGGAAAGACCGGGGCAAGACCGGTAAGGTTTTGCATGTTTTCCCGACCAGAAATCGAGTTTTGGTTGAAGGTCTAAATAAAATCAAACGGCACACGCGGGCTCGCCAACAAGGCCAAAAGGGTCAGATTATTGAGCGGGAGCAAGCAGTTAATTTTTCTAATATCCAATTGATTTGTGCCAAATGTAACAAGGCCACCCGGGTCGGCTTTAGGCTGGAAGGCGAGACAAAAGTTCGATTTTGTAAAAGATGTAAAGCGATCACCTAATTCTATGTTGCGAGATCAATACAAAAAAATTACCGCGCCAACCCTGATGAAGGAATTGGGTCGAGATAATATTATGACGATTCCGCGCCTGAGTAAGGTCACGGTCAATGTTGGCGTGGGCCGAATCGCCAAAGAAGAAGCCAAGATCAACCATATTATCGAAGATCTGAAGAAAATTACCGGTCAGAAACCAGCCGTTCGGAAGGCTCGAAAATCGATTGCCGGGTTTAAACTTCGAGAAGGGATGGATATCGGCTTGGTCGTTACCTTGCGAGGTCGGCGAATGTATGATTTTATTGATAAATTAATCAACATTGCTTTGCCCCGGTCCCGAGATTTCTATGGAATTAAACTTTCGGCGGTCGATCAAAACGGCAATCTTAATGTTGGGATTAAGGAACAAAGTATATTTCCTGAGATTAGTTACGAGTCAATCAAGGATATCTTTGGTTTCCAGGTGACGATAACGACAACGGCTAAAAACCGGGCGGATGGGCTGGCCCTCTTTCGGGCAGTCGGCTTCCCGCTAGTTAAGTCCGAAGGTAAAAAATAATTATGGCCCGAAAAGCAGTAATCGCCAAAGCAAATAGAAAACCCAAATTTTCGACTCGAGTGGTTCGACGGTGTTCCCTTTGTGGCCGCGGTCGAGCGGTAATGCGTCGTTTTGGGCTGTGCCGAATTCATTTTCGAGAGTTGGCTAACAAGGGTCAGTTACCCGGAGTTCGAAAATCGTCTTGGTAAAGTAAATTTTAATTATGTATCCAATCGCGAACATGCTGACTCAAATTCAAAATGCCCAAAAGGCAAAGCATCCTCTTGTTGAGGTCCTGTTTTCAAAGTTCAATTTGGAGGTGGCTCGACTTTTGAAGGAGGCTAATTTTCTGGAAGATGTTCAGGTTAAAAAGAAGCGCGTCGGTCCTAAGGAAACGGAGTTTTCCTATATTGAGATAAAACCAAGCTACACGGCCGGGTTGGGGGCGATTCAAGGGGTTGATTTTATCAGTAAACCGTCCCGTCGAATTTACGCTCATAAATCAGATTTAAAGCCAATCAAATCAGGCTATGGTTTGGCCGTCATCTCCACCTCCAAGGGGGTCATGAGCGGTGAGACCGCCAAAAAAGCCGGTTTGGGCGGGGAAGTTATATTTTATATTTGGTAATTTTTAAATATGAGTCGAATTGGAAAACAAGTTATTAATATTCCCGAAGGCGTGACGATTAAAATCGACACGACGATTTCGGTCTCCGGTCCCAAGGGGGAGCTAACCATGCCTACCCCGGCCGGTTTTGATTTTAAACTTGAAGCCAACCGCCTTTCGATTGAACCTCAGGCTGGTTTTCCCTTCGAGACTAAAGCGGACGGCGCCCTACAGGGCCTTTATCGGTCGTTAGTGGCCAATATGGTTACCGGGGTCTCGGTTGGGTTTAGTAAGATTTTGGAAATAAATGGCGTCGGCTATCGGGCGACCTTAAATGGCAACAAGCTTGATTTGCAGTTGGGCTATTCTCATCCGGTTATTGTCGAAGCGCCCAAGGGCATTGAGTTTGCCGTTGATAAAAACACCATCACGATTTCCGGTATTGATAAACAGAATGTTGGTCAGATTGCGGCCAATATCCGGGAATATAAGAAACCCGAGCCCTATAAGGGGAAGGGGATTAGATATCAAGGCGAAACAATAATTCGCAAGGCCGGCAAGAAGGCGGCCACGTCGGCCTAAAAATCAAACCATGATTAAGAAAAGCTTAAAAAGAATTCATCGTCTTGATCGGCACAAAAAAGTCCGAGCTCAGATTTCTGGTACCACAACCCTTCCGCGGGTCGCTATTTTTCGAAGTAACAATCATGTTTACGGTCAAGTGATTGATGATTCTGTCGGCAGAACAATTTTGGCTGTCTCCGACAAGAGCCTGAAGCCTAAAACAAGACCGAAAGAAGCAAAGTTGGGGGCTAAAGAATCAAGCGCCTTTATCGCTGGCCAGACTCTGGGAACCAAAATGAAGGAGAAAAAGATTATTCAAGCTATTTTCGATCGAGGGGGCTTTCGTTATCATGGCCGGGTCAAGGCTTTCGTCGAAGGTCTTAGAGATAAAGGCATAAAAATTTAATATGGAACAAGAGAAACAACCAATGCTTCAAGCGCCTCCGGTGTCGGGCCCCCAACCCGCGCCGACGCGTCCTTCCAACAACCCGGGCGCCAATCGTCGCGGGGGTTTTGGTGGTGGCCGTTCTGGCGGGGGGCGAGGCCGAAGTGGCGGGCCGCGCCGGGAACGTCCTCGGCCGGATTATGAACACAAGGTCTTGGATATTGCCCGAGTTACGCGAGTAACTAAAGGAGGGAAACGATTTAGCTTTCGAGCGACGGTTATTGTCGGAGATGAAAAAGGCCAAGTTGGTTTGGGGACGGCTCAGGGAACGGATTTAGCCGTGGCGGTTCAGAAGGCAACCCTGCAGGGCCGAAAAAATTATGTTCGGATTGCTATGCAAGGGGATACTATCCCACATGAGATTTTTTATAAATTCAAAAGCGCGCAAGTCTTGTTGAAACCGGCCGAACCCGGCCACGGGATTAAAGCGGGTGGCCCAGTCCGAGTGATCGCCCAACTTTCGGGTCTTCGAGACATGACCGGAAAACTTATTTCGCGAACGACCAACAAAATAAATATCGCCAAAGCGACGATTGCCGCTTTGAGTAGTTTCCGACACCAACCCAAGGCCACTGTCGCGGGGAAGAAGGTTGAGCTGAAAAAAGAACAAAAGTCAAAATCAGAAAAAATTAATTAATTATCATGCAGACTCACGAGCTAAAACCAAAGACAAAACGCCAGAGCCAAAAACGAGTTGGCCGGGGGGGTAAGCGGGGGACGTATTCGGGCCGAGGCCAGAAGGGCCAGAAGTCCCGATCGGGTTCGGGCCAAAGCCCGGATTTTCGAGGGGGCAACGCGCCCCTTTGGAAAGTTTTCCCTAAACAACGCGGGGCAACCAAGAAGACGGAGATTAAGAAAAGAACTTTTCGGTTTAAGCAGACTGAGCCTAAGGTGATTAATCTCAATCGAATCAGTAACATTTTTAAGGAGAACGACGAAATTTCAATTAAGTCTCTCCGCGAGAAGGGAGTCATTTCCGCCAAGATTAAAGCGGTAAAAATCTTAAATTATGGTACTCTGACCAAGAAGTTGATTTTTGAGGGTCTGGCTATTTCCAAGTCGGCCCAAGCCGTTATTATCAAGCAGGGCGGAACGATAAAATAAACGATGAACACGATTGCTAAAATCTTTAAAGTGGCTGACCTTCGCAATAAGGTTTTGTTTGTCTTGGGGATTTTAGTTATTTATCGAATCTTCGCGGTCGTCCCCATCCCGGGGATTGATGCCCAATCGTTGAGTAATTTCTTTGCCCAAAACCAATTACTCGGTTTAATTAGCGTTTTCACGGGTGGTAGCCTTGATCAACTCTCCGTGGTTATGCTTGGTTTGGGGCCCTATATCACCGCTTCGATTATCATGCAGTTATTAACGATTATCTTCCCGCGTCTGGAGGAGATCTACAAACATGAGGGCGAGGCCGGCAAGGCTAAGTTTACCCAATGGTCGCGAATGCTGACCGTGCCCTTGGCGATTCTCCAAGGCTATAGTTTTATGATTCTTCTCTCCCGCCAAGGCGTTATCGCGCCGTTGGATCTTTTGGGCTGGGTTACCGCCCTTTCGGTTGCCACGGGGGGAGCGGTCTTTTTAATGTGGCTGGGCGAGTTGATTACCGAGAAAAATATTGGCAACGGGATCTCGCTGATGATTTTTGCCGGGATTATCGCCGGTTTTCCAACCAGTATTCGCCAAGCCCTCTCTACTTACACCCCGGACCAACTCTTTACCTACGCCGGTTTCGTTATCATCGCTCTCGTCGTTATCGCGGGCGTGGTCTATTTAACCGAGGCTCAACGCAAAATTCCGATTAACTATGCCCGCCGAGTTCGGGGCTCGAAAATGTACGGGGGCGTTTCAACCTATCTGCCAATGCGGGTTAATAATGCCGGCGTCATGCCGATAATCTTTGCCCTCTCAATTTTATTGTTTCCCGGTTTTATCGCCAACTTTTTTTCAACCTCGAGCATCACTTTCGTGGCGAGTTTGGCGACCTTCATCAGTGATATTTTGGCCAGTTCGGTCATTTACAGCCTGCTCTACTTTTTCTTAGTCGTGGTCTTTACTTACTTTTACACGGCGATTACTTTCGACCCCAAATCAATCTCGGAGAACATTCAAAAACAGGGTGGCTATATCCCCGGCATCCGGCCCGGCCGACCAACCGCCGAGTTCATTAACCACCTTCTTAACCGGATTACTTTAGTCGGAGCGATCTTCTTGGGTATCATCGCTGTTTTACCAACCGTGGTTCAGGGCTTTACCGGCGTGACCGCCTTCACGGTCGGAGGGACCTCGATTTTGATCGTCGTGGCCGTTGCTCTTGAAGTTGTCAAACAAATCAAATCCCAGCTAGCAATGTACGAGTACTAGCCTCGCCGGAGCTTTAGCGAAGGCGGGCTAGCCTACGGAGCGTTGTTGGTGCTATTTTCTTTGGACCGCTTGAATCCCCAGCGAGGATTCTACGCTCGCCGTTTTTTATAAATTCCCCCGACTTCGAATCTCGTCGGGGGACCATGCAATTTATAAAAAACAGCGTCCCAGAAAATAGCAACCAACGCCTATCCCACAAAAACCCTTGAAATAAGGGTTTTTTGATGGCCTGAATCGTTTCGATACCGCTTGCGGTATTGGAACGGGGGGTTCTTTTTTTGTTATACTCGAATTGTGACCCCTCGACTTATTTTTTTGGTTGGCCCGCCGGGGGCTGGGAAAACCACCCACGGCTTGAAGCTCGCCCAGGAGTTTGGTTTTAAACCGATTGAATCCTCGGCTTTGGTGCGCCGTGCCATGGTGGCTAACCCGCAACTCAAAAAAGTTAAAGAAGATTATAACACGGGCCAACTCTTCC
>Ga0210057_1000324_pt1 | contig 80610 bp, 76 predicted proteins | sample CryGeyCG2114_010_2_FD_183968 | JGI IMG/M metagenome (GOLD analysis project Ga0210057, IMG submission 183968) | Groundwater microbial communities from aquifer - Crystal Geyser CG10_big_fil_rev_8/21/14_0.10 (SPAdes) (version 2) | ecosystem: Environmental > Aquatic > Deep subsurface > Groundwater ... | reverse complement strand
TAGCGGGCGTACACGGCTTCGGTAATGGTAGGAACGGGGACGCCGCGATCCAGCGCGTCAAGAGACGCCCACATGCCGGTTCCTTTTGCTGCCGCTACGTCAGAAATAGCGTTGATCAGGTATCCTTTTTTTGTATCGTCTTGTGCTAGCAGGACGTGTTGAACAATTTCAAACAAGTACGAATGATGCTTCCCCCGATTCCACGACGCAAACATTTGCGCAATTCGAGGCGGCGGCATCCCGTAAACCGTTGAGAGAAGGTGATACGTTTCCGCAAGCAGCTGCATGATGCCGTATTCAATGCCGTTGTGCACCATTTTTACATAGTGCCCGGCGCCATTGGCGCCAACACGCGTGACGCACGGTTCCCCGGAAAAGTCTTTCGCGGCGATTGCTTTGAAGACGGGCGCGACTTTTTTGTAGGCAGCGGCGTTTCCACCGGGCATTAAACTCGGTCCCTTGAGCGCGCCTTCTTCTCCTCCCGATACGCCGCAACCTATGAAAAATATACTTTTTTCACTGAGCGCTTTTTCTCTGCGCTGTGTGTCTCTATAGTGGGAATTACCCCCGTCCACAATAATATCTCCTTTTTGTAGATGTGGGAGAAGCGACGCAATAACAGCGTCGACCGCGGGTCCGGCATCAACCATTAGCATAATTTTTCGTGGTGTTGCCAGGCTCAGGGCAAAAGTCCGCAGGCTTTTGGATCCGGTAAAGCCGCTGTCTGGGTATGATTTCAGAAACGCCGCTGTTTTATCGGCGTGCCGATTGTACACTGAGACGCGCAGGCCGCGACTTTCAATATTTCGTGCCAGCGCGGATCCCATGGTGCCCAAACCGACTATGCCAAATTGTGAGAGATCTTTCTTCATACTCAGGCAATGAGCTTTTTAAACTCCACTACCATTGGCACCTGTTCCGGCTCAAGTCCGTAGAGGGAAGCGGTATGCAATGCGGTCCAGTCTGCCAGTACCAGAGAGGTGAATATTTTTGTAAATGGATTTGTGCCGATCAGTTCCAGGGCGGTTACTGGCAGGCCGCGCTTTTCATAGAGTTTTTTCATGACATCCATGCGTTTTTGAATCTTTGGGTGGTCCTTTTTGTCCTTCAAAAAGATAAAGTGGAATGGTCTGCTGAGATGTCGGCTTTTCGGCTGGACGTCAAAACCGGTCATTTCGTTGTGGTTGAGTTCTGAAAATACATTGTAAAAACCGGGGATTTTTCCTGTTTCGTTGAATTTTATTTTCCAATTATATGCGATGGATTGATTTCTTGCAGAGCTGTATATCACCGGAACGTGATCTTTCAATTTTCGGGCGAGCGCGGCGCCTTTTGGTTCAATCATTTTCGGTTTCAGACTCCTCGCGACCGCGGCGGCCTGTTTCATAGCCGCTGATTCCCCCATGATCGCCAGTATGCCGAGCAGATTAAATCCAAGCGCTGAGCGCGGCTGGATTCCCGTATCCGGCATTTGCACATAGGGGATCTTTTGTTGTTTTGCGCTATCAAGCAGTTTTCCGCCTACGGTAATTGCAGCGACCGCCAACTTTTGTTTGAGCGCCAATTGAAAACCTTCAATGATTTCTTCTGTATTCCCGGAATACGAACTGGCAATGACAAGCGTGTCACGCAGATCCTGCGCTGGCATGGCTGGGAGACCATAGTCCGTATGGACGGTAAGGGGAAGGGAGGGATCGTACGCAAGGGCGAGGTCTGCTGCCAAGTGAGAGCCTCCCATTCCAAGAACAATAACCCTTTTTTTCTTTTTTAATTTTTCTTTATTTTGAATGACCGGCTTATACAAAAATTGTTTTGCAAATCCCTCAATGGCATCCTGCATCATAGTACATATGAATAGTGAATTGTAAATTATGCTTCCAGTTTTTTCATGAGATTTCCGTCCGCGTGCAATGCTGCCAAATCGTCGAACCCGCCAATGAACTCATCACCTATGACAATCATGGGAACGGTCTGCCAGTTATATTTGAGACTCAGTTCCTCACGGAGCGTGTCATTTGATGCCAGGTCGATCTCTTCATATGGCACGTTCAATGAGGTGAGCAATTGTTTTGCCCGAGCACAGTATGGGCAGGTTGGGGTTGAATAGAGGGTTACGTGTTTCATAGTATGGTGAGCATTTTAGTGATTGCCGATAAGTTTGTTCCAGTCTGACGCGAATCGTTCAATGCCTGCGTCGGTTAATTCGTGGGTAATATTCATAAGACGCCAGTCCGCCGTGAGACTGCTGTTGGCAAAGGGGATCGGTGTGCGCCCATCGTCCGGATACGCATAGTCGGCCGGAGGAAGAGGCATCCCCGTGGACGCCCATTCTTCCAATATGCCCATTGGACAGGTGATGATATCCGCCTTCAAATGCAGCGAGTACAGAAAGTGGTCCATATTTCTCACGCTGGCCACAAGAACCTGCACATGCCCATCTCCGGACGCGTACATGGTACGCGCGTTTTCTATGAGGCTCATGCCATCAACACCAGTATCATCCAACCGTCCCACAAACGGAGACACAAATACGTCGCCCCTGTGCGCGCCCGCGGTTGCAGCGTACACGGCAGCGCATTGCTCTTGTGAAAATACAAGGGTCATGTTTACGCGGCCGTTTTCCTTCACAAAAATGTTTGCCGCCTCAAGTCCGGCTCGCGTTGTGGGGAATTTGATATGCGCGTTTGGAATCCATGCAAACATCTCGCGTGCCTGAGTTAGCATTGTATTCACGTCTGTATCAGCGTCAGCGAAGACTTCCACAGAAACTGATCCGTTTGGAATACGACTGGAGATTTCTTGGACGACGCCTTTGTAAAAGTCGTCTACCTCCCGGGCATTCAGCACGACACCGGAAGCGATTTTTTCTTGAAGAGCGGGGTTTTTCGCTACCAGGCTTGGGTTGGTTGTTTGGCCGTCCAAAAAACCCAAAAGCGCCAGTGCTTTTTTTGTGTCTTCCGGATCCCCGCTGTCCAAAAAAATTTGTGTTGAAAGTTCTTCGGGTCGTGGCATATGAAAAAAAATACGTGCTGTCAGTATAGCACGCTCGGTGGTGGCTCACAATCGTGGATATATTATGTGTTCGAGCTGTGTTCTCGCAGCAAATAATCCTGAATTTTCTCGACGAGCTGCTCATGGATGACTCCATTTGATGCCAGGATACCATGTCTTCTGTTAACATCGGTTTGGTTGTACAGAAGGGGTTGGCCGAGCAAATCTGTCATAGTGCCACCGGCTTCCGCGAGAAGTATGTCACCGGCACAGGTGTCCCATTCACAGGTGTGATGACTGGTATGAAAATAAATATCATGTTGGCCTTCGGCGACCGTCGCAGCTTTCAAGCCGGCACTTCCCATGCGTGTTGTGTGCGCGATTCCAAGACCTGTGGCCAGAGCAAGGTGGAGCGGATTGGAATGAAATCCGGACATCACTGCTTGGAATGACGCTAATTTTTTTGTGTCTGACACATGTATGCGCTTTGGATCGCCCCCGTTTGTCTGAACATAGGATCCCTTTCCCTTTTCTCCAAAATACAGTTTGTCAGCAGTCGGTTGATAGATGACGCCAAGAGTGGGGTGTTCATTCTGTACCAGCCCAATAAGGACGGAAAATTCTCCGGTTTTATTTAAAAAATCTTGCGTCCCGTCAAGCGGGTCGACTACCCAGATAGTTTTTTCAGAAAGACGGGCAAGGTCATCATCCGTCTCTTCGGATAGAACGCTATACGCTGATGCGCGCAACGTATCCAAAATAATCTTTTCAGACGCGATGTCAGCATCTGTCACTGGTGCGTTTCCCTCCTTTTCCCATGCGTCATAATTTGAATTGTAGATTTTGAGTATCTCTGTTCCCGCGGCTCGGGCGGCATTGATGGCAAGAGAGAGGGTGTCGGAAACAGTCATAGATTTAAAGATATCGGACCCACATATAAACGCTGGAAATAATGAGTGCGACAAGCGTCATTGGAAGGGCTACTTTCATGTACGAGAAGAATCCAATTTTAGTGCCTTCTTTTTCCGCCATGCCGCCTACGACTACGTTTGCCGATGCGCCGATTAACGTGGCATTGCCACCGATATCCGCGCCAATGGCAAGCGCCCACCACAGTGGGGCAAGGGCAATACCCGAAAGCGAACCGATATCATGGATAAGTGGAATCATGGTTGCCACAAACGGGATATTATCCACAATCGCGGACAATATCGCTGATCCCCACAATATGGTCAGTGTCATGGCAGTCGGGCTGCCGGCTGTGGCAACCAATAATTGTTCGGCCAGCATCCGAATAGCCCCGCTGTGCTCAAGTCCTGTTACCAGCACAAACAACCCAATGAAGAAAAAAATAGTCGTCCATTCAATTTCACGCAAGTGGTCGTGCGGATCATGCAGGGATAAGAGTAAGAGCAAGGCTGCGCCCCCAAGCGCGATTGTCGCGCCTTCCAGTCCCGTGCTTCCGTGCATGATAAATCCCAAGAGCACTATTGCCAACACAATAAGCGAGTGACGTAAGAGCGGCATATCTGTCAGCGCGTCCTTTGGATTGAATTTCATAATGGCGGCTTGCGCTTCTTTTGTGGTCACAAGTTCGCGTTTGTACCATAGGTACAAGCCGCCCATGGTGACGACCATTATGATGATTGATATGGGAGCCAGATTGATCAGAAAATCGTTGAATGTAAGGTTCGCAGCGCTTCCGATCATGATATTTGGCGGATCACCAATCAGTGTTGCCATACCGCCAACATTTGACATGAGGATTGCAGAGATAAGAAACGGATAGGGCGATATTTTTAAATTATTCGCTATGACAAATGTCACGGGTACCATGAGCAGTACGGTTGTAACATTGTCCAAAAGAGCTGAAAAAATTGCCACTGTGAGGCCAAGCAGGATGAAAATTGGAATTGGACGGCCTTTTGCTTTTTGTGCCAGGTATAGGGCGACGGCTTGAAACATGCCGGATTGCCGCGCGATTCCCACCACAATCATCATGCCGATTAACAGCCCAAGCGTATTAAAATCGATTCCTTCAATAGCCTGTTCTTGACTGATGATTCCAAGTAAAATCATCAAAATAGCGCCGGCAAGGGCAACCACGGTTCTATGAAATTTTTCTGAAATAATAATCGCGTATGTGAGAACAAAGACAGCGATCGTACTATAAAAAAAGAGGGGCATACCTCGTTCAAAAAGTTAATCTGAATAGTTGAGACGAAGAACGTCGCCTGCTGCGCGTTTGACGTCTGTGCGGTTTATATATCCGATGAGTTTGTTGTCGTTGTCGACAATTGGCAACTGCCGGATATGAAATTCGGACAAAAGCGTGATTGCTTTCATGAGGCTATCATCTTTTTTTGCCGTGTGTACGTCTTTTGTCATGAATTTACTGACAGGGTCATTCGCTACTTCTTTGATTCTGTCCGCGAAGACGTGGGCCGCTTCAAATGGCGCCAGGTGTTTATCTTGTTCCAAGTAATCGGGAACAATGTGTTTAATAATATCCCAGCTTGAGAGAATTCCGACCACCGCGTCCATGGAGTCAATGACAACCACGCCGTTTGTTTTCCGTTTGAGCATGATTTCAGTGACCTCTTTTACTGTAGTCTCCGGGCTGACCCGTGTGACGTTTGATTGCATGTAATCGGCAATTAAATAGCTGTCTTTTTTCATAATGAGAATGGTTACCATTCAGCCAAAGTATAAAAGAAAACGACCCCGTGGTCAACGAGGTCGTTTTAGAGATGCGGTAAAAAATCAGGATAGCCAGACAAGGGTGGATGCCATGACAAGGAGTGCCACCAACCAGTGGATGGCATTGAGGAGGTACAAGTTCCACGATTTGTTTTCCCACAACACGGCACCAAGCTGTATGGTTGCAACCAGACCGAGCCAAAGCCAGAATGCTGTTTGAAGCGCAATCTTCATCGCCGGAATTTCAGGCGCGGATTGAGACCACCCACCAATGAAATGCGCAATCACATAGGCCATCACAAGTTGCGCGGCAAACCCAAGAGCCATACTTTGTCCCATTTTCTTTTTTCCGGCTTCTTTATCCTTTTCGGTCATGCCCATCATTTTCATCCAGGGCTTTCCAAAGAGCGGCCCGTACCAGATCCAGCCGACAACGAAACTTGCCACGGCCGCGACCAGAATCGCGACATAGTTGACCTCTATCATAGAGAGACTATTTAAATAAGTAGATGATAAGATACTGTATCAGTGCCTCATCTTGAATCATGGCGCGTGTCCGGGTGAAGCATCCCGGTGTTGCCAGTATATCATCTTTACACTATCTCGACCAGATTCCTATTTGACCGGGTGAGCGGTGTGTTGCCCGTGTCGGTGATGAGAATGTCATCTTCTATCCGGACGCCAAATTTTTTAGCAAAATACAGTCCCGGTTCAATAGTAATGACCATCCCACTTTCAAGAATGCTGTCTTGGCCCGGGCCAACGCTCGGCGTTTCGTGTACATTGAGGCCCAGGCCGTGCCCCAAACTGTGCAGGTAGTGTTTGGACAGCCCTTCCTTTGAGAATATATCGACCGATAGCCGGTGGAGGTCTTTGGTTGAAACTCCCGGCATTGCCGCGGCAATACACTGTTCATTTGCTCTTTGAACGAGCTCGTAGACGCGTTTGAATTCGTCGTCCGCGCGTCCAAGGAAAATGGTGCGCGTCAGATCAGCGGAATATCCATTGTACGCAAAACCAAAATCAAGAAGGAGGCAGTTTTTTGTTTTTAGTTGTGCGTTTCCACTGACATAGTGCGGCTCTGCCGCGTTGGCACCAAGCGCCACAATTGGGTCAAACCCAAAGCCATCCGCGCCATAGTGGCGGCCAAGCGCGCGCATGCTATCCACTATATCCAGTTCGGATAACTCGGAAATATCGTCAACGCGCCGCAGTACTTCCACAACGTCCTCAAAAATTCTCTCTGTGATAGTGACAGCCTGTGCGAGCGCTTCAATTTCGTCAGCGTCTTTGGTGAGCCGCAGCCGTTCTATCGCACCACTTTCGGGCAGCAAAGTAATCTTCGTTTTTTCCTCGATATTTTTATATTCCGATATCGTCAGATCCAAAGCCTCGCACAGAACCGGTTTCGCGTTGTCCACAAATTCGCAAAAATGCGTAAGAAGACTATGCCGCTCATGATCTACAATACGTTTGACGCCGGACGTTTCAAGCGCCAGGTTCCGCGCTTTTTGCTCATACATCTTTGGCACAAATAAATAGGCGATTTCATTTGTCACAAGCAACGCGGACTCACGGTCAGTGGGGGAGATCCCAATAAAACCTGTTAAATAAAAAATATTCGTGGCATTGGTGACAAGAATTGCCTGCGTATTTTTTTCATCCAGGATTTCGCGAAGTTTTTTTATGCGGTTCTGATACATAGTGTCCGTCATTGCGAGAACACGCAGCGAGTCGAATGGGGCGCGGCAATGACAGTTAGGTTGTCAGTAACTTATTCTTAAACGCTTCCAATTTTTTTGGCTCCAGCTTCATTCGCAGCACATCCTCAACAAATTCATGGCCGCAATACCGCTCGCCAAGCACTCGTTCAATAAATCCATCAAAATCGTGCCATTCCACGCGAATTTTTTCACCCGCGTCATGGTTGGCCGCGTCGGTTTGGGCACAATTTTTTGCGATAAAGTAAGAAATGGTCCAGTCAACTTTGTTGTAGGGCTGCCATTCCTTGTAGAGCTCCCAGTTGTCCGAGATCAGACCGGTCTCTTCCATCAGCTCGCGCTTTGCCGCCTGCTCCGCCGTCTCACCGGGATCCTGCCGGCCGCCCGGCAGAGAGTAAAAGTTTTCCTTTGTCGGCTGGTCTTGGTGCAGAATAACAAATTCGCCGTTTTTTTCCGCAATTACATCCACTGTGCCGGGGCGTTTGAGCATCTCAAACGTGGCGGTTGATCCGTCATACAATTCTTGTTCCCATTGGTAGACATCAAAAATTTCTCCGGTGAAAACCTTTTTTGCGTTTGGTGGAAGTGGCATACATTTGAGATAAGAAAGTGTGTTATCAGGTCTACAACTGCCCACGATACTGCTCCAATCCTTCTTCCATTATTGCATCGGAAGAAGATGTTTCCACAATATCACGCGATTTTACGATATTGAAGTATCTGATTGATTTTTCTTGTTTTTTTGCCTGCTGAATCTCGGCAAGCACGCCATCTGCAATTGGCCCAAAGACCCACAATTCTTCTGATATTCGAACTAGGTTATTATTGGCTTCGCGTACAATATCTCGATCAATACTGTCCGTCAGAAAGTAGTCAAAGCTCATGAACGGATTGATTGGCACGCCGCCTTGTTCCAAGATGAATTTGGAAATATGCGCCCGAAAATAAAAACTTGCTTTTGAATGTGCTGCAAAAATTATCGGTTTTCGTTTTTGGAGCTTGAGCGCTCCGTGTTCAAATGTGTCAGTCATACGTGCAGGTGTTGCTCAGAAAGGTATTGCTTGAATGCATCAAATTCTGTATAGAGATAGCTTTTTATTCCCACAGCCGTGGCCCCCTCTATATTGGGTACCGTGTGATCGATATATATGATAGCATTTTTTTCAATGCCGTGTTGCGCTTGCAAGACTTGGATTACAAATTCGTAGTAATCCGGTTCGGGTTTTTTATTGCGAACTTCGGCAGAAGAAAAAATACCGTCAAACAATTCACCAAAACCCATGGTATGTCGCATGTAATCTGTTCGGTATTGCTCTTGGTTCGTGGTCAAAAAGCAACGGACACCATTATTTTTTAATGTTTTTATTGCAGCAACCACCTGCTGATCAATCACATGTTCCGATTCAAACCAAAAGTTCAGAAATTCATCAACTGTTCCATGCCATTTCCATTTTTGTAAATACGGTTCGACTACTTCTTTAAGGTTGGTCTCGCCAATAAGACAGGATTGAAAAATTCCTTTAAAAAAAGGAGTCATGGCGTCTGTGGGAATGCCAAACTTTTTTGTGTATTGATGGCTGAACATTTCAGAGCGGACAATGACTCCATCCGCGTCAAACAAGAGGGCTTTTATCATATATATAACTCTATCATCACAAGGCATGATCGTCCAGAATTTTACGCGCGCCCGTGTCTTGACAATAAGACGGGGGCGTGTTACATTCCTACGTCCATTGGACCGCTCGGTATTGCCGGGCGTCTTAGACAAGGAGATGAAAGATGGACGTGAGGGAGAAGCTGCTCGAGAAGGACATGCCGTTCATCGCCGCGGCCGACCTTCAAGAGGATGGAACACTGCTTCCGGCTGTTGCCGCGGTTGTGAACTACGCGTGTGCGTCGCGCGGTGGCACGGCCATCATCTTGATGCAGGTGCCGGACATCAATTCGAAACATGAGGAGGCGATTGCGGCCTGGTTCGTCAGCGTCTTGAACGGGCTTCAGCTGCCCACTGGCCGCTTGGTCAGTGAGCTCAAGGTCCTGGCATCGAAGAGCGCTGCCGATGATACGCTCCCGAACGTGTACACGATCACGATTCAGTTCCGACCGGCGTCCTGACCCTCCCGCCTCCCCCGTGTCCGCAACCTCATGCGGTTCGCCAGACACGGGGGCAACCATTCAATACAAAAAATCACTCTTGCGAGTGTTTTTTTATTCTGCGAGCGAAAGAACTTTTGTCGGTGTGGCGTCAATCAATATTTCCACTACTCGGTCATGACCGGCAAGATCTTTGTGGGTGGCAACTGCCGCGTTTGGAAAGATAGATGTCGAGATGTGTGAAAGCATGCGAGACTGAGAAGGGTCGATCTCCATAAATAAAGTGACGGTGGACGGCGTGCGGTCAACCATGATTTGTCGGAGCTGTTTAAGAAGCCTTTTGTAAAAGAAAAGACCACCTTCTTTTGCGACAAGCGCGGACAGCGGTTCACGGTGAATGGACGGTTCTTCATCAAATTGCTCCTGCGTCAGGTAGGGGAGATTTGCTGTAATCAGAAGATTTTCGTTGCCAGTTGCCGCCTGTTTGTTTGTGATTGGTTCGAGCAGGTTGCCGTGTAAAAATGTGATATGTGTGTCGTGGAGCGCCGCGTTCTTTTTTGCGACGCGCAGGGCCGGGCGGGATGTGTCTATGCCAAAAAAATCAATATGTTCGTATATACCGGATTTCCGCATTGACCGCGCAATTGCAATTGAGATACAGCCGCTTCCGGTGCCGACATCAATCACGGTTGTCAGCCGTCTGCCGTCTGTCGACTCAAGTCTTTTCAGTGCAAGCCAGACCAATAGTTCCGTCTCAGGGCGCGGAATAAGCGTGTGTTTATTTACAAAAAAATTCAGCTCAAAAAATTCTTTTTTTCCCAAAATATGTGCCACAGACCATCCGGCTTCTCTTTTTTTTAAAAGCCGCGCGTACGCACGGGCCTGACGCTTAAGTATTTCTTCATTTGGGTGTGACATAATAAATTCGCGCGAATGGCGCGTTGAAAAAGCAAGAAGCATTTCTTTTTCGAAGATCGGAACATTGGCGTGCTGCTCCAAAATGGAATGCACTGTGATCATATTATTTTATCTATTAGTGATTGATGATTCTATGTCAGGTGAAACGGCCGTTGTGTCATACGCGATGCAGAAGTTTGATCGTTTGGATGTGATAGTCAGTGTTTTTACCATGCAGTTCATTTGGGTGAGTCGGCAGTTTGCCGGACGCCTGGGGTACACGCAGGACGAAATGGTTGATAAAAGTTTGCGTTCTGTTTTTGACGTCCACCCCGCGCTTATTGCCGGGCTTATCAATCACTTATTTTGGGACGTGGACGGGAAAGATTCGCAAAGCCTCAAAACAAAAGATGGAAGTCTCGTGTCAGGGACTGCGGACGTTAAAACATTTTCATTTGCCAGCGAGCCATACCTCGCGTTTGTAAATGTTGTTTTCAAAGAGGGCAGTGTTGACAACGGACGTTAATTTCCATCGTGCCTTGTGCTATCATAAAATGATGAGCAGCACCAGAATAATACTTTTGTGTGGAGGGATCAGTATCTTTTTTTTTGTTGCGTGGAACGTTATACGATTTCGATCACTGGTTTCCATCGGCACGGAACTCGCGGCGCGCGCGAATGCCTACGAGCAACATCCTGTCGATTCCACAATACGTGTTTTGTTTATCGGTGACAGCTCTGCAGTTGGCGTGGGCGCGAGTAGTCCTCTAGAGAGTGTAGCAGGGAGGCTTGGTGCTCGATTTCCGACTGCTGACATTATCAATCGTGGGCACAATGGCGACAAGGTACATGATGCCCTCTCGCAGTTTCAAGAATTTGAGGGTCAGCATTTTGATTTGATTGTCATTCAGGCCGGCGGAAACGATATTGTTCGTCTCACGCCTTTTTCACAGATTGAAAAGCAGGCGTTATCGTTACTGCAAACGGCTCATTCCATGGCGGATGCTGTCATTTTGCTGCACGGCGGCAACATTGGGAGCGCGACGCTTTTCCCGCTGCCTCTTCGCAAACTTTACACGTATCGAACGGCGCGCGTTCGCGCCATATACCAGCGCATCGCGCCTGCCAACGGCGCGCGCTACGTTGATATCTGGCGAGAAGCTGACAAAGATCCGTTTGAGCTGTATGCTGACAAGTATTATGCCGCTGACTTTTTTCATCCCAGCTCAATTGGTTATGGATTTTGGTATGAGCAGGTGGAAAAAGAAATTGACGCGCAAATGAATAAAGCAATTGTAGAATAATTATTTTTTAAAAGAGCATGACTGCGGCCTATGGCGGCAGTCCCTGCACCCACTATGAAAAAAAATATCCTCATCTTTTGTGTCGTTGCCGCGCTGCTGGTGGCGTTGGGACTGGCGTTCTTTGTGCCGTACATCCCCCAGACCCAGTCACTCGAGGTGTTTAGTCCGGAAGGGAATTCGCATGCGCAGTACACTGTTCATGTGAGCGCGTGGCAGTGGATACGGGAACGGTAGTTGATCATTTGCTCATTACCCGGCGTCTTTTTGTTTATAGTCAGCCGCTCGTAGTGCGTCTATTACCGGTTCAAGCTGGCCGTTTAAAATGGTTACAATATTATTCCAGCTTTCTTTGATGCGATGGTCCGTGATTCGGTCCTGCGGAAAATTGTACGTGCGAATTTTTTCACTTCTGTCGCCCGATCCGATTTGATTGCGTCTTTTCGCGTCAATTGCTGACTGCCTCTTCTCTTGTTCCATCTCGAACAAGCGCGCGCGAAGCACATTCATGGCTTTGATTCTGTTTTGTTGCTGAGAGCGTTCATCCTGACATTGTGCCACAATGCCGCTGGGTATATGCGTGATGCGTACAGCGGAATAGGTGGTGTTGACGCTCTGCCCGCCTTTGCCGCCGGACATGAATGTGTCAATTCGCAAATCATTCGGGTTGATGGTAATTTCCGTTTCTTCCACCTCCGGCAGTATCGCGACGCTCGCGGTGGATGTATGAATACGGCCTTGTTTTTCTGTTTCCGGCACGCGCTGCACGCGGTGGACGCCCATTTCATACTTCATGTTTTTGTAGACATCCTTTCCGTGTATTTCAAAGATCACTTCTTTATAGCCTCCCAGACCGATTTGACTGGCGTCAACCAAAGCAGTTTTCCAATTTTTTTGTTCGGCATAGCGCATGTACATGCGCATGAGATCACCGGCAAACAGTGCGGCTTCATCGCCACCTGCGCCCGCGCGAATTTCAACAATAATGTCCTTTTTATCCATTGGGTCCGCTGACCGAGTCATTTCCTCCAGTTCTTTTTCAAGCAGATCGGCTTTCGTCTGTAGCTCATCCGCTTCTTGCTCTGCCATTTCTTTCATTCCTTGATCGTCACTTGCGGCCATTTTCAGCGCGTCCAAGTGTTGTGATTCGAGTGAAAGCAAGTCTTTTATTTTTTGTGCTGTCTCTTTCATCTCGCTATAGATTTCTGACGTTTTTTGCAATTTTTTGGAGTCATGAAGCACGGTCGGATCGGATAGATCAGCCTCCAGTTGATTAAATGTCTTGAGGAATTCGGTGTATTTATTGTTCATATGTTGTTGTCTATAGAGTTCCTATAAAAAAACAGACTCAAACGAGCCTGCTTGTTATGTATTTCGCTATTTTGAGTCCTTGCTTTCCTCGCTATTCGCCTCAGAATTTTTTGCTTTGGCCCGAGTGGCTCGCTTTACTTTTTTTCCTTTTCTAACCGCGGCCTTTTTTTCTTGCATTTTCATCTTTTCAGCGAATTTTTCCACCCGCCGCGCGGTGTCGACAAGAATTTGCTTGCCGGTGTAAAAAGGATGAGACGCGGAAGAGATTTCGACGTTAATAATATAATGGTCTGTTCCGTCGATTGAGCGAGTTTCCTCGGATTTGAGTGTTGAGTGTGTCATAAATTCGGCTCCGCAGGAGGTGTCGACAAAAATGACGGGATGGGTTGTTGGATGGATATCTTGTTTCATAGGATAATAGTGGCAAAAGTATACTACAGAGCTTCTTGGATGTCAATACACGCCATATATGTGTTAATGAAGCCAAATAATCATAAGACATGGTATGATCATTCATGACGGCTGACACATATTTAGCGTCGGGGCTTGATTTTTTTTGACCGTTGGGCTATACTCTGGTGTACGAATGTAACTTCTGTTTATGTCAATTGTTTCGGTTATACAAGCATTGCAAATCTTTACATCAATTGTGCTTATCGCTGTTATCCTGATCCAGCAAAAGGGGGCGGGTATGGGTGCCGGTTTTGGTGGCGGCAGTGGTCCGATTGTTCATACAAAAAGAGGTGTCGACCTCTTTTTACACCGCGCGACCATTGTGATCGCGATTGTCTTCTTTGCGCTCGCTGTCGCGCGCATTTTCGTCTAACTTGACAGCAGGTTTTGGTTAACAGCCGGGTGCTGTTACCATAGTCTGTTGACGTACCAATGTGAAATTTTCTTTTATTTCATCACTCGCGTCCAAAGTGCGACGTTCTCGGAGTAAGAAAAGTAAGCCGCTTCTTTCCAAGCGTCATGATTTGAAACTGCTCAAGAAGGTGAGTGGCAAAAAAATGCCTGCGTTTCGTCAGTTGCGCTATGTTCGCAAAGTGCTGACTCGGCAGGAGTTTTTTATTTTGAGAGGCGCAACCGTCATTCTCATAGCAGCTATTGTGTGGTCGGGAATTGAGGTGACCGGAGCTTATCGAATGGAAGTGCCGGCTGTTGGGGGAGCCTATGTGGAAGCCGTGGTGGGTTCACCCAAGTTAGTGAATCCGCTGTTCGCAAATGTGAACGATGTTGACCGCGACCTCGTCCGTCTGGTGTATTCCGGCTTAATGTATTACGACGAAAATTTGCAGCTCATGCCGGATCTTGCCGAGTCGTATACCATTAGTGAGGATAAAAAAACGTACACTTTTTCACTGCGTCAAGATGTTGTCTGGCATGATGGAGAACCATTTACCGCGCATGATGTCGCGTTTACCTTTGAGGCGATACAAGATCCGGATGTTGGCAGTCCGCTCCAGGTTAGTTTTCAGGGGATTCATGTGCAGGTGATTGATGACTATACTGTATCCTTTGTCTTGGCAGATCAGTTTCAGCCGTTTTTGTCGAGCCTCACACTGGGCATTTTACCGGAGCACATATGGATCAATATTCCATACGAGCAAATAAAGCTGGCAAAGACTAATTTGCAGCCGGTTGGTACAGGTCCATATACGTTTCATAAGTTGGCAAAGGACGATACAGGATTTGTATTCAGATATGAGTTAAGTAGAAATGAGTCATATTATCGGAATCCGCCGTATATCCAAGAATTTGTGTTTCAATTTTTTGGTGATTATGGAACAGATCTTGGCGCTATTCAGGCGCTCAGACAGCAAAAAGTCGATGGGCTTCACTTTGTTCCGGCCGATCTAAAAGATTCGGTGACTCGGAAACATATTCAAATTCACACGTTGCAGCTTCCACAGTACACCGCACTTTTTTTCAATCAAAAGAAGCAGCCATATCTAGCTGACGTGGATGTTCGCAATGCACTGGCATATGCCCTGGACAAAGAACGTATATTGCGTGAAAGTTTGGAAGAGGGAGGCCGGGTCATCTATAGTCCTGTACTCCCCGGTTTCCCCGGCTTTTCGGAAGAGATAGAAAAAACGCCGTATTCGGTGGAGCAGGCAAATGAGCTGTTGGATAAAAAATGGAAACGCGTTTCTTCTGACGCGTATGCGGAGAAACAGCGTGAACGACTACGACTGGAATTGGCAGATCAATTTCCCATGGCATCCTCGACCGAGGAAAACACAACGTCGATGAATGCTGAGTTGGAGTCCACTATTGACGCTCGACTGGCATTGGAGTTAAATGAGGCGCAGCTATTTTATCGGCAAAATGAGGATGGGGACGTCCTGCAGCTTAACCTGGTTACGGCGGATGTGACGGAATATAGGCAGGCCGCCGGATTGATAGCGGGATTTTGGCAAGAATTGGGTATTAAAACGAATATTCGATTTATTTCACCAAAAGAGATCCCTCGGGAAGTCCTACGCGAGAGAAATTATGATGTACTTTTGTATGGCTTCATCATTGGCTCTGATCCTGACCAGTATCCGTTTTGGCATTCCAGTCAAGTTGACTTTCCTGGTCTCAATTTATCGCAATATGTGAATCGCTCTGTTGATGAGCTTTTGGTGAAAGCGCGTGAAACAGATAATCAGGAAGAGCTTGCGAAAGTGTACACGGAATTTCAGGAAAAGATTTTCAAGGATCGACCGGCTATTTTTTTGCACACACCGACATATCGGTACGCCACGTCAGACAAGATCAAAGGAATTCACGTGGAAAGAATTTTTCATCCGTCAGATCGATTTGCTAACGTGACACAGTGGTATATTAAGACAAAAGGCGAGTGGAATTTTAGTAAGAGTGAGTAATAACGTAAAGCGCCGGAGTGGTGAAACTGGTATACACGCATGCCGATTATTGTGCTGGAGTGGCGGAACTGGTAGACGCGCTAGCTTCAGGTGCTAGTGACCGTAAGGTCGTGGAGGTTCGAGTCCTCTCTCCAGCACAATGCATCAGGATGTGGGAGCAATCCCGTGGAGGTTCCCTGCCTGCCGGCAGGGAGTCCTCTCTCCGGCACAATTAGTCTATTTTGGACTTCTTCATTTGGGGGGATTTTATTTAAAGCGATGCATCAAGTGCATCATGATTCATGTATATGACAGAACAACAAGTACCACGCAGGCGATCTCATTCAGGATCGCAACAGAGAGGAAGTTCTCGAAACAGCGTGGCAAAAGTACACAGAAATCGTCGTTCATCATCAGGGGGTGGACAACATCGAGGAGGAAATCAAAAAAACTCATTTCCTCCACGGTTTCAGGGTCAGAGTCGAGTTCGTGTTCCGGAGAATGCCAAGGGTACGGTTCGCATTATTCCAATTGGTGGATGCGAAGAAGTGGGACGCAACATGACCATATTCGAGTACGAAAATGACATTGTCATTTTGGATATGGGGTTACAATTTCCGGAAGAAAACATGCCGGGAATTGATTACATTATTCCCAACATAAAGTATCTTGAAGGGAAAGAAAAAAATGTAAAAGGTGTTATTTTTAGTCACGGTCATCTGGATCATATTGGCGCTGCGCCCATATTGCTCAAAAAATTGGGGTATCCACCAGTGATTGGGTTGCCACTTACTATTGAAATGATCAAGCACCGAGTGGAAGATTATAGTCGCAATGATTTGAAGCTATTGAAAGTGTTGCAAGTAAAGTCGCTGAAAGACAAAATCAAACTTGGAAAATTTACTGCCGGTTTTTTTCAAGTTGAACATTCCATCATGGATTCCGTTGGTACCACGTTGGAAACACCGCTAGGCACCATTATCCATGCCGGAGACTGGACCATGGAGCGTGAAGAAGATGGTAGTACGCATGTAAAATATACGCAGCTGAAAGATGTAAAACGGCCTAGTGTGCTGATGTTGGAAAGTTTGGGCGCCATAAAGCAAGGTCGGCATGCGACACACAAAGAGCTGTACGATAACTTGATCAGCATTATTCAAAAGGCAAAAGGACGCGTTATCATTGCTACATTTGGATCGCAAGTGGAGCGCGTGAAGTGGGTGATTACCGCGGCCGGAGAACTGGGGAAGCGTGTGGCACTTGATGGATATTCCATGAAAAAAAATATTGAGCTTGCCAGCAAGCTTGGATATATCAAGCCGGATAAAAAAACAATGATTGATATTCACAAAAGTGAGGATTATCCCGACGATAAGGTGGTGATTGTCTGCACCGGCGCGCAGGGTGAAGAAAACGCAGCTCTGAATAGAATTGTCAGTGGGCAGCACCGAACCATTAAGTTGAAAAAAACAGACACGGTCATTTTTTCTTCCTCTGTTATTCCCGGCAATGAGCGGACTATTCAGAGAATAAAAGATAATATTTATAGACAAGCTGACCATGTTATTCATGGTGATCTTATGGACGTGCATGTTTCCGGACATGCCACGCGTCAGGATATTATTGACATGATTGATCAGACAAAGCCGGACTATTACATGCCGGTCTATGCCAATCATTTCTTTTTGAAAGAAGCAAAATGGTTGGCCGAGGAACAAGGCTTTAACAGTAATAAAATTTTTGTACCGGACAATGGATCTGTGTTTGAACTTTCCAGCAAAGGGCTGACACTGCGAAAAGAAAAAGTGCCAACAGAGTATGTATTTGTGGATGGTTTGGGTGTATCGGATTCACAGCATGTGGTGTTGCGAGACCGGCAAGTATTGGCAGAGGAAGGAATGATTGTGGTTATTACCACGGTTGATTCTCATACCGGACAGTTGGTTCAAAATCCCGATATTATTTCTCGCGGGTTTGTTTTTTTAAAAGATAACAAACAACTGATTGAAGATGTCAGAAAAAAAGTAAAGAAGATGGTCGTGGAATCGGATCCGAAAACATGGGCGGACACAGATCAAATTCGCAATGATATTCGCGATAAAATCGGTCAGTTTATTTTTAGTAAAACAGAAAAGCGACCAATGGTGCTGCCGGTGGTGATTCGGGTATGATCAAAAAAATAAACGAGCATATCCTTCACGAGGATACATGGCAAAAAATTCATCTGGATGATGTTGCGTTGCCGGACGGAACTTTTGGTACGTATGCCTATTTGGATTCGGTTGCCGGCGCGTTTGTCATTGCGCAACGAGATGATGGGAAAATTTTAGTTTTGCGAGAATGGCGATATCCAATTCAAGGATGGACATGGTGTTTTCCAGCAGGAGGCGTTGAAGAAAATGAAACACCGCTTGAAACTGCCAAAAGAGAATTAAAAGAAGAAACAGGAGTCGAGGCAGTGCATTGGGACGACTTGGGTGATTTGCGAATAGACCCGGGTAAAAATAAACATACAGCACAATTTTTTTATGCGACAGGTCTGACAGAAGGAAAACGGGGCGCTCCGGAGCCCGGTGAACTTCACGAAGTGCACTGGTTGTCCATTGTTGAAATTGAAACCGCCATTCAGTCAGGAGAGATAAATAATGGCTGGTTACTCTCCGGCTATGCGAAGTTAATGGTGCGGCTACACTAATATCATACGTCTCTTGAAAAACTATACCCTCTGTGGTATAGTTTTTTTCGTTTATAGGACAAAACATGCCGTGGTGGTGAAATTGGTATACACGCCTGCCTTAGGAGCAGGTCCCTTCGGGGGTGAGAGTTCGAGTCTCTCCCGCGGCACACATTAGGAAGCTTTCGGCTTCCTGATTTTATACAAGAGGGGGAACACGTGAGCAAGCTGGGAAACATTTTGGCGGAATTGGATCAAGATACCCGCGTCCACACACTTGGGACGAGTCGCGACGATCATCGAACCGACTATGGAGACACCTACTGGTGGGAATACGTGTATGTGCATGTGGCACCGGCAAAGCCATTGTATGACGCGTTGTCACTTCAGAATCTCTTCAGCAAACTTCTGCCTGCCTGGAGACGGTCAAGCGTTTTGAACATTGTGGAGGATGAGCACGGGGGGTTAACTGTAGGCAATCTAGTTTTTGACGAACAGATTGGCATGCAGCATGTGACCCGTCATGTCACGCTGGCTGTGAATGATGCACTGCCGCTCATTCCCAACGGTTCGCTCCTGACAGATGATCAGCCGATCATGCGGCAGATTTGCGTGCGGCTGTATCCTGCGGTGTTGATTGCTGCCGAAGGGTATGCGCGAGGAAACATGCACATGGTGACGCGAGAACAGTTGTTGCGGTGTGCGCGAACCATGGACACACTGCAGTAGACTGTCTTGACATGCGGTGGTCCGCATGGTACACACAACGCAACGACTGTGCATGGAGCACAGAGGGAGTCATCTGATGAAGCGAGTCTTTTTCGCTGCTGTGTTCTTTGTCCCCATGCTCAGCATGGCCACTCCGCTCGATGGGCACGAGCAGCGGATGGCCGATGACGCGCGCAAAGCGCGCCAGTATGTTGCCAAGCAATGCCTGAGCATGCGTGCCGGGATTATCATCTCTGGCGTGGACGCGTTCGATGTGCTTCGTCTTCTCAGGGAGGCGGTGCCATGCTGCGTGGATCCCGACTTGCCGCAGTGCGGTGTGCCTGTCAAGGAGCACTTTGACAAAAGGCGCTTTGAAGAACCCGAGTGCCCCGACTGCTGATGCGGTCCGTGGCCTCTCCCCCCCCCTACAGGCTGCCACCCGGCGGCCTTTTCCATTATGTATGACAGAATCTTTATTACATGTTGCACAATATCATGAAGATATTCCTGTAATTGATTTGCATTATTTTAGTAATATTCAGTCCGCGCTGGATGAACTCGAAACACACTTATTTTTATTTAGCAGTGAACATACGTATTGTCGCATCATTCACGGAATCGGGAGCGGGGCAATGGCGCAAGCAGTGCACGATGTGTTGAAAAAAAATCCACTCGTTTTGGAGTGGATGGAGGAAGAAACCGGCGGCAGTTGTATTGTTCGGTTTTAGCAATTATTTGATATCGAACGCTGGATTCCCGCTTTCGCGGGAATGACAATTGCCGTATAGAGGATATGTTCAATAGTGATATAGCTTTCCCTTACGAATCGTCACAGCGCGGTAGAGTTGCTCAAGCAAAACTGTCCGTACCATTTGATGAGGGAATGTCAAAGGGGACAGTGAAAGCGTTACATCGGCTCTTTTTAAAATACTTTCGTGCAAGCCGAGTGGTCCGCCAATAATAAACGTAAGATGTTGACCCTGCTCGGTTTGTTTTTCTAAAAAATGAGCAAATTGAACAGATGTATATGATGTTCCGGTTTCATGCAGCGCAATAACAGTATCCGACTCGTTTAGTTTTGCCAAAATCTTTTTTGCCTCTTGTTCCTTACTTCGCATTCCTTGTTCTTTATTTAAAAACGGCTCCTCTTTAAGCTCCTCAATCGTTATTTTGTCGTACGGCGCGAGTCGTTTGAGATACTCCGCCTCAGCCGTATGCCAATATGTTTCCTTTAATTTTCCAACCGCGATGATGGTGATGTTCATAGATCAATCCACCACCGCATCAGTGGTCTATTATCGTTCAGCGGTGTTTTAATTACATCCTGCAGCACGCCGCCATTTTTTTCTATCACCTTGCGTGAACCAATATTGTCCTCGTCGCATGTGACCAGTATTTTTTTGAGGCCAAGCTTTTTGGCTTCTTCAATCGCCAAGCGCAGCGCCTGCGTTCCGTATCCTTTTCCTTGCTCGCTTGGCCGGATGTAGTACCCTACATGGCCACCATATTCTTTTAATCTTTCATTAAGTGTGTGCCGCAGTGACACGCGGCCGATAAATTCGCCATTATCAACCAGCCAAAAGAGGGTATCGGGGACACGCTGCTCTTTTGGAACGCCACTCATTCTCTCATTCGCTTTTTCAATACCTGCATCAAAGTCAGCATCAATCTCTGTGGGATTATAAAAAAGCTCCTTGCCCTCGGCATGGAATTCCTCCAGGGCGTCAAGAAAGCTATTTTTGTACTTAATTGAGGGTAAAATAAGTTTCATATGTATCTATTGACAATATACCATATAAAGGATACGTTCAAGTATAGTTCTGCCGCTTTTTGAATACTCGAAGACCGGCAGAAGGTCTGGAATCGTTCCCGGCCATAGCAAGGGAGGATTGTCATGGCGACCATGGTCGACGTTGACCGGTACTACCATCTGGATGGGCTGATGTTGAAGATCAAGCGACAACTGCGGCAGCCAGAGGGGTACCCCTTCGACCTCAGCGCTCTGGAGAGGCTGCTGCAGGACGCCATTGAGGGGCGGTTCGAAGAGGCCGCGCTAGAGCAGCCCACCGCGCCCACGATCACGGGCTACAAGCTCGCGATCGACCGGACGCGGACGTGGGCCGAGTGGCAGCAGGCCACCGGCATCGCGGCGCGTCAATGGAACGACAACATCACTGAGTTGCATTTTCCGATCACGGTCGGTGAGGGGGACGAGCAAGTCGAGGTGGTAACTATCCATTTCGACCGCGTGATGACCACCGCCGAGGTGCGGCGCTATCGCGAGGAGCACGGGCTCGAGCCGGTCGAGTTCGTGCATCAGATGGCTATGGCCGAGGCGCACCCGGAGCTGCAGACGCAGTTCCCCCTGCTCAACTTCGACTCTGCCTGGGTGGATGGAGATGGTCATTGGCATGTTCTCGTGCTCGACGAGCATATTGGCCGGGGTTTGGACCTTTGCTTGGACTACATCGGGAACAGATGGAGCCACGATTGTCGCTTCCTGGCGCTTGCGCCGCCGGGCTGGACCCCGCCCGAGGGCGTTGAGGTGATCTACCATCAGGCCGTCGCGGCCTGACACACGCCCGCCTCAGCACACTCCTTCGACACTTCGCGCACTCAGTGCAAGCGTAGTCGGGGTCGAGACAGCTGGCGCGGGATCTTCAATTCATGGCTTAATATGAACTTTTTTTCGAGGAAACGCTGTTCTATGAACTAAGAACCATGAACTCTTTTTATCCCCACCCCTGTGGAAAGTCCCGGGCTTGACAGGCTTTTTTTACTCATATATAATGTCGAAGCTATCAATTCAAAGGTATACCACGTCCTAAGCACTATTCCTGACTTGCCCGGCGAAGCCGAGCAACGCGAGGCGTAGACAGGGACCTCTGGGGAAACGAATATTGAACACATCATGTATACACCAATACATAATCAATCGTAACCCCGGGCAAGTGGTCTTTTTGTAAGCCGCTTGGAAGCGGCATTTTTGTTTCATTGATTACACTGATTGAAAAAGATTACACAGAATAAAGGATATACGCAGATTACGCAGATGTATTTGAAGCGATTCGAATATGGCTGTGTGGTCTGAAAGAATACGATTGAGATTTACGACTGTTCTCTACAATTCAGAAAAAAAGTAAGCGAGAATGAACATCTTCAAACACGTAGTTCGCGAAGCGAATTTTACGTGCTAAAAAATGTAAGTACTACTAAATCGGAAGCACCATTGTGTGTTTCCGATGTGTGCAATTCAAGAGCGCACGGTGGATGCCTTGACATCAAATGACGAAGAAGGACGTTGCAGGGTGCGATAAGCTTCGGTGAGGTCCCACGCAACCTTTGACCCGGAGATTTCCGAATGGGGGAACCCATGTCGAGTAATGTCGACATATCATACACTGAATATATAGGTGTAATGAAGAAGACCTGGTGAAGTGAAACATCTCAGTAACCAGAGGAATAGAAAACAAATTGTCCCCGACTTTATGTCGGGGCGTGATTCCGTGAGTAGTGGCGAGCGAAAGCGGAACAGCCCAAACCCATACTGTGTTGAAATGAATACGGATGTTTCTTTGAAGCATTTTAGGTTCGTTTCTTAAAGGACAGGCCGTTGCAGCATGGGTGTTGTAGGATATAGTGTCGGCTACCTGATATGCCGGAATTCATACATGTCTTGTATAGTTGAAGACTCCTGGAACGGAGCTCCATAGAGGGTGATAGACCCGTAAGCAAAATATGTCATGTATGGGTTTGCTGTATTCCTGAGTAGGGCGGAACACGTGAAATTCCGTCTGAATCTGCCGCGACTATGCGGTAAGGCTAAATACATTTGATGATCGATAGTGAACTAGTACCGTGAGGGAAAGGTGAAAAGTAGCCCGGAGAGGGCGATGAAATAGAATCTGAAACCGTGTGCTTACAAAGAGCAGGAGCCGGTACTTCGTACCGGAAATTTCAAATCTCAAACGACAACAATTAACAAAACAATTTTTAATTTATAAATTTAAAATTGTCTTGTTAATTGGCGTTTGGTGTTTTTTGGAGTTTCCGACACGAAGTGTCGGTGACTGTGTTCCTATTGAAGAATGAGCCTGCGAGTTACTTTATACGGCAAGGTTAACCACTTTTGGTGGGAAGCCATAGGGAAACCGAGTCTGAATAGGGCGATTTAGTCGTATGAAGTAAACCCGAAACCGGGTGAGCTATCCATGGCCAGGGTGAATCCACTGTAAAAGGTGGAGGAGGCCCGAACCCACGCGCCGTGCAACACGCGGGGATGAGCTGTGGATGGAGGAGAAATTCCAATCGAACTCGGTAATAGCTGGTTCTCCTCGAAATAGCTTTAGGGCTAGCTGTATGTGTTCCTGCTGGGGGTAGAGCACTGGATGAGAGTGGGGTCCTTCGGGATACCCCTCTTAACCAAACTCCGAATACCAGCAGTTAAAAACATGCAAGTCAGACTGTGGGGGCTAAGCTCCATAGTCAAAAGGGAAACAGCCCAGACCGCCAAATAAGGTCCCTAAATCACTACTAAGTGTTAAAGGTGGTGTTAACTCTTATACAACCAGGAGGTTGGCTTAGAAGCAGCCATCCTTTAAAGATAGCGTAACAGCTCACTGGTCAAGAGTTTTCGCGCCGAAAATGTATCGGGGCTAAGTAGTGTACCGAATTTGCGGGGTCTTCGCTCTGACTTCGTCAGAGCTACGCCCCGTAAACTCAGATGAGTTTACGGTAGGTTTGTCACAATAAATGTGGCTTGCCGGGCGTAGCCCGAAACGAAGTGAAGGGCGTAGACCGGTAGAGGAGCATTCCTAACTGCGTTGAAGTCGGACCCGCGAGGGCCGGTGGAGCGTTGGGAAGAGAGAATGCAGGCACAAGTAGCACAAATCCCGATGAGAGATCGGGACGCCGAAAATCCAAGGTTTCCAGGGCCACGAGAATCGTCCCTGGGTGAGTCGGGACCTAAGGTGAGGCCGAAAGGCGTAGCCGATGGACGAGCAGGTTAATATTCCTGCACTTGGTATAGTTTGTTATGTTATCCGCATCGAAACGGTTTAAGCGTTGTAAGGCTATACGTTTCGCAAGAACGAGGTGAGGACTTCGGTCTGAGCCAAGTTGAGCTTGATCGGTGCCTAGAAAAGTAACATAGCGTTAGGCTATATCAACCCGTACCGACAACCGACACAGGTGGGTAGGTCGAGAAGACCAAGGCGAACGAGAGAAACATGGTTAAGGAACTCGGCAAAACAGCGGCCGTAACTTCGGGATAAGGCCTGCCCCCCGGCTACGCTCTGTACTTCGTCAGAGCTACGCCGGGCAAGCAATATCATCTTCATACGGTGGTATAGCTTGCCCGGCGTAGCCCGAAACGATAGTGAAGGGCGAAGCCGGGGGGCCACAGCTAAAGACTGCATGCGACTGTTTACCAAAAACACAGCTCTCTGCTAAAGCGCAAGCTGACGTATAGGGGGCGATGCCTGGCCAGTGTCAGAACGTTAAGGAAGCGGGTTATCTCGTCTACGTTCTTCACTTCGTGTAAGAACTTCGCCGAGCAAGCGAGTATTAAAAAATAATACTGCTTGCCCGGCGAAGTTTGGAGCGAAGCGGAAAACGTAGACGGGAGAAGCTTGCGACTGAAGCGCTGATGAACGCCGGCGGTAACTATAACCGTCCTAAGGTTTTCTTTTTCAGTTGAAAGATTGGAAAAGAAAAGGACTGGGACGGTTGTAAAATAACGCTGCCTACCTTTTCAGTAATGAAAAGATTGTCCTTAAAAACAGTAGTGATATGCAAAAAAATCCTCAAAAGACGATGTCTACTCATCTTGACTCAGTCAAGAAAGTAAAAATGGCGTCGTACACGGGGGCAATTTGCAGGTGGAAGTAATTTCCTCCTCAGAGACTTTTAAACTACTATCCTATGCAATTGGATCCAAATTGGTGACATCATTATTCCTTTTTTTGAGAAGTATCCACTTCATACAAAAAAGAGCCTTGATTTTCTCAAGTTTAAGAAAGTCATCGTTCTTATGAAGAACGGTGAACATCTCAAGCAGGAAGGAATCATTAAGATTATTGATATTTCAGCACAAATGAATCGAGAAGAAAAAGTAAAAGCTCTTCAGATTCGGAAGCAATTGCAAACGGATAAAGACAAAGTCCATACTTGTTAGAAATAATAAGAAGGTATAGAGCGAAATTCCTTGTCGGGTGAGTTCCGACCCGCACGAATGGCATAACGATGTGCAGACTGTCTTAACCATGTACTCGGCGAAAATGCAATTGTCGTGAAGATGCGACATTCCCGCGGCAAGACGAAAAGACCCCGTGAAGCTTTACTATAGTTTGATATTGGTACATTATTTCACATGTTCAGCATAGGTGGGAGCCTAGGCAACAGTGAGATACCACCCTTGTGTTGTGATGTGCCTAATCCCTGTCCGTTATCCGGATAGAGAGACAGTATCTGATGGGTAGTTTAACTGGGGCGGTTGCCTCCCAAACAGTAACGGAGGCGTTTACAAAGGTTGGCTTGATCCGGATGGAAATCGGATTGGACGTGCAAACGCATAAGCCAGCTTTACTGCAAGGGCTACCACCCGCGCAGTCACGAAAGTGGAAGTTAGTGATCCGACCGTACGATATAGGACGGCGGAAGCTCAACGGATAAAAGCTACTCCGGGGATAACAGGCTGATAACGCCCAAGCGTCCATAGCGACGGCGTTGTTTGGCACCTTAACATATCGGGGTGCACAAACAGTGATGTTTTTCCAAATACTTTTCGTCAAAATCTAAATAAGATGATAGGATAAAGAGATCAAAAATCGGCTTATAACGGTGAACCCGTCAGCAATGAAAAGTTGCCCGGCAATACCGTGGGAAGTCGTCCGAGCGAAGCGAGGACGACCCCGTAACGACTGACCCGAAAGGGGAGACTTTATAGAGATCGGTGACAATGGTCATTCTCTATAAGGTAACACGCCGACTCTTGCACAAGAAAACTGAGATCATGCGGTTCACGTCCTGAATAAATCGGGATCCGCTACCATCCAGAGCAAGATGAAGATATAGTCTGCGCCACACGAAATTGTGGAATATAGTACGATGTCGGCTCATCGCATCCTGGGGCTGGAGAAGGTCCCAAGGGTTAGGCTGTTCGCCTATTAAAGCGGTACGCGAGCTGGGTTCAGAACGTCGTGAGACAGTTCGGTCTCCTATCTGCCGTGGGCGTTGAATGGTGAGGGAACTCACCCCTAGTACGAGAGGACCGGGGTGAACGAACCTCTGGTGTACCGGTTGTACCTGCCAAGGGCATTGCCGGGTAGCTAAGTTCGGAGCGGATAAGCGCTGAAAGCATCTAAGTGCGAAGCCGTTCCCAAGATAACCGTTCGTTTGAGACTCGTTCAAGACGAGGACGTTGATAGGCACCAGGTGCACATCCAGCAATGGATTGAGCCGAGGTGTACTAATAGTCGAGCACACATTGGAAACACACAGCTGTGCTTTAGCTGTGTAGAGTAGTTCGTTTACTTTTTTTCATCACACACTCACAACTGAGTATAGAATCTAGGTGGTCGTTGCGGTGGAGGTACACCTGTTCCCATCCCGAACACAGCAGTTAAGCCCACCAGCGCCGATGATAGTCGCAAGGCAAAAGTAGGTCGCCGCCTAGATTCTGTACTCAGTTTTTTTATTTGCCTGCGATCAACATCGCCGGAGGTAGTGCGAGTCAAAATATAATTTGCAGCAATGCGATCGATGCAATGACCGCCCAGACAATATTTAACACACCGGGCTGGTAAGCCTTTTTCCTGAAAGAGATGTACACAATGCCAAGAGCACCGGTTGCATTGAGAATTTGATAGAGGAGTGATTTCGCGCTGAGAAAATCAAAACTCAAAAGTGCGTACGCCGTAATAATAGCAACTGTTCCGTACCATCCAATTATTTCATTCAAAAATAAGGTCGCTCGCTCTGTTTGAGTGTCGTGTTTCATACTGATAGTTTAATTCCTACCGGGCAATGATCAGATCCGAGCACTTTTGGCAAAATAAAGGCATCGCGTACGTTGTTTTTTAGTGCACCGGACGTCAGCACATAGTCAATCCGCCAGCCAACATTTCGTTCCCGCGCATTGGCCCAGGGCGACCACCAGGTGTAGAGTCCTTTTTTGTCCGGGTACTGAGCGCGCAGCGTGTCAATAAAACCGGCATCCAAAAAATCCTGAAACCGTTCACGTTCCTCTTTGGTAAAACCTTTTTTCCCCTCATTTTGTTTGGGATTTGCAAGATCAATGTCCTCGTGCGCGACATTAAAATCACCGCACGCGATAACCGGTTTTTTCTTTTCAAGTTTTTTTATGTGTGCCAAAAAAGCTGTGTCCCACTGATTATAGCGCAGTGGTATGCGCGACAAATCATCTTTTGCATTTGGTGTGTATACGCTAACAGCAAAAAATTTTTCGAATTCAGCAGTCACGACACGGCCTTCTGTTACAGCGTCTCGGCCATCATTGTCTACAAGATTCAATGCACCATCAAGATCATGCGTCACTGTAATTGCCGGTGTTTTTGAAAAAACAGCCGTGCCCGAATATCCTTTTTTATCAGCTGAATTCCAGTATTCTTCGTATTGAATAAAATCAACATCAACCTGCTCTTTGTGGGCTTTTGTTTCTTGCAAGCACAAAATATCAGGGTCGTATTTTTTCAAATAGGCGTCAAATGTGCCCTTGCGAATGCCGGCACGCAGGCCATTGACATTCCAGGAGTGAATTGTTATGTTGGTAGCCATATGGGGAGAGTATAGGTCAGTTGAATCGATCAATCAAGCGCCGGGCGCCTTTTCAGTAATGTTGTCCACACGGATGATCTATTGCAATCACGTGTATGTGTGTTATAGTTTTCCGTGTCAAAATAAAGATATAAACCATATGGCTGAAGATCAATTTTATCGCGTAAAAAATTCCGTGCTCGCGCATATTCAACTCACGTTTGAGGAATTGGAAGAGTCAATGGCTATGATGCATCAGGAAAAGTATGCACTGCTAGAAGACGCATTTGAAAACGCGAATGATGCGGATGAATTGCGCATCGCCTTTGAGCAGTGGCACAGAGATCACGCGGAAGAATTGGAGATGGAAGAGAGTGTCGACGATTTGTGGGAGTCTGCTCTTGCGCTGGCAGATGAAGAAGACGAAGATGGTCTGGAGGATGAAGACGACGAAGAAGATGAGGACGATGAGGACAGCGACGATGATGACGATGGGGACGATGAGGATGATAGTATTTAGTAAAAGAGGTATGAAAGGCTCGCCTAGGCGAGCCTTTTTTGATGTGATATAGTACGCCAATGTACAGACCCCGTATGAACAACCACAGAACCCTCAAAGAGTATTTATTGGATCATTTGGCAGACCATCCCGAGCAAAGGGAATTGGTCATGATCATGTCCAATATGGCCACTATCGGTGAGACCATTTCAACCCAAACCAATAAAGCCGGGTTGGCGGGTATTTTGGGGAGTTTGGGACAGACGAATATTCAGGGGGAAACGATCCAGCGGTTGGACGTTTTTGCAAATGAATTGTGTAAAAAATATTTGCGCGCAACCGAGCATTTCGCTGCCATGGCATCCGAAGAAGAATCAACAGTCGTGGATATGGGCAACGATGGAGCGCGCGCAAAGTACGTTATCGCGTTTGATCCACTCGATGGGTCCAGCAATATCGATGTCAACGTGAGTATTGGGACTATTTTTTCCGTGCACAAACGTTTGTTCAACATTGATCGATTGGATGAACGACAATTTCTGCAAAAAGGAAGAGACCAAGTGCTTGCGGGATACATACTGTATGGGTCGAGTACGGTCCTTGTATTTAGTTTTGGAGATGGAGTGCACGAGTTTACGCTTGACCATGGGATCGGCGAGTACTTTCTTTCCAATGAGCGCGTGATGATCCCTCCCGTCGCTGAGTATTATAGTGTGAATGAAGGGAATACCGTGTATTTTGAGCGAAAGGATGCAGATTTCATTGCGTACTTGCGAGATGAAAAAAAATTGAGTGCGCGATACATCGGATCCCTGGTTGCGGATTTTCATCGAAATATGATCAAGGGCGGTGTGTACCTCTATCCGGCGGTGGATAAGGGAGGAAAGGGAATATACACGGGAAAGATTCGCCTAAACTATGAGCTGAAGCCGATGGCTTTTTTGCTTGAGCAAGCCGGCGGTCTGGCTACGGACGGTGAAATGAACATTTTGGATATGGAACCGACAAGTTTGCATGAGCGGCGGGCGGCGATTTTGGGGAGTCGTGATATTGTAGAAGAGTATATGGCAAGATAAGATACAAGAGACAAGCGCCAAGAGGCCCATGCGTTTTGTCGTTTTTCTCTTGTTTTTTAAATACGTGTATGACAAATCCATACTACAGGGAATTGACGTCAGTTGACGAAGTTCGCGAGCTCGTGGCCGGAGTTTGCGCTGTTGAAGGCGGGCGAATCAGCGCAGTCAGAGATATTGAGAAACTGAACAGTGACATCATCCACACGTTACAATTTAATGCCAGCGTGAGTGTACATGATGATGTCAAAAAAACGTCGATTGATTGGATTAACGAGATTGCTTTACAGAGAAATTTGACGACCGGGTCGAACGCGGATTTTTATGACGCCAAAGCACGTGGAGAGCATGAATTTTTTACAGTTCCTGCCATCAACTGCCGAATGCTTACCTTTCATATGGTTCGTGCTGCGGTGCGCGCGGCAGACCGCCTGGCATTGCCCCATGTGGTGTTTGAATTGGCCCTTTCCGAAATGGCGTATACGGCTCAGCAAAAAGATGAGTATGTGGCGTTGGTAAAGGCGGCATATGTTTCACTCGGTCTTTCAGACAGAGTCTTGTACATGCAGGCCGATCATTATCAGCTGGATCCGGATAACTATGCCAAGGATGCTGACGCGGAAATGAACCGGATGAAAGAGCGTATCGCAAAGGCCATAGATGCGGGGGTATATAATATTGATATTGACGCATCAAAATTTGAAACCGCGGATCCTGCAAAATCCGATAGAGAAAATCAGGCGGAGAACGCGCGGTTGACCGCGGGGTTATTTCATTTTATTCGCCAGTATGAAAAAGATCACCAACTTCCGTGCGTCGTGAGTATCGGGGGTGAAGTTGGAGAGGTGGGCGGAGAAAATACAAAATATTCTGCGGTGAATGCGTATTTGGATATGATCAAGGAGCACGCCGAAGCGCTTGGCAGTGGCGATGTAAAAGGTATTTCAAAAGTCAGCATCAATGTGGGATCTGCGCATGGGGGGGTATTGGGACCGGACGGGAAGCCGCTCGACACCGTTCCGCTTGATTTTACGGCACACCACGATGTATACATGAAGGGGGTTGATCCGTTGAATTCTGGGAAACATGTGATTTCCGTTCAGCATGGTGCTTCCACGCTGCCAAAGCAGTACTTTCCACTGTTTCCGGCCATGCATGTGGGTGAAATACATCTGGCGACGGGATTCCAAAATATTGTCTGGGACATCCTTGAGAAAGAAGACCGGCCACTGTTTGAAAAGATGAAGGCGATAGCGTTTGAAAAATTTGCGGATAAAATCGCAAAGCATCCCACTGAGGCAATTGGTTTTCAGAAAGAAAATAAACGCGTGACAGAGTTTGTAAAAAAAGACTTGCTTTTGTCCACGGCGGTCGAGCAGATTGAAAAGAATTTGGAGCAGGAGTTTGCCACTATATTTACGTCATTGTTTACATTGCTTCGTCCCAAATCAGGGCATATTGTGCAAGGGGACAGAGCTGATTAGTATTCTATGAATCGCGCTGAAGACTATTATGACAAAAGCGAAGGTGAGTTGGATTTAACGTGGGAGGATGTAGAAAAAGCTGCTGCTGAAATTATTATCCGCATGAATGAAAATGGCTTTGTTCCCGATGTTATTATTTCTATCGCGCGATCGGGTCTCATCCCGGCCGCCTTGGTTTCTTACGCGCTTGGAAATAAAGAGCTCTATACCATTAAGATCGATTTTTCGAAAGTGCAAAAAGCAGGGAAGGATCAGGAATTGCGGCATCGGCCAAAAATTTCTCAGGAGTTGAGTCGCGATGTCGAGGGGCTTAAGGTACTGGTGATTGATGAAATGGCTGTTTCAGGATCCACGTTGCGGGTGGTGCGCGCTTATTTGGAAATGAAAGACCCTGCTGACGTGAAATACGCAGTATTATATAAGCAGCCGTGGAGTCAGTTTGAGCCGGACTACTATGGTGTACAAACACCAATGTGGCCGGTTTTTCCGTGGAAGCGATTAAAAAAAAAGTAAAGCAAATTTTGCGCGCGTAGTGCAGTTTCATGAGGCCACCACTGTCCTGCTGTTGTGTTTGGCGATTGCGTTTCTAGAATTATTACGCCCTCTTTCGGCGTTTTTTTGCTATGTAAAGCTAAAATGTCAATTATCCACAGATATTGTCGAAAAAAAATTGACAAATAGTAAAATAGATTCTATACTGAAAAAAGCGAATATGGATATAAATTTTCTTAAAAAATTGGGTTTTTCTGACAAAAATGCTAGAATTTACATGGCGATTTTAAAATTAGGCCCTAGTTCTGTGCGAACCTTGGCGGAATATGTGGATTTGAATAGGGGCACGACCTATGATGCTCTTAAATGGCTCCAAGAGCAGGGCGTGGTCAGTTACTACAGAAAGGACTCAAAGCAGCATTTTGTGGCCGAGGATCCCGAGCACCTGCACCATATGGTCACCCACCAAAGGCAGGAATTGGAGCAACTTGATAAACGACTCGATAACATCATTCCGGAGTTGCAGGCGCTGCACCATAGCGGCGGTGATCGGCCGGTTGCTAAATATTTTGAAAAAAAAGATATTGTAAAAATTTTGGAAGATCTTTTGGAAACATGCGAGCAAAGTGAGCAACAGGAGTATTGTATTTATTCCACAGAGGGAATGCGTGAGTATCTGTATAAGGATTTTCCTACGTTTTCTGACGTGCGCGTGGCAAAAGGAATTTCGGTACGAGTCATCGCGATCGGCAAAGGCGGAGAGTTGCGGGGTCTGGACGAGCGAAGGTGGCTTGAATCAAAATCAAAAACACCAACATATATTATTATTTATCCGGGCAAAACCGCGTATGTCTCTCTTGACGCAAAAGAACAGCCGATTGGAGTTGTTATTGAAAATCCCGGAATTTATGAAACCCAAAAATTAATATTTGATCAGTTGTGGGAGTCTTTGGATTAACGATTTCCGTACGTAGTGCCAGTATGTATATAATAGATTTTGACGACACGCTTTTTGACACGCACGCCTATAAGCGCGCGCGGCTTGAAGCTGTGCAGGCGGTTGGAATATCAGAGGACTTGTTTTGGAAAACCTATGCGGACGCCAGAGTGACGCCGGATGGCACCTTTTCCTATACCGATGAACGCCATGCGGCACTCCTGGGTTCGCACAGAAAAGATGAAAAGGCTGTCTGTGAGGCCTTTGCTCAGATCAACGACAGGATTCATGAGTTTGTCCAGCCGGACGCTGAGAATTTTTTACATCGGCTCAAGGCAACGGGCACGTCTCTGGTGCTATTGAGTTTGGGGGATGAGGGGTTTCAGGAAATGAAAACACACCGCAGTGGACTCCACATGTTTTTTGACAGAGTCGTTATGGTGGATCGTACAAAAAAAGATGTCGTTGCGGAACTTATGAAAACAAACGAGGATCCGACTTGGTTTATTAACGATAAAGTCAGCGAGACGAAGGAGATTGTCCGGTTGTTTCCGGCTGTCCGGGCGGTACTCAAAATATCGCCCAAGTTTGATCGTATGGAATACGAGGAGTCGGGTCTTCCTTTCTTTGATACACTTACAGAAATTGCAGACTATGCGATCAACTAAAATCGCCGTGGTAATTTTGGCTGCGGGTGAAGGAAAAAGGATGAACAGTGATGTGCCAAAAGTGATGCACTTACTTTTTGGTAAGCCACTCATTGACCATGTTGTTTCACATGTTGAACAGGCTAATATAACAGATGCTCCGGTTGTTGTTGTTTCTCCGAATCACACGCAGGTTCAGGGTTATCTGGGTACTAGGGCGCGGTATGTAACTCAGCAGGAGCAGCTGGGCACTGGGCATGCCGTCGCTACTGCGCATGACGTGCTCAAAGACGCCAAGCACGTTATGGTGCTTTATGGTGATATGCCATTTTTGAAACCTGCCTCAATAATGGCTCTGGCACAGACACATTTGGAAGAGGGGAATACGATTACGCTTGCCACGGTAAAAACACAATTTGAGCAAGGCGCCGATAGTTTGCTGTATGATTTTGGTAGAATTATTAGAGATGAGAAGGGGCAAATTGTAGACAGCGTTGAATTGAAAGATGCCACCCCGGAGCAGGCGGCGATGACGGAAGTAAATCCATGTTATTATTGCTTTGACGCGGCATGGCTTTGGGAACATGCGCATAAACTGGAAAGGAACAACGCACAGGGGGAATATTATTTGACCGACCTGGTTCGATTGGCCGTTCAGGAAGGGGATCACCTTGGATCCGTTGATATTGAGGCAAGCGAAGCCATTGGGATTAACTCAAAAGAGGATTTAATGAAAGCCGAAGCCCGTGTATGAATTTTGAAGCCGCTATATTTGATATGGATGGAGTCATCATTGACTCAGAACCGTTTTGGCAAGACGAAGAAGTTCGGGTTTATAATAAATACGGTTTACCCGTGACATTGGAACAAACGGTAACAACCCGGGGGCTGCGGACGGATGAAATTGTGAGCCATTGGATGATAACATTTGGCCGAGAGGATATTCAAAAAGAGGAGATTTTACAAGAACTTCACGCAGCGATAGTGAAAAGAGTGAAACAGGACGCGACACTTTTGCCGGGTGTCATTGAAACAATGACTCTGTTAAAAAATATGCAGTTGAAGATAGCTATTGCATCGTCGTCCGCTGACCAAATTATTGATGCTGTGGTTGACGCATTTGAGTTGAGACCGTATTTGAACGCGACGCATTCGGCGTACCACGAGCGTCGTGGAAAGCCGGATCCTGCTGTGTACATTACAACCGCGACGCTGTTGGGTGTTAGTCCTCAGAAATGTATTGCAGTCGAAGATAGTGTCAATGGCATGCAAGCCGCAAAAGCGGCCGGTATGACTTGTATTGTTATACCAAGCGATGGTCGCGAACCACGGATGGCATTTGAGCAAGCAGATCTCCGGGTGTCATCGCTTTTGGAGCTGACAAAAGATATATTATTGAGTTTGCACCCGTTGGGTGTTTAAATAAACAAGTATGTGTGGAATTATCGGATACATTGGAAACAAACAGGCAATGCCGATTTTGATCAAAGGTTTGAGACGCTTGGAATATCGTGGGTATGACAGCGCCGGCATTGCTGTATGCGAAAAAAATCCAGCGGGGAGCGAAATTTGCAGAGTGCGATCCATTGGAAAAATTGATATGCTGGCGGACAAACTCGCGGAAGTGACACTCAATGGTACAGTGGGAATTGCTCACACGCGCTGGGCAACGCACGGCGGTGTTACGGAAGAAAATGCGCATCCGCATGTTGCACAAGACGGCAAACTTGCCTTGGTCCACAATGGTATCATTGAAAATTATAGAGAGCTGAAAGAGCATTTGCCGGACGTTACGTTTACGTCTGATACGGATTCTGAAGTCTTGGCGCATCTTATTGCCAAACATTATCAAAAAGATACCGGCACGGACAAAGATTTGCGCGTGGCTGTTGAAAAAGCATTGAGTCATGTGCGGGGTACCTATGGAATTGTTGTCATGCACAAAGATCACCCCGATTGCTTGATTGCGGCTCGAATGGGCAGTCCTATTGTGATTGGTATTGCGGATGATGGGCACTATATTGCCAGCGATCCGACACCCATTTTGGCGTACACTAAAAATATGATTTTTTTAGATGATGGTGAAGTCGCGGAAATGCATCCTGACAAAATGAAAATACGTGATTTAAAAGCGCATGAGATCACAAAATGTGTTGAGCAGATAGAATGGAATGACGAACAAGCTGAAAAGCAGGGGTTCCCCCACTTCATGCTCAAAGAAATATATGATCAGCCGACGGTATTTCAGGATGCCATCCGTGGACGATACAATTTACACGAGGGGACATCGTTTTTGGGCGGGTTGAATATGACGGACGACGAGATGCGGTCCATCAATCGCGTGATTTTGATTGCGTGCGGCACGGCCAGTCATGCAGCTATGATTGGCAAATACGCGTTTGAGCGCCTTGCGGGTATACCAACAGAAGTTGATGTAGCCAGTGAATTTCGATATCGTGATCCGATTATTGATGGGAGGACGCTGGTATTTGGCATTTCTCAGTCCGGTGAGACGGCGGATACTATTGCCGCTTTGCGTGAGGCAAAACGAAAGGGCGCCTTTGTTCGCGGTGTTGTAAACGCGGTTGGCTCAACCATTGCGCGAGAGACAGATGGTGGATCATATATGCACGCGGGTCCGGAGCTTTCTGTCGCTTCCACAAAAGCATATACCAACATGATTGCAATTTTACTTCTCTACGCGTTGCAGTTTGGACGATTGAAACGTGTCACGACGGCCACTGGTCAGCGAATGCTACATGCCCTGCGAGATATTCCAGAGAAAATGAAAATGATTTTGGATCAAAGCGAGCAAATTAAACAGATTGCCATAAAGTATAAAGCGTATCCCAATTTTTTCTTTTTGGGCAGGGGGATTAATTATCCAGTGGCTATGGAAGGGTCACTCAAATTGAAAGAAATAACGTATATCCATTCAGAAGCGTATCCCGGCGGAGAAATGAAACATGGCCCCATCGCGCTGTTGAGTGACCAGTTTCCTATTTTTGCCATTATGACGCGCGATCAGCTCTATGATAAGATGAGAAGCAATATTGAAGAAGCGCGTGCTCGGAATGCAAAAGTTATTTTGGTCGCAACCCAAGGTGATGAACAAGCACGCGAGCTTGCTGATGACATCATGTATGTTCCGGATACCATGGAACTACTTGAGCCGCTTCTCAATACCATCCCATTGCAGTTGTTTGCCTATCACACGGCTGTTGCCTTGGGACGTGATGTGGACAGACCAAGGAATTTAGCCAAATCAGTGACTGTAGAATAGACATTGATTTCACAGATTATGTTGGATTACACTGATACATAGACCACAGATTATGTTGGATTACACTCAAAATAAAATGTTTATTCACTAAATTATATGTATGTATACGGAGGGGGATATTACGAGGAACATTATTGGTCAAGCAATGCGAGTGCATAGAGAAGTAGGACCCGGGTTTAAGGAAACGGTGTATCATCGTGCGTTGACTCATGCGCTGACTGAAATAGGATTATATATTGATGTTGAAAAAAGGTATGATGTGTCATTTGCAGGTAGTCGTGTGGGTACATTTATCCCGGATATCGTCGTCGAGAAGAAAATCATTGTTGAACTGAAGTCTGTGAGTGATATGAAAAAATTATTTTATGCTCAAATAATTTCCTATTTACGAGCAGCAGGCATGGAAGTCGGTCTTTTGATAAATTTTGGGAATCAAAGTCTGGAGTTCAAGAGATTCGCCAACTATAAAGATTATTCGAAATCAATCAGTGGAATCCAAATAATTCAGGGAAATCTATGAAGAAAAAAGTTGTTGTATTTGGAGGCGGAAATGGCAGTGCCATGATGATGCGGGCGCTGAAGCGACATACAGATGTTTTTGATACGTACGCGGTTGTCAGCATGAGCGACTCTGGCGGATCGTCCGGCAGACTGCGCGAAGAGTTCAACACTCTTCCGCCGGGGGATATTCTCCGTGCTGTACTGGCATCATCCAAATATAGCTATAAAGAATTTCTCAAGCCACTTTTTTACGGTACCCGCTTTGATGCGAGTGGCAAACTTTCGGGTCACAATCTTGGGAATCTTTTCCTCACGCTTGGTTCAGAGTATGCAGGAGCGTATATGGATGCTATCAACGCGCTGAGTCAGGCTGTTGAAGCGCAGGGAACTGTGTATCCCGCGACCCTCACGCCAAACAACTTGGTCGCCACCCTCCAAGATGGGTCAGAGCTTTTTGGCGAGCATGCCATTGATAGGCCGGGGGAGCAGCGATCACCAATCATGGAAGTGCGGTTGGAACCGCATGTGGATGCATTTGTTGGCTGTCTGAGCGCTATAGAACAATCCGACTTTCTTATGTTTGGACCGGGCAGTTTGTACTGTAGCGTCGTTGCCTCTGTGTTACCAAAAGGAATCAGAGACGCTATTGAAAAATCCAACGCACGGTTAGTGTACGTTGCCGGAGATATATATGAGTTGGAGGGTGAAGCAGGGCCGACGGCGCTCAGTGAGTTTGTGCGTCAGCTGGAGCAATATGTGCCGCGAAAGATAGATTCCATTATTTTTAATGGACAAGACCTCTCAGAAAAACAAGCAGCGTACTATAAAGAAAAAATGTGGGGGAGGCTCACCTTTGATAGGGAGTTGTTATCAAATTATGATATTATCGATATACCGTTTGAAAAAGAGCATGGTGGCCTGGATCCGGAGAAACTTGGTTTAATATTGCGCAATCTTGTAACGTCATATGAAAATTAAGAAAGAATCACAAAACAGAGCATACGCGATACGGTTTTCTGCCCAAGAAGATGGGAGCGAAGTCGGTCGTGCGTACTTGTATATTCTGTATAATGACTTGCATGATGAACCGGTCGGTCTCATGGAAGATGTATTCGTAGAGGAAAAGTATAGGGGGAGAGGCATAGGGACCTCGATTGTCACCGATCTGATCGTAGAAGCAAAAAAACAGGGTTGCAGAAAGTTGATTGGACAGAGTAGATATGGAAGAGACGATGTTCATGCTTTGTATATCCGGCTTGGGTTTAGGGATCATGGGAAAAATTTTCGGATGGACTTTATATGATGTCAGTAACTGTTCGTAGTTCTTACATTTCGTGATGCCCACAGTGTCCACGAGCATCGTGACTACTGTGGGTCTTGCGAAGGAGGTGCGCATGCCCGACGATCGTCAGTGCGAGGAACTGGATTCCGATGCGTCGCGCCGGATGCTGGACGAAGGGTGTCCTCACGATGAGGACGCGAGCGCGACCCCGCAGAGGGGACGCCGGGAGTCCACGCCGGAGAAGTCGCCCGGGGATCAGAAGCCCCTCGCCAAGTAGCCGCCAGCACAACAGCTGGCAAAACCATTCACGGCCGAACTTGGGGACGCCCAGGTTCGGCCACAACTCTCCCTGCCTACCGGTCCGCCAGTCGGACGGACTCCGTTTATTGCGGAGCAGGCAGGCTTACTCCTTACTATGAATCTCTACGAATTTGAAGGAAAAGAATTTTTTAAAAAACATGGCATTGCCGTACCAAATGGTGTTGATATTATTCGTGGAATGGATATTGCAAAAGCATACCAATCTTTGGGTATCACTGATGTTGTGGTAAAGGCGCAAGTGTTGTCCGGCAAGCGGGGTAAAAATAATGGTGTTCGTTTTTGTTCATCTTTGCCGGATGTTGAGTCGGCAGTGTCAGATTTGTTTTCAATGAATGTGCGGGGGCAATATGTTGCCGCTGTTCGGATAGAAGAAAAATTGAATATTGATCAAGAACACTATATATCCATTACATACGATACCGATACGCAGCAGCCGGTGTTGGTATATTCAAATGAAGGAGGCATGGATATTGAAGACGTTGAAAATGAATTGATACAAAAGATTCCACTGGATATTCGCAATACACACGTGCAAACAGATATTCCATTCGCACAAGAATTGTGGAATTGTTTTTTGCAAGAAGATTGCCGTGTAGTGGAAATTAATCCGCTTGTTAAAACTGTAGATGGACAGTGGGTCGCAGCAGATTCAAAAATTGCGTTGGATGATGATGCTTTTTTTCGACATGAAAGTTGGAAAGAGCTGGAACCTCGCACCATGATGGGCCGTCCGCCAACAGACAGAGAAATTGAAGTGCAAAAAATTGATGCAGGCGAAGGATATTACCGTGGCACTGCGGGGAAGTATATTGAAATGGATGGGGATATTGCCATATTGTTTTCCGGTGGCGGCGCAAGCATTGCCAATATGGATGCCCTGATAAATGAGGGGTTACAGCCGGCCAACTATACGGAATACTCCGGAAATCCTCCAACAGAAAAAGTGTATGAACTCACCAAAACTGTTTTGTCAAAGCCCGGACTTAAGGGACTTTGGATTGCCGGTGGCGTGGCAAACTTTACTGATGTTGAACAGACTTTCAAAGGAATTGTTTGGGCATTGGATGAAATCAAACCGACCTATCCGATTGTTGTTCGCCGTGCCGGACCATTTGAAGCGGAAGGCATGGAGCTGATGCGGCAGTGCGCTGAGCGAAATAATTTAAATGTGCAATTATTTGGAAAAGAATCCAGCATGAGTCAAACGGCAGCGGTTTTGGCTGATGCGGTCAAGAAAATATAGCATATGAATCCCATCTTTCCACTTCAAGTCATCTTTGGTGCGCAAGCACTGGGGACGCGCGGTAGCATAGATATAAAACAAAATAGCCTTGCAATAAAAAAAGGTTATGTTGTATATGAAATTCCGTTTCAGCAAATTGAACAGTTTCACCTGCAACATCGCATGATGCGTTTTCATTCCAAATCATATACAAGGGGGGAATCATTTCGTATTAAAATAAAAGCAGGAGCGGATAGCATCCGCTGTCAATGGGATACCAGCTGGACCATGGATCCAAATCAGGATCCTGTTGCATCTGTTCAGGCGCTTATTACAGCGCTTGTTGAAGCGGGGTTGCCGCAGACAAAAATAAAGCACAATAAAGGATATATCCCGCTTATACTATTTTTCGGTGTGCTTGGTTTGATCGCGTGGTATACATTTAGCTAAGAATATATGGCAATTTTGATTCAAAAAGATTCGGCCGTTCTCGTGCAAGGAATTACTGGTAAAGAGGGGCAAAAGGCAGCGGCTGCGATGCTGGAATATGGCACAAACGTGGTGGGCGGCGTGCGTCCGGGAAAAGCAGGGGAAGTGGTTGAGGGCAAACCTGTCTATGACACGGTGCAGGATGCTGTTGCAGCGCTTGGCCAGATAGACGTGAGTGCCATTTATGTTCCGCCATTTGCTGCAAAGCAAGCTATGATGGAGGCAATTGATGCTGGTGTTTTACAGATCAATGTTATTGTTGAGAGAATTCCAATTCAGGATACGGCCTATTGCTTGGCCGCTGCAAAAGAAAAAAATATTCAGATTATCGGTCCCAGTTCTCTTGGATATATTGCACCGGGCATTGGCAGAATTGGTGTTGTCGGCGGACCCAAACAGCTAGCCGATGAAGTATTCATGCCAGGCTCCATTGGTATAATTTCCAGATCCGGAGGAATGACAAACGAAGTGTCGTGGCAGATTCGCAAAGCTGGTATGGGGCAAAGTACAGCTGTACATGTTGGCGGTGATTTGCTTATGGGGACGACGTATGTTGATTTGCTGCGACAGTTTGAAATGGATGAGCAAACAAAGGCGGTTGTTTTGTTTGGAGAGCATGGGGGCAGCTATGAGTTTGGTATTGTTGAAATGATTCAAAAAAAGGAATTTACTAAACCGCTCGCAGTATATGTTGGTGGAAAATTTGCCAATGTGTTGCCGGAGGGCATGAACATTGGTCATGCCGGTGCCATTGTCGCGCGTGGGCAGAGTGCAGAAGAAAAATCGAAGGCGTTGGCCGCTGTTGGCGTAATGATAGCGGATAAATATGAGGATTTAGTAACGCGTATTAAGCCGTACGCCTAAGAAGCATTTATGAAATTCAAAACATCAATCACAGACGTGAAAAAGGACGGATCAGAAGTAATGCGTGGTGAAAAATTAACAGACTTGATAAAGGAAAAAACATTTGCAGAAGTCATTTATTTTATTCTAAAAGGCCAGATGCCAGACGAAAGTCAGCTGACAATGTTTAATGCAATTCTTACATCTGTTATTGATCACGGTCCTGCTACAGCATCAGCCATGAACGCCCGTATTTCAGCATCTGCAAAAAATGATATGCACGTTGCGCTGGCTGCAGGTATTTTGGGATTTGGTCCGCGTCATGGTGTTGCAGTAGAAAGTGCCATGCAATTTTTAATGAAAAACAAGGAGAATAAAAATGTATCGCAGACACTACAGGAGATGAAGGAGAGAAAAGAATATGTCCCTGGGTATGGTCACAAAGTCTTTGACACTGACCCACGGGCAACCGCACTTTTTGCACTGGCAAAGGAAACAGGTATTGCGGGCGATTATTGCGCACTTGCAGAAGCAGTGCGCAGTGCACTCAATGAGTCATCGTCAAAATCATTACCTATTAATGTAGACGGAGCCATTGCCGCTATATTGTGCGATATTGGATTTGACGCTGCATTGGGAAGTGGTATATTTCTTATTGGACGGGTGCCAGGACTTGTGGCACATATTCATGAGGAAATGACCAATGATACGGGTATTCGACGGTTGGATTCCACTGAGGTAGAATATAAGAATGCATAAATCATTAGATTATTTAGCTATAGGACCGTATGAAAAATATCAAATCCATCGCACTTATTGCCGCTATCATTATGGTAGCCGGGGTTGGGTGTTCCAAGGTTGCCGAACAAAAACAAGAAGAAAGGTCTGCATTTGCGGATGATGTCGTTAAGGTTGGTGTCCTGTTTCCATTTGAGGGCGAGAAGGCTGTTCTTGCTGATGAAGCAAGGCGGGGCATCGGCATGGTCCTGGCCGAGCTTGGCCGTTCAAATATTCAACTCGTGTACGCCAATGGCGGGTGCAACGCGGAAACCGCTGCTGCCGCAACCGCGAGGCTGCTTGAAGATAAGATGGTGAAGGCTATTATTGGCGGATTATGCGATGAAGAAACATACGCAGCCGCGCCTTTGGCACAGGCGGCAGGTATTGTTCTTATTACGCCGGCAACCAGAACATTCAACGCCCCACATGGTGATTTTATTTTTCAAACCAGTCCATCCGAACAGGGAGTGGAGCGGAAAGCAACCAGGGAGTTTGTTGCAGCGCATAAAGACCTGTATGATACAGCCCCAAGTCAGTATGCCGCAGAATCATATGACGCTATGAAAGCAATTTCTGAAGCGCTTCAACAAGATATGCCACTCAAAGATGCATTGTACGAGGTCTCATTTGAAGGTGCGGCAGGACCGGTTGATTTTGACGCGAATGGTGAAGTAAAGTAAATCAAAATTTTTAGCATGGTGGACTATTTGAAAGAGACAATTGAAACATACAATAACAATGCGCAGGCCTTTGAGCATTCAAGAGCATCGTTCGCGCAGCATAGCGTTATTGAACATTTTTGTTCGCTTATTTCCGGGGAAAATATATTAGATCTCGGCTGCGGTCCCGGACGTGACGCAAGAATTTTTGTTGACAAAGGGTACACTGTCACCGGAATTGACCTCTCCCAGGAGCTGTTACAGATAGCACAAGCAAATGTTCCAGAGGCGACTTTTTTACTCATGGATATGAGGGATTTGTCGCTGCCGGATCATCAGTTTGATGGCGTTTGGGCGAGTGCCTCATTGCTGCATCTGAAGAAAGAAGATATTTCGGTTGTTTTAAATAACCTGTATAGAGTATTGAAACCTGGAGGAGTGCTGTATATTTCAGTTAAGGAAGGAAATTCAGAAGAAATAGAAAATGATCCTCGATTAGGTGGTGGCTCCAGATTTTTTTCATATCATACTGCCCAGCAGATGCGAGAGTATATTGAAAATGTCGGATTCCATATTATAGAAATAAATGAAAGTGAGTCACATAATGCGCTTCGGACATGGAATTGGATAACGCTGCTTGCCAAGAAATAACATGTTGAACCAAATTATTGATCTTCACATTCACTCCAAGTATTCGCGGGCATGTTCCAAACATTTGGAGTTGCCTACCATTGCAACGGCCTGCGAAACGCGGGGTATTGATATTGTCGTCACCGGGGATATGACGCATCCGGCGTGGTTTGCATCAATCAAAGAGAATTTGGTAGAAGAAAATTCAGGTTTGTATAAGCTGGCAAATGATCAAAGTAAAACGCGCTTTATTTTGGGGACAGAAGTTGCAAGCATCAAAAAACATAAAGGACAAACGCGACGAGTTCATTTGCTTTTGTTTGCGCCAACAATAGACGTGGCGGAAATATTCAACGCTGAATTGCAGCGTCGCAATTTTAACCTGACCGCAGACGGGCGACCAATTCTTGGCATGCCGAGCAAAGATATTTTGCAGATGATGCTCGATATCGATGAGCGTATGGTTATGATTCCTGCGCATGCCTGGACACCGTGGTTTGGCATTTTTGGATCAAAAGGCGGGTATACTTCGCTTGAAGAAGCGTTTGATGAGCTGCACACCAATATATTTGCGATAGAAACAGGTCTTTCCAGTGATCCACTCATGAATTGGCGGTGCAGTATGCTAGATAATATTACTATGGTATCGTCATCTGACGCGCACAGTCTACAAAAACTTGGACGTGAAGCGAATGTGCTGCAATTTGAAAGCAAACAGGATATTACATATGATGAAATCATGCGCGTGCTACGAACAGAGGACAAAGAAAGATTTTTGAATACCATTGAGTTCTATCCGGAGGAGGGGAAATATCACATGGACGGCCACAGAGATTGTGGCGTGATGATGCATCCTGTGGAAACAGAAAAACATAAGGGATTCTGTCCAAAATGCGCGAAACCGCTTACAATTGGTGTGATGAATCGCGTGGAAGAAATGGCGGATAGAACAGAGGAAGAAGCAAAAGTATTCGGCGCGGATAATAAAGTACCGTATACAAGCATTGTCCCCCTACCAGAAATTATTGCTGACGTGTATTCATGTGGTGTTGCCACAAAGCGCGTCGTCCGCGTGTACGAGTTGCTTACTCAAACACTTGGATCTGAGTTTCATATTCTTTTGCATGCTTCAATGGAAGATATCGCCGCGGCATCCGATACCAGTATTGCGGATGCGATTGATAGAGTGAGAAAGGGCCATGTGGTTGTCCGACCGGGGTACGACGGCGTGTTTGGCACGGTAAAAGTGTTCGAGGATTCGATAACTGTAAAAAGAAATGCACAGTTGAATTTACAGTTGGACTAAAAAATATTCCAAAGAAAAATCCGCCATAGGCGGATTTTTCTTTGCGAAAGAGTATTATTTCTTTCGGCGAGCAGGCTTGCGCTTAGCAACTTTCTTCTTAGGAGCGGCTTTACGTTTCGCAGCTTTCTTAGGAGCAGCTTTGCGTTTCGCTGGTTTGCGTTTAGCAACTTTCTTCTTAGGAGCGGCTTTACGTTTCGCAGGTTTGCGCTTAGCAACTTTCTTAGGGGCGGCTTTGCGTTTCGCTGGTTTGCGTTTAGCAGCTTTCTTAGGAGCAGCTTTTTTTCTTGCTGGCATATTGTACACCTCCTCTCAAGGTGAGTTGAATGCGTTTGTTTTTGACATGACCATGGTACATACCAAAGTAACTCAAACGCATGAGACTTTACACGACAAGCATTTGTGTAAAGTATTGTGCATATTAAATGCAACGACCTTTGATATAGTATAGTGTGTTTTATTTCTTTTTTGAATGAGCGAGACGGCAAAACTGTTAATAACTTTTTTTTTGTAAAAAATAAAAAAAAATTATTACACTTCTTTTCCAAATCCGAGTGCTATAAACATCAGCACACTGCCAAACGCAATTCCAATAAGATTAAAAAAGAAAAGAGATAGACTGTTATATATAAGATCTGATGATAGCAGTGCCATGCCGATGCCTGTAACAGAGAGAGGTGGAATAACCGAAACGGATATCGCTATTCCCGCGATGGATGCGGCAATTTCTTTTTTTGAATAGGCATATGCACCGGCTGCGCCGCTAAAAAGAGCAACAAGAAAAAGGAGATAGTGTGGCTCGGCGCGAGTTAATATTTCAGTGCCAACTCCAAGCGGCTCATTTTCCAACTGCTGAATAACCCATGACAGGAAGAAGGACACAGTAATGGCAAGGGCGGATCCGGAAAGTAACATAAAAAAAGAACGAACAATTCTATCAACCTGCAGCACAAGCACGCCAAGAGAAAAACCAAAGATTGGAGTGATGAGTGGCGCGACAACCATTGCCCCGATGATAACAGAAACATTATTCATCAACAGGCCGATGGTCGAGATAGCGGACGCCAAGCCAATGAGCAAAAAATAGCTTACCGAAGGCTGTGCGTATTGGGCGAGCCGTTTTTCGGTTTGGTGCCGAACATGCGTTGCGTGAGAAAAAATTGACATGCTACTTGATTACAGGTTTTTATGAATACGCGTGAGAGAGATCTTCCATAAAGAGCTCTGATTTTTCAAATTGTTTCAATACCCATTTTTTGCCAAAATATTTGACATGCCAGTCGTAGATATCTTGCTCTTTCATCCACGCAAGGAATTCGTCCAATACGAGTAGAAGATATTTTTGTGCTTCGTCTGTTTTTACATAAAGTCGTTCACGCGATAAAAACCACCAAATAGACAACTTATATCCTAATTGGTATGAGCGAGAATTTTCAGCAAGCAGGTGAATGGATTTTGTCCGCGCGATGTTGATGGCATCGAGCATATCGGCGTCAAAAAGAATGTCGACCATTATTCTATTTTTTTTGTTTAGGAGAAGTTTTGTGAGTATTTTTCCCGTCCCCAAACTCTTACAAGCAATCATGCGTGTTGCCATGCCCACAACATCTCCAAAAACACCTTGTCTAACTGTTTCTCGCCAAAGCATAAGCGCGGAAATGATATCATCAAAAAAAGGCATGATGACAATAGACGGTCGTTTGGTTAACGTCCTGCTCACATCATGCCACCAAGCGGCAAGAACAAGGGCGTCTGTTTGTGATTTGGAAAGGTCGCATTCGGCGGCCAAGACACGAACGAGCCGTACGACTCGTTTAACATGTGAAACGTCATGGATTGGGTCATGCGACAGTGACATTTTGTACCTCGCAATGTTAATTAACTTTCTGTAGGGTGTTTTTTTTCCTCTCATAGGATGTTAGTATAGCAAAAGAGTCAATAAATGCAACGCGGCCAGAGCTTGATTTCCGCGGCATTTTGAGGTATTGTATCCACGTTTATGCGCCCATAGCTTCCCGCAGAAACTCCCTTCGGTCGTTTTGCGGGACAGGCAGGGGTTACCGTGCCAATAGCGTGGTACATCGCAAAAAAGAATGCGCCCATAGCTCAGGGGTTAGAGCACGACGCTTATAACGTCGGGGTCGATGGTTCAATTCCATCTGGGCGCACTGTGCATAAGCAAAAATTAGCCACCAGAAATTGTGGATGCCAGTGGCTCCGACTTACTATAGTCGGGTCGATGGTTCCCTGCCTGCCGGCAGGCAGGAATTCCATCTGGGCGCACTATAACGCAGGAATTTTTTGCTGTTAATTCCTATTTAGTTGCAGTATGCAATTTGTTGTCTTCGGCGCTGTTGCCATAATGATCACGGGATTTGTTTACGTTATTTTTTGTCTATTAGTACCTGGCAAAAGAATATCAATTGAATCTCAGGTGCCCCTTCTTGCGGGTGAGCACATTCTTTTCACAGATGAAAAGGTTCGTGTCGAGGTGCGTTTTTTTGGTAATGTGGCTTCCGATGAGTTGATGTATCAATACAAGCATCAAGTATACCGTGTCGTTGTTACGAACATGCGTATTATTGTCGCGCAGATATATGTGGTACAAAAGGCACAAAAAATCGAGTGTATCATTAACTATGCGCAACCCGGCCCACCATTGAAGGCCGGGTATATATTGGGGGGATTTATCTTCCAACGAGGATATCCAACTGTTTATGCGAATCCGGAATGGATCACGTTAACGTCTGTCCGCGACACACCGGCGGTAGAAATAAAGATTCCAATTTCAAATCCCGGGCGATTCGTGGGTGACGCGTTGCGGGTTGTCATCTTTACACAGCGTGGAAGTGAGTACACAAAGCGGCTGCATTTGAAGTAGTGAAGCTGGAGGGGGAGGTCTGTTGGTTGACAATTCCACTCTCATATCGTAGGATATTGAGTCCAGGTAACACGTTTAGATGAATCAAGAGCAACAAACATTTATTGTTTCCGAACCGGGTCAAAGGCTGGATATTTTTTTGGCGGGAAAAATATCGCAGAGTCGGTCTCAGGCAAAGAAACATATTGATAGAGGGGGTGTCATGGTCAATGGAAAGGAACCAAAAAAAGCAGGGGACATGCTGTCGCCCGGAGACAAGGTATCTTTGGCAATGACTGATTTTTCTCGAGGGATCCTTTCGCAGGCAGAGGCCGTACAGCTTCCTGATATTCACGTCGTGTTGGAAACAGACGAGTATCTGGTTCTAGACAAGCCCGCGGGTTTGTTGGTTCATCCAACCCAGGCTGGTGAGACCAGAACAGTGGCAGCTTGGTTGTTGAACGCATATCCTGATATTGCGGGAGTTGGTGGCCATCCGGATCGCCCTGGGATAGTCCATCGGTTGGACAAAGATGCCTCCGGTGTATTGGTTATCGCAAAGACGCAGCGCATGTTTGATCATCTCAAGAAACAGTTTCAAGATAGGAAGATACAAAAATTATACAGTGTCCTTGTGTACGGAGTGGTGGCGGCGGAACATGATGCTATTGATTTTCCAATTGATCGGGGAAAGGATGGCAAAATGGTCGCACGGCCTCGACAGGGCGAAGTAACGCTGAAAAATATCACGCGTCTTCAGTCGGGGAAAATCGCACTGACGGAATTTTGGGTAGAAAATCGTTTTGCCAGATTTACTCTTCTTCGCGTTCAAATTCACAGTGGCCGGACGCATCAGATACGCGTGCATATGTACGCGTATGGCAATCCGGTGGTCGGCGATTCATTGTATGTCAAACCAAAATTAAAGAAAAAAGGCGACCGGGATCTGGGAAGACTTTTTTTGCACGCGTCATCGCTGACTTTTGCCGATAGCGCAGGGAAAGCTGTGACGGCCGAAGCCCCGCTGCCGGCGGAACTTCGGATGTATGTAGAAACGCTTTCGTAATCTGTATGAAAAAACAAATACTTATCATCGCGGGGCCAACAGGTTCAGGGGAGAGCACTATCACCAAGGCGCTTATTGATCGCTATGAAAATGTTACGCGCCTTATTACCGCGACAACACGGAAGCCGCGGCTTAACGAAAAACATGCGGCTGATTATTATTTTTTTGATGAGGATGAGTTTAAGCGTGAGATGACAAAGGGGAATATGGTAGAACATACATTTGTCCCCGGGCGGGGTGTGTATTACGGCACATATAAGCCCGAGCTTGAAAAGAAATTACGCCAGGGGCTGACCATTATTGTTAATCCTGACGTCGTCGGTGCCCGATTTTATAAAAAAGAGTACGGCGCGACAACTATTTTTGTCAAAACAGTGTCATTGGATGTTCTGCGAGACAGGATCGTGAAGAGGGATCCCTCCATATCGCACGATGAGCTGCAAAGCCGGCTGGCGGCGGCAACCTATGAGCTTGACAATGAGGAGCCTTTTTATGATTATGTCCTTATTAATGAAGATGGCAAACTCGAGGAGGTGGTCGCTCAAATTGAGGCTATTTTGGCCAAAGAGGGCTATCAGCTGGAACCGAAGACTTGACAAGGGGAGTCCAATCGGGTACACTATGGCAACATTTGAGTTCTGACGTTGGGTGATAAATTCAACCTCTCAGCTAACAGTATATATTGTATGGAAGATGTCCGTCACGCACTGAAACCGGGAATGGTTGTCCGTGTACATCAAAAAATTAAGGATATTGGGAAAAACGGCGAAGAAAAAGTACGTATTCAGATTTTTGAGGGTACTATCCTTGCCGTGAAGCATGGCAATGAAACAGGGGCTACCTTTACCGTACGAAAAGTATCAAACGGCGTTGGAGTGGAAAAGATATTTCCGATTCATTCCCCGATTGTTGATATGGTAGAGCTTGTGAGACAATATCGGGTTCGTCAGGGGAGAGCGTACTATTTGCGAAATTTCAAAAAACGTCTTAAAGAGGTTCCGCTTGGTAAGATGTCTTCCACATCGGAAGAAAAAACCAAGGCTCCAGATGAGGAACCAACAAAAATTGAAGAATAAAAAAATCCCCCGGCCACGCGTCTTGCCAATTAGGTCAAGATGAAAGCGGAAACGGGGGTTTTTTTATTTTCTCAACTTTTTTATTTTTTTCCTGCCTTCATTGCCTCCCTAAGATACACGGCGGTCAAACTTTTTTTCTCCTTGAGAATCTCCTTGGGCGTGCCGGCGGCCACGACGTATCCCCCTTTGTTTCCTCCCTCCGGTCCCAAGTCAATAACATAGTCGGCGCTTTTAATGATATCAAGGTTGTGTTCAATCGTAATGACCGTGTTGCCTTTGTCAACCAGCTTGTTTAGCACATCCAGCAGGCGTGTTATGTCTTCAAAATGCAAACCGGTTGTCGGTTCGTCCAGAATATACAGGGTTTTTCCGGTTGAGCGGCGAGATAATTCGGTCGCAAGTTTGATACGTTGGGCTTCACCGCCTGAAAGGGTTGTGGCCGGTTGGCCCAAATGGACATATCCAAGGCCAACATCTCGAAGAAGTTTTAGCTTGTCAGAAATGACGGGGACATCATGAAAAAAGCGGAATGATTGTTCAATTGTCATTTCCAAAACATCAGCAATGTTTTTTCCTCTATAGTGAATATCGAGCGCTTCCTTGTTATACCGTCTTCCTTCACATTCGCTGCACTCCACAAAGACATCTGCCAAAAATTGCATTGGAATGCGTCTGTATCCTTCTCCGGAGCAGGCTTCACAGCGGCCGCCGCCTTTTACGTTGAAACTAAACATGCCTGCGTCATACCCTCGCATTTTCGACTCCGGCTGGCTTGTAAAGACGTCCCGAATCGCAGTGAAGACGCCCGTGTATGTGGCGGGGTTTGAACGGGGCGTGCGACCGATGGGTGCCTGGTCGATTGAAATAACTTTATCAATATTTTTTACGCCTTTGATCGCTTTGTGCGACCCGGGCTCAGCCTTTGCTCGATAAAAATGCTTCGAGAGGGCGCGTGCCAGTGTGTCTATAACAAGGCTTGATTTTCCTGATCCTGATACTCCTGTGACGCAGGTAAACGTGCCAAGCGGAAATGACGCATCAACATTTTGCAGGTTAAATGCCGTGGCGCCGATAACGTCAATTGATGTACCATTGCCTTTTCGATATTTTGCTTTTGCCGCGATTATTTTCTCTCCGGATAAGTACAGTCCGGTCAGAGATTGTTTGTTTTTCTTTATTTGTGCGGCTTTACCGGTGGCAATGATTTCACCGCCATAGGTGCCGGCGCCCGGTCCGACATCAATTACAAAATCAGCCTGCTCTATGGTAGCTTGGTCGTGCTCAACAACAATAACCGTGTTACCAATATCGCGAAGCGTTTTGAGTGTGTCAATCAGCTGCATGTTGTCTCTTGGGTGCAGACCAATAGATGGCTCATCGAGAATATATATCACGTCAGTGAGGCCGGTCGAAAGCTGGGTTGACAGCCGAATGCGCTGTGCTTCTCCACCCGAAAGGGTTGTCACGGATCGGTTGAGTGTTAGGTACGGGAGCCCAACCCGGCACAAATTTTCCAAACGAGATCGTATTTCTTTGCAAATAGGGACGGCGATGTCTATATGTTTTTTTTCAACCGATTTTAGAAATGAATGTACCCCGGTAGATTGAAATAGGGTTGCCAGGGACTCGATATTCATTTCAACGACGTCGGCAATGGTATAGTCGCCGATTTTAACAAAGAGGGATGTCCGCTTAAGCCGCTTTCCCTCGCAGACGGGACATATCTTTTCGCGCATGTATTGCTCTATTTCCTTTCGAATATATTCGGAGTCCGTTTGCGCGTGCCGAGTGATCAAATTTGGAACAATTCCTTCAAAAAAAGTTGTTTTTCCCTCTACATCATATGATTGTCCGTCCGTGCCGTAGTACAAAATGTCCATCACTTTTTGAGGAAGATCTTTTACCGGCATGTCTACGGAAAAATCGTGAGCGTCGGCTACTGTCTTGAGCAACTTTTGATATTGCGACTGATTGCCCACGATTCGTGTCCATGGTTGGATCGCCCCCTCCGCGAGCGTAAGTCTTGGATTGGGAATAACCAGCTCCTGTTCTACGTCCAACGTATATCCCAATCCCGTGCAGCGTGGGCATGCGCCATAGGGGCTATTGAAACTAAAGCTTCTTGGCTCAATCTGATCAAAGGTCGTCTGCGTTTCGGCGGAATAGGGGCGCGTTGAAAAAAGGTGCTCTTCATCGGTGTGGTCATCCATGAGCACAAGAAATCCATTGGTGAGATCGAGCGCCTTTTCGACTATGTCCGGAATATTTATTTTTTTTCCCGCGTCGATACATCCTACAATAGCATCAATGTCGTATGTTTTTGTCGAATCAAATTTGTATTTTTTGAATTCGGGCAGAGTCATTCGTACGCCGTTGAGACGTAGGTGCGTATAGCCGGATTGCTCGACACTTGCAATCAAGGCTTTCGGCTTCACGGTCTTTCCGTACGTCAGCGGCGCGATAATTGTCAGTTCATTTGTTGTGCGTGCCAGTTCGCGAATTTTTTCCGCTATTTCTCCGCTGGTATATTGGATAACAGGCGTATTGGTCTCCGGGTCGTACTGCGTGCCCAGCCGCGCAAACAGGAGTCTGAGGTAATCATAAATTTCCGTTGTTGTACCAACGGTGGAGCGGGGATTTTGTGAAATATTTTTTTGATCGATGGCAATTGTCGGGGACAGTCCTTTTATTTCGTCCACATCGGGCTTGTCCTGGATATCCATGAATTGTCTGGCATAGGCGGAGAGGCTTTCCGCGTACCGCCGCTGTCCTTCGGCATAAATCGTATCAAAGGCAAGTGATGATTTGCCGGATCCCGAGAGACCCGTGATGACAGTAAATTTATTTTTCGGGATCTTCACCGAAACATTTTTCAAATTGTGTACCCGTGCGTTGGTCACGGATATATATTTATCTGGCATAGGTATCATAAAGTTAGCTCCCATTCTATAACAAAAAAGCCGCGGTGTCAATCCCGCGGCGTATATATTTGTTCTATTCGTCGCAACTCTCTTCGACGACTGATTCATCTAGAGCGGGAAACGACGATCTATCCAGGTGGATATTGCACTGGGTACCTCTTTGTAGCTCTTCTTGGGTAAACAAGTATTTTTGCAAATCAGTTTTGAGTTTGGCCATATAGGTTGTATTCCCTTCCAGCGTGTCTGCTATCCCCTCGCAACTGCAGCTTGAATCCTGCGCGTCGTCGCCGCAGTCCACGGGAAGAGATAAGCTTTCGCGGACCCATTTTGATAGGTTCACATTACACAAATTTGTATTTTGCGGATCACGGCCAATGGCGTGCCAGTCGTCTGAGCCGGCGATGGCGATCCCAAACGCGCCCCGCGTGTCATTTACTTCGGCAACAAGATAGTAACCCAACAGGCCGCCATCTCCACTGCAGAGACTGGAGACAGGTTCTCGCGGAAACAGATAAAATTGACCGCGTCCGTCCTTGGTTGTTTGCGCGTCTATGCCACCGCCGACCAGACGCGTGTGCCCATTTTCGCACAACGCGACCAAGTTAAGGTTATTATCGATCACTTCATTGGGATCTCCAAAATTTGGTCCGGCTTCAATGTTCCCGGTGAGCGCGGCCTTCATACAAATTGATTTTTGTTTGAGGTCCGGTTGCACGCAGGCAAAATTTGTTTGTTCGCAAAACACGCCATGACAAATTTCAGCGGCGCTGCTTTCAATGAAGTATACTTGTCCGCAGTCAGCGCGCGCCGGGTCAACGGAAAAGGTGGTCTGGCTGAATGCTTGCTTTTTTTCGTCGGTTGAGGTGCCTTTTTCTTCTCCTTGTATTCTATAAAAACCCACCCGTTTGCCTGTTTCAACTTGGTTGCACGTACTAATGGGGAAAGAGACATTGCGGACCATCCAGACCTGAGGGAGACGAAAATTTACGAGAAATGGGTTGATGGTATTTAATATGGTGTACGAAATAACAGCAAGAAACAGTCCAACCAGCGCGCCACTGATCCTTTTTTTCGCGCTGTCTATGGTGGCTGTATTACCGCCGGACATGGTCCACTGCAGCCCGGCCACGATAATCATGACAACGGCCAATATGGAGGCGGCCAGTATGCCGTAACGGTACATATATTGGATAAAGGATCCGATGTTTGCGAACTGGCTTTTCCCCCCAAAAGAAATAGCGGTCACGGTTTGTCCTACCGGAAGACAAAAACCAAGCGCCTCTGTTTTTCCATTCACAGTTTTTTCTTTTCCACACACGCTTATCGCATCGGGTTCTTTATAAAATCCGGCGCGCGCTTCGCTATCCGTAACCGGGGTTCCGGCAACACCGTTTAATTTTCTGTCCGCGATGCACTCGGATTCCGTAAAACAGCGGTTGTCCAGCTGGGCGAATGTCACGGATGGTACCAGCAAAAAAAATATGAGAGGGATGAATAATAATTGAGATGGGTATTTCAGCCCGAATGATGTCATATATTCCCGTTATGATTTTTGCAATTCTTCGACAATCAAATTTTGCCAGGATTCCAACTTTGTGACACCCTCTATCCGTTGGTTATTCAATAAGTATGTTGGCGTGCCGCGAACACCGGCGTTGATGCCATCTTGGAGATCCTGATTAATTTCATTGATGTATTTGTTGGTCGCCAGACAGCTTGAGAATGTTTCTTCGTTGAGATTGAGTCGATGCGCGTATGACAAGAGGGCATCATCGCTAAGCTGTTGCTTTTCAAATAGCAGGCGGTAGTATTCCCAGAATGCATTTTGTTCATGCGCGCATTGAGCCGCAAGCGCCGCCTGGGCGGCATGCGGATGAATTTGGCTAACCGGAAAATGCTTAAACACAATATTCACTGCCGGTCCGTATTGGTCTCTGATTTGTTCAAAATCATTGTACGCGGCGCGGCAGTAGGGGCATTCAAAGTCAATGAAGGCGATAATGGTCACGCTCGCGTCTGCGTTGCCAAACATCGGATTGTGGGGATGAATTTGTTTTGTAATGTCTATATCAACCGTACTGCGGCCGGTGTTTGCTCCGGGTAACAGCGAAAGCTGCTCTTGAAATCTCTCGTTGAGTTGGGTGCGTTTTGCCGGGTCTCCATAGCGTTCCACCCACAGGTAATAGCTGAACAGAGCAAGAAATGCAAAGGCGGCCAGCACGAACAGGCCGACAGCAACAAAAAACACACGCTTTCCTGTACTGGAATGCCTTGGTGATGGGAGCGGCTGCTCCGGTATTGGCATTGGGTCGGGCATATGAGGCTGTAGTATAGCACATTATTGTATGGTTGGGTTGACAATATTGTTCGTTTCCTGCAGTCTCCTGTATTGCCCTATGTTCCGTTGGCGCGGTACTATATGTGACCACTTCTTGACAAATCCCTCTCACCCCTCTATACTATCGCCACATTATATATCTCTCACCCGGGCTCATTTTCCTCTTTGCTGATCACTCGGCATGGTTGCCTGGGGAGGTTAAAAGGAATACACTATATGAAAATCCCAAGTATCCTGGAAATGCTCCAGGCCGGTGTCCATTTTGGTCACCAAAAATCTCGTTGGCACCCTAAAATGGCGCCTTTTATATTTACCGCGCGTCATGGAGTCCATATTTTGGATTTGGAAAAAACGCAAGAGCAGCTCAATCAAGTGTTGGCTCAAGTAAAGGATTTGGCCGCACAGGGGAAAACGATCTTGTTTGTGAGTACCAAGCCGCAAGCAAAAAATATTGTGAAGGAATCCGCGATTGCCTGTGACAGCCCGTATTTGATAGACCGGTGGATTGGCGGCATGCTTACCAATTACGCGGAAATAAAAAAATTGATCAAAAAATATAATACGCTCAAAGAGCAACAGGCTTCCGGTGAACTGGGAAAGTACACCAAAAAAGAACAGCTGGAGATTGCAAAGAGCCTTGAAAAAATGGATGGTTCGCTTTCGGGGTTGGCCGGACTGACCGCCATGCCGGATGCGATATTTGTGCCGGCAATGCAGCGTGAAAAAACCGCGGTAACAGAGGCAAACCGTACGGGCGTGGCGGTTATTGCCGTATGTGACACAAACGCGGATCCAAGCAAAGCATCGTATGTTATTCCGGCAAATGACGATGCTGTTCGTTCCATTGAAATGATCGTGAAGCTTGTTTCAGACGCGATAGCCGAAGGCAAGGCCGCATTTGAAAAAAAGAATTTGGACGAAAAGAGCCTTGCTGATAAAAAAGTGACTGACAAAGCACGAGAGTCTTCCAAGAAGGAAGAACCGGTACGAGAAGAATAGGTAAGGTCGTGATTTGTGAATTTGTATAGTAGCATTACAATCGTATGACAATAACAGCAAAGGACATAGCCGCGCTGCGTGAAAAAACAGGCGCCGGGATGCTTGATTGTAAAAAAGCATTGGAAGAGTCACATGGCGACATGGAGTCTGCCATTGATTGGCTCCGCAAACGGGGCGCTGCCAAGGCCGCAAAGCGGGCTGATAAAGTTGCCGCGGAAGGCGCGGTTGCCAGTTATATTCATGGAAATGGCAGAATTGGCGTGTTGGTGGAAGTGAATTGCGAGACGGACTTTGTCGCAAAAAACGAGCAGTTTCAAGAACTGGTTCGCGATATTGCCATGCATATTGCTGCCATAAGTCCGCAGTACGTTTCTCGCGATGAGGTTCCATTGGAAATGATTGAAAGGGAAAAAGCCATTTATCGTGATCAGCTCAACGCGGAAGGAAAGCCGGAAGAGATGGTGGAGAAGATTCTGGAAGGCAAGCTCAATAAGTTTTACGAGGAAATTTGTCTGCTTGATCAGAAGTTTATAAAGGACGAAGATAAGACCATTGCCAAACTGCTTGAGGAAAAGACCGCGGAAATTGGAGAAAAGATACACATTCGACGCTTTGCCCTGTATCGCCTGGGTGAGGGGATTGAAAAACAAGAGTCAAATTTGGCAAAAGAAGTTGCCGAGCAATTGGCATAATCACAGAGAAATACAAAAGAGGCTGTTCACGCGGCCTCTTTTTTGTTACTCTACTCTCAGTATTCATTTCATTTTTTTCGTATGACTCGAGTGGCTATTAATGGGTTTGGGCGTATTGGGCGCCTGGCATGCAAGGTAATCATGGAAAAATTTTCAGGCAAGATCGACATTGTTGCCATAAATGATTTGACAGACACGGCAACGCTTGCGCATCTGCTAAAGTACGATACCGCATATGGAACGTTTGCATTGCCGGTTGAGCACAATGACAAATCGTTGATAATAAAAGGAAAAAAGATTCACGCATTTGCAGAAAAAGATCCATCAAAATTATCATGGAAAAAATTGAAGGTGGATGTTGTGTTGGAATGTACCGGTGTGTTCCGAACGCGTGATGCCGCTCTGATGCATATAAAAGCCGGTGCCAAAAAGGTTATTATTTCCGCGCCATCAAAAGAGAGCGACCCGGTGAAAGGGTATGTAGGTGGCGTGAATTCGAATACGTATAGTGGCGACGCTGTGATTGATAACGCCAGTTGCACGACAAATTGTACCGCGCCGGTCGTTCAGATTATCGATTCAGCATTTGGGATTGAAAAAGCCATGCTGACCACTATTCATTCATATACCTCTGATCAAAATTTGCAAGATGCACCGCACAAAGATTTGCGCCGAGCGCGAGCAGCGGCAGAAAACATGGTACCGACCAGCACCGGTGCGGCAAAGGCAACCACCGGCATATTGCCGCATTTGAAGGGTAAATTTGATGGTATGGCTGTCCGTGTCCCCACGCTTACGGTTTCTTTAACCGATTTTACCTTCTTGCTCAAAAAGAATGTGACTACCCATGAAGTAAACGCTGTTTTTTCCAAGGCCGCAAAGGAAAAAGGCTGGAAAGGTATTTTTACTGTTACCAGTGAGCCCCTGGTTTCCAGTGATTTTATTGGGAATTCGTATTCATCAGTCGTTGATCTAAATTTGACAAATGTGGTAGATGGCAATTTGGTAAAAGTAGTTGCCTGGTATGACAATGAGTGGGGGTACGCAAATCGACTGATAGAAATGGTGCATATCGTCGGGCAGACACTGTAACGTATGAAATTTCTCAAAGATATCACAGATATTAAAGGGAAGCGCGTTTTGCTGCGGGTCGATTTTAATGTACCGGTAAAAAATGAAACAGTGCTGGATGACACACGTCTTTTTGCATCAATTCCCACGATTAATTATTTGCGTGAACGCGGAGCGCGAGTCATTATTATCGCGCATATGGGGCGACCGGGTGGGCACGTTGTTGATGAGCTGCGGCTTCACGCGGTAGCGCAGAGACTGGAGCTGATTGGGAACATGCAGGTGAAAAAAGTGGAAACATGGATTGGTCCGGAGGTAACGCGCGCTGTCGCGGATATGATGGATGGCGATGTCTTGATGCTTGAAAATATCAGATTTTCCGCTGACGAGGAGGAAAATTCAGGTTCATTGGCTCGTGATCTTGCGGCGTTGGGGGATATATTCGTGTTGGACGGTTTCGCGGTGGCGCATCGCGCGGCGGCGTCAGTAACCGGTATCTCACAATTTTTGCCTGCGTACGCGGGATTTCTTTTGGAAAAGGAGATTGAAGGACTCAACGCGGTCATGCGTGCGCCGGCGCATCCGTTTGTCGCGGTAGTCGGCGGCGCGAAAATGGAAACCAAGATACCGGTCATTGATAATTTTATCCATTTTGCTGATCATATATTGCTTGGTGGCGCCATAGTGAATACATATTTCGCCGGTAGCGGGTACGGCATTGGGGATTCGTTGTTTGACGCGGGCGTTTCAAAAAAAATTATTGCGAATTTTCGCCATCAAAAAATCGTTATGCCCGTTGATGTCGTGGTGGGAAGGATTGATGGCAGTGATACTCGTGTTGTGGATGTGCCTGCTGAACCGGTGGCGTTATGTGCGGCAGGAGAGGGTATTTATGATATTGGACCCAAAACCCTGGCCCTGTACGGGAGATATATAGCGGTGGCACGAACTCTTGTGATGAACGGAGCAATGGGCTATTTTGAACAGCCGCCATACAACGAAGGAACCATGGCTGTGTCTCGCGTGTTCGCGCACAGAGCCGCCCGTGACGAGTGTTACGCAGTGATTGGTGGCGGAGAAACGCTGCAAGCTATGGATATGACGGGGATGATCGATGAAATAGACGTTGCCTCAACCGGCGGTGGCGCTATGTTGGAATATCTTTCCGGAAAAGTATTGCCCGGAATTGCTGCACTTGAACAGCAAATGTGATATACTGATATATATTTGTTTAGAATCTTGTGTTGTCTTGATTCTTGAATTTTTTCAATGTATGCCTGTCACCAAAGTGCCCAAATCATCCCGGTCGATAAAAAAATCATCACATGATTGTTGTTTTGATGGTCAATGCGGTTATGGTGTTTTAAAAAAAGAGGCGATTGGTGACTTTGGCGGGAAAATTATTTGGACATTGGTTGCCGTGGTGCTTGTATACAGTGTTTTTTTTCTTGGGACAGTCACGCAAAAAAATATTAAGGAATTGCGGTATATAGGACAAGCGGATAGAAATGAGCATACACTCACCGTCAGCGCGGACGCCAAAGTACCGGTTCGGCCTGACATCGCGGAGACGTCCATCGGCATGATGGCAGAGGGAGAGACGGTCGCAGAGGCGCAAGAAAAAAATACACGCGTGATGAACGCGTTGATTGAACGATTGAAAGGGCTTGGCATTGCGGCAGATGACATCCAAACAGCCAATTACAATGTGTACCCTCGGTATGATTATATTCAGGATGAAGGGCAGGTGCTGCGCGGGTATCAGGTGAATCAAGAAGTCCGCGTAAAGATTCGCGAGATCAGCAAGGCAAATCAGGTGCTTGCGTTGGCCGGGGAACTGGGTGCCAATACCGTGAGTGGTCTGCAATTCACGATTGATGATAAGGATATATATTTGGCTCAGGCTCGTGAGCAGGCGCTGCAAAAGGCAAATAAAAAAGCGCAATCATTATCGCAAATGTTAGGAGTCAAACTGGTGAGTATCGTTAACTACGATGAATACCAAACGGATGGGGGCGGCCCGATTCAATTTCGCGCGGAATCCATTGGATTTGGTGGTGCGGCGGAAGCCCCAAACGTAGAACCTGGGAGCGAAGAGGTTCAACTGGAAGTGCGAGTGACGTTTGAAATACGGTAAGCACTCGTTCGTGCATAGTTTGTCGCCAACAATTGTCCAGAGACATCATGTATATGAAATCAACCATAAAAAACATCAGCGCGCGCGAGATATTGGATTCTCGTGGCAATCCGACAGTGGAAGCAACGGTCACATTGGAAGACGGTTCCGTCGGTGTGGCGGCCGTGCCAAGCGGTGCATCAACCGGTAGTCATGAGGCATTGGAGCTGCGCGATGGATCCAGACGACGGTTTGGTGGCAAAGGGGTATTAAAAGCGGTGAAAAACGTCAACACGCTCATTGGAAAGCAATTAAAAGGAATGGATGCTCGCCGGCAGCGTCTTGTTGATACAGCCATGATTGATTTGGATGGCACGCCAAACAAGGCAACGCTTGGTTCAAATGCTATTCTGGCCGTGTCGTTGGCCGTGGCACGAGCCGCGGCGCAAAGTGAAAAAATGCCGCTGTATCGATATTTGCGCAAAGCGTATAGGTTAAAAGAAAAAGAGTGGCGCATGCCGGTTGCAACAATGAATGTCATCAATGGTGGCAGGCACGCGGATAATAATTTGTCTGTTCAGGAATTCATGATTGTGCCGCGGCATAGAAAATTTGCAGAACGCGTGCGCATAGGGTCGCAAGTATTTCATTCGCTTGCTCAATTATTAAACAAAAAAGGCTATAATACGGCGGTGGGCGATGAAGGGGGCTTTGCGCCAAATTTGGTGAACAATGAGCAGGCGCTCAAATTGCTCACTGATGCGGTGAAGTCAGCCGGTTTTGAGCCCGGCAAGGACGTTTTTTTTGCCATGGACGTTGCCGCATCCGAATTTTTTCGTGGAGGTAAGTATTATTTAATGAGCAACAAACAAGCATCCACAGCGGATAAATTGATGCGCGTGCTTGGGCTCTGGCTTAAAAAATATCCGATTGTTTCAATAGAAGATCCGCTGGCGGAAGATGATTGGGACAATTGGAAATTATTTACAAAAAAATATGGCAAGCATGTCACGGTTGTTGGAGATGATTTGTTTGTCACAAACGTGGAGCGCATTCAAAAGGGTGTGGATATGGGTGTTGCCAATGCTGTTCTTATTAAACTCAATCAGATTGGAAGTTTATCAGAAACAATTGATGCCATTTATCTGGCACGAAAAAATGGATATAAAATTTCAGTTTCGCATCGATCAGGGGAAACAGCTGACACCTTTATTGCCGATTTAGCTGTTGCTGTGAATGCTGAGTATCTCAAATCCGGTTCCATGTCACGTTCGGAGCGTGTTGAAAAGTATAACAGAGTGATGCAAATTGAATCTGAAGTAGCGTAACACATACAAAAAACCGCCTCGTTGAGACGGTTTTTTGATTGTGGCCGACGACAGGGGATGTGTGTCGTCGGCTGGGGGGAATCACTCGTCTTCGCTGCCACCCAGCCGCACCAGCAAGGCTGTGGGTTTGGGCGGAGGAGGAATGGGGGTTGGGTTTGGTGCTCCCATCCGGAGTGTCTGTCTCACTTGATCTGCCATATGGCAGATTTGTGCCAGCGTGACATTTGGCCCTGCGACTGTGCCGGTCAGGGCAGTTGCTCGCGCGCGCACATCGAGCACCGCCCGCAGGTGTTCCGGCGTGTCCGGCATGGTGTCGTGGAGAGCTGTGTGGTCAAATGCAATGCTTTGCACCCGCTCCAGCGAGCTGGCAAGAGCAATGGCATAGATGAGGGCTGTTGTTCCTGTTGGCAGCCAGCGCGAGGTCTTCTTTTCTCGGATGTGACCGAGGAAGTCGAAGTAGTCGAGGCGATGGTCCGGGTTTGTGGGATCAAACAGCTCCACGTTGACAAGCCATCGGTCTGAGCAAATTGCAGCATTCAGCCATGCCTGCGCATACCCTGCGCCAGACAAGTAGGGCTGCCGCTTTTTGCGCCCCTCGGGCGTGCCTCGCTCTTCAAGCGTGATCATGGGGATGCCCACGTCGTAGTCCCACTCGAGGAGCCGCTTGGTCAGGGTGGCCTGCCATCTGCCTCTGGCGTCCCGTACTTGGTTCTCACTCACACCGGCAATGTCCGCCACAGACGGCCCATCCCGTTGCCTCCACCACAGCCACGCAACAAATATGGCAAAGGCTGCACAAATGACCCAAAACATCCTGTATCCCTCCTGTTCATGTGCGAAAACAGTACCTGCGTTTGTGCGAAAAGTCAATAATGGTTATACTATTGTGGCTATGCCAAAGACAAAAAAATCCGCTGATACCAGTAAGGTTCCTCCGAGCCTTCTTATTATTTTGGATGGGTTTGGTCTGACAGATCCAAAAGCAAAGGGAAACGCCATAACGCCCGAGACCGCGCCACATATTTTTGAATACATGCAAACATATCCCACGGCAAAGTTGACCGCACATGGGACAGCCGTCGGACTTTTTCGAGGGCAGGAGGGGAATTCCGAAGCCGGACATTTTGCCATAGGCGCCGGAAGGCGTGTAGAGCAAGACTTGGTGATGATTTCTCGTGCTATAAAAGACGGTACATTTTTTAAAAATGCTGCTATTAAGCAGGCCATGCAAAAAGCAAAGAAAAATCATTCAACACTGCATTTGTTGGGTTTGCTGACAGATGGTCAAAGCGCGCATGCGTATCCCGAGCATTTGTACTCACTTCTTAAAATGGCGTATGAAGGGGGAATTGCGCGCGTGAGCATTCATTTATTTACTGATGGACGTGATGCATCTCCGCATAGTGCTGTTGCCTTGTTGCATAGTTTGCGCGAGCATATGTTTCCCGGTCAAAAGATTGCCACCATCATGGGAAGGCTCTATGCCATGGATCGCAATAAAATGTGGGAAAGAACAGAAAAAGCATACGGCTTAATAACAGAAGGAAAAGGAGATTGCGCGGCAGATGATCCTGAAAAAGCCATCATGCAATCGTACAATAGAGGAGAAACAGATGAATTTATTTGTCCAACTGTTATTGTTGACGAAAAAGGGAACCCGGTGAGCAAAGTGCAAAACGGCGATGCTGTCATATTTTTCAATTGTCGATCGGACAGAGCACGGCAGCTAACCAAAGCGTTTGTTCAAAAAGAATTTGAAACAAATAATGCCCATGTCTTTAAAAGAAAAGTTGTTTTGAAAGATATCTTACTGGTTGCTATGACAGAGTTTGGGCCGGATTTGCCGGGCATTTTGACGGCCTTTCCAAGTCCTGACATTGAAAATTGTTTAGCAAAGGTTATTGACGATCATCGCAAACAGTTATTTATTTCTGAAACGGAAAAATACGCGCATGTCACATATTTCATAAATGGGGGATTCCCCAAACCTATCAATGGAGAAGATAGAGAGCTTGTCCATTCAACTGGTGAGAAAGATTATGCAAAAAATCCGTGCATGAAAACAAAAGAGGTTACGGATAGAATACTTGCATATTTTAAAAAAGGAACATACAATTTTGTGTGTGTGAATTTACCCAATGCGGATATGGTGGGTCATACAGGAAATTTGGATGCGGCAAAGCAGGCCGTTTTCTGCCTTGACGAGCACGTGCATCGTCTTATTTCATACATAGTAAAGCAGGGTGGTTCGGCAATAATTACGGGTGATCATGGGAATGCTGAGTGCATGATCCACCCAAAGACAGGTGAACAGTTGACAGAACACACAACAAATCCGGTTCCGTGCATTGTCATAGGGCCAGCAATTGATGGAAAAAGAATGAAACTAAAAGGGACACTTTCTGACGTTGCCCCAACACTACTCAAGTTGCTTGGTATTGCCAAACCAAAAATAATGACGGGAAAATCTTTGTTTTAATATGGATACATCCAGACCAAAACCAGTTGTCCTTGCCATTCTTGATGGCTGGGGTGTGGCGCCACCAAGCAGTGGGAATGCTATTGGGATTGCAAAGACACCCAATATGGATCGGTTTGTTAATGAATTTCCTGTGATGACTATTTTGGCCTCTGGCAATGAAGTCGGATTGAGTTTTGGTGAAATGGGTAATTCTGAAGTCGGGCACTTGAATATTGGAGCTGGCCGCGTGTACTATCAAACATTTCCACGAATTAATAAGAGTATTTTTGACGGAGAATTTTTTGAAAATCCTGCTTTTTTGGAAGCAACAGATCATGTGAAAGCAAATAAATCCGCATTGCATTTGATTGGACTTGTTAGTCCGGGTAATGTGCACGCTGCACAAGATCATCTCTATGCGCTTTTGGAGTTAGCCAAGAAACAAAAGGTGAAAACGGTTTACGTGCATGCAATATTGGATGGCAGAGATGTTCAGTACAATACGGCTCCGGATTTTATTGGAGCATTGCAACAGAAAATGAAAGAGATCAGTGTTGGTAAAATTGCATCGCTATCAGGCCGATATTGGGCGCTCGATCGCGATAATAGATGGGATAGAGTTCAGCGCGCGTATAGCGCAATTGCGCGAGGCATTGCTGAAGAATATTATACAGATCCGCTCAAGGCCATTGAGTCTTCCTATGCAAAAAAAGTCTATGATGAAGAATTTGCTCCGGTTGTAATTGGGAAGGAAGGAAAACCAACAGGTCCTGTATCTGATGGTGATGCCGTGATATTTTTTAATTTTCGTCCGGATAGAGCTCGTGAGTTGACCAAGGCATTTGTGTTGCCCAGCTTTCCAAAATTTGATCGCCCACAAATTCAGAATTTGTTTTTTACAACCATGTCCGAATATGAAAAAGACGTTCCTGTCTCGGCCATCGCATTCCCGCCCGACATTGTTCAAAATTGTCTGGCAGAGGCTGTCAGCAAAGCCGGCTTGAAGCAGTTTCACATTGCTGAAACAGAAAAATACGCACACATTACATTTTTTTTGAATGGAACTATTGAGGAGCCATTTCCAGGAGAAGAGCGCCAGATTATACCGTCGCCACAAGTGTCGTCATATGATCAGGCCCCTGAAATGTCTGCACCGGAAGTTGGAAAGGAAACCATAAAAGCAATTGAATCGGATAAGTATGATGCAATTTTTGTAAATTTTGCCAATGCAGACATGGTCGCGCATACGGGTAATTTGGAAGCAAGCATAAAAGGCTGCGAGGCAATAGACAAGGCCATTGGTGAGATAGCTGAACACACTATCGCAAAAGGCGGTGTATTATTGATCACTGCAGATCACGGCAATGGTGAAGAATTGCTCAACCTTGAGACTGGCGACATGGACAAGGAACACTCAACTAATCCAGTACCGTTGTTCATTATCAGCCGCGATTTGCAAGGTCAGGCAGGCCCGGCTGGTGAGCCACCAGAGGGTGATTTGAGTCTTATGCCACCTGTGGGTATGCTGGCAGATGTTGCACCGACCGTGCTCAAAATTTTGAACGTGCCGCAGCCGCCGGAAATGAGTGGACGGGCGCTGATATAATGTAAGAAATAAAAAAAGATAGCATGGTAACGTGCTATCTTTTTATTTTAACTTGTTAGTAATTTCCTGATATACAGTCTCTTCTGCTTGTTTCAGTGACATACCTCGCAGAATAAATGATGCGCGGTGTTCATCGCCAGTTGGCTTGAATGCCTCTGTCAGTGACAACGCATTATTTTTTTTGCTCACTTGCAAAATACCATGAATTTGGCCTTGCGCTGCGTCTTCGTGCTCGTGCAGCAATAGCGTCATCTTTTGCTCAGGTGAGTTTACAATCAGCTCATCGATAATATCGTACAGTTCATCGTGGCTGGCGCCGGATCGGATAAAATCTTCCCGCGTGATGGTGGTTGAGAGTAGCCCATGCTCTTTGTCAAAGTTGAGGTGTGCCAATGCCTGACCCCACAAACGCAACATGGAAAGCGTCTTTGTTTGGTACAGATGGTGGATGATAAATTCTCTGTCCGCCCCCATCCCCACGAGCGCGCCGGCTGTTTGCAGTGTATGCGGTTTTATATTTTCTGCCTTAAAACTGTGTGTCTTTGCAATCATGCCAGTTAAGAGTGCTGTGGCAATCTCCGCATCAATAGTGTGTGTATTCAGCTGCTTAAAAAGTGTAGCCAATATTTCCGCAGAAGAACTGGCTGTCATATCAACCATATTAATTTGGCCGAACATTTCATTTTCAGCACGAGTATCAATATTTACAAGAGGCATACTACTAAACAATGCTGCATTTTTTTGATACAACGATCCCATCTGTGTACGATCCAGTGTGTTGATGCAAAAAATGACATCATACCGAAATTCGCTTTGGGCGGTTTGGACGTGCTGGCTGGAAAGAAGTCCATGCTTGGGAGTTATAAAAATGTTGAGTTTTTGATCCTTTATATCATAGCTGAGCTCTTCTACACCGGCGTCAGCAATATCAATAGTCAGAAGAAATTTTTGAGCATGTGGAATACCAGGGAGAATGTCTTGGCTGCGTGATAAAAATTGATATTTTTTTGGCAGGTCAATATCGCTGCATACCATATCAACTCGCATATTTCGCTTTTCTAAAAAGCCTGCCAAAGCTGTGGCACTACCAATACTGTCACCATCTGCATGAGAAAAAATAACCAGGGCATGTCGGCTGTTTGAAAGCAGGTGTTTGATTTGTTCGGTTACATTAAGGGCCATAGTATGGGTAAAGCAGTCTGTCACTCTATCACAATCGTCTTTTACTGTCAACCCAGCGGAATATTCATTTATTACTGATTAAATGTGCTAAGTCAAGCAAAAACGTTGATTTTTCAAGGTGGACGTTGTACTATGAAACATGTAAAAGAAAGTCATAGTTTGTATTTTTTGAGAAGGTGGAAGGACGAGAATTTTGTCATTTGGACTTTGTTATTTGAATTTTGTCACTGGATTTGATCATTTGTCATTAATATGAAGGAATTGCCAAAAGCATACGAGCCGCAGTTGTACGAAAATGATACCTATAAGCGCTGGGAAGAAAGCGGTTTTTTTAATCCTGACGTATGCCTAGAAAAGGGTGTCGCAAAAGCGGATGTGCCTGCGTTTGCCATGGTATTGCCGCCACCAAACGTGACCGGAACACTCCATATGGGGCATGCGGCGATGCTTGCGATTCAAGATGTAATGGCGCGGTACCACAGAATGAAAGGCGAAAAAACAGTATGGATTCCGGGTACAGACCATGCGGCTATTGCCACACAGTCAAAGGTGGAAAAGATATTACTTGAAGAAGAAGGCAAAACGCGTCATGATCTTGGCCGTGAGGAATTTTTAAAACGAGTGGATGCTTTTGCGCAACAAAGCCATGACACCATTGTCAATCAGGCAAAAAAAATGGGGGCAAGTTTGGATTGGTCGCGTGAGGCGTTTACCCTCGATGCCGCCCGCAACAAGGCGGTGAATACGGTGTTTAGCATGATGTACGATGATGGAATTATTTATCAAGGCGATAGAATTGTAAACTGGGATCCAAAAATGCAAAGTAACGTGAGCGATGATGAAATTGTTCGTGTTGAAGAAAAAACGTCGTTCTATTATTTTCAATATGGCCCGTTTGTCATTGGTACCGCCCGTCCTGAAACCAAGTTCGGTGATAAGTATGTGGTGATGCATCCGGATGATGCACGATACGCACAGTACAAAAAAGGAGAAACATTTGATTGTGAGTGGATCAATGGTCCAATCACAGCAACCATTATAAAGGATGAATCAGTTGATCCTGAGTTTGGCTCCGGGGTAATGACGATTACACCTTGGCATGATACCAACGATTTTGACATTGCCGAGAAGCATGGTCTTGATAAAGAGCAGGTGATTGACTTAAATGGGAAGCTTCTCTCAATCGCTGGCGAGTTTGCCGGTATGAGCATTGAGCAAGCGCGTCCAAAAATTATCGAAAAGTTGAAAGCAAAAGGACTGGTAGTGAAGGTTGATGAAGAATACGAACACGCACTTGCCACCAACTATCGGGGTGGTGGTGTTATAGAACCACAAATTAGCAAACAGTGGTTTGTTGATGTTAATAAGCAGTTTGCAATGCGTGCCTCAAACATTACGGGCATTAAAGCCGGGCAGATGGTAACTCTGAAGCAGCTCATGCAGCACGTGGTTCGTGAGAATAATATCCAAATAATCCCTGAGCGATTTGAAAAAACATATTTTCATTGGATAGATAATTTGCGTGATTGGTGTATTAGCAGACAAATTTGGTACGGACACCAAGTACCGGTATGGTATAAGGGTGAAGATATTTATGTGGGCGATGCACCGGATGGTGATGGGTGGACGCAAGATCCTGACACGCTCGACACATGGTTCAGCTCCGGCTTGTGGACGTTTAGCACCCTTGGTTGGCCCGACTACGCCCTCCGTGCTACGCCGGGCAAGCCAGGAAAAGAGAACGATTTTGCAAATTATCACCCAACACGCGTGCTTGAAACCGGCTATGATATTTTGTTTTTTTGGGTTGCACGCATGATCTTGATGAGCACCTACGCGCTTGGAGATATTCCATTTGAAAAAGTTTATTTGCATGGTCTTGTTCGAGATGAACATGGCAAAAAAATGAGTAAAACAGAGGGCAATGTTATTGATCCGCTGGACATGATTGCAAAGTACGGTACAGATGCCACACGATTGTCTCTGCTTATTGGTGGCACACCGGGTAATGATATGAAGTTGTCTGAAGAAAAAATTGCTGGTTTTAGAAATTTTGCAAATAAGTTGTGGAATATATCGCGGTTCATGCTCATGAATATTGATGAGCCTAAGTTGTCTGTTCTGCGACCTGAACCTGCTACTGATTCAGACAGATATATTCTTTGGCAGATTGATTGTTTAATTGATAATACGACGAAAAGGTTAATACAATATGAATTTTCTGCTGCTGGGGAAGAATTACGCAACTTTACCTGGGGGGAACTTGCGGATTATTATTTGGAAGAGTCAAAAATTGAAGGTAATAAATCTGAAATACTAAACTACATAGTAAACACAGTGTTGAAGCTTTGGCATCCGTTTATGCCATTTGTCACAGAGTCGATTTGGGAGAAAATATACGGTCAAGAATCCTTGTTAATGGTTGAAAAATGGCCAGAGGTTGAGGGTGATTTCTCTGATTCATCTGGAAAAGAGAATAATGTTCCCGTAAATGATGCATATTACTATATTTATTTGGAGTACCGACAAATTTTGAAGGAAATTAGACAAATGAAAGGAGAATATAACATTCGGGGAAAGGCGAAACGCGTTACCATAGTCCTTGAAGAAGGTGCAGAAAACATTAGAGATTTTGATAGGCATTTGCTTTCGATAGGTGGAATTGAAAAGTTAGAATTTGTATCTACTCCGCCTTCGGACCAAAATGTTGCAGTAAGCACAATCACAAAAGTCGGATCTATTTATCTCCACCTTGATGGAGAGGTCGACAAAGAAAAAGAAAAAACCCGTCTTCAAAAAGAAATAGATACGGTTGCGCCGTATGTTGTGCAAATGGAAAAGAAACTTGCCAATAGCGAGTTTGTTGATAATGCACCTGCACAGGTGGTGGAGGCGGAACAACAAAAGCTGACAGATGCAAAAGAAAAATTAGAAAAGTTACAAACGCAGCTGGATGCGCTAGAATAAATTCGTCATTGCGAGTCCCGCCGAAGGCGGGGCGAAGCAATCCCATTGGAAGGAGGGGGTATGGAAGAATATTTTGTGTATATTTTAACGAATGGAAACAATACGGTATTATATGTAGGTATAACAAATAACCTACAGAAAAGAATCGAAGAACATTCAAGCGGGCGGGGATCTGCGTTTACGAAAAAATACAATGTTTCAAAGTTGGTGTACTATGAGATATATACAGATCCTGAAAATGCAATTAAAAGAGAAAAACAATTGAAGGCGGGATCCAGAAAAAAGAAGGATTGTTTAATTAATGATAGTAACCCTGAATGGAAAGACATTTCCAGGATGTAGGGGGTTGCTTCGTCGCTACGCCTGCCTGGCAGACAAGCTCCTCGCAATGACGAGTTAGTTGGCCGTCACAAAGACACATTTACGCATATATTTACCCTTGTATGCCCATAAATAATAGTTCAGAAAAAACAAAACAACTCCTCACCAGAGGAGTAGAAGAAATTATAGATAAAAAAAGTTTGGAAAAAAAGCTCGCAAGCGGAAAAAAATTGCGAGTAAAACTTGGCATTGACCCAACCAGCCCTCATTTACATCTTGGCCGCTCAATTCCTTTGCTCAAGCTCCGTGATTTTCAGGAACTTGGTCACAAAATTGTGTTTATAATTGGTGATTTTACCGGCGTTATTGGTGATACTTCTGACAAAGATAGTGAACGGCCAATGTTGAGCGAAAAAGTGATCAAACAGAACATGAAGGAGTATGCCAAGCAGGCTGGAAAAATTATTGATTTGAAAAAATGTGAAGTGCATTACAATAGCACGTGGCTGAAAAAACTTGGTTTTGCTGAAATTGGAAAGCAGGCAGATGCATTTTCAGTGCACGATTTTATTTCTCGTGATGTTATCAAAAGACGATTGGACGAAGGTAAACGTGTATCACTCAGAGAAGTGCTGTATCCGCTTATGCAGGGTTATGATTCTGTCGCTGTTAAAGCTGATGTAGAAGTTGGTGGAACAGACCAGCGATTTAATTTGCTTGCCGGACGGGTTTTGCAGGAACAAAGTGGTAAAGCGCCGCAAGATATTATTATGGGTCCATTGGTTGCTGGTACAGATGGTCGTAAAATGAGTTCAAGTTATGGCAATACCATTACTGTGACGGAAAAGCCATCAGATATGTTTGGTAAGGTAATGTCAATTCAAGATAGTCTGATTATTGATTATTTTACCCTCATGACGCGCGTGCCAATGAAGACAGTAAAGACGTATGAAGAAGAAATGATAAAGGGCAGCAACCCTCGCGATTATAAAATGAAGCTGGCGCATGAAATTGTGCGTTTTTATCACTCACAACATGATGCAGACGCAGCGCAAGAGGGATTTGTCAGCACGTTTGCAAAAAAACAAGTACCTACTGACATCCATTCATTATCACCAAAAGCAAAAGACATTGTCAGTGTCCTGAAAGAAGCGGGATTTGTCACAAGCAGTTCGGAAGCGCGCCGTGATATTGATGGTGGTGGTGTGCGCATTAACAATGAAAAAGTACAGGGGTATGACACGACAGTAAAAAAAGGCGATATTGTTCAAAAAGGAAAAAGATTTTTTGTGAAAATAACATAACATGAATACCATTCATCAAGCAGTTATTGATGCTATTGGAAAAGATATTTCTCTTAGCCATCCACCAGATCCAAAAATGGGCGATATAGCCATTGGGTGTTTTGAATTGGCAAAAGCAGAAGGTGTTTCTCCAGCCGAAGCCGCAATAGCGCTTGCTTCAGACATACAAAGCAAGGCGGTTACCCTTTTTGAGCGCGTAGAGGCTATTGGGCCGTATGTAAATATTCAATTGAATGGCCAAGAAGTTGCGCGTCTTGTTTTGAATAGTTTGAATGACTCATTTGGAACACACACAATCGGAGATCATAAAAAAATACTTGTGGAGTTTGGATGTCCAAATCCAATGAAAGCATTTCATTTGGGCCATTTAAAAAATTTGATAACCGGTGAAAGTGTTGCGCGGGTTTTGGAAAATGCCGGCTATCAGGTTGTTCGGGTTAACTATCAAGGTGATGTGGGCATGCATGTGGCAAAAGCCTTGTGGGGAATTTTTGACTGGAAGGATGCGTTTGATGACGTGGCTGACAAGTCAACAAAAGAAAAAGCTGAGTTCTTGGGCAACGCATATGCGCACGGGGCTGCAGCATATGATCAAAGCGATGAAAAAAAAGCAGAAGTGGAGGCCTACAATGCAAAAGTATATGCGCACGATGCGTCCATACAAGACGTGTACGACACTGCTCGCGCATGGAGCCTTGAGTATTTTGATAATATTTATAAGCGATTTCATACACATTTTGACACGTTTTATTTTGAATCTAACATGTATGAGCGCGGTCTTGAAATAGTTCAGACGTATTTAAAAAAAGGCGTGTTTAAAGAAAGTGAGGGAGCCGTCATCTTTGAAGGGAGCAAATATGGTCTTCATGATCGTGTTTTTGTCAATTCAAAAGGACTTCCGACGTACGAGGCAAAAGATGTTGCGCTTGCTGAGCAGCACCTAAAAGAAAAGCCTGACAAAATCATTCATGTGGTGGGAAAGGAACAAACAGAATATTTTAAAGTGGTATTTCGGGCGCTTGAAGAAATTTTTCCGGAGTCGAAGGGAAAAGAATTTCATCTCCCAGGTGGTTTTTTGCAGTTGAAGGGCAATCAGAAGATGAGCTCTCGCACTGGAAATATTGTGACTGGCGATGAATTGGTTGCCATGGTTGAGGATCAAATCGCACGTATCATGAAGGATGCAGAAACTCCTGTTGATCAAAATGTTTGTGAAAAGGTTACGGTTGCGGCTCTTGTGTATGTCATGTTAAAAGCGGATGTGACGCGTGATGTTGCGTTCGATTTGGAAGAATCAGTCAGCACAAGCGGAGACAGTGGTCCCTATTTACTCTATATTGTTGCGCGCATCAAGGGAATTTTAAATAAAACTCAAAATGAAAAGATAGATGGACAGTATGATATTCCAGATACTGTTCATGCTGCTGAAAAAAGTCTCCTTCTTCAGTTATCACTATATCCATCGGCAACGCAGAGTGCTGCGGATCAAATGGATCCGTCGCATGTGGCCAGATATTTGTTTACATTGGCACAATCATTTAATTCGTTTTACGATGCGTGTCCGGTGTTGAAGGCAGAAGGGGATGAAAGAGCGTTTCGTTTGGCTCTGATAGGACGGGTTCTACAGACAATGGAGCGTGGGTTGCATTTGCTGGGTATAGAGACGGTAGAGCGCATGTAGTATAAGGCTAAAAATGGCAGAATCCCCACATCTGGGGATTCTTTTTGTTTTCAATCGCAATATGTTGTATAATGCGCAAAGTCAAGAAATAATGCATATGGAGAGACCACGATTTTTTAGCGTAAGAGAGGATGAACATATTGGTCAGTTGCGTCAGTTTATTTCTTCAAACAGTGCGCAGGTGCGTTTTTTTGATGTTCTCGAAGAATCGGTTCGAGAGCTGTGTGCCACGAGACACCCACAATTGCGAGATGATAAGGAAACCTTTGAACAAGTGTTTTCTTTTTTCTTGAAAGAATATACCGGCGGCCGTCCAGTATCATTGTGTGGTGTGTGGATTTATTATCCATGGTCCGGGCATATGGTGCATGTGTTGGAGCCTGATATGTTTGAAGAATTGCGAACCGCTCGCAACAAAAATCTTATTACACCAGAGGAACAGCGTGCCTTTCACGATACTCGCATTGCTGTTGCTGGTTTGTCAGTGGGGAGTCATGCAGCATTGACAATAGCTATGCAGGGCGGTGGTGCACGCATGTCCATTGCTGATCACGACACGTTATCACTTTCCAATATGAATAGGGTTCGCAGCGGAATACAGTCCATCGGACTCAATAAGTGCGAGGCTGTGGCCAGACAGATTTATGAAATGAATCCGTTTGCTGATATCCATCAATTTCAAAATGGCTTGTCAACAGACACTATTGATGCCTTTTTAACTGCACCGGAGAGAATAGATATCTTGGTAGAAGAAATGGATGATATTCGTCTTAAAATACGAATTCGAGAAAAGGCAAAAGCATTGGGTATTCCGGTTATTTCTGCGGCTGACAGTGGAGATGGAATTATTTTAGATGTTGAGCGGTTTGATATTGATCCATCCCTTTCAATTATGAGAGGGCGGGTGGATCACCTTGATCTGTCCAATATTGAGACAGTTACAGGAGCAGAGCTTGCAGCCATAATTACTGAAATTATTGATCCGGAAGATGTGGTACCCCGTATGCGCGCATCAGTTGCAGAAGTTGGTCAAACACTATATTCATGGCCACAGTTGGCCACAGCCGCCCATGTCGCTGGTAGTGCATTAGCATATGCTGCACGAATGCTTGCAACAGGCGGGCCGCTCAAATCCGGAAGAACCGTTATTTCGTTTGAAGATATTCTTTCATTTGGATCACTTTGACTATGAATGCACCATACAAAATTGAGGGGGAAGGCATGACGGTTCACGACGTTGCGAATATTGCCAGAGCGCGCGCAAAAGTTATTGTTACTGATGAGGTAAAAAAGAGAATGTTAGTATCTCGTGAGCTTTTGGATTCTTGGGTTGCGGATGAAAAAATTATTTATGGTGTCACAACCGGTTTTGGACCAATGGTTTCAACGCTTATTCCGTCAAAGTATCAGACAGACTTGCAAGAGAATTTGATTCGCAGTCATAGCACAAATGTTGGTCCTGTTTTTTCCGCTGAGGAAGTTCGCGCTGCTATGCTGCTGCGCATGAATGCATTTGCAAAAGGATATTCTGCCATTCGAGTGGATGTTGCCAATTTGCTTGTATCCATGTTGAATCATGGTATTCATCCGCAAGTACCGCAGTGGGGTTCTGTTGGGGCAAGCGGTGATCTGACACCGTCTGCGCATATTGCACTAGCTATCATGGGAGAAGGAACTGTGGAGTATCAAGGAGAGGTGATGCCATCTGCTGATGCGTTTGAGCGGACAGGATTGACACCGGTTCGTTTTGTGGCAAAAGAAGGGCTTGCGCTCATCAATGGCACCACCATGATGACCGGAGTGGGCTCATTGCAAGTGCATGATGCCTGGACGCTGCTAAAATCGGCTGAAATTATATCAGCACTTTCCATTGAGGCGCTGCGCGGATCATTGGAACCGTTTCATCCGAAAGGGCATGAATTAAAACCGCATCCGGGTCAAATTCAGACAGCAAGGAATTTGCGAGATTTATTGGAAGGCAGCAAACTTGTATGGAACGCCGAGATGTTGAATAAAATTCAAGAAGAGTTGCGAGCAACAATGAAAACCAATGGCGATGTGACAGACACGGGCTTGCAGATTCAGAATGCATATTCATTGCGTGCCACGCCACAAGTGATTGGCGCGGTTCGTGATGCACTAGCATACATTACCGCGCGTGTGGAAACGGAAATGAATTCTTCAAATGATAATCCGCTTATTTTTCCGGATCTTGACATATCCTATCAAGGGGCAAATTTCCATGGGCAAACATTATCACTTCCAATGGATGTCTTATCCATTTCACTTACTCAAATTGGAATCATTTCAGAACGTCGGCTCAACCGTATGCTGGATGCGGGGAGAAGTGGTGGTCTTTCACCGTTTTTAGCACGCGGAAAATCAGGATTGCGATGTGGATTTGAAGGAGCGCAGTATATCCCAACTTCACTTATCGCAGAGTGCCGAACACTGTGTAATCCGGCTTCTATTCAGTCCATTCCATCCAATGCTGAGAATCAAGACGTAGTCAGTATGGGACTTATCGCCGCAAGAAAAGCGCGTGATATCAAAGAAAGAATTTCATACGTTTTGGCAGTCGAATTATTAGCCGCGTGTGAGGCATTTGAAGAACGGGGTATCTCACAAGTAGGGCCAATATCTGAACAAGTTTACCGTATTGTCAGAGAACTCGTTCCAACATTTTCTGTTGATCGGCCTATGACCGCAGATATTGAAAAAATAAAAAATATGATTTTGGAGGGCCGGATTGTTGACCCGGTTGAGACAACCCTGCAACGATCATTGTAATGCGACTATTTTCTGATACAACCAAGGCGCTTTCGGCACTGGGTTCGCAGCCAGCCGCATTCTGGCAATCTCAGGGTGAATTTCAAGCACTTCAAACGTTTCATGAAGCAGCTGAGCGGGTTCCGGCATATAAACATTTCTTGAAAAAGCATAATGTTGATCATTCGCGTATTCATACCATTCAAGATTTTCAATCATTTGTGCCCATCACGACAAAAGATTCATATATTCGTCAGTACTCGCTGAGTGAATTGAGTTGGGATGGGCAATTAGCCTCAGGTTCCATTATTTCGTATAGCTCCGGCACTTCAGGTGCCCCCAGCATGTGGGCTCGCTTTGTTGAGCAAGAAGAACATAGTGTGTTGCTGCACGATATTATGTTGCGGGGGCTGTATGATATTCATGAAAAAAAGACCCTTATGGTGGTCTGTTTTTCGTTTGGCATACATATTGCCGGTATGATTACAGCGCAGTCTATTGCTGGTATGTTGTCCAAACAGTATCCGTTTTCCATGGTGACCCCCGGCAAAAATCTTGAAGATGTTGTTGCTATTGTGCAGCAGCTTCATCCGCAGTATGAGCAAATTATTTTTTTTGGTCATCCTGGGTTTATCAAGCAAGTGGTAGACGAACTCTCTCGGCATGGTTTTGACTGGTCAGCTCATTCTATCCGTCTTATTCTCTCAGGCGGCGGTTTTTTTGAAGAGTGGCGTTCATACATGCTTGCGGCAATCGGAGAAACAAATCCTGTCAGTGTTATTGGGCTGTATGGTTGCACGGATATGGGTTTTTTGGCGCATGAAACACCGGCATCCATTGCGTATAAAAAACAGCATAGTGACACAGTAGATTCATTTGTATTTCAATATATACCAGGGTTCCGATTTATTGAAACTGTGCGCGATGAGTTGGTGTTTACTGCGAATGCAGGAATGCCAACAATACGCTATAATATACATGATAGGGGATCTGTGATTGAATGGAGTCAAGAATGTGATTCATCCGCCCGAATGTGGCGGCTTCCATTTGTCCATCTCTATGGCAGACAGGGGACAGTTGTCTTGAATGGCGCAAATATCTATTCAGAAAATATTCAAAAAATATTGGAGCATCCAGTCCTTTTGTCGGGAGTTACCGGACGATTTGTGCATGAAGTGGTATACAATGATACATATAATGAAGAGTTTGTTATTCATATAGAGATGAAGCAGGGCATGCGTATTTCGGAGAATGCGGTTCAGCGTGTGCAACACCATTTTTTTTCTGCGCTTCAAACAATGAATGCCGAGTATGCTGACTGTGTTCGTGCGTTAGGAATGAAAATGGCCCCTGTGGTTCGTTTTTATGAACATGGGCATCACGTGTTTGACAGGAGTACTGTTGCCAAAAAAAGATTGTAACACCATTTTATGAAAGACATTATTGAAAAAGTGATTGCAGAGGGGATTTGTGCGCCATCCGGAGAAAATAAACAGCCGTGGGAGTTTTATATTCGTGAGGACGGATTTGATGTTTACAATCTGCCAAATCGTGATGTCTCTTTATACAATTATGCGCAACAGGGATCATTAATGGCACATGGTGCGCTTATTGAAAATGTGGTATTGAGTGCAAATGCAAACGGGTATGAAGCGCATATACAGCTGTTTCCCAATCATCAAAATGAAAATCATGTTGCGCGCGTGACACTCACTCCGTCAGAGATCCGTCGGCAGCCCACGCACGAGTATATTTCTCGCAGAACAACCAATAGAAAACCCTACAATGGCAGACCACTTACCATTGCAGAGCGACAAGCACTGCTTGCGGTGGCTGCACAGGAAAAAAGTGCACGCGCAGTGTTGATAGAAGATAAAGAGTCAAAAAATGCACTCTGCCAAGCGGCAGGTGCCAGTGACCGTATATTATTTGAAAATAAAACAATGCATGGTTTTTTGTTCTCAAACATTAACTGGTCAGAAGCTGAGGATGATAGCAGAAAATTGGGAATGTATATAAAGACGTTGGAGCTACCGCCACCTGCACAAAAAGCATTTCGTTTGTTTAAGCACTGGCCAATCCTCAATATCCTGAACAAAATTGGTTTTGCAAAAAATATTCAAAAACAAAATGTTAAAGTTTTTCAAACCGCGCCACTTGTCGGCGGTGTTCTTGTCAATTCCGCATCACCGCAATCATATATTGACGCCGGACGCATGATGCAACGTATGTGGCTTACCGCTACGCGTCTTGGTTTAAGTTTCCAGCCGATTACCGGTGTCCTTTTTTTGAAGCACCGAATTGACGGAGATGGAGGAGTGTCATTTTCAGACACTCACAAAACACTTATTACACAGTCATACGCAACCATTGCTCGTTTGTTGAAGGCCAAGGATACTGAACGCGCGGTCTTTTTGTTTCGTATTGGCGAGAGTGATGCTCCAAGCGCTCGATCGCAGCGTCTTCATGCCCAATATGTTTCATCGCCGTCGGTTGGCAGTGGGCCGGTCGAGCCACAAGCTCCAAGCGACCGTCGCGAGCAGTTGCGGCAAATACTTGCTGATTTGCGTTCACTGGAAGGAGACTCTTCTTTCCAAAATCAGTATGCTGTCAAAGAAAATATCATTTTTTTTGAGCATTCGAAATCTATTCCTGCATATGTGCGTTGGCTGTTTACGAGGTCAAAAAAACTCGACGGAACACAGCTTATTGAATTGAGTGATTTTCCTTTCTTTCGTTGGGATGAGCAAATGCATAGAAAATTGGTAGCACTGCAACAAAAACCGTTTCCAGGTCTTATTGCGCCACTGGTTGAAAAAATTGTTGCAGAAGTTACTGCTGGGCAGTGCGAAATGCACATTGTTAATTTCGGCAGTGGTGGAATGGAGGTCGAGCGACAGGTGATGCAAACCTTGAAACAAAGGAATTATCCGCACCGGGTATGTTTTGTTGGATGCGATAGATCTGATGCAGCACGCAGAGTTGCAAGAGATAATTTGGCCTCACTCAAACCTGCTCTCGAAATTCATGAAGTAACCGGAACACTTAGTGACGCTAGTGTCCGCGCGATCATGGATGAGACGAAGAGTCAATTTGTTGCTATACTATGTGCAAATAATATTTTTGAACTTGATAAAATGTTTGGCTCCAAGCAATTTGATATATTATTTCATTCGTTGTTTAAGCATCATTTAAATCGGGATGAAAAAAATAGGATTGATATTGTTGCAACACATGCCGCACGGACCGTACTTGAGTATGATGGGTACAAAAGCTTCCCACATATCTTGCCGCAAACTGTCACAGGGTGGCAATTTCCTCCGCTGCTGAGTGGTGCTGTATTCTCCAATTTGCGATATTCGACAAAAGAGCAACTTATGGCCGAGAGTACTGATATCACATTTTATAAAAATACGGGTCATTATCTCAAACGCAGCACATAGCGTAGTTATTCATAGCCTGTCATGGAAATTATTACAAATCTAGATCTTTTTTCCGTTGGAATTACTGTCGCAGCCATTGGGGTGCTTGGTTTTGGTGTGTATGTAAGTAACAAGAATAACGACACGAATAAAGCATTTTTGTTCTTTGCCTTGATGACAATCCTTTACGGTATTGTCAATTACATTTACTATCATTTTAAAGATCCACAATTTACTATCTGGTTTTTGCGGTTTACCATATTTGCCGCAGTGTGGCATTCGCTAAGTTTTTATTTGTTGTTTCGTGTATTTCCGGACAGAAAGTTGCATCTTCATAAGTGGGAAGCCATGTACTTGTTGCCGTGGACCTTGTTTGTCTCCATGCTGACACTTACGCCATTTGTATTTCCGGCAATTGATGTCTTGGGCGGCGAAGGCGAAGCCTCTGTGGCCACCATCGGCCCCATGGTACCGGTGTTCGGTATGACGACGCTGTTTCTTGTTGTGAGTGCACTTGTTGTTTTGTTCAAAAAAACGCGGGATGCATCAAAGGGACAAAAAAAGAAGTATCAAACAGTCCTATTGGGTGCAACGTTTTCATTGTTGCTGATATTGATTTATAACATGATTTTGCCGCTTACTTTTTTGTATGTGCGGTTTATTCCACTTGCAGCTGTTTTCTTTTTTCCATTTATTTTTCTTACGGCGTATGCCATTATGCGGCACCGGCTCTTTAATGCAAAGCTTATTTCAACCGAAATTTTGACATTTATTTTGGCTATTGTTTCTTTCTCTGAGGTGATATTGGCGAATACAAGACTTGCCGTTGTGTATCGATCAACTGTTTTTATCTTGGTACTGTTGTTTGGTCTGCTTCTTATTAAAAATGTCTTCAAGGAAATTGAGGAAAGAAAGAAAGTCTCGCGGCTTGCGGATTCACTTGAGAAAGCAAATGAAAAGCTGAAGGAACTTGATCAATTGAAAACAGAGTTCATTTCAATCGCGTCGCATCAGCTGCGAACACCACTTTCAATTATTAAAGGATACGGAGAGCTGATGGTGGATGGTGCGTATGGCCCCGTAACCAAGCAAATGAAACATATTTTGGGAAACATGGATGAAAGTAATGAACATTTGATTAAATTGGTTGATGAATTTTTAAACATTAGTCGGATTGAGCAGGGGCGAACACAATTTACATTTGAGCCATTTAATATTAATGATGTTATAAAAAACGTCGTCACAGAGTTACAGCAAATAGCAAATAAGAAAAATATTATCATTGATATAAAAGCTGGAAAGCTTCCACAAGTAACAGCAGACGGAGATAAAATTCGACATTGCATTTACAATTTTGTTGATAACGCTATTAAATATTCGCCGGATGGGTCACATGTCTTGGTGAGTGCGTTTAGTAGTATTGCCGGCGTTACGGTCAGTGTAAAAGATAGTGGCGCCGGATTGGATAAAAAAGACATTGAAAATCTATTTTCTAAATTTTATCGATCACCACATGTGATGCGTGATGTGCAAGGAACTGGATTGGGGTTATATGTGGTGCGGCAGTTTGTTGTTGCTCATGGTGGAAGAGCTTGGGCAAAAAGTAAAGGTATTGGTAAAGGGAGTGAGTTTATATTTTTCGTTCCACTGGCTCCGTCAAAGCGCGCTTTGACGGAAGCAGAAAAGGCAAAAAAAAGGGTCGGAAAAGGGGGAAAACCGGAGTTGCCAAGTGCTAGAAAATAACGTATACTTGCTTGTATCTTAGTACTAGAATTTTGTATGTTCCAAAAACCAACAGAATCCTCTTTTTCATATGATGCACAGCCTCAGCACGATGATGTAGAGACCGTCGTAGGTCCATCTGTGCACGTTGAGGGTGATTTTGCCTCAGAGGGAAATATAGTGGTAAAAGGTTCAGTGGCGGGAAGTGTCAAAACCTCCCGTCAACTTACTGTAGTCGA